>ENA-ORXU01000939-ORXU01000939.1-marine-metagenome-genome-assembly--contig:-NODE-939-length-27766-cov-3.997508_pt1 | contig 27766 bp, 17 predicted proteins | sample MGYA00237869_ERZ511484 | MGnify/ENA metagenome assembly ERZ511484 | reverse complement strand
CCGTTCTTTATCGGGGCCGGGGCTTATCGCCATCATGTGCCTGCAAGTGTCGATCATCTGATCCAGCGCGGTGAATTTCTCACTGCCTATACGCCCTACCAGCCGGAAATCGCGCAGGGCACGTTGCAGATGCTGTTCGAATTCCAGACTCAAGTGGCGCGGCTGTATGGCTGCGCGGTGGCAAATGCGTCCATGTATGATGGCTCTACCGCGTGCTGGGAAGCGGTGGCGATGGCGAGCCGCGTGACCCGCAAAAGCCGCGTCGTACTGTCGGGCGCGCTGCACCCGCATTATGCCGAGGTCGTGCGCACCATGGCCAAGTTCACCGAAGACGAGATCGCTGGCTCCGCACCCAGCCTGACTTCACTTCCTGACGATGACGGACTGATCGCGCGCATTGATGAAAACACCGCCAGCGTGGTGGTGCAATACCCCGATATTCTGGGCCGCATCCCCGACCTGCAAAAGATTGCCGATGCTGCGCATGAAAAGGGCGCAAAGCTGATCGTCGTGAATACAGAGCCGGTTGCGCTGGGCGCGCTGGAGGCTCCGGGCAATCTGGGCGCAGATATTGTGGTCGGCGAAGGGCAAGCGCTTGGCGTCGGCCTGCAGTTCGGCGGGCCGTATCTCGGCCTGTTTGCGATTACCGATCCCAAGCTGGTTCGGCAAATGCCGGGCCGATTGTGCGGTGAGACGGTGGACGCCGATGGCAAGCGCGGCTTCGTGCTCACGCTGTCCACCCGCGAGCAGCATATCCGCCGCGAAAAGGCGACGAGCAACATCTGCACCAACAGCGGGCTGTGCGCGCTGGCATTCTCTGTCCACATGACCTTGCTGGGTGCAAAGGGCATCACGGGCCTTGCAGCAGAAAACCACCGCCTTGCCTGCATTGCGGCAGACCGGCTGGCAAAGGTTCCCGGCGCTACCGTTCTCAACGAGCACTTCTTCAACGAATTCACGCTGATGCTGGATGTTGATGCCCGTCAGATTGTGCGCGATCTGGCGGACAAGGGCGTGCTGGGCGGCGTTGGTCTCGGCAAGCTGTTCCCTGATATTGACGGCCTGAAAGGCGGCCTGCTGGTCACTGTGACAGAGACCGTCAGCCCGGAGGATATCGAAACCCTTGCCACCACTCTTGAGGAGGTGCTGCCATGAACCAGATCAACCAAAGCGGGTGGAAGCCCGGCACACCTGTCGCGTCCATTGATGGCGAAGCGCACCCCACTGTTACGGGCAACAAGGCCCTGATACTGGAAGAGGCGCTGATTTTCGAAATCGGCGGCGCGGATACTTGCGGAGTGGATTTGCCCGAAACGCCAACCGATTTGCCCAGCCGAATTGGCACGTTCGCAAGACAGGGCGAAATTGGCCTGCCGGGTCTGTCCGAACCGCAGACCGTGCGCCATTACACCCGCCTCAGCCGCCAGAATTATGGGATTGATCTGGGCTTCTTCCCATTGGGCAGTTGCACGATGAAACACAATCCGCGCCTGAACGAGAAGGTCGCGCGGATGCCCGGCTTCCTCGATGTGCATCCGATGCAGCCGATTGACACGGTGCAAGGCGCGCTGGGCGTGATTGATGAATTGTCGCACTGGCTGATTACGCTGACCGGAATGCAAGCTGTCGCGATGAGCCCCAAGGCCGGCGCCCACGGCGAGCTGTGCGGCATCCTTTGCATTCGTGCTGCGCTTGAAGCGCGCGGTGATGCACGTAAGGTTGTGCTGGTTCCGGAAAGTGCGCACGGCACCAATCCGGCCACTGCTGCTTTTGCCGGATATGCGACTGAGGACATTCCTGCGAATGCGGATGGCCGGGTTGATCTGGATGCTCTGAAAGCACGCCTTGGTCCTGATGTCGCGGCCGTGATGATCACCAATCCCAATACGTGCGGATTGTTCGAGCGTGACATGAAAGCGATCTCTGACGCGGTCCACGAAGCTGGCGGTCTGGTTTATTGTGACGGCGCGAACTTCAATGCGATCATGGGGCGTGTGCGTCCCGGTGATCTCGGCATTGATGCGATGCACATCAATCTGCACAAAACCTTCTCCACTCCGCATGGTGGCGGCGGCCCCGGTTCCGGCCCGGTTGTGCTGTCCGATGCGCTCGCGCCATTCGCTCCGCTTCCCTTCGTGGAAAAAACTGAAGATGGCAGCCTGCGCATCGTCGAAGAGGAGAATATGGAAGACCATCACGCCAGCACTTTTGGCCGGATGACTGCCTTCCATGGGCAGATGGGCATGTTCACCCGCGCGCTCACCTATATCCTCAGTCATGGGGCCGATGGGTTGCGGCAGGCGGCGGGCGATGCCGTGCTGAACGCCAATTACATCCTGCGCCAATTGGAAGATGTTCTCCACGCGCCATTCGGGCCCAGCGGCCCGTGCATGCATGAAGCGCTGTTTGGTGATGCGGGCTTTGCCGAGGGCTTCTCTACGCTGGACCTTGCCAAGGGGCTGATCGACGAGGGCTTCCACCCGATGACGATGTATTTCCCACTGGTGGTTCACGGCGCGATGCTGATCGAACCGACCGAGACGGAGAGCAAAGACGGCATCGATCAGTTCATCATGGCAATGCGGTCACTGGCGCAGCGCGCAAAGGATGGCGATGAAGCCCTGCTCTCCGCTCCGCACCACGCCCCGCGCGCGCGGCTTGATGAAGCGCATGCCGCACGCAAGCCGAGACTGGCATGGAGCGAACCCGAGGAATAAGGGTGCTGCTCAGGCCATTCGGAATTTATTCAGATGAGCCTTGCTATAGATGAACGGAATTTGACGACACATGGGGGATAGTATGAAAAAGACTGGACTGCTCACTGCTGCTGCACTGGGTGCAATGCTGATGCTAACGCCTGCGGGCGCGCAGGAATTGAGCGGCGCTAGCTCCTTAATCGCGGACGCTTCCAAACAGCAAGGCAAGCCGCGTAGTGGCGGCGGCACCATCACGCTTGGCGAAGCAACCGATGGGATGCTGAGCGGCAATAGCGACACTTACGTGCTCGAAGGACGCGCGGGACAGCGGGTGCGCGTTGCGCTCAGCTCGCAGCGGTTCGACACGGTTCTGCGCATGACCGGTCCCGGCGGGTTCGAAATGGAGAATGATGATGCACCGGGCAGCGAAACGCTCGACAGCATGATCGATGCCGTTCTGCCTGCCGATGGCACGTATCGGCTTGCAGTTTCCGCCTATGGCAATCAAGGCAGCGGCGGATACCGCCTGGCCACGATGGACCCCACCAATCCTGCAGGCGGCAATGCGACACCAGTAACCATGGGCCGCGCCACCAATGGCACTTTGACGCAAAGTGATGATCGCGGCTTCGATGGCGGCTTTGTGGACTATTACGCCTTTGCCGGTCGCGAAGGTCAGCGGATTACCTTTGATCTTGGCTCCAATGAAATCGACACAACGCTGGCGATCTACCTGCCCGATGGACGCGAAGAAGCGAATGACGATTTTCGCGCCATGGACGGCACGGACAGCCGCCTTTCGATCACTTTGCCCGAAGATGGCACCTATCACATCGCCGCCAGCAGCTTCTCACCCGGGGAGACCGGGCGGTACGAACTGACCCTAAGCGAAGCTCCCGCCGATGTGCGTACCGTACGCCCATCCAGTGGTAATTCTCAGGTCTATGCTCTGTCCGTCGGCGTGGCAGATTATGACCGTATCAGCCCGCTCAACCGCACGGATGAAGATGCCGAGCGCGTTACCGCTGCCCTGCGCAGTGCTGGCGTGCTGGCCCCTGAAAGCGTGACCCTGGTCAATGCTCAGGCGACGCGGGCCAATTTCCGCAGCGCTCTCGACAATATCACAAATGCCATGGGAGAAGATGATCTGTTGCTCGTGTTCTTTTCCGGCCACGGTGAAAAGGTCGAGAACATGACGACCGAACGCGATGGCAGTGCAGAGACTATCGAAATGTATGACGCAGCACTGTTCGATTATGAACTGGCCGAAATGTTCGAAGGCATCGATGCGCGCACACTGCTTGTCATCGATGCGTGTTTCGCCGGCGGGTTCGACAATGTGATCGATCAGCACGTGGACCGCATGGGCATATTCAGCTCCGACGAAGACACGCTCAGCCTGGTGGCTTCGGGCGAAAAGTCAGGCGGCTATATCAGCCACATCTTCCGGCAGGCGCTGGAAGGCGGGGCCGACATGAATGGTGACCGCACAGTGCAGGCCGGCGAGCTGGGCGAATATATGCGCCGCGAATTCTACCGCATGGTGCTGGAAGAACCGCTCAGTACAGATGCGGAGGATTTCCGCGATATGCAGACACCGGGCTGGCAGCATATCATCGTTGATCGCGGCGGTGACGGAATGCCGCACCAGCAGGTTCTGATGAACCTTGGCATAGGCGCAAGCGAGCAGATCGCCCGCGCAAACTGACCTGAACGCAAGGCAAAAAAAGGGCGGGAAGTCACTGTGACTTCCCGCCCTTTTTTTACTCACAGACCTATGCTGGTCGGCGGGCAAAAATGCCAAAGCCCGCGATGATCGCGTAACAGATGACCGGAATGATCAGCGCGAAGGCCAGATTGCCGCCGGTTGCATCGGCCACCACGCCCACCAGCAACGGAACAACAGCGCCGCCAAAAATGGCCACGTTGATGATGCCCGATCCGTCAGCCGCGCGCGCGCCAAGCTTCTCACACGCCAGCGAGAAGATGGTCGGGAACATGATCGAATTCATCAGGCCAACAGCCAGAAGCGAATAGGCTGCAACTTCTCCGCTGGTATTGGTGGAGATAATGATCAGCAGGATCGAACCTATCGCATTGAAGGCAAGGATCTTACCCGGGCTGAAAATACGCAGGACAGCCGAGCCGATAAAGCGGCCCACCATCGCGCCGCCCCAGTACAGGCCAATCATCCAGCCGATCACGCTTTCAGGTTCACCCAGCACACGTTCGGTCGACAAATAGTTGATGATGATAGAGCCGATGGCAACTTCCGCGCCGACATACAGAAAGATGCACAATGCGCCGTAGCTGAACCGCGTACGCTTCAGCAGGTCATTGTCATACAGCCAAAGCGCTGGCGCCAGAAGGATGACCAGAACACCCAGCCAGCCATTTACCTGCAGGGCAAGAAATGCACCGGTTGCAGCCAGAGCCAGCCCGATAAGATAGCGGCCATTGGAAACAAGATCGCCGTCACTCATGGCCTTTGCGTCATGCGGCAAGCGGCCTCTAAACATCCATACAGCAAAAGCCACCAGCGCGATGAGAGCCGCAACACCCAGATACCCTTGCCAGATCGCTTCGCTTTCAGCGGCGCGGTAAGCCTGCAATGCGGCACCTTCCAGCTCATCTGCCGATACATCGGCAAGACTACCGAGAATGACAGCAGCACCAACGATCGGGAATACGGTGGTACCCAGCGAATTGAAGGCTTGCGCAAAAGTCAGGCGGCTATGTGTGGTCGATGGCGGGCCGAGCAGGCTGATGAGCGGGTTGGCCACCACTTGTACGATCACAACACCGCTGGCGAGGATAAACAAAGCGCCAAGGAAAATGGCGTAGGTCGCGGTCTGGCTTGCCGGAATAAACAGCAGGCAACCAAGGATCATCGTGCACAGGCCGAAAACCGCGCCGCGCATATAGCCGATTTTCTTCACAAGCTTCGCACCGGGAATGCCGATCACAAGATAGGCCGCGAAGAAGCAAAACTGGATCAGCATCGCCTCTGTGAAGCTCAGCGTGAACAACTCTTTCAGTTTGGGAATGAGCACATCGTTGAGCGACGTGATGCCACCAAAAATGAAAAACAGGCCCATCACAAAATACTGCAGGCCCGGCGCATTGACCGGGGGTGCATCATCGCCGACTGGCATCGGATCGCTGCTGCTCGAAACGTCAGGCGCTAGGGCCATATTCTAAACTCCCCTTAGACGGGCTGCTTGTCTCAGCAGCTCCGCAAAAATCAAATCGCATTCAAACCATTAAGATCAGAAGGTGCACTCTGCGCCTTCAGCCACATCAACACGCGAAATAGACGCGATGCGGATTGTCAGCGGATTTACGGTATCCAATTCCAGCACATTGCCCAGATCAGGCAGGCAGGCAGCGGTCAAAACCATTTCGCGCCAGCCCTTGCCTGCACCAATCGACAATCCTTGCGCAAGGTCAAACGTGCTGTCTCCGCTCGACACTGTGACCGCAGCCGTCGGCCGGTCATCAAGCGCATATTCGATGCGGTAGGCGTTTGCATTGCTTTCACCTTCCAGCATCAGCGTGCCGCCAGACGTAAAGGCCAGTTCACGCGAATCTTCCTGCGCATTGCGGTCAATCCCGCGCACAGCGAGCGTCGCCACACGGCCAATCAGATTGGGCAGCGGTGCATCCATCGAGCTGGCCGTAACGCTGTCAGCAAGACGGCCAGCGATGAACCAGTCATTCGCTGGTCCTGCCATCAGCGGACCGCAATCTTCGCTCAGCACAGGTGTCGCCGCCGTATCAGCGAGCGAGCGGCCATAACCAACCGCGAACAAAGCACCTTCCGGGCCGTTGAGCGGTTCACCTTCGCACACCATCGGCCATGAAAAGGACAAGCGGCCCGTGGCATCGCGCGCGCCAGTCAGCACGTCTGCGATACCGCCGCCCTCGCTACCCGGAAGCCATGATGCGACAAATGCGTTTGCGGCATTCATTTCACGGTTCATCCACATCGGACGGCCCGAAAGGAACACAGCGACTGTGGGAATATTCTGCGCCGCGAAAGAGCGGAGCAATTCTAGCCCCTCTTCGTCGCGGAAAGCGAGATCGCGCGTGTCACCTGCGAATTCGGCGTAAGGTTCCTCACCAAATACCACCACCGCCACATCCGGGCGCGTGGTAAAGCTGCCGTCTTCTGAAAGCGCGGCAGTGCCGCCGCCTGCGGAAACGGCAGTATTAAGGCCTTCCCAGATGGATTCGGAATTGGGGAACAGAGCGCGGTCCAATTCGACCCCGCCCTGCCATGTCAGCGTCCAGCCGCCAGCCGCCTGACCGATATTGTCCGCCGCGCTGCCCGCCACCAGCACATTGGCCCCAGCGGTAAGAGGCAAAACGCCGTCATTCTTCAGGATTACCTGCGAGCTAGCCACGGCTTCGCGCGCAATGGCGCGGTGTTCAGGCGAACCGAGCATGTCGAACTGACCGGCAACGCCGCGCGCCGATGGGCGCGGTGCGTTTTCTTCGAGCAGACCAGCGCGGTATTTCACGCGCAATACGCGGGCCACCGCTTCATCCACCGTCGCCATGGGGATGGTGCCATCACCAACCTGCGCAATCAGCGTTTCCATCAGGCCGAGCCAGTCATCGGGCACCATATAGATGTCCAACCCGGCGAGCAGCGACTGCGCGCAATCGGTAACTTCGCAGCCTGCGACCTGTCCGTGGCCATTCCAATCGCCCACTACCAGCCCGTCAAAGCCCATTTCGCCGCGCAGAACATCCGTCAACAGATCGCGATTGCCGTGCATTTTGCGGCCGTTGATCGAGTTGAAGCTGGCCATGATGGTTTCCACACCTGCGCCAATTGCCGCCGGATAAGGTCGGCCATGTAGCGCCAAAAGCTCATCAATATCGCCGGTCACTTCGCCTTGATCGACGCCGTTGTCCGTGCCGCCATCGCCGAAGAAATGCTTGGCCGTCGCGATTACTCGGCCAGTGCCAAGGAAATCAGCGTCGCCTGGACGGCCCTGCAACCCTTCGACCAACGCAGCGCCCATTTGCGCCACGATGTCAGCATCTTCGGAATAACTTTCGTACGTGCGGCCCCAGCGATCATCCTGCGCGACAGCGACGGTGGGCGAGAAGTTCCAGTCAATGCCGGTCACTTCGATTTCCGCTGCGGTTGCTGCGCCAATGCGGCGGACCAGATCGGGATTGCCTGTGGCGCCCAATGCGATGTTGTGCGGAAAGATCGTTGCACCCACGACATTGGTATGACCGTGAACAGCATCAGTGCCCCACATCGTCGGGATTACCGGCTCTCCATTCGGGAGCGGCTGCACCGACGCATCATACATTTCATCTGCGTAACGCAGCCATTCGGAAGCCGGCGCATATTCATCGCCGTACGGGCCACCATTGCCGCCGTTGAGATAGCTGCCGAAGCGATAACGCTCCATATCCTCTGGCGTGAAAGAGTTGATTTGCGGCTGGATCAGCTGCGCAATCTTACGCTCCAAAGACATGCGCGACACAAGATCCGCCACTACGGCATCTTCGCCGGTCAGCGGCGCTGAAACGCTTGAAACTGGTTCAACATCGGCTGGCACGGTGGCACAGCCTGCCAGACCCATGCCCATAGCTAACGCCGCTGCGATTGCTCGCACAGAAACCTCTACCCTCATAAATTCCTCTTGCTTTGGGAACGTTCTCAAAACGGGTTTTGCACGGCGGTCATTTGAAGGCAAGCGCCTATTTGGTTCGCGGCTTGGTAAGCAACAGCAAACACGCCAGTCCGGCAAGCACAGCAAGCACCACAAATAGCCCATCAAATCCGAAAATCGGCACCATGGCGAGGGTCAGACCCGGCATGATCAACGATGGCATGGTGTTGGTGAGATTGAACAATCCAAGGTCCCGCCCACGGCTTTGCGGGCGCGGCAATACGCGCAGCGTTTGGGCGGAATGCAGCGCCAGAAACACGCCAGCGGCAAGGCCAAAAACCGCATATCCTATCAGCGCTGTGACAAGGCCGGGGGCAAGTGCCATGGCCAGCAAGGCAACACTGACTATGCCGGCGGTCACACACAGGGGCAGGATCGGGCGATTATGGCGATCTGCCCAGCGCCCGACCCAAAGCGTGACGGGAACTGCGATCAACAACACTACACCGAAAACCTGTGCTGCATGGTTGTCGCCAATCTCAGACGAGATGGAGCGGAGCCATAGGTAGAGATAGGCAAACAGCGCCGCTTCGGAGATTTGCACCAGCAACCGCGCCAACCACATCCGGGCAACAATCGCGCGCGGGGCATCCGGATGCGGCTGGGGCCTCTCCTTGGGCGTCATCAAGTCCGGAAAGCTGTGCGGGCGGCCGAATAAAACGACCGGCAAAACGCACAGAGCCACCATCCCGGCAATCAGCGCCATGCGGGTATCCGGCTCTGCCAGTCCGGGGATGGTGACCAATGCGCCCGCCATCGCGCCTGCAGCCGGAGCAAAAGCAAGCAGACCGCCAAGCATGCCTTTCTGGTGATCGGGCACAACGTCCCCGGCCCAAGCCGCAAGCGGGCCAAGCATCATGTTGAGCCCCAATTGCCACACGACCAATATGCCGATCAGTACCGCCAGACTTTCCGCCTTCGCCAGCGCGATCAGCAGTCCTGAACTCAGCACAAGTCCTGCAAGAACCCAGCCACGCCGATTGCGGGTAATATCGGAGAGCCAGCCGAAGCCGATGTTGGCGATGCTCGCCGCGATCGCTCCTGCGAACGCAGTATAGGCCAGCCACGCGATGCTCTCATCGCCGGCCATGGCTTCGACGCGAACGGGCAGAAGGATTGTGAGAAACGGCACATAAGCCATTGCCCCGCCCGCAACGGCGAGTGCGTAGAGCGCGAGAAAACGGCGCGACTGATGCTGCGGCTGTTTAGCTGGTGCGGCGTTGCCGCTTTCAGTCATTGGCGGCAGGTGAACGCGGTGCGGCAACCGATGAGCGCTCAACCAGCCCTCCTTCGACTACAACTGGCATAGGGGGCATGTCTTCTCCGCGATTGGCCAAGATCAGCAGTTCAACAGCGCGGCTGACGGTTTCAGCAACTGGCTGGTCAATCGCCGTCAGCGGCGGCTGGACAAATCGCACCACTGGCGTGTTGTCAAAGCTGATGATCGACAGATCGCCCGGCACCCGCATGCCCAGCTCATGGGCAACTGCGTTGGCGGCAATGGCCATCTGGTCATTGCCAGCAATAATCGCGGTTGGCCGGTTGGCGCGGCCAAGCAATGTCCGTGTCGCCGCATCACCTGACGCGTAGGAAAAGTCGCCCCGCTCACACAGGCCTTTGGTGGGAAGGCCAGCGTCCTGCATAGCAGATTTCCAGCCCTCTTTGCGCCACTGCGTAATCGCATATTCGGTCGAACCAGCAATAAAGGCGACGCGGCTGTGACCCTTTTCTATCAGGTAACGTGTCGCCATTGCGGCAAGTTCATCATCGCCCATCGTCAGGGATATATTGCCGCCATTGGCGCGTGATCCGATACGCGCAAACCGAATACCTGATGCTTCCAGCAGATCAGTGATCAGCGGGTTGTCGGAATGCGGCGGTGTTAGGATCACCCCATCGGGCTGCATCGCGGCAATCGCGGCATTCAGTTCGCGCTCCACATGATCACTGTGTGTGTCGACCAGTTCGAATATCAGGCGATAGCCATATTCGGCGCATTTGAGCATTCCGCCCAGCAGCATCTGATCAACCCAGTCACGCCCTTCGCGTGCGCGCCAATCCTCGATTGTACGCTCCCGGTCATTGAGCGCCAGAATCAGGTACGACCGCGATCCACTCATCCGCTGTGCGGCGATGGAAGGTACATAACCCAGCTTGTCGATGGAGGCCTGCACCCGCCTTTGCATTTCCGGGCGGACGTTGGCCTCATTGTTGATGACACGGCTGACCGTTTGCAACGAAACGCCGGCATCTGCCGCCACGTGCTTGATGGTTACCGATTGTCTTCTGCGCGCCAATTTACATACCTCCGGAGCAGCCTTGTCCGGTAGCGGCATCAGCATCACATTGCCACACGCGAACCCAGTCAACTTCCATTCGTTTGGGGAAATTCTCGCTCGATACGCCTCCCAGCGCAGCAGATTCAGGCCAGCGTCCACCGATTGCCAGATTGAGAATGAGGTGGAAGCGCCGGTCAAACGGCGCGTTTACGCCGCTGTCGCCAGTGAAATACCAGTCGGAGGCATCGGCGCGGGCATATACCTCGCCATCGACTGTCCAGATAAAGCGGCCCTCTTCCCAGATCACGCCGTAGGTATGGAATTCGCCGTCCAGCATGCCGGGGAATGAATGTTCTGTCCCGTATTGGCCATTGTCCGGCCATTGCCCGCCAAAATGCAGTGTTCCATGGATCGAGTTTTCGCCGCCGGGCTCGCATGTATCACAGACAACACCGGGATTAACCGCTTCAAGAATGTCGATCTCGCCGGAGGCTGCCCAAGTGCCATATGCGCTGTCTTCAGGAAGCATCCAGAACGCGGGCCACACCCCTTGGCCCTGCGGCATACGCGCTCGCATTTCGAACCAGCCATAGGTCCAACTGCTATTGCTCTGCGTGGTGATCTTGCCTGAAGTATACGGCTTGGTTGCTTGGCTGTCGGGATCGCCGCCGGGACCGAAACTGACGGGGAGCGCAGGCCCGGTCCATTGTTCGCGGCGCGCGGTCAGCACCAACATGCCGTTTTCCAACGTCACATTTTCGCCGCGCGGTGTATAGCACTGACGCTCTTCATTGCCCCCGCCCCAACAATCATCCAGCGCAGTCCACCGCGCCGTGTCGAGCGCTGCCCCGTCAAATTCGTCAGCCCATGCCAATTGCCATGTCCCGCCTGTAGGTGACGGAGTGGGCGATGGCGACGGTGATGGGCTGGGCGAACTGGCAATTGGCATTCCATTGGAATTGCCTTCGCCGCCGCAGCTGCTCAGGGCCAAGCCCAAAGCAAGGATTACTCCCGAGGCACCGACAAGCCGTGCAAAATCCATGTTCTGTCTTTCCCTCAAGCTTCTGTGCGCTGCCCATCCGCGCGATAAAAAACGAAAAAGGGCCCCGGCGCTGGGAGAACGCCGGAGCCCTAAATGCTTAAGCTCTATCCGAAAGGATCTCCGGCGTTGGCTCAGAAGGCGAAGCGAGCAATGAACGTGTAACGGCGATCATTCCGGAACGCGGACCTTGTGATCCGTGTGCCGTCGTAATCGATCACCTGAGACGTCTCCGTCACTTCATCAAGCAGATTCACTGCCTGCGCCCCGATTTTGATATTCTCAGTGATGTCATAGAAGATCGATGCATCAAGCTGGCCCGTTGATTCCTGCCAAATTGGAGAGAACGGGAAAATATCGTCACGCGGGGTGATCAGGAATTCAGAGCGCCAGTTGTATGCGGCACGCAACGCCAGCGGACCACGTTCATAGAACAAGGTTGCGTTGACAGTGTGTTCCGAAATTCCGGCGAGCGGCTGCAGGGACACGAACGGCCCGCCGTTGAGAGGCGTTCCGGCGCTAGCCACCGATGGAGACCCAATGCCCGAAAGATCCGGGTTGGAGAAGTCTCCGCCATCGATATAGGTGTAGGTCAGCTGAGTGCCCAAGTCCGCAAGCAGACCTGGCAGGAAGTCAAAGACCTGCTGATACGCGACTTCGACGCCGGTCAGCGTGCCGCTCAAATCATTGGCAGGGCCGGTGATGACCACATCTTCCGATGTACCGCTGGGGGAAGTGAAGTTCACCACACCCGTTCCGGTTGTGACGATGCCTTCCAAATCTTTCATGAAGAAAGCAGCAGTCAGTGAGCCCACAGAATCGAAATACCATTCGAGCGACAGATCGTAATTCCAGGATTCGACCGGCTGCAAATTGCGATTGCCTGTCTCGATACCGAGCAATGGACCATCGTTGACCCGTCCGCTGAAGCCAAGCACGCCGCCGGCGCTGAACAGCTGCAAGTCTGGACGTGAGATACCCTTGGAAACGGCACCGCGGATGACGAAGCCAGTACCGCTGTCCAGTCGAACGTTGAGGTTTGGCAGCCAGTGATCGAACACAATGTCGCGGTCGTCCGGAATTACCTCACCGGTATGAAGCGACGCAAAATCTGCAAGGCGTTGGCCCGACAAGTTGCAATACAACCGCTCCTGACCCGGAGGGGTTGGCGTTTGACACAAGCTTTCAATCTCCGAAACCTGAACAACACCATCACCATTGCCGCCAATCGACGGATCGTCGAACTGGTTTGCTTGCGGGAAGCCAATCAGCGAAGCGGATTGCACAGTGGTCTCCACAAAACGCAGACCAATATTGCCGCTCAGTGCCCAGCCGCTGGAGAAGTCGTGGCCGAAATCGACGCGGGCATAAGCTGCCTTGGTAACTTCCGCGACGCTGGAGATTTCAGATGGGCAGAACGGGTCACAAGCTGTGACTTCGCCCGTCACCGCATTGGTGAAGTTCCGGCCAGCGACACCAAGGTTGAAGCGTTCTGGCGATTGACCAGCTGTGGCAATATCATCCCATTGCTGCTGAACGTCGCCGGCCAGATAATCGCCGAGTAAATCATCGCCGCCAAAAAACCATGCCTGTCCGTTGGGAATGGGCGTGGACGTATTGCCGCGCTGGAAGCCGTTTCCGAATGGATCGCGCAATTGCGTCGAGTCGGGGAATTCATCGGTAAAGACGCCGCCTGCGATGGCAAATTCTTGCCCTGGAAGCCCAGTATAGAAGCGACCAGGCACAAAGCCGTTGCCGAACGGCCCCGGACCTTCTGATCCGCAGCCCGGGCCTTCACCCCAAGGGGCACAGCCGCCACGGCCAGCCCACGGTGCGGAAAGATTGCCCCAAGTGCTGAAATTGGTGTTGCGCGTTGTGCGGTCGCGATCCGCCCAGCGCGCGCCAAAGCTTGCCTGACGGAAGAAGCCATCGTCGCTGAGATCATATTCAACATCGGCGCGCAGGCTGTACATATCGCCATCGTTGCGCTCGCGGCTGTCGAGGCCGAACCAGTAATAGGTAAAGAAACCGCTTGAGAAATAGTCGTCCGGCGCGCCGACAGGAGCGAGGAACTGTACGTCTGGCGTTTCGCCGCTCAGATCGAGAGCAATGTCGGCCCATGTGCTCATCGCGCCAAAGACGGAATCGCGAGTCAGGTCAGACGTGATCATCTGGCCTTCGAAGTTGACGCGCAGTCGGTCAGTCAATTCCATATCGACATCGAAGGAGTAATCTTCAGTGACAGTACGCGTGTCACGCAGGAAGCGAAGAGAATCGAGCGGGATACCGCCAAGACCGAATGGTGTGGCATAGGCATTGCCAACATTGTCAGTCAGAATGCCGCTGACAAATTGACCATTGCTGTCAAATTGCCAGGTTTCGCCAGCACGCTGGTCTGGTGAAGAAACGCCGTCATCAATCCGGCCAAGCAGAGCGAACTCTTCAGTCGAGAAGCTCGTGTCGGAACGCAGGTATTCCAGAGTTACAAGGAAGCGCCCGTCGTTGCTTTCGTACTGACCAACGGCCGAGAACGCTTCACGCTCGCGGTCCAGATCGGTAGTACGCGCGCCTGCATACTGCGGCACGATAACCGAACCAGCTGGCGGGAAAGTTGTCTCATCAAAGTTTGGCACATCGCCAAAGCCGCCGGAATTGGTGTCGAATACGCGCAGACACCCACCGCTAAGGTCAGCATTGCGGTAACACGGATCGGCGACCTGCGACGCGTCAGTACGACTCTGCAGTTCGGAATAGGAATAGCCAAGCTGGAGACCAAAGGTACCGATGCCGGTATCGAATGTGTTGGAAGCTAGCAGGTTGACCGTTGGCGACCACTCTTCACGAAGGTCACCATAATTGCCTTCGATCGAACCAGCGATATTCAGGCCCGGACGATCCAGCGGATTACGCGTCACCAGATTGACTGTACCGGCAATCGAGCCTTCAATCATATCGGCCGTGACGTTCTTGAAGATTTCAACGCGGCCGAGAAGTTCAGGCGAAACGTCGTTGAAGCTCAGAACACGGCCACCGGTTGCGGAGAAAATCTCGCGGCCATTCAGCTCAGACTGCACGAAAGGAAGGCCGCGAACGATGACGCCAGTGCCTTCAACCGAGAAACGGTCAGGGTCAGAAGTCTTTTCAAAACGACCAATGTTGACACCAGGGACGCGCTGAAGGGCTTCTGCAACCGAACGGTCAGGAAGCGCGCCAATGTCTTCGGCGGTAATCACATCGACAACAGTGTCGGCGTTTTCCTTGAAGTTCTGCGCGCTTTCAAGCGAAGCGCGGAAACCGCTAACGATAATCGTGTTTTCAGCAGCCGGATCGACCTGCTCTTCACCATTGCCTGCATCAGGCGCGTCCTGCGCCAGTGCGACATTCGGCACGGCTGCAACCAGCGCAATGCTGGATACGGTGGCAAGCGTACGGACACGATTCGTCGTTATCGTCATGGATTTTTGCACTGCTCTCTCCCCTTCGGTGCGAGCTTTCTGGGCCATTTGCACCGTAATTGACATTCCCCGTAGACCGAGGTTTGATCGTTCCATATCAAAATTGTGATCGTTCACAAGTGCAAAAAATGAACGTTCACATTCCAACCGGCTTGGTGTAACATTTTTGCAAACATGGACCAACATCCAGCATACCTCCAATTTGCGGAGCGGCATGATGAAGGTAATCCAATGACTGAGCAGAGGGATGCGTTGAGATATGGCAATCAAGCATATTGTGATTGTGGGAGGCGGAACCGCTGGCTGGATGGCCGCTGCGGCGCTTTCGCGGCTGCGCAAGGGGCACCAGCTCGAAATCACTTTGGTCGAATCCGAAGCCATCGGGACTGTTGGCGTTGGCGAGGCGACAATTCCGCCGTTCGTCGAGTTTCAGCAGATGCTGGGCGTTCCCGAAGCGGAGATGCTGGCCGCCGTACAAGGCAGTTTCAAGCTGGGGATTCAATTCGAGAATTGGGGCCAAGTTGGCGAAAGCTACATTCACCCGTTCGGTGCTTATGGCTACTCCATCGGCGGGATCACCTTCCCGCATATCTGGCACCACTTCAAACAGCAGGGCGACAATCGCCCCATTCAGGTCTTCAATGCGGAAACGATGGCCGCCTATTTCGGCAAATTCGCCAAGTCGGAAGATATGCGCCGCGATGACCTCCCGCCGATCAATTACGCCTATCACATCAATGCCACTGCCTATGCTGGCTTCTTGCGCAAATATGCAGAGCAGCGCGGCGTGGTCCGGCAAGAAGGCAAGATCGAGAATGTCAAGCAGGATGGTGAGACCGGCTTTGTCACCTCGGTTACGCTGGAAGGCGGCAAGGAAATCGCCGGTGACTTTTTCGTCGATTGCTCCGGCTTCCGCGGGTTGCTGATCGAACAGGCGCTCGAAACCGGATATGAAGAATGGACCCAGTGGCTGCCATGCAACCGCGCAGTGGCCATGCCGTGTAACCGCGACGATGGCGGCCCTCCCCCGCCCTTCACCCGCGCCACTGCGCATTCAGCAGGCTGGCAATGGCAAGTGCCGCTGCAGCACCGCAACGGCAATGGCCACGTGTATTGCGACGCATTTATGGATGCCGATGAAGCAACCGACATCCTCATCAATAATATGGCAGGCAAGCCAACAGCAGATCCGAACCATCTGCGATTTGTGACGGGGCGGCGGAAGAAGTTCTGGAACAAGAACGTTGTCGCGCTGGGTCTGGCGGGCGGGTTTATGGAGCCGCTGGAATCGACATCCATTCACCTCATCAATTCAGGCATAAACAAGCTGATTGCGGTTCTTTCGCTGAAAGAAGTGACTGCAGTGCAAGCGGAAACCTTTAACCGGCTGACCACCAAGGAATATGAGCGGATTCGTGACTTCATCATCCTGCATTACAACGCCACCCAGCGAACCGATTCCGAATTCTGGAATTACTGCCGCACGATGAGCGTGCCCGACACCCTCACCGAAAAGATCGAGCTGTTCAAAAGCAATGGCCAAATCTTCCGCGAAGACGATGAGCTGTTCACTGAAACAAGCTGGGCGGCGGTGATGATGGGGCAAGGCATTTCGATGACAGGTCACAACACAATGGCTGCGACGCTCGATACGCTGGAAACGCGGAAAGAACTGGACGAGATCGAGAAATCCATTCGGTTCATGGTGCAGCATATGCCGGGCCATGCGGAATATCTGGCAAAATACTGCCCGGCCCAGCCAGCCTAAGCATAAAAACGTTGGCTTGATGCAAGGGGGCTACGATTTGGCCTCGCTTGTCATAACGGAGTCAAATTTGCCCTTCATCGGAGAAGCTCTTGAACAGGGGCTTTTCGCACGATGCACCGCGTCAGCATTTTCACCACCAACAGTCAGGCCGGCGCTTACGAAAGCTTTGGCCATGGAGAGATGCAGTACCACTTCGCCCTGCTTACATCCGATGGCCCCAGACAGCTTGTCGAAGGACACAGCTGGGCCTTTGTCGATTGGGTCATGGATGATCTGTCCGGCCTTGAAATGGTGCGCCGCTTGCGGGCTGACCCGCGTATGGCGGACGCACATATCACAATGGTTCTGGAAGAAGACGACGCGGAAGATCGCCGCCGCGCTCTGAAGGCCGGGGCAGACGATTACGCCATTGCCCCGCTGGACCGGCAGTCCATGCTCGACCGCGTGTTGGCGCTGAATCCAGGAGAGCGCATCACGGTGGCTGAGCGTCTGATCGAGCACGGCGATTTGGTGATCAATTCGGGCAGTGAGCAGGCGCGCTGGAAAGGCGAGCGGATTGCGCTAAGGCCGAATGAGTTCCGCGTGCTGCGCTATCTCGCTGAAAATCCGGACCGGCTGTTCACCAGGCAGGATCTCATCGATGCGCTGGGCAAGGATGGAGATCCGGAATATCTGCGCACAGTCGATGTCTGGATCAAACGGCTGCGCTTTGGCCTCCGCGAAGTTGGCGCGGGCGATCTGCTGCGCACTGTGCACGGCAAAGGCTACGTGTTCGACGCGCCTGAGACTTAGGTGCGCGGCGGCCCGCCCCGGTCAGAATGTGATTGAAAGCGATGCACCAATCGTGGTGCCGACATCGTATGAATTGATCTCAGCACGCACTGTCCCATCGGTCTGAAATTCCTCATTCCCGCGTCCGAAGATATTGCGCGCCTCTATCTTGATTTCGGCTTCCGTGCCCAGCAGATCGAGGCCCTGACGATACACCAGATCAACGCGCAGGCCGGGATCTTCGACAATGTCGGGCAGGCCCGATGTGCCGCGGCTTGTGACCCGCTCGCTGGCGTAATTCAGCAACACGGTAAACTGCTGAAGTTGATCCAAATCCTCAAGGCTCATCTGGAAATTGGCGAGATGATCGGACTGTCCCGTCAGCGGAACGCCGTCAATAAACAGGTTTGTTGCAGGCGTTGCACCGCCGGGAAACAGCAGCGTCGTATCAGCAGCATCAACTGCAATTTCGGAATTGGTCCAAGTGTAATTGGCGAAAATCGCCAGTTCCTTGCTTTCGAAAAAACCGCCAAGGTTCATCAGGTCGATAGAGTACGCCAGATCGGCTTCAATGCCAAAAAGCGTTGCACTTGGAGCATTGGCAAAGCTGGTCAATTGCGCATTGTCAGAGAAGCTTGAGAACGCCTCGATCGGGTTTGTGATGTCCTTATAGAACCCGGCAACCGAGATGCGATCACCGCCGCCAAGGTAATGCTCGGCACGCACTTCGTAATTCGTCAGCTCGCTATCGATCAGCAACGGGTTGCCATTGAACTGGCGGTTCGTTTCCGGGTCGTAATAGGTCTGGAAAATCAGCTCTCGGAACTGCGGGCGGGCAATGGTGCGTGATGCAGCGGCGCGCAATTGCACATCATCCATCGGCTCTGCAGTCAGCGTGACGGCAGGGAGCCAATATTCATTTTCGAGATTGGTGGTCGCGCCAGTGCCCGTTACAACATCGAACACTTGCGCCGCAGCAACCGTTTGCACAGCCGTTTCGTAGCGGACGCCAGCATCAATGCTGAGGCCCATGAAAGGCTCCCAGTTGATCTTGCCGTATCCCGCCTGAACCTCAAGCGCGGCATCGAATGCCGGATCGGACTGGGTGGATTCGATCAAGCCAATATCGTAAAATTCGATAACCGCATCACCCAGCAGAAGGTCAGGGCGGAAATTGCCGATCACATCGGGAAAGCTGGTGGGCGCATTGAACAGAAATTCGCGTCGCTCGGAAAAACGCTGCGTGTCAGTGTAGGCGTAACCTGCCGTTAAGGCGAAGCCATCGAACAGCGGGTAACTGAAATCAATTCCGCCGGACCACAACTCTTCCTGTAAGTCGGAAAAGACTACAGAGGCATCGCCCGTCTGGCGGTCCAATACGTTGATGAAGGAATCGCTGAATTCACCATTGGCATTGTCGCGAACGTAGGTGAATGTGTATTCAAATGGCGCTTCGCGGTCTGTGCGGGCGTACCCGCCTCGCAGATCAATTCCCAGATCGCCGAATTCCAATTCAGCCACCAGCTGACTGTCGATCAGCTGCCGTTCAAACCAGCCGGTCTGCTGCTGCTGAATGCTATCGTCATCCTGAAAATCCTCACCTTGAGACAGCCGTGACAGCTTCAGAGTGTCACGGATGAACAGGTTGGTGAAGCGGAAGCGGTGGTCGCCGATTTCCAGCCCAATACCAAGCATGGCGTTGGCCAGGATACGGTTGTCCGTCACAAGGTCGTTGAAATCACTATCGAAAGAGAAGTCCGCGAGCACGGATTGCGAAGTGATGTCGCGTGTGCGCCATTTGTTGCTGATCGAACCGGTAAAGACGAAGCCCAGTTCGCCGTCGCTGCCGACATCGACAGAACTGCCTGCGGTCAGGCTGGCAGACCAGTTTGCTGGAACATCACCAATCTTTTGCAGCAGCACCAGGTTCGGATTGCCAAGTTGAAAGGCAATATCCGCCTGCGTCACCGGCGCATCATTGAGATTTTGCGCGGAATCGAGCGGAATATCGCTCAATTGCAAACCGCTGTCGAAGTAAGTCTGGAGCGCGGGCGGCGCGTCGCGCGTTCCGTCGTCAAAACCGAACCAGTCATAGTCAGACCCGTAATAGGCAATGCCGTTGTGGAAGGTGGTTTCGGTATTGCCACTGATCCCGCCGCCGATGGTCAAAAAGCTTTCATCGGGAATAGCGCGAGTCGTCAGATTGATCACGCCGCCGCCAAATTCACCGGGGAAGTTGGCAGAATAGGTCTTCTGCACCAGACTTGATGCAACCACATTTGTCGGGAAAATATCGAGCGGGACAACCCGGCTAAGCGGCTGCGGCGATGGTAGCGGCAAGCCGTTCAGCAAAGCGAGCGAATACCGGTCACCAAGACCGCGCACATAGACAAAGCCCTGACCCTGCACAGAAAGGCCGGTGACGCGGCCCAAAGCGCCTGCAATATCGCCTTCACCTGTCCGGGCGATCTCTTCGGTAGAAAGTACGCTGACAACTTGCGATGAGTTTTGCACCGGATCGCGGTTGATGCGGCCAGTGACGATGATTGAGCCACCAGGAATGGAAACATCGGGCTGATCGAAATCTTCATTTTCCGGATCGGGGTCTTGAGCATCGACATCCTGTTGCGTGGGCGAAACGGCCCCGCCCGCAGCCGCATCCTGCGCGAAGGCCGCACCCGGAAGCGTCAGGGCCGTTGATAGGAGCAGCAGCGCCGCCAGCTTGTTGCCAGTGGTCTTCATCGGGTGATCTCTCATGATTCGATCCGGTTTTTGGCTCGGCGCTGGTGGGGCCGCCGCGCAAGAAGGAAGGGAGCGTGCGGATCTAACATCCGTCACGCCCCCATCACATTGGCTCAGTTAAAGACCGGGATACTGGTGCAAGAGCCGGTATTGCCGCCAAAGCTAACCGCAGAAGAATCGCAGGTCCACCCTTGCGTCCAGTCATCAGCAGAGCTTACCGCTCCGATGAAATTGGCCGGTTCAAAGAAGCTACCCAGAGCTGTCACATCAAAGATCGTGGCAAAGCCATCTTCGTTGGCGCCGTTGAGATAGCCATTGACGAGCGTGTTGACGAAGCTCTTGTCATTGCCTGCGCCCAAATCGAAGGCAGCCTCTGCCTGCGCTGCGGTCGTTCCGCCGCTGCCGTCGCGGAAGTCTGTTGCGCAGTCGAGTGCGACAGATTGGAAACGCGGTGGGCCGACTTCGTCGGTCGCCGCATTCGCAGCATCCAGCGTTTCGCTCAGATCAATACGGACACAGGGCGCACCATTAGCGGACGCATCCCAGACCAGCGTATTGTAGAGACCGTAATCGGTTCCACCGCGAATACGCAGCGTGTGGTCATTGTCGCTACGCTGGATGAAGGTCGCATTGGCGATCGTGGTGTTTTGGCGCGGCGTCTGATCCTGCAATCCGTTGTTCGAATCGGCTTCGACAATGCCGTCACCAACACCTGCGCGCTGCGCGGCGATGACGAACTGAAGGTTCGCCTTCACACCCGTATCGGTATCGAGGGAATCGTCTTCTGCGCCCGCAACGATCAATCGCTTGATGTTAACGAAGCCGCCGAAGAATTCGACGCCATCGTCAGAAGAATTGACCGACTGAATATTGGCCAGTGTTGTGCCAGAGCCGGTGCCGCCGGTGGTCAGGGACTGCAGTTCGTTGTCGCCTGAAAGGACAAAGCCAGAATAGCGGATCTGGACGAATTCCATCGAACCGGAACTGTCGTCATTGGTCGCTCCACCGAAGAAGGATGGGGACACGGCCCCTTCGACCTGACGTTCACAGGCCACTGTGCCCGGCGTTGCCCCCGGTGCAACGCAATCGGTGACGGGCGCGCGGCCGGAAAGCACAACGCCGCCCCATTGTCCGGACGAATCATCATTGTTCAGGCCGAGGATATTGTCCCGGCTGGTGAAAATGATCGGCATGTCCTGCGTCCCGGCAGCATCAATCGCATTGCCCCGTGTCACATTCAAAAAGGACGATCCGGCCGCGTAAATAATGACACCTGGCTCAATAGTCAGCGTGACATCGGTGTCGCTAAGACCATCCGATGCATCAGGAGCCGCGCCGCCATCTGTGCCAACACTGACTTCACCGGGCAGGCGATACAGCAGACCTGGGATCTGCTGGAGGGTGGACGATGTGTTGAAGCGCAGCGGCGTTGCGCAAACGCGCCATTCGCCTTCAGGGCCAGTGATCGTGCCTTCATCGGTCAGGCCCTGCGCATCGGAAATTGTCGGGCATCCATTGGCCGGCGTCACCAATGATGTGGTCGTTGTGGGGGTAGGGGTCGGCGTTGGCGTTGCCGGAGGATTGTTGATGGTAATATTGCCGCCCGTGCCGGGTGACGCGATTTCATCCGGGCCACATGCAGCAAGCGCCAGAATTGAACTACCAAGGATTAGCGAACGGGAAAGTTTGGTCACGGCGGTCGGCCTCTCAAGTTACCGGAAAGCTCAGGAAAGCGAGTTTCGGTTTCACAAGAAGCGCTCTAGGCGCGGTGCGTGACACTTTGTTTGCGTCTGTGTGACGGCTTTGTGAATCTCCTCAAGATTCCCTCAACATATTGATTACAAGAGAAATATTGTTTTCCACAGCCAACCGCCAGCCTGTATCCATCTACGCAGATATTTCACATTTGTGACAATGTGACAGTTTTGTTGCAGTTCATTTCTAACGGCTTCATAAACGTTCTAACACGAATGGAGAGAGATCATGATTGCAACACTGGCTTTCGCGCCGATCCTGCTGGCTCAGGCCACAACCGGTCACATGGTTGAGCAGCAATATGAAACAGTCGATGTCGCTTATGAAGAGTTGGTGGACGGAGATGCCGAAGCCGCTGTCACGCAGCTTGAGGCGCAACTTGTCGACGAAGGTGGCCATCCTGCCCTGTTCATCAATCTGGGCAGCGCCCACGCACGGCTTGGCAATCTGGAGCGCGCCGAATTCTTCTACCGCGCCGCCCGGGACTGCGATGAAGAGTATCAGATGGAGCTTGCAGACGGGCGCTGGATGGATTCGCGCGACGCTGCGCGTCTGGCGCTGGCGAGCGTAGAGTTGGAAGCTCTCGCCGCGCGCTAAGCCGCAGACGATCACAATTTTTCCGCAAAGCCCGGCGATTCATTTCGCCGGGCTTTGTTTTGCGCGCAACGCACAGTTTCACTCCGGTTTGTCACGCGGCTGTCATTTCGTGTAAGCACAGAGCCTGCTTTGGAAGGGCTCGCATGATTCTGCGTACTGGCATTTGTATGGCTGCGTTTTCGCTGACCGCCTTGGTTGCGGCTCCGGCGCAGGCGGACGTGCTTGAAATCGGTACCGATGGCGAAGTGCGATGGATCGCAGGCGGAGTGGCTTCGTCTGATGCCGACGCTGTCATTTACGCAGGGCCGCTGGCCGAAGTCCCGGCAGATATTATCGCAATCCTGCCCGAACATGCCGTGGGAAATACACAAACGCACGCTGCTGGAATTCCGGCAGCCTATGCGGCCACCATCCATTCCCTTGCGCAGCGATTCGATCTTAGCCCCGCTCTCCTTGAAGCCGTCGTCTGGCAGGAAAGCCGCTGGCGTGCGAATGCTGTCTCCCCTGCCGGCGCGCGCGGCCTTGCCCAACTGATGCCCGGAACCGCTCGTGATTTGGGCGTCGATCCGGATGATCCCTTCGCCAATCTTGAAGGCGGTGCGCGGTACCTGCGCGAACAGCTTGACCGGTTCGATGGTGATCTGGAACTTGCTCTTGCCGCCTACAATGCGGGCCCCGGACGGGTAATCCGTTCAGGCGGCGTTCCGCGTATTCGTGAAACACAAATGTATGTGGCCGCCATTATGGGCCGCTTGGCCGACCATTCCCGGAGTCCTGAATAACAATGCACATCTTTGCCCGTCTCGCCGCGTTTCTGACATTGCTGCTGCCAAGCGCCGCCTTTGCACAGGACCCTGCTGGTTCCGGCCCGATCAACAGCGCCTTTGGCTGGATGCGCGATACGCTGCTGGGAACAGTCGCCACGACGGTGGCTGTTATGGCCGTGGCCGCAGTCGGATTCATGATGCTGACAGGCCGGGTCAACTGGCGCTTCGGCGCGACCGTGATCATCGGCGTTTTCATCATCTTTGGTGCAGCCTCCATCGTGGCTGGCATTCAGGGTGCGGCGGCAGTCGGATAGGGTGCGCGCGCGATGCAAATGACACGCTACCCGGTCCATCGCGCCCTTACTCGCCCGCAGATGTTTGCGGGCGTGACGTATAATTATTTCGTGATCAACGCGCTGGTTACGGTGGAGGCCTTCTTGATGTTGAAGAGCTTCTGGATCGTGCCAATTCCTTTGATCATGCACGCCATTGGCTATTTCGCCTGCCTGCGTGAACCGCGATTTTTCGACCTTTGGATCACCAAGGTCAGCAAATGCCCACGCGTGAAAAACTACAAACGCTGGGGCTGCAATTCATACGCTGCGTAATTCGCAGCAGGAGCAAATGCGATGACAACCAAGTGGCTCGGAGCTGCTGCATGGAGCGCCAAGGAAGCGCATGCTGGCGACCGGCTGCCGTACGCGCGGCTGGTCGATGCGGGCGTGATGCTGCTGCGCGATGGATCGCTGATGAGCGCGCTGCAAGTGCCCGGATTGCTGTTTGAAACAGAAGATACTGACGCGCTGAACGCTCATGCGGCCACACGCGAGATTATGCTGCGGTCCAACCTTGATGCGCGCTTTGTGATGTATCACCACGTGATCCGCCGCCGGGTCGCGGTTGAGCTGGATGCGCAATTCGAAGATCCGCTTTCCGCGCATATTGACCGCCGCTGGCGCGACAAACTCTCATCCGGCTCTCTGTTCGTGAACGACCAGTTCGTGACGCTGGTACGCCGTCCAGCGCGTGGCAAGGCAGGATTTGTGGAGCGGGCGGGCAAGTTCCTTCGCCGCCGTTCGTCGGAAGCTGAGGACATTGATCCCAAGGATTTGCGCACTTTGAGAGCAGCCATGCAGGCACTCGCCGCAAGCCTTGGCGATTACGGTGCGCAGCCGCTGGGCGATTACACAGGGCCATCGGGCCAAGCGAATAATGAGCTGCTGGAGCTGCTGTCCGCTCTCTACAATGGTGAAATGCGACCTGTTCGCCGTCCCGATATGGAGACTGACATAGGACGGATGATCCCCTATCGGCGGGCCAGTTTCGGCATTGATGCGATGGAACTGCGCGGATCAAGCGGAGCGGATTTCGCGTCTATGCTCAGCCTTAAGGATTATCCCGAAGCGACCAGTGCGGGCCTGCTCGATTCCATGTTGCGCCTTCCTTATGAGATGATCGTCAGCGAAAGCTTTGCACCGCAAGAACGCCAGACTGCGCGCGAACGGATCGACCTTGCCATCCGCCGCCTGAAGAGCGCGGATGAGGACGCGCAGGCCGAACGTGCAGACATGATGGCTGCGCGCGATGAACTTGGCGCAGGCTCGGTCGGCTTTGGCGATCATCACCTGTCGGTTCTGGTGCGGGAGCGCAGCCTGGAACAGCTGGATGATGCGACCGCCGCCGTGGCCGCAATCCTGGCGGATACTGGCGCGATCACCGTGCGCGAGGACACCAATCTGGAGCCTGCATTCTGGGGGCAATTCCCCGGCAATGAGCAATATCTGGTGCGCCGTGCGATGATCTCCACCGCCAATATGGCAAGCTTTGGCAGCCTGCACGGTTTTGCTCTGGGGCAAGCGGAAGGCAACCATTGGGGCGAAGCGGTGACGCTGCTTCAGACCACCAGCTCGACACCATTCTTCTTCAACTTCCACCACGGCGATCTGGGCAATTTCTCCGTCATCGGGCCATCCGGCTCGGGTAAAACCGTGGTGATGAATTTCCTTGCCGCGCAGGCACAAAAATTTGCGCCCCGCACTATCCTGTTCGACAAGGATCGCGGCGCGGAACTGTTTATTCGCGGCATCGGTGGCAGCTATGACCGTATCCGTTCGGGCGCGCCCACCGGGTTTAACCCGCTCTCGCTGCCCAATACGCCGGTCAATCGCGCTTTCTTGCGTGACTGGCTGAGCGTGCTGCTGGAGGCGCAGGGTCCGGAAGAACTTTCGACTATCGCGACTGCCGTTGACGCTGCCTACGCCAATGACGGCTCACTGCGCCGTCTGCGCCATTTCAAAGAACTGGTGTCCGGCAGCCGCCGGCCGCAGCCCGGTGATCTGGCGGACCGCCTGTCTGCGTGGATGGAAGATGGCGAGCACGGCTGGCTGTTCGACAATGCCACCGACAATCTCGACCTTTCGACCCGCGTGATGGGTTTTGACATGACAGCGCTGCTGGAAAATCCCAAGCTTCGCACTCCGGTCATGATGTATCTGTTCCACCGCATCGAGGAACGGCTGGACGGCCAGCCAACGATGATCCTGATCGACGAAGGTTGGAAGGCACTGGATGATGAGGTTTTCGCTGCGCGCATTCGCGATTGGCTGAAGACTTTGCGGAAACGCAATGCGCTGGTGGGCTTCGCCACGCAAAGCGCGCGCGATGCGCTCGACAGCAAGATTTCGACAGCGCTCGTTGAGCAGACCGCCACCATGATCTTCATGCCGAATGCCCGCGCCCGGCCAGAAGATTATTGCGATGGCTTTGGCCTGACAGAGCACGAATTCGCGCTCATCCGCAGTCTGCCTGCGCATAGCCGCTGCTTCCTTGTGCGACAGCCCGATGCCAGCGTTGTCGTGCGGCTCGATCTTTCCGGCGCACCTGAAGTGCTGACCATGCTGTCTGGCCGCGAGAGCAGCGTGCGGCGGCTTGATCTGCTGCGCGAAGCGGTCGGTGATCACCCCTCACAGTGGTATCCTGCGCTCACCAACCAATCATGGCCCGGCCCTGCCGCTGAAGCTGCCGAAGCGGAAGCCCGAGACCGGGAGGCTGCCGAGTGACCAGCACCGTCGCCAGTGTCGGGATCGAATGCCAGCGACAGATGGAGTCTGTCGGCGCAGGCATCGGTGCATCCCTGCGCGGCGTCGATTGCGCGGCGAACGCGATGGCGGAAGCGGCGTTCAACCGATTGTTTGCAGACGGCGGCTTTCTTGGTCCAACGCTAACGATCATCCTGACAATATTTGTCGCGTTGCTCGGCTTTGCGCTGATGTCCGGCCGCACCCGGATCGGCCTGGCGACGCTGACACCGCGCATGGTTACTCTGGTCGCTGTCGTCACCTTCGCGACCAGCTGGTTCGTATTTCAAAGCGTGTTTTGGAACTTGGCAGTGCTGGGGCCGGATTCCATCGCCACCGGACTGATGGGCACCGATGGTTCTGCCACCACCATTTTTGCAGACAAGCTGGATGCCGTGATGCTGTCATTGATGCAGGCATCGGGCGGCGATGCGATGGATGCCAACACGTCTATCTTCTCGCCGCCGGGATTGCTCTGGTCGGGCGGCACCATGCTGCTGCTGGGCACAGTAGGCGTTCTGGCGACCACCAAAATTGCGCTCGCCATCCTGATGGGAATTGGCCCGATTTTCATTGTGATGGCGCTGTTCAACGGCACGCGCGGATTGTTCGTCGGCTGGCTGAAAGGCGTGGTCATCATGGCGCTGGCCCCGCTGTTCGCTGTGCTGGGCGGGTCGTTGATGCTGGAGCTGGCGGTTCCAGTGTTGTCCAGCCTTGCCGCCAATCCCGGTGAAATTGACGTGCGCCCGGCGATGGCGGTTTTCATGATCGGCGCTGTCCACCTTGCGCTCATGTTTATGATCCTAAAGCTGTTGTCGACCATGGTATCAGGATGGACAGTATTCGGCCTAGCGCGTAACGATAAGGCTGACGAGCGCGAGTTTACCGCCGCAACCGCTGCGGCCGCCACCGTGCGCGCCGCGCCGCCTTCCGCACTTACCACCACCACCGCGAGCGACCGCGCGGCACAGGCCGCCCCCGCTGCGGCGCGCGATATTCGCGTTGCGGCGGCTATGCCGGCAGCGGCCAATGACAGTTCTGGCGGAACGCATACCCGCGAAACCCGCGGTATCGGCGGGGCAGGCACTTCGGCTTTCACCGCGCCCGGCACCACACCATCA
>ENA-ORXU01000937-ORXU01000937.1-marine-metagenome-genome-assembly--contig:-NODE-937-length-27814-cov-18.468724_pt1 | contig 27814 bp, 22 predicted proteins | sample MGYA00237869_ERZ511484 | MGnify/ENA metagenome assembly ERZ511484 | reverse complement strand
TTGCGTGTCGTCATGGTGCACCTCTGTTGCGATCATTGTCGCTTAACAGGGTGTCCGCCGTTGCTGGGGAGGATCAGAGCGCTTCGACTACTGCCTCGCCAACCCGCCGTTCGGCGTCGACTGGAAGAAGGTGCAGGCCGACGTGCAGGCCGAGGCCGTCAGAGGCGATCGCGGACGCTTCGTCGCGGGCCTGCCGCGCGTGTCGGACGGCAGCCTCCTGTTCCTGATGCACCTCCTGTCGAAGCGCCACACCGACGGCCGCACGACCCGCATCGGCATCGTCCTGAACGGCTCGCCGCTGTTCACCGGCAACGCGGGCTCGGGGGAATCCGAGATCCGCCGCTGGCTGATGGAGGACGACTTCGTCGAGGCGATCGTCGCCCTCCCGACCGACCTCTTCTACAACACCGGCATCGCGACCTACGTCTGGGTGCTGACGAACCGGAAGGCGCCCGAGCGGCAGGGCAAGGTCCAGCTGATCGACGCGAGCGGCAAGAGCTTCTGGGAGCCGATGCGGAAGAGCCTCGGCAGCAAGCGCCGCCAGCTCCCCGAGAGCGCCATCGAGCGCATCGTGACCCTCTACGCAGACAACAGCGAGGCCGAGCACAGCAAGGTGTTCGACAGCACCGCGTTCGGCTACCGGCGCATCACGGTCGAGCGCCCGCTGCAGCTCCGGTTCGAGCCGTACGACGAGACGCGGCGCGCGGCGCTCGCCGCCGACAAAGCGTGGGTGAAGTGGAGCGAGGAGCGGCAGACGTCGACGCTCGCCGCGCTAGACGCGATCGACGCAACGTACACCGACCGCGAGGCGTTCGTCGCGGCGCTGAAGCCGCACGTCGGCAAGCTCAAGGCGCCAGAGCTGAAGCTCCTGCAGAAGCACCTCGGCGAGCACGACGAGGCGGCGGCGTACTGCCTGAGCAAGGGCGAGCGCGAACCGAACCTCGACCTCCGCGACACCGAGAACGTGCCGCTCGGCGAGGACATCGACGCCTACTTCGAGCGCGAGGTGACGCCGCACGTGCCGGACGCGTGGATCGACCGGAGCAAGGTGGACGAGCGGGACGGGCAGGTCGGGATCGTGGGGTACGAGATTCCGTTCAATCGGCACTTCTACGTGTATGTGCCGCCGCGGCCGCTCGAGGAGATCGATGCGGATCTGGCGCGGGTGTCGAAGGAGATCGTGGAGTTGTTGGGGGAGGTGGGCGTATGAGTTTCATCGCGCCTGAGCTACGGTCCACCGGTCCTAATTTCTGGCAGCAAGCGCTGCCGGCTGGTTGGTCAGCTGTACGGCTGCGACACCTGCTAACTAGAAACGATGGCGGTGTCTGGGGCGAAGACGGCGAAATTGGCGACACCGTCGTGTTGCGCTCCACGGAAGTGACGATCGACGGGCAATGGCGAATCGAAAGTCCAGCTGTTCGTAGTCTGAACGCACTTGACTTTGCGAACGGTCTGCTTTCCATCGATGACATAGTCGTCGTCAAAGCAAGTGGCAGCGAGGCACATATCGGCAAGGCCGCAATGGTGACGACAGAGGTCGCTGCGCTGCGGCCTGCTTTTTCCAACTTTATGCAACGCTTGCGCACGGGGATGATCTTAGACCCCGAGTTCTTGATATATTTCTTAAATAACCGATTAGGTCGCGACCAGAGTGCATATCTTTCTTCTACTACTAGCGGGCTGCGAAACATATCTGCTGGCACGCTAAAAGAAGTTCTGTGCCCTTGTCCAAGCCTATTAATTCAAGGCCAGATAGTCGCGTTCCTCGACGCAGAGACTGAGCGAATCGACACCCTCATCGACAAGCAGAAGAAGCTGATCGAGCTTCTGAAGGAGAAGCGTCGGGCGGTGATCTCGCAGGCGGTGACGAAGGGGCTCGATCCGGATGTGCCGATGAAGGACAGCGGGGTGGAGTGGTTGGGTGATGTGCCGGCGCATTGGTCATGTGTTGGGTTCATGCGCTTCTTTCAAAGCGTGGTTGATTACCGAGGTCGAACGCCAACCAAGACTGATGAAGGAATATTTCTTGTCACCGCAAGAAATGTACGAGGGGGCGTGCTGGACTACTCTCGTTCGTCTGAGTACGTGACCCAGGAAAGCTACCTTCAAATCATCGAACGCGGTCTGCCTGAGGCCGGACATGTTGTCTTCACAACAGAGGCTCCTCTCGGAGAAGTCGCGCAACTCGATGAGCGTCGCGTTGCCCTCGCGCAGAGAATAGTAAAATTCGACTGCAGTACATCGCGCATGCTGAACGCGTACTTTATGTACTTCGTCATGTCGACTCAGTTCCAAAGCGCGCTAGTAAAATTCGCGACCGGATCTACTGCTTTGGGTATCAAGGCGCAGCGATTCTGCCTGCTTCGTAAACTGGTCCCGCCTATCAGCGAGCAAGGGCCGATAGTAGAATTTATTGAGCTGGAAACGGCTAAGCTAGATCGGCTTTGTGAAAAGGCACTCCTGGTTGTATCGCTTCTTGGAGAGCGCCGCTCTGCTCTCACAACTAAAGCTGTTACCGGCCAGATCGATGTCGTGAACTACAGCTCTATCGCCGAGTCCGCCATTGCATGACTGCCGCCACCGACTTTATTCGCCACGCTCTCTCGGGAAGCAAAGGGGACATCGTCGTGACTGTGGAAATCACGAACGGCTCGGTGTTCGACGCCATCGAGGAGGATCCGGCCGCGGCCGAGGTGCTCAAGATCAAGGCGGCGCTGATGGACTGCATCCGCGCCTACATCGCCGAGCATGGTCTGACGCAGCAACAGGCCGCGGACCTGATGGGCGTCCAGCGTTCGAGAGTCGGTGATGTCGCGCGCGGGCACATCAGCGTGTTCTCGATCGATGCGCTGGTGCTGATGGCCGCGCGGGTCGATCTTCGCCCGCTGACCGTGGCGGCCTGAGCTGCATGAACGCCGTCGCCGACACGGCCCACCGCGAGCTCCCGTTCGAGGATCACGTCTTCACGTACCTGACCGAAGAGGCGCCACCTGCCGACCGCTGGCTCGCGGGCACTCCCGCTGACTACGACAAGGAGCGCGCCCTCTACCCCGAGGACGTCATCGCCTGGCTCCGCGACACCCACCCCGACGCCTGGTCCCGCCTCGAATCCCAGAACGGCGCCAACACCGAGAAGCGCGTCCTCGACGCATTGGTGAAGAAGCTCGCCGCGAAGGAGCCCGGCGGCACGCTCGAAGTCCTCCGCCGCGGCTTCTCCGTCGCGGGCGGCGGCACGCTCGAGATGAGTCAGGTCCGGCCCGAGGATGACCGGAACGCCGGCGCCATCGCCCGCTACGCCGCCCACCGCCTGCGCGTCGTCCGGCAGCTGAAGTACAACCCGAAGCGCGAGTGGTCGATCGATCTCGTCTTCTTCGTCAACGGCCTGCCGGTCGCGACGTGGGAGCTCAAGAGCGACTTCACGCAGAGCGTCGAGCAGGCCGTCCGCCAGTACCGCGACGACCGCTCGCCGAAGTCACCGACCGGTGGCGTCGAGCCGCTCCTCGCCTTCAAGCGCGGCGCGCTCGTGCACTTCGCCGTCTCGATGTCGCACGTGAAGATGTGCACGCACCTGAAGGGCGAGACGAGCTACTTCCTGCCGTTCGATCGCGGCAACGGTGGCGGTGCGGGCAACCCGCCGTCGGACGATCCCGACCGCTACCCGACCGCCTACCTCTGGGAGGAGGTGTTCCAGCGCGACAACCTGCTCGCGCTGATCCACCGCTTCTTCCTGTTCGAGTCGACGAAGGCCGAGGACGCGAACGGTCGTCGCTACCAGCGCGAGACGATGTTCTTCCCGCGCTACCACCAGTGGCAGGCGGTGACGTCGCTCGACAACGCCGTCCGCGAGGAAGGGGTGGGTCACCGCTACCTCCTCGAGCACAGCGCGGGCTCGGGCAAGACGAACACGATCGCCTGGCTCTGCCACAGCCTCGTCCGCATGCACGACGAGCGCGGCGCGCGGCGCTTCTCGTCGGTCATCGTCGTGACCGACCGGACGGTGCTCGACGATCAGCTCCAGGAGGCCATCCACCAGATCGATCACCAGCGGGGTGTCGTCGTCGGCATCGAGCGTGGCTCGGGGTTCGACGCGCAGGCCAAGAGCGCGCGGCTCGCCGAGGCCCTCCTCGCCGAGACGCCGATCGTCGTCGTGACGATCCAGACCTTCCCGTTCGCGATCGACGCGATCCTCTCGAACCGGGGCCTCGCGAGCGGCAACTTCGCCGTCGTCATCGACGAGGCGCACAACTCGCAGACCGGGCAGGCGGCGTCGAAACTCCGCGCGGCCCTCTCGCTCGAGGACGAGGCGCTCGCCTCGCTCGACCCGACCGAGATCATGGCGAAGCTCCAGGACGCACGCACCTTCCCCGCGAACGTCTCCTACTTCGCCTTCACCGCGACCCCGAAGCACGCGACGATGACGCTGTTCGGTCGAGAGGACGCGGACGGTACCCCGCGGAGCTTCCACCACTACTCGATGCGTCAGGCGATCGAGGAGGGATTCATCCTCGACGTCCTGCAGGGCTACCTGCCGTACCGCACGGCGCGGAAGCTCTCCGAGCGTGTCGAGAAGGACAAGCGGGTCGACCAGAAGCGGGCGGCGCGGGCGCTCGCGCGCTGGGCGGCGCTGCACCCGACCAACGTCGGGCAGAAGGTCGAGTTCATCGTCGAGCACTTCCGGCAGAACGTCGCGGGGCTTCTGAACGGGCAGGCCAAGGCGATGATCGTGACCTCGAGCCGCGCTCAGGCGGTCGCGTTCAAGCTCGAGTTCGACCGCTACGTGGGCGAGCAACGCTACAGCGATCTCGCCGCCCTCGTCGCCTTCTCCGGGAAAGTCGCAGGAAGCGCGCTGCCCGAGGAGCACTACCCGGGGCACAGCGAGGCCGAGTTCACCGAGCCCGGCATGAACGCCGCGAGCGGCGATCTTCGGAAGGTGTTCGACACCGACGACTTCCGCGTGATGATCGTCGCCAACAAGTTTCAGACCGGCTTCGACCAGCCGAAGCTCTGCGCGATGTACCTCGACAAGCGCGTCTCGGGTGTCGAGGCCGTGCAGACGCTCTCTCGGCTGAACCGCATGGCACCGGGCAAGGAGCAGACCTACGTCATCGACTTCGCCAACGAGCCCGAGGAGATCGTCGGGGCGTTCCGCCAGTACTACGACGGCGCCGAGGTCAGCGAGGCGCAGGATCTGGACGTCGTCTACGAGATGAAGGATCAGCTCGACGCCTCGGGTCTGTACCTCCAGACGGAGATCGACGAGGTCGCCCGCATCCTGACTGGGGAACTGCACGCGACGAAGGCGAGCGCGCGGCTCGTCAACGCCGTCGAGCCCGCAGTCAGTCGCTTCAACGGTCGCCTGACCGAGCTCAACGAAACGGTCGCGCGCTGGGACCGGGCCATCGAGGAGCGCGAGGCGCTCGGGGACTCCCGCGGCATGGCCGAAGCGGAGTCCCAGCGCGCCGAGTACGACGCCGAGCGCGACACACTGATGAAGCTTCGCGACGGCATGTCGAAGTTCGTCCGGCTCTACGAGTACATCGCCCAGGTCATTCCACTCGGCGACCCGGAGCTCGAGAAGCTGAGCCGCTTCATCCGCCTGTACCGGAAACGCCTCGCCGACGTGCCGGTCGCCGAAATCGACCTCTCGGGCTTGCAGATGACGCACTGGCGGCTCTTCGAGGGGGAGAAGGCGGACATGACGCTCGGCGCCGGCGAGCCGAAGACGCTCGACGCCGTGTCAGGCGGCATCGGCCCCGGGCGCGATCGGGCGCGCGAGCGCATTAGCGAGATCATCCGCGCGATGAACGACTTGTTCGGTGACGATGTCAGCGACGTCGATCGGGTCAAGCGCGCGACGAGCCTGATGGCCGTCGGCGAGCTCGCGCGGCGCGACGAGCGCGTGAGGAAGCAGCTTGACGCGGGCAACAGCGAGGAGTCGGTGATGCAGGGCGGCGACCTGACGAAGGTCGTCGAGGACGCGGTGTTCGACATGGTCTCCTCGGACAGCGGCGCCGAGCACGCCGAGCGTCTTCTGAAGAACCCCGACGACATGGCTTCCTACGCGCGGCTCGTGTTCAAGCTCCTGAAGAGCGGGCTCGACGCCGAGCAGTTCCGGCAGCTGAGCGGTGGCTCGTAAGTGCGGGCGACATCGTGTTCGATGACAGGGCGCCGACACCGGGCGGACACACCAGCATCGTCATCGCCCCGCGCGTGCTCGATAAATAGCGCGACCCGACCTACCGAGGCCGAGCGAGCAGACCCGCGACGATGGGTCCGGTGAGCAGGCACGAGAGCACGTATGTGGGACCGATGAGCGCGAGCGGGTCGCCCCAGTCGAGCCAGTGGTGACGCAGTAGCTCGTACAGCCTTTCGGACAGCGGACTGCCGCCAGTGTCGAGGTTCAACAACACGAGAGTGACGAGGTAGGCGAGCCCGAAGCTTTTCAGCAGCGCCAGGGTAACTCCGCGTGCGCCGATCCCTCGAAGGCTTCTGCCACGCAGCAGCGACACCAACAGGACCCAGTGCTGGGGACACAGATAGAACTTGAATGCAGCGAGGAAGACGCCCAAGGCTAACCCCTCGAATACCTCGTTGCCGACGGCAGCGACCGTGCCGTAAGTCTCGCGTCGCCAGCTCAGATCCGGCGGAATGAACGCCCAGGTCAGGGCGGCGTGCACGAGGCCGCAGACGATCATGTCGATGATGATGACCGTCATCCACTCGCGCCACGGAGCGGGTCGCGCGGACGGCGCCGCCACTGGCGAGGGATCAGTCATAGAGCGCTGGATCTTCCCAGGGTTGGCCGTTGTTGCGGCGGATCAGCGCCTGACCGAGCTTGATCCGATCGGCTTCCCGGCTGATGTCGAACCCGTCGGGAAACAGCGTCAGTATGACCTCCCGGGTCGCTTCGCTGCCGAACAGGCGTGCCCCGAATCCACCTATTCCTTCGTAGTTCGTCAAACTGTTCAGATCCTCGACCACCGCCTCGCGATCGCGTTCGGTGTAGCGGAAGTCGTTGCCGAAGTGCCGGTTGACGATCTCGGCGGCCTCGGCGTTGCCGTAGATCGCGTTGGCCCCGGTCTCCGGCGGGCCTCCCGGCGGACTGCGGTCACCGAAGAAGAAGTCCGTGATGCGTGACAGCTGGCGCTGCTCGTAGCCGACCAGCGCGATATCGAGCTCGTCGCCGCGAAGGCAACCGACCCCCGCGATGTCGTCGCCCCGCATCAGCGTGGCGAACGTCTGCACGTTCTGCAGCGCCAGCGCGATGCCGGCATAGGTCAGGTAGTCATCCGAGTCGGACCCGAGCGGCGTGAGTGCCGACGGATAGTCCGCCGGTCCGAGCTCGTTCCACCGATTCACCTCGGAGGCCGCACGGAACCAGTCGGTCTGGATGGCGCCGTCCGCCGTCTGCAACGTCTGGTGGGCGTAGTCGTAGAAGCGTTGCCGGTCCGAGAAGCCCGACAGCTCCTCGGTCACGAATCGCGCGATCGCCGCCGGATTGTTGTCGAGCTCGGCCAGGCGCTCCGGGCTCAGCGAGTCGCCACGGCTCCACAGTCCGAGAACGTCGGTGCGTTCGAGCGGACGGGCAAGGGCGTAGAGATAGCGGTTCGGTCCGTCGACGCGGCCGGCGGGGTCCGCGGACAGGTAGCGCCCGAGCGTTGGATCGTAGTCGCGGAAGTGGTTGTAGTGGAGGCCGGTCTCGGCATCCGCGTACTGACCCGGCAAGCGCAGTGCGAGCGGAACGGTATCCAGCGTCACCGTCGCCTCACCGAACGGCGCGTAGTCGGCCGCCCAGACCGCCGTACCGTCCTCGTCGGTCATCAGCCGCGGCGTGCCGAGGTGGTCGGTGTGGATCGCGTAGGCCTCGTCGGCGGCGAGCAAGGCGATCGGCCGGTGGCCGTCGAGGTAGACGTACTGGGAGACTAACGCGCCGCTCGCATCGATCTCGGCGGCCAGCTTGATGCCGTCATACAGATAGCGCGTCACTGCGGGCGGTCCGTCGCCGGTGTGGACGCTCTTGCGGATCCGCTGACCGAACGCGTTGTAGGCATAGGTGGCGATGAGGGTGCCGCCGCGACTGACCGTCAAGGCTCGTCCGCGAGCGTCGCGGGTGTAGCGCAGGGGGCCTGCGACGAGCGGGGCACCGTTCGCGTCGTGGCGCCAGGTCTCGACCTCGCCCGAGGGCAGCGTCGCGCGAGCCTGCAGGCGGTTGCCGCCCTCGTCATCATCGCTTCCCGTGGATGCGGCGTGTTCGCTGTAGGTCCAGCTCGGCTCGCCGCCGGGCGCGACGACATGCTCCTCGACCCGGTTGCCCGACGCGTCGTAGCGCCAGCGGTAGTCGCCGGCGGGCGTTGTCGCGGTGCGCAAGCGATCGTTCCGGTAGCCGTAGCGTGACGCCGCGCCGTCGATGTCCATGCCGACCAGGTCGCCGGCCGCGTCGAACGCGTAGTCGATCGCCAGCGTGTTCTCGACCGTCAGGGATCGGATCTCGCCGTTGGGGGCGAACCGCTGCACCGCACGGGAGCCTGCCAGCGTGGTCCAGCCGCTTTCGCCATCCCGCCGATCCAGGTCGATCTCTCCGGCCAGCATGTCGCCGCCGATGCCGAACCGGCCGCGCCGGGTGATCGTGCGAAGCCGCCCGGCGTTCGGGCCACTCTCGTGGTACTGATGACGGAGCACCTGACCGTCTGGCAGGCGCTTGTCGAGCACCCGGCCACGTTCGTCGTACGTGTAGGCAGTCTCGAAGCGTTGACCGTCGATCTTCCGGACGTGGCTGATCAGCCGGTCGGCGGCATCGTAGGTGAAGCGTTCGACCGTCGCCGCGGTCGATGTCTCGAGTAGCAGATCGCGCGCCGCATCCCAGCGCCAGCGCGTGACCGTGCCGTCGGCGTCGCGGCGCGACACCGGGTGGCCGGCCGCGTCGCGTTCGACACGCGTGACGGTGCCGTCGGCAAGGCGGCGTTCGACGTCGTTGCCGCTCGCGTCGTGAGCATGGACGACGGCGCCGGTGTCGGCGTCCCCGGACAGGACGACGCGCCCGAAGTCGTCGTGGTGTAGCCAGCCGTCGACATCCGTCGACCCGTTCGCCGTGTCCGTATCGAATGCATGAGAAAGCGTACGGAACGGCACCCCGTCACTGGCGAGCGAGCGGCTCTCGACAAGACGGTTTCCGGCACCGCGGGCCAGTTCGAGCAGCCTTCCGGCACCGTCGTCGAACGAGCGCATCTGTCCGGCCGCGTCTCGCTCGATCCGGGCGGTCCTGCCGTCGGGGCCGACGATCGCCATCGTGCGCCCCTCGGCGTCACGTTCGTGCCGCACGGTCCTCTCGCCGCTCTGCATCACGACGACGGCACCGGTCGCGTCGCGCTCGAGTCGCAACGGCTCCCGGTCTCCGACGCGAAGCTCGTTCGGACGCCCGAGCGCGTCGAAACCCGTCACTCGCATCGCGGGACCGATCGACGGGCGGACCGCGACCAGGCGCTCGCTTCCGTCCCACTCGAATCGGGTGACGTCGTCGACGTCGTCCCTCGGTCCGTCGACGGCGATCAGTCGACCGCTCTCGTGCTCGAAACGCGTCGTGCGGACGATCGGAACCCAGGCGCTCGGCGCGGGCTTGCCGGTGGGGTCATCCGGCCGGCGATCGGCAGCCTGGTCGGGTACCCCGCGATCGGGCGTCGCGCGATCGGGTGCCGTTCCCTCGAGCGCCGCGTCATCGAAAACCGGCGCGAACCCACGCTCGGTAATCGAGGCGATCAGCCCGGTCGGCGTGTAGACGGTCTCCGTGACGTGATCGCCGTCCGGTGCGACGCTCGGGCGGATGACCCGGCTCGGACGAGAGGAGTCGCCGTCGTAGTCGAGTCGCTCGACCGGGTGCTCGTCCGTCCCGCCGTCAGCGGCGCGCACGATGTCGCTGACGCGCACGATCCGCCCGCGCTCGTCGTAGGCGTGACGACGACCGCCGAGCGTGCGGCCGTCAGCGTCGAGGCGGGTCGCCTCGATCAGCCGTCCGTCGGCGTCGTAGGCGTAGGCCCGCCCGGTCGGCGGACAGCTCGGGCAGCCGGCACCACGCGCCTCGATCAGCAGCGACGCACCGCTCCGCGGGTCACGTCGCCAGCGGTACACGCTCTCCGCCCCGTCGCCATCGGTCACGACCGTCCGCCCCTCGTCGCCGACGCGTCCGCCTGGGGTGTCCTCCGGCGCCTCGATCGCCACGGTGATCTGCTCGATTCCCTCCGCGCGGCTGGAGAATACGGCTCGCCCGCGCTCGTCGTAGCGCCAGCTCGAGGATCGGACCCCCGTCCGTTCCGTCACACCGGTCAGATGGCTCGGCCAGAGCGCGTCCTCGTAGTGGTACTCCCGCGCCGTCCCGTCGGCGAAGCGAGCGCGAGTGAGGTTCTGCCTGTCGTCGTAGTCGTACTCGATCCGGCGACCGTCCGGCAGCAGCACGGCGCTCAGGTGGCCGGCGTGAGCGCGGTGGGGCGTCGGGTCGAACGCGGGCAGGCCGAGCTGACCGGGGGTGTATTCGAACGCGAGTCGGCGGCCGCGCTCGTCCGTGGCGCTGTCCAGACGACGGGCGCGGTACGTGAAGGTCAGTGCGCGTTGGTCCGGCCAGTCGATGCGGACCAGGTACGAGCCGCGAAAGCTCAGGCGACGACCATCGGGCACGACCCAGACGCTGCCGCCGTCGCGCTCCAGCAGATAACCGTCGCTGGCCAGCCGGGAAGTCCAGATGCCCGGTGTTCCATCGACGCCCGTGCCGGACGGGGCGGGCGCTCGGCCGGTCGCCGATCGCGCGAAATACAAGTACCGCCCGGTCGAGTCGACGATCCGACGTCCGCCGTCGGCGGTCGCGCTCAGCTGGACGAGGAAGCTGTGCCGCCAGCCGTGACCGAGGCCGACGTTGTCGTCGGCACCGGAGCTCGCGTAGTGTCGCCGGAACCCGAGTGGCGCGCCATCGAGATCGAGATCGGTCTCGCTCTGGCGCTTGTCGCCGGTGACCAGACTGATCGGGTTGCCGACGGCGGTATCGGGCAGGTAGGGGCTCGGCGCGCCGCCGGCATCGGCCGCACCGCCGTTGGTGCAGGTACCAGGTGTGACGGGCGCGAGATTGATGGGGCAGAAGCCGGGCTCGGCACCGTCCTGCGCCACCGCGGTGAGCACGGGCAGGGCGGCGAGCATGACGAGCGTCGCCAATGACGCGATGGCGCGATGAGCGCGAACGGATCGCGAGATGTTCATCTGGTGATCGGGAGCCGGTTGATCCGTCGGCGGTCAGCCTATCGTCGTGGCCCCCGGGGGGATCGGTATTGTTACCGCGCTCGTGCTCGTTCGTCGGCGCCGGATCGGCGGCGTTCCGAACAACGGCGCGTGGCGGCGGCGAACGCGCCGGTGCGCGACAGGGTGCCGCTACCGGCGTGTCGCCAGCCAGACCCCCGCGGCGGCGACCCCCATGCCCAGCCAGGCGAACGGCGCCATGCGCTCGTCGATCGACAGCCAGGCGATCAGTGCCGAGACCGGCGGTACCAGGAAGAACAGGGCGGAGACGCGCGAGGCCTCGCCCTCGCGGATCAGCATGAGCAGCAGGCTGATGGCGAGGATGGAGTTGCCGATCACCAGATACCCGAGCGACCAGAGCAGCGACGGGGTCCAGTCGACGTGCATCGGCTCGAACCACCAGGCGAGCGGCAGCGTCGCTCCGAAGCCGACGGCGTACTGCACCGAGTTCGAGACCAATGGGTGGTGGGCGACGCCGTGCCGCTTCTCCCACAGCGTCGCCGAGCTGAACGCGATCAGCGCGACGACCGACGCCAGCACACCCGCGCCGGCGAAGGTCTGGACCCCGCTGTTGCCGCCGATGACGAGCACCGTGCCGAGCAGCCCGAGCACGAGCCCGGCCCAGCATCTGCCCGATACCCGCTCCGTCGAGATCAGCGGGACGGCGAGCGCGACCAGCACAGGGTGCAAGGAGGTGATCAGCGCGACGGTGCCCGCCGAGCTGCCGAGGCGAAAGGCCGACCAGGCTGCCCCGAAGTACACCACCTGGATCAGGAAGCCGACCAGTGCGAGATCGAGCCAGGCCCGGCGTATCGCGGGCCACGTCGGTCGGAACACGAGCAGCAGCGGTGCCAGCAGCACGAGCACGCAGCCATAGCGAATGGCGAGCAGGGTGAAGGGGTCGGCGTCGCCGAGGCCCACTTTCGCGACCGTGTAGCCGCCCGACCACAGCAGCAGGAACACGGCGGGCGCGGCGACGGTCAGGCCCCGGAAGGTCATCGTTCAGCTGCGTTCGGGAAGCACGAACTTATAGCCGATCCGGCAGACCGAGTGCACGTGCTCGTCGTCGCACTGATCGAGCGGAGCTTCTGGCGCAGCTTCTTCACGTGGCTGTCGACGGTGCGGTCGCTGACGACCCGGTGGTCCGCGTAGATGCGCGCCGTCGACTGCGAGCGATCGAAGATGTGGCCGGGCCGTTCGCACGGTACCGTCAGCAGGCGCAGTTCGATGAGCTGGAGCTCCGCGCGCTTGCCTTCGACATGGACACTCGCCGTTTCCGGATCGAGCCGAAACCGCGTGTCGGTGAGCCCCGCCGATCGCACGTCCGGTCCGGGGTCGACACGACGCAGTCCTCAGGACGTGTTCTCGCCGATCGCGGCAGCGGCTTGGCGCGTCGACTCGTGCAAGATCGGAAACCAGTCCTCGCGCAGCCTGTCGCCGGACTGCATGCCGTGCCCGTGAAACGGCGGGGAGGTCGGGCCGGGCCGCTCGACGTAGCGGGCATCGTCGCCGATCAGACGCAACGAGAAGGCGCGGCGCCGCGTGGCGCTCTCGTTGCCGCGAGCGCCGTGCAGCGTCTGGAAGTGGAAGGCGACCGCATCGCCCGGCTGCATGGCCCACTCGCGCACGTCCATGCCGCAGGCGTCGGGATCGGGGACCGGACGATAGGCGTCGCTGGTCGGGAAGAAGTCGGCATTGGACAACCAGCGCGTCGGTAGCACGGGCTTCTCCCACCGGTGCGAGCCCGCGACACAGCGCAGGGTGGCGTCCGACACCGGATCCATGGGAGCCCAGAACGAGACGCTCTGGCGGCCGCCGACGAAGTAGTACGGACTGTCCTGATGCCAGGGCGTGGGCTTCGAGGTGCCCGGTTCCTTGACGAGCACGTGATCGTGGAAGAGTTGCACGCGCTCGGAGCGCATGAGCGCCGCGGCGACGCGCGCCGCCTCGGAGCGGCGGGCGACCGCTTCGAACTCCGCGATGCGCGTCCAGTTGCAGTAGTCGTCGAAGAAGCGTCCAGCGTCACCCGCCGTGAGATTCTCCGCGGCATGATCACCGGGGTCGGCAAGGTTTCGCTCGATGCCGGCTCGGATCGCCTCGACGTGATCGGCGAACAGGCCGCGGATCAGCACGACGCCGTCGCGTTCGAAGGTTTCGACCTGTGTCGGGGTGACCAGTGGTGCTGTCATCGCTCGGATCGGTTCCTGAGGCAATCGGGGTTCGACGTCGAACGAAGGCGCGCCTGCGCCGCATCGGTGGACTCAGCGTTCAGGCACGAGTCCGCGTGGCGAGAAGCGGAACACCAGCAGCAGGATCATTCCCATCGTCATCAGACGCATGTGCGCGGCACTCGCGAGCAGATGCGCCTTCAGCGCGCTGCCATCGGTCATGCCGCTCGTGATCAGGCCCATGAGCCAGTGCCCGATCGGCTCGACCTGCACCCAGAGGAACCAGATCAGGAAGCCGCCGAGCACCGCGCCGATGTTGTTGCCCGAGCCGCCGACGATGACCATGATCCAGATCAGGAAGGTGAAGCGCAGCGGCTGGTAGGAGCCCGGCGTGAGCTGTCCGTCGAGGGTGGTCAGCATGGCGCCGGCGATGCCGCAGATCGCCGAGCCGAGGACGAACACCTGCAGATGCCGGGCGGTGACGTTCTTCCCCATGGCCGATGCCGCGGTCTCGTTGTCACGAATGGCCCGCATCATCCGCCCCCAGGGACTGTTCAGCGCACGTTGGGCAAGCAGCAGGAGCATCAGCAGCACGACCGCGAACAAGCCGGCGTAGGCAAGCTTCACCGTCAGCGTGGAGGCGGTCACCGGATCGAGTCCGAAGGCACGGGCCTGCTCGACGAAGGCCGGCGTCGACTGCAGGTCCACTTCGTAGGGCACGGGACGCGGGAGACCGACGACGTTCTTGACCCCGCGCGACAGCCAGTCCTCGTTCTTCAGCACGGCGATCACGATCTCCGAGATGCCGAGGGTGGCGATCGCCAGGTAGTCCGATCGGAGTCCGAGGGCGGTCTTGCCGATCAGCCAGGCGGCCGCGGCCGCGAGCAGTCCGCCTAGCGGCCAGGCGAGCACGATCGGCAGGCCGAGCCCACCGAGGTAACCGGTGCCGGCGGGATTGACCGACTCGATCGCGTCGGTCGCGGGATCGAGCAGCCAGCGGTAGAGCACGAAGCCGATCAGCAGCACCACGCTCATGGACAGCGTGCGTTGCAGGCCGGACCGGACTCGCCGCCAGACGAACACCGCCGCCGCCACCGTCGCGGCGCCGGCGAGCAGGGCGACGACGACGCGACCGCCCCCGGCCGACCATGCCGCCGCGGTCGGCGGCATGGAGACCAGCACCGCGGCGAGACCGCCGAGCGCGACGAAGCCCATGATGCCGACGTTGAAGAGCCCGGCGAGGCCCCACTGCAGATTGACGCCGAGCGCCATCACCGCGCTGATCAGGCCCATGTCGAGGATGACGAGAGCGGTGTTCCAGCTCTGCAGGTAGCCGGTCAGCAGCAGCAGCACGACGATCGTGATCGCCAGTCCGACGGCACGGGCGGTGATGCGAACCGGGGACTCGCGGTGGGTCGCGCCGCTCACAGCGATTGCCCTCGGAGGAGGCCGGTCGGTCGGAAGAGCAGCACCAGGACCAGGATCGAGAAGCTGACCGCGACCTTGTAGTCGGTGCTCAGCAACTGGACGAGACCGCTCGGCTCGAGGTCTGCCGGCAACGCGTAGACGAGCACCTTCTTCCAGGCGTAGGTCACGGTCACTTCCGCGAAGGCGACGATGAAGCCGCCGACGATCGCGCCGAGCGGGCTGCCGAGCCCGCCGATCACGGCGGCGGCGAACAGCGGCAGCAGCAGTTGGAAGTAGATGAAGGGCTTGAACGTCTTGTCGAGGCCGTACAGCGTGCCGGCCACGGTGGCGAGCGCCGCGACGATCAGCCACGTGACGAGCACCACGCGCTCCGGATCGATGCCCGACAGCAGCGCGAGGTCCTCGTTGTCCGAATAGGCGCGCAGCGACTTGCCGGTGCGGGTCCGTTCGAGGAACCAGAAGAGCAGTGCCACGACGATGATCGCGGTGAGCACCGTGATGCCCTGGGTGGTCTTGATCGCGAGCCCTTCCCGTAGACCCGTCATCTCCTTGAACGCTCTTGCCGTCACGATGAAGCGCTCGCCGTCGGCGAAGTTGCGGTCGCCCGGTCCGATGATGAAGCGCACGAGGCCGTTGGTGAAGAACATGACGCCCGCGGAGACGATGACCAGCACGATCGGCTTCGCTCGCGCGCGCCGGTAGAAGCGATAGACCAGTCGATCGGTGGCGAGGAGGTAGAGCGCCGTGGCCGCGATGCCGAGGGGCAGGGCGAGCAGGGCGGTGGGCAATGGGCCGAAGCTCACACCGAGCGACTGCAGCCCCCAGGTGGCGAGGATGGTCGCCATGGTGCCGAAGGCCATGGAGTCGCCGTGGGCGAAGTTCGAGAAGCGGAGGATGCCGTAGACGAGGGTGACCCCGAGCGCACCCAGCGCAAGCTGGCTGCCGTAGGCGAGAGCCGGCACCACCACGAAGTTGGTCAGGGCCACGAGCGCGTTGAGCCAGTCCATGTCAGGCGTGCTTCCGCAGGGTTGTCGCCCGGTCGGGCAGCGCCGGACGCGTCATGTCGGCCGCGAACGTCGCCGCTCCGCTGCGCTCCGTGTCGCGCTCAGCCACCGAGGAAGCTCCGGCGGACTTCGTCGTCGGCCAGCAGCGCCGCACCGCTGCCGGAAAAGGCGTTTCGTCCCTGCACCAGCACGTAGCCGTGATCGGCGATCGCGAGCGCTTGCCGGGCGTTCTGCTCGACCATCAGGATCGGGATGCCGGTGGCGGCCACCTCGATGATGCGGTCGAACAGCTCGTCCATCACGATGGGGCTGACGCCCGCGGTCGGTTCGTCGAGCATCAGGACGCGCGGCCGCGTCATCAGCGCACGCCCGACCGCCACCTGCTGGCGCTGTCCGCCGGACAGCTCGCCCGCCGGCTGTCGACGCTTCTGCTTGAGGATGGGGAACAGGTCGAAGACCTCGGCGAGAGTGCCGGTGATGTCGTCGCGCCGGATGAAGGCGCCCATCTCGAGGTTCTCCTCGACCGTCATCGACGGGAAGATGTTGGCCGTCTGCGGGACGAACCCCATGCCGTGAGCGACCCGCTCCGACGGAGACAGCGCATCGATCGATTCGCCCTCCAGACGCACGCTGCCGTCACGCAGCGTGAGCATCCCGAACAGGGCCTTCATGGCCGTGGACTTGCCCGCCCCGTTCGGCCCGACGATGACGGCGATCTCGCCCGTGTCGACGGCGATCGTGCAGCCGTGCAGGATGTCCGCGCCGCCATAGCCGCCGGTGAGCATCTCACCCACGAGATAGGGCACGCTCATGCGTCAGCGAGCCCGGTTCCCGCGTCCGGCGCGGCGCGCACGCGCGCACCCGAGAGCATGATCGGACCGCGCACCACGGGGTCGCCGGTGACGGCGGCGCTCGCGGCGACATCGCCGTCCGGTGGTACCGCCGACGCCGCCCTCGGACGATTCTTGAGTCCGGTGCCGAGATACGCCTCGATCACCTGCTCGTTCGCCTTGATCTCGTCGAGCGTGCCTTCGGCGAGCACACGTCCCTCGGCCATGCAGATGACCGGGTCGCACAACCGCGCGATGAAGTCCATGTCGTGCTCGATGACGACAAAGGTGTAGCCGCGCTCGCGGTTGAGCCGGAGGATGGCGTCACCGATGGTGTTCAGCAGCGTCCGGTTGACACCCGCGCCCACCTCGTCGAGAAACACGATTCGGGCGTCGACCATCATCGTGCGGCCGAGCTCGAGCAGCTTCTTCTGCCCGCCGGAGAGGTTGCCGGCGCGTTCGTCGGCCAGGTGGTCGATGGTGAGAAAGGCAAGGACCTCGTCGGCCCGTTCGCGCAGGTCGCGTTCCTCTTTCGCGATGCGTCGGCGCGAGAAGAGCGCGCCGAGCAGGCGTTCGCCGCTCTGCCCGCCGGGCACCATCATCAGGTTCTCGCGCACGCTCATCGAACCGAACTCGTGCGCGATCTGGAAGGTGCGGAGCAGTCCCCGCTCGAACAGTTCGTGCGGGGCCAGCCCCGTGATGTCGTCGCCACCGAGCAGCACGCGCCCCGACGTGGGGGCGTGCTCGCCGGCGATGACGTTGAACAGCGTGGTCTTGCCCGCGCCGTTCGGTCCGATCAGGCCCGTGATCGAGCCTTGACGGATGGCGAGACTCGCGCCGTCGACGGCACGAGCACCGCCGAAGTGCTTGTGCAGCCCTTCGACGACGATCATGTCCGTCACGACGCGTCGTCCGCCCCGCGGTCGATCAGCGGAACGTCGCGGTCTCCATCTTGCCGTTCATCACCTCGATCTCGCGGTAGGCGCCGAGCGTCTCGCCGCCGTCGTCGAGTTCGACCGCGCTCGCGCCCTGGTAGTCGATCTCGCCGCCGTCGGCGAGAATCTCGAGCGCCTTGGCGAGTTCACCGGGAAAGATCTGCTCGCCCGGTGCATTCGCGACCGTGTTGATCATCGGGGCATAGTCGGCCGACTCGGTGGACCCGGCCGCCTGCATGGCGAGCATGATGAGGGCCGCCGCATCGTAGGATTCGCCCACGTAGGGTCCGAGTTCCCCGCCTTCGGCCAGTCCGGCCGCATCGGCCATCTCCGCCATCGTCGCCGCACCGGGGCTGTCGGAGCCCGGCACCGTGCCGAAGGTGCCGTCGATCGCGTCGCCGAGGGCGTCGGTGAGGCTGCTGCCGATCATGCCGTCGGAAAGCGCGAAGGTGTCGAAGGCGCCCGTGTCGAGTGACGCCTGCATGACGCCCTTGCCCCCCTGGTCGAGGTAGCCGACGACGATGAGCACGTCGCCGCCCGCCGAGGCGAGAGAGGCGACCTCGGACGAGTAGTCCGCCTTGCCGTCCTCGTGCGCCGCGGTGATGGTCAGCTCGCCGCCGAGCGCGACGAAGGCCGACTCGATGGAGTCGGCGAGACCCTTGCCGTAATCGTTGTTGGTGTAGGTCAGCGCCGCCGACAGCATGCCGCGATCGACGAGCACCTGCGCCATGACCTCGCCCTGACGGGCGTCGGACGGCGCGGTGCGGAAGAACAATCCCTTGTCCTCGGCCGTGGTCAGCGCGGGCGAGGTGGCCGAGGACGAGATCAGCGCGAGGCCGTTGGGCACCGCGACGTTGGCGAGCACCGCGCCGGTGACGCCGGAGCAGTCAGGACCGACCAATCCCTTGATACCGTCGCTGGTCACCAGTCGCTCGGCGGCGGCGGTGGCCGCGCCGTTGTCGATGCAGGTGGCATCGCCGCGGACCGGAACCACCGTGGTGCCGTCCAGCAGCAGGCCGGACTCGCTCACTTCGCTCATCGCGAGTTCGGCGGAACCGGCCATCGCGGGCGTCAGGGACTCGATCGGGCCGGTGAAGCTCATCAACACGCCGAGCTTGATCTCGTCGGCCGCGAGCGCGGACGTGGTCGCCGAGGCGAGCAGGGCGGCCGATACCGCGGTCGCCAACGTGAGTCTCTTCATCCTGATGTGCTCCTGTGGGACGCTCTGAAGCGGCGTCGGAGCCGAGTATACGAGGCGGATCGCCCGGATCAAGCCCTTCTTCCCGTGCGCCTGGCGACGTGACCTCTAAACGTCCTTCAGCGGCGCCTGGATCTCGATCACGATCCCTTCCGGCGCAGAAAACTTGAACTGTCGAACGCCGGCCAGCGGGTTCTCGCGCTCGGTGTAGAGAAGCCCGCGGCGAGCGAGCGTGGCGCGCAGCGCTTCCGCGTCATCGGTGCTGAATGCGACGTGGTCGACAACCCCGTCGTCGCTCGCGTCCGAATCCCGCGTGGACAGATGCACGACCGGTCGGCCGCTGTCATCGACCATCCAGAAGCCGTGATTGTCGAACGCGGGACGCGCCCCGCGCGAGACGATGTTCAACGCCTCGAGGAAATCCGCCATCGCTTCGGGTGAACGGCAGCGCAGGTTGACGTGATCGAGCAGCACGGGTTCTGGCTCTCCCGGGAAGGTCGGCGCCCGACGATCGAGCGAGCGACCGTCGAGCGCGCGACGGCAGTGTGCCGGACGGCTCGGGACAGTCTAGCCATTTGCTCCGGTCGGCGCCCCGGGAGTGCGGCCGCCGTCGTGAGTCACTCGACGAACGAGCCGCCTGGCGCTCCCGAGCGGCGCGCCACTCGCCCACCTCGCCTTGCAACCGCGTGACGGGGGAATGTTCGTGCAACGACACGTCGCCGCCGAAGCCGGGGACGAGACCTTCGGCGAGCGAACGATGTCGCCCGAACACTCCTTGATGGCGCAGACGTTCGGCGAACGGCAGACCCGATCGAGGTACTCCGCAGACCCAGTGCGCGAGCGTCACCTCGACGATCCCCGCCTCGTCGCCGGCCTCGATGGCGCCGGTCATCGCGTCGTGCCGTGCGACCGAATGCTTCAGCCGCTCGTCCTTCTCGGCGTTCCTGCGCCGGGGGAAGGTATGCGCGATGCGCGAGCGGTCGATGAGCAGTCGACCGAGGGCGGGCGCAGCGGGATCCTACGCGACGTTCCGCGTCGGCGTTGCAGGCCCGTGCTTGCCATCCCGGGCTGCAGTGACCATCGTCGGCCCGATGACGCATGACGACGCCTTCGATCTCGGCGATTTTCTGCCGTACCTACTGAACAGGGCCGCCGAGGAGACCAGCCTCGGCTTCGAGGTCATCTACCGCGAGCGCTACGGCATGCTCCGGACCGAATGGCGCGTGCTGTTCCATCTGGGTCGCCACGGCGAGATGACCGCGCGGGACATCTGCGACCGGGCGCGACTGCACAAGACCAAGGTCAGTCGGGCAGTCTCGGCGCTCGAGTCGAAGCGATTCCTGACACGGGCGACCCTGGAGCAGGACAGGCGGCTGGAAGCGCTGAGGCTGAGCGCCTCCGGAAGCGCGGCCTACCGAACCCTGTCGAGCGCCGCCCGCCGCTATGACGCGTCCCTGGCAGCGTCGCTGGAGCCCGAGGAAGAACGCGTGCTGCGACAATGCCTGAGCCGACTCGCCAACCTGTGACCCTCGATCCGTCCAAGTCGCTGCACCGACACAAGACAGTACGGATGAGGTGGCAATTTGTTGCATTCGTATGCAAGATAGCGGTGCCGTTCTGCGTGTTCGCGGTCGAGAATCCGTCTCCAACCGGAACTGGCAGCGTTCTCGACGGTCAGCAGGCTGTCTCCGCGAAGACACACTCGGAAGCCCTCGCCAGTACGGCCCTGTTCGTGGCGGCCACCGGCATCCATGGGTCCCGAAGCAGCTTTCGGGGGTGCTGACGTCGTTGTTCAACCTTCACTAGCAATCGAGCGAGTAAGCGACTCCATGACGATCGAGTACCTGAAGCGCGGCAAGCCCGAGGCCGAGCGGTCCGAGGATGATGCAGGCGTTCGCAGCGTCGTCGAGAGCGCCCTCGAGGATGTCGAGGCCCGTGGCGATGCCGCCGTGCGCGAAATGTCGGAGAAATTCGACGAGCACGCTCCGACGTCCTTTCGACTGTCCGAAGACGAGATCGAGGCGCTGGTCGCGCGAGTATCCGACCAGGACATGGCCGATATCCGTTTTGCCCAGGAGCAGGTGCGCAACTTCGCTCGGGCCCAGCGGGACTCGATGACCGACATCGAGATCGAAACCCTGCCCGGGGTGATCCTCGGTCACCGCAACATTCCGGTCCAGTCGGTCGGCTGCTACGTGCCGGCCGGCAAGTTCCCGATGGTGGCCTCCGCGCACATGTCGGTGGCCACCGCATCGGTCGCGGGCGTGCCGCGCATCATCGCCTGCACGCCCCCCTTCAAGGGTGAGCCGAATCCGGCGGTCATCGCGGCCATGCACCTCGGCGGTGCCCACGAGATCTACGTGCTCGGCGGCATCCAGGCCATCGGGGCCATGGCCATCGGCACCGAGACGGTCGATCCCGTGCACATGCTGGTGGGGCCGGGCAATGCCTTCGTGGCGGAAGCGAAACGGCAGCTGTTCGGCCGGGTCGGGATCGATCTGTTCGCGGGCCCCACCGAGACCATGGTGATCGCCGACGACACCGTCGATGCCGAGCTCTGCGCCACCGACCTCCTGGGACAGGCCGAACACGGCTACAACTCTCCGGCGGTGCTGCTGACCAACTCGCGCAAGCTCGCCGAGGAGACGCTCGCCGAGATCGAGCGCTTGCTCGAGGTGCTGCCCACCGCCGACACGGCGTCGGTCTCCTGGCGTGACTACGGCGAAGTGATCGTCTGCGGCACCTACGAGGAAATGCTCGACGTCGCCAACGACATCGCCTCGGAACACGTGCAGGTGATGACCGATCGCGACGACTGGTTTCTCGAGCACATGCATTCCTACGGCGCCCTGTTTCTCGGCGCTCGCACCAACGTGGCCAACGGCGACAAGGTCATCGGCACCAACCACACGCTGCCGACGAAGAAGGCCGGTCGCTACACCGGGGGTCTGTGGGTGGGCAAGTATCTGAAGACGCACAGCTATCAGAGAATCACCACCGATGAGGCGGCGGCCCGGATCGGCGAGCACTGCTCGCGGCTGTGCCTGCTCGAGGGTTTCGTCGGTCACGCCGAACAGGCCAATGTACGGGTACGCCGCTACGGCGGACGGAACATCGAATATGGCGCACCCGCCGAACCGATGTCCGAGAAGCCGTGATCGCGCTGCCCACCACCCCGTCGTTTCGACTCGACGGAAAACGGGCATTGGTGAGCGGCGCCTCGCGGGGTATCGGACTGGCCGCAGCGGTGGCCGTGGCCGAAGCCGGAGCGCACGTGACCTGCGTGGCGCGTGGCGAGCGCGATCTGCAGGCGGTCGCCGAGGCGCTGCGAGGTGCGGGGCACTCGGCCGATGTGGCGAGTCTCGATGTCGGTGATACCGCGGCGATTCACGCGGCGCTGACGACACGGGATGCGTTCGACATCGTTGTCAACGCGGCCGGCATGGCGCGTCACGGACCGGCGCTCGAGACTGAAGAGCTCGACTACCAGCAGGTCATGGACGTGAACCTTCGCGGCGCCTACTTTCTGTCCGCTCGCGCCGCGAAGGGCATGATCGAGGCCGGCAAGCCGGGATCGATCATTCATGTCTCCAGCCAGATGGGGCACGTCGGCGGTGTCGATCGGGCGGTGTACTGCGCCTCGAAACACGGGTTGGAGGGGCTGTGCAAGAGCATGGCGATCGAGTGGGGTCCGCACGACGTGCGGATCAACACCATTTGCCCGACCTTCATTCGCACACCGCTGACCGAAGCCACCTTCGCCGACCCCGAACGGGTCGCCTGGATTCGCTCGAAGATCAAGCTGCCACGTATCGGCGAGGTCGAGGACATCATGGGCGCGGTCGTGTATCTCGCCAGCGACGCCAGTCGCCTGGTCACCGGCACCGCGCTCCTGGTCGACGGTGGCTGGACGGCCGGCTGAGCGGTGTGAGCAGCGTCACTTCCAAGGATGTCGCCCGGCTCGCCGGCGTCAGCCAATCGGCGGTCAGCCGCGTCTTCACGCCGGGGGCGTCGGTCTCCGCGCCCATGGAGGAGCGGGTACGCCGTGCCGCCGACGAGCTCGGCTATCGCCCCAACACACTCGCACGCGGGCTCATCACCGGGCGCTCCCGCATCGTCGGCGTGGTCGTCGCCTATCTCGAGAATCAGTTCTATCCGATGGCCATAGAGAAGCTGTCGGTGGCCCTTCAAGCCAAGGGGTATCACACGCTGATCTTCATCGCGTCGAACGCCGAGGAATCGATCGGCCAGGTGATCGAGGACATTCTCGACTACCGCGTCGACGGCATCGTGTTGGCCTCGGTTGCCATCTCCGGCACGTTGGCGGCGCGTTGCGAGGCCGCGGGCGTACCGGTCGTGCTGTTCAATCGAACGCAGCGCGGCCGAACCTTGTCGTCGGTCACCTCAGACAACGTGGCGGGCGGGCGCAAGGTCGCGGAACTCCTGGTTGCCTGCGGGCACCGGCGCATCGCCCACATCGCCGGCTGGCGCGGCAGCTCCACCGGGCAGGATCGGGAGGCGGGTTTCAGGGCCGGACTGGCCGATCGGGGTCGATCGCCGTTCGCCTGTGTCGAGGGAGGCTACGACCGCGACGTGGCCATGCGGGCCACGCGCGAGTTGTTCGGCGCGGGCGATATCCCCGACGCCGTTTTCGTCGGTAACGACCACATGGCCTTCGGCGTCCTGGACGTGCTGCGTGTCGAACTGGGGTTGCGGGTGCCGGAAGACGTGGCCGTTGTGGGCTACGACGACACCCCGGTGGCCGCATGGTCCGCCTACGACTTGACGACGGTGCGTCAGCGTCCGAACCAGATGGTCGATGCCACCGTCGATGCCCTGCTGGCAAAGATCGAGCGGAATCGCTCCAAGCCGGTGCGTATCCGCATCGATGGTCTCTTGGTGTTGCGCGGTACGACGCGCGCGCCCGTCACCCCGCTCGAAGCGTAGCGGAATTAGCAGCGCGAGCGCCGCGGAGCTCTCCGCCACCACCCTCCGTCACCGTGCGCGTGACGGCGAGCCGAGCCACCGACGATCCCGGCGATCGGCGTCCGCGGTGGGATACGCGCGATCGATCGATCGCCGACCCACCGCCCCGCCGCGTGTACGACGAAACGCTTTAGAGAACGACAGTGATACGACAGAGAACCGAGACTCCATGAGCGCCTTCGACATGAACGAACGCATCGTCCGCTACGGCGATCTTCGCCCTTGCAAGACCGCCTTCATTGATGCCCATACCCCGGGGTCCGATCAGAAGGAGAATTTCACGATCATCGGCGGCGGCGTATCGGAGAGCGTGGATCAGCACGTGCACATCGAGGACACGCCCGGCTTCAACATCGGCGCGGCGGGTCAGCCTCCGCACTGCCGCAACTCGCTGCACGGTCACCGCACCGCGGAAGTGTTCTACGTGCTCAGCGGCCGCTGGCGTTTCTTCTGGGGCCGCTGGGGCACGGCTGGCGAGCTGCTGCTCGAGCGAGGCGACATCTTCTCGATTCCCACCGGCATCTTCCGCGGCTTCGAGAACGTCGGTACCGACTACGGCATGATCATGGCCGTTCTCGGTGGCGACGATGCCGGCGGTGGCGTCCAGTGGGCACCGCAGGTGATCGAGGATGCGGCAAGGCACGGTCTGGTGCTGGGCGACGACGCCAAGCTCTACGACACGAAGCGAGGCCAGTTGTTGCCCGACGATGTCAAGCCGATGCCCGTGCTCGACGAGCGGGAATTGCGAGACTTCGCGGAGCCGACTGTCAATGATGTGGTCCCGTCCTGCATCGCACGCTATCAGGACATGTTGGCACTGGCCCAAAGCGGACGACCGGCTCGGGTGATCGGCGCCGGTGCGTTGATCGACGAACGCCCAGGCTTCGACGTGGAGATGCTGAGCCGGGCGTCGGCGGTCACGACACCGGTGTCCAGCGATCGCCATCACGTGCTGATGGTGCAAGCGGGACAGTGGGCGATCGAATGGGACAACGGTCGTGCCGTGCTGGCGCCAGGCGACACCTGCGCCGTGCCGCCCGGACAGGCCTACTCGCTGAACCCGTCGATGAGCGGCGAGGCGAGCCTGTTCCGGGTGATCGACACCGACGACGCCGCCGGCCCGACGCGACACGACTAGAAGCCGCGCGGGACGTGCTTCGCGCTATGCGCCGCGATGGAAGAGGGGCTGCATGCGCTCGAACACGTCGACGCCCATTTGCAGCAACAACTCCGGAACGTCCAGCGGCACCCAGTTCTCGCGGATCAAGCCCTCGTGATGCAGGTAGAAGTCCATGACGCGCATGGTCACCTCGCGCCCGGTGGGGCCTACACCGAGGAAACTGCCGCCGGTGTGCTTCGCGTACACGCTCGGCCAGCCGCCCGTGACGGAGTACGGGCCGTCGCCGATGCGGATGTAGTGACCGCCGCCGAGCGTCTGCCGCTTGTCCGCGATCGAATCCCACTGACCGCCTCCCTTTCGATTCGGAAACGCTCGTCGAAACGGTAGCTGGTGGGCATCCACGAAGCCTTGCAAGCCGCGAGCGGTGCCGATGCCGCTCGGTCCGTACCACATCATTCGGGGATGCCAGTACGCCTTCTGCGGCATGTCCAGCAAGCCGCCGCGTCCACCGCCGGCAGAGGCGTCGTCGTAGTCTCCCAGGGCCCGATGCATGGCCAGCGTTTGCTCGATGCTGGTCCGGGACTCGGCCTCGTCCGAATCGTCAAGGCGAATGCCGTCAGTGGTCAGGGGGCCAGGCCATCTGCCCTCGGTGCCCAGGCTGGGTGCGAGGGGCCAGAAGCCGGCTTGCCGCATGACGTCCAGAACATCCCAGAGGCAACTGCTCTGAATGATCCTCCCCTCCGCCACCTGGTGTATCTCCCCGTAGCGGATCGAGATCACCTTCCCGTTCGAGGGAATGGTCAGCCAGTCGTTTCGGAAAGTGCCGCAGTAGTGCCCTACGGCCGCCACGTAGTCGCGCCCCTCGTAACGCCCACCGAGCAGGATGTCATCGCGACGCTCCAGATCGGGAAAGGCGGCGATCAGAGGTTGCCAGACGACGCTCTCGATGGCGTCGAGGCCGGCGAGCTCGTTGAGCGGATGGGAGCCGCGCCACTGGGCCTCGGGGTGGTAGAGCTCGTGCAGCACGGCGCCGACGGCCGACGGACCCGCGCCCGCGAGCTCGCCAAGCGCGCGATGGAGTCTGGACTTGTTTCGCGATTGCTCGGTACTCACTAGAATCGCTCCGACGGTGATCGAGCCAGATTGCATACGAATGCAATTCATGTCAACTCGCGGCGATCGACGCGTGAACCTGTGAGGGCGCGCAGCGATCGCGAGCATCGAGCACACACTGATGACAACGGTTCCAACGATCGCGCAACGGAACCTGACTTGCATTCCCGACACGTGGAAGGTATTCTCCGAAGTCTCGATTGCATACGTATGCAAATTTATGCCGAGCAAGCGGTACAGACTCCCCTGCCACTCGTGGACGAGAACCAACAGACGTGAGAGCCTTCTACCCCGATCGTGTCGGACCTGACGAACGACGCTCCGCGAACGATGCGAAGGTACGCGGCATCGCGGAGAGCCTGTGGACGAGCCTCACGGCGCGTGGCGACCGGACCGTTCGCGATGCGCTTCGAACATTCGAGCACGACGCGCCGGGTTCCGCTCGCTCGTGAAAGGTTTCGATACCTACTGGAAGAATCTGCCCGACTACGTCCTCGGCATCACTCGGGAGATCTGGGAAGATCGGAAGATCCACACCCTGCACCGCTACTACGGTGCCGACATGCCCGCGCGCTTGCCCGCCGGCGTCGTGGTCGGCAACCGGAACGTCATCGGCGCGACGATGGCGACCCTCGCCGAATTTCCCGACCGCACCTTGCTGGGCGAGGACGTCATCTGGTGCGGCGACGAGGACGACGGCTTCCTGTCCTCGCATCGTCTGTTCTCCAACGCCACTCACACGCAGGACGGCCAGTACGGTCGGGCTACCGGCAAGCGGCTCGCGTACCGCGTCATCGCCGACTGCGCGGTGAAGGACAACGTCATCTACGACGAATGGCTGGTGCGTGACCAGGGGGCCATCGTGCGCCAGATGGGCTGGGAGCCAAGGGAATTCGCGGCGAATCTGATCGCGCGCGAAGGTGGTCCCGAGCGCTGTATCAAGCCGATGACTCCGGACAACGACGTGCCGGCCGTCTACACCGGCCGCGGCAACGACAACGAATGGGGCGCCGCCTATGCCGATATCCTGCAGCGCATCATGGGCGCGGAGCTGTCAGTCGTCGAGGAACGATACGATCGCGCCTGTCAGGTCGAGCTGCCGGGCGGCATCACCGGCCATGGCACCACGGTGGCGGATCGATTCTGGCTCGGTGTCCGTGCGGCGTTCCCGTCGGCGACCTTCTCGGTGCATCATGTCATCGGCCGCGAGGATCCGCGGCAGCCACCCCGTGCCGCTGTCCGCTGGTCCCTGTGGGGGAAACACGACGGCTGGGGCGCCTTTGGCGCACCGAGCGGTGCAGACGTGTTCGTTCTCGGTATGAGTCATGCGGAATTCGGTCCGCGAGGGCTGTGCCGCGAGTACGTGCTCTTCGACGAAACGGCCATCTGGAAGCAGATCGCTCTTGCAACGGGCTAGACGTCGCGAGGGAGGGCGCCGTGTATCGGGATCGATTCGCCTGAAAGCCTGTCGGCGTGCATCGAGGCCAAGGCGGGCTGCCGCTCCGAATGGCCTGAGCGAGCTGTCCGGAGCAACGCCATGACAACGGGCGACGATCACGGACAGACGCGCCTGTTGAAGGCCCGTGTGGACGAGCTCATGAGCGCCGAACCGTACACGATCGGCACGGCGGCCTCGCTGCAGGATGCCGCGGCCCTCATGCAGCGGCATCGGATCACCTGTTTGCCCGTGGTGGAGCACGATCGCCTGCTCGGGCTGTTGACCGAGTCCATGCTGGTGACGGAGGTCGTGCTCCGGGC
>ENA-ORXU01000936-ORXU01000936.1-marine-metagenome-genome-assembly--contig:-NODE-936-length-27833-cov-7.459180_pt1 | contig 27833 bp, 29 predicted proteins | sample MGYA00237869_ERZ511484 | MGnify/ENA metagenome assembly ERZ511484 | reverse complement strand
GAAGGCCAGACCGTCATGGGCATCGTCAAGAACCTGACCGACTACGGCGCGTTCCTGGACCTGGGCGGCATCGACGGCCTGCTGCACATCACCGACATGGCGTGGAAGCGCGTCAAGCATCCGTCCGAGGTGGTCGAAGTCGGCCAGGAAATGCAGATCAAGGTGCTCAAGTTCGATCGCGAGCGCAACCGCGTCTCGCTGGGCCTCAAGCAGCTGGGCGAGGATCCGTGGGTCGATCTGGTGCGCCGCTACCCGGAGCACAGCCGCATCTTCGGCAAGGTCACCAACATCGCCGACTACGGCTGCTTCGTGGAGATCGAGGAAGGCGTCGAAGGCCTGGTGCACGTGTCCGAGATGGACTGGACCAACCGCAACGTCAACCCCAACAAGGTCGTCGCGCTGGGTGACGAGGTCGAGGTGATGATCCTGGACATCGATCAGGAGCGTCGCCGCATCTCGCTGGGCATCAAGCAGTGCAAGCCCAACCCCTGGGACGATTTCTCCGAGACGTTCAAGAAGGGCGACCGGGTGCGCGGCACCATCAAGTCGATCACCGACTTCGGCATCTTCATCGGCCTGGAAGGCGGCATCGACGGTCTCATCCACCTGTCCGACCTGTCCTGGAACGAGGAAGGCGACCAGGCGGTGCACAACTACAAGAAGGGCGACGAGATCGATGCGGTCGTGCTGGCCGTGGACCCGGAGCGCGAGCGCATCTCGCTGGGCGTCAAGCAGATCGATCGCGATCCGTTCGGTCAGTGGGTGGCGGACAACCCGCGCGGCAGCATCGTCACCGGTACCGTCAAGGAGCTGGAGCAGCGCCATGCGGTCATCGAACTGGGCGACGGGGTCGAGGGCATGCTGCGCGCCAACGAGATCGATCGCGAGCGCGTCGAGGACGTTCGTCAGCGCCTGAAGATCGGCGACGAGATCGAGGCCAAGTTCGTCGGTCAGGATCGCAAGTCGCGCATGCTCAGCCTGTCCATCAAGGCGAAGGACTACGCCGAGGAAAGCGAGGCCATGCAGGAGTACAACCAGCAGGTCGCGGCCGAGGAAGCCTCCTCTGCGCCGACCACGCTGGGCGACCTGATGAAGGAGCAGCTCGGCAACCTGGACAAGGGCTGAGTTGATGGGCGGGGCGGTTCCGGGCACCACGTCCGGACACCGCCCCTTGACCGGTGGCGTGCTGATACGACTGGGAACGATGGCTCAACGATCGGACGACACGGAGCCGGAAGAATCGGCGGCAGCCGGTGCGGATGCCAGTCTGACCAAGTCGGACCTGATCGAGCGGCTGGCCCGCGATCAGAGTCACCTGGCGCAAAAGGATGTGGAGCTGGCCGTCAAGAGCCTGCTCGAGAAGATGAGCCAGGAGCTCGCCGGCGGTGAGCGTATCGAGATTCGCGGCTTCGGCAGCTTCTCGCTGCACTTTCGCGGCGCGCGCATGGGCCGAAACCCCAAGTCCGGCGACGCGGTCGCGTTGCGCGGCAAGTTCGTTCCCCATTTCAAGCCCGGCAAGGAGCTGCGCGAACGGGTGAACGTGCTGGACGGCTCCCCGCGTCCGCGCTTGCAAGCGGATCCGGATGACGTGGAAGCGGGTGGGGAAGAGGGCCCCTCCACAGCGATCGCACCGGTCGCGCCCGAAGGCGCAAGCGACGACGTGCGCACCTGATGCTGGTGATGCTCTGGCTGCTGCTGCCGGTAGCGGCCGGAGCGGGCTGGTTGGCCGGACGGCGAGCCGAATCGGCCCGGCCCGAAGCGTTCTGGGAACACACGCGCAATTTTCATCAAGGCCTGTCGGAGCTGTTCAACGACCGGGCGGCCGTGGACGAGGACGCCGAGGATCTGCTCGACGGGTTGGCCGGTCGCAACGTCGATCCGGACAGCGGACGCCCGATCGTCGATCGGGACACGGCCGAGACCCACATCGCGCTGGGCAACCTCTTTCGCCGCCGCGGTGATACCGAGCGCGCCATCCTGCTGCACGAATCCCTGCTGGCGCACGGCGAGCTGCCGGACGGCGTGCGGGCGGACGCCCGCTACGAGCTGGCGCGCGACTACGAGTCCGCCGGATTGCTGGACCGGTCGCAGGCCGTCTTCCGGGTGCTGATCGAGCGGGGCGAGCGGGTCGACGAGGCCTACCTGGCGCTGCTCGAACTGCATGAAAGCGAACACGACTGGGCCCAGGCGGGCACGGTGGCGCACGAATGGCTGGCGCGGATCGCCGCCGGACCCCCGGGGGGCGATGCGTCCGCGGACGCGCTCACCCGCATCACGCCCGCCCGCCTGGCGCACTACCGTTGCGAACAGGCCGACGAGGCGAGCCGGAACGGGGATCGCGACGCGGCGGATGCGCTGCTCGATCGTGCGCTGGAGCACGATCCCGACCACGGCAGGGCCCACCTGATGCGCGCCCGCCGCGCGCTCGAGCGGCAGCGGCCGGGCGAGGCGCTGGCGCACTTCGAGGCGGTCGAGGCGGCTCGTCCGGATCTGCTGCCCGACTTCATCGAGCAGCGCTTCGCCGCCTTCGCGGCGCAGGACGACAAGGCCGCGCTGGAAGCCTATCTGGAGGGCCTTCGCAAGCGCCGGAACGCCTACACGGTCATCAAGCATGCGCGCGAGGTGATCGAGGCGCGCGAGGGCACGACGGCGGCCAACCGATTCTTCAAGGACCAGATCGTGAGGCGCCCCTCGTTGCGGGCGTTGCGCGACTGGGCACGCGACCAGGTCGATTCGCCGCGCACCAAGGAGCCGGAGAAGGTCGCCATCGTGGTCGCCATGCTCGATCGGGTGGTCGAGGACAAGCCTGCCTACCTGTGCGCGCACTGCGGGTTTCGTGGCAACGTGCTGCACTGGCGCTGCCCCAGCTGTGGCCAATGGGACACCGTCAGCACCATCATCGGAGTCGAAGGCGAGTGAGCGGGCCGGACAAGGATCGCGAACCACGGCTGATCGTCGGGCTGGACCTGCCCGATCCTGCCGCCGTCGACGCGCTCGTGGATCGGCTGGATCCGGCGCTGACCCGACTCAAGATCGGCAAGCAGCTGTTCACGCTGGCGGGTCCGGCGATGGTCGAACGCGTCCAGCGTCGCGGGTTCGAGGTGTTCCTGGACCTGAAATTCCACGACATTCCCCACACCGTGGCCGGCGCGGTCGCCGCGGCCGCCTCGCTGGGCGTGTGGATGGTGAACGTGCACGCCAGTGGCGGACCGCGCATGCTGGACGCGGCCCGCGAGGCGATCGCCCGCCAGCCGGAGCGCACGAGCGGGCAGCCCTTGCTGATCGGCGTCACGGTGCTGACCAGTCACACCGCCGAGGATCTGGCGGCGACCGGCGTCCACGATTCGCCGGCCGACCAGGTGGAACGGCTGGTGCGCCTGAGCGCGGCCTCGGGCCTGGACGGTGTGGTGTGCTCGGCCGCCGAGTGTCTCGCCCTGCGCCCGCTGGTGCCGGACGGCTTCCTGCTGGTCACGCCCGGCATCCGGCCGGCCGGCAGTGCCGTGGACGACCAGCGCCGCATCGTCACGCCGGCCGAGGCCATCGCGGCGGGCAGCGATCACCTGGTCATCGGCCGCCCGATCATCGCCGCCGCCGATCCGGCCGCCGCCCTGGCCGCGGTGGCGGAAGACATCCGGCGTGCGCTGGCCCGGCGTGCCGATCCGGACGGCCCGCACACGACTCACGACGCCGCCCCGGACAGGGCATGAGACACGACATGAGCGACGACGCCAAACGCTTCATCAGCGCCCAGCAACTGCTCGAGGACTCGCTCGAGCTCGGCCGGCAGATCATCGAGAGCGGCTTCAGGCCGAACTACATCGTCGGCGTGTGGCGCGGTGGCACGCCGGTCGGCATCATGGTCCAGGAGCTGCTCGACTTCTACGGCATCGAGACCGATCACATCTCCATCCGCACCTCCTCCTACAGCGGCCTGGACGAGCGTCGCAGTTCGCCGGTGCGGGTGCACGGGCTGAGCTACCTGATCAAGTCGATGAACGCCGAGGACAGCCTGCTGATCGTCGATGACGTGTTCGATACCGGTCTGTCGGTCAAGGCGGTGATCAACCGGCTGAAGAAGCGTTGTCGCAAGAACTGCCCGCACGATATCCGCGTCGCCACCGCCTACTTCAAGCCGGGACGCAACCGGACCGACTTCGCCCCCCATTTCTGCGCTCACGAAACCGAGGAGTGGCTGGTGTTCCCGCACGAGATGGACGGCCTGACGCGCGCCGAGATGACGACCCACCGGCCGCACCTGCTGAGCGTGATCGATGCGCTGGAGCCGGTGGCCAGGCCTGCCAAGCTGGGCTGAGGCCAGCAGCCCGGGTGTGGTACGCGGCACGGCGAGGGCGAAACGCTTCGTCGCGATTAACGATCGGTCCACGTCGGCCGTTAAGCGGGCATGGACACGTCGAACGATGCAAGGACGCCGTCGACCAGCGAGGCGCTGAGCGGCGAGCGTCGTCCCTGCGGGGAAGGTTCCAGCGCGGCACGTTCGTCCGCGCCCGCCTCCGCGCTGGATCTGGACGAGCTGCAGCGCCGTCAGTCGAAGCTGCGCGGGCACGGCCGGCTGCACTGGATGCACTGGGCGATCGTGGCCGGATCGGTGATCATCACGGTGTTCGCCTGGAATACCTCGCGTTCGCTGCTCGAGCAGCGCGCCGAGCGCGAGTTCGACCGCCAGGTCGCTCAGGTGATCGATCTGATGCGCGAGCGCATGGCCCACTACGAGGATGCCCTGCTGTCCGGGGTCGCCTCCATCATGGCCATCGACGGAGCCGTCACGCGTGCCCGGTGGAAGCGCTACGCGGACAACCTGCAGCTGCTCGAACGCTATCCGGGAATCAGTGGAATCGGCGTGATCTTCCACCTGGAACCCGATCGGATCGACCGCTTCGTGGCGCAGGCTCGACAGGAGCGTCCCGGGTTCTCGATCCAACCGCAGCATGGTCTCGATTTTCGGCTGCCGATCACCTACATCGAGCCCGAACCCGCCAACGCGGCGGCGATCGGTCTGGACGTGGCCTTCGAGAAGCATCGCCGCAGCGCGGCCCTGCGTGCGCGGCGTCTCGGCACCACCCAGGTGAGCGGGCCGATCGAGCTGGTGCAGGATGCGGGCAAGACGCCCGGTTTCCTGTTCTACGCCCCGTACTACGATGCGCCGAGTGCCGACCTGTCCGACCGGGTCCATGATCCGAGCGTGCGCGAGTCGCGGTTTCGGGGGCTGGTCTATGCACCGTTGATCGTCGAGCGCCTGATCGCCGGCACGCTCGATCCCCAGGGCCGCGACGTGCAGTTCTCGATTCACGACGGTGACGAGACCCTGTACGACGAGCTCGACCGAGACGAGTCGACCGGGCAGGAGTCGGTGCGCGCCGCCACGCGCAGCGTGCGGATGTACGGTCGCGTCTGGACGTTCGACTTCCGCGGCCCGACGGCCGTCGGCGGCTCGATAGCGATCGACGAGCCGTTGGTGGTGCTGGTCAGCGGACTGACCATCGATGCGATGCTGCTGGGGCTGTTCCTGCTGATGAGCCGCTCGAACCGGCGCGTGCTGGCGCTGGCCGAGCAGATGACCGGGGATCTGGCGCGGCACGCGCAGGCGCTGAGCGATACCAATGCCGAGCTGCAGAACTATGCGCACATCGTCTCGCACGATCTGAAGACACCGATTCGCGGCATCCAGGACCTGACCGATTTTCTGAAGGAGGACCTGGGCGATTACCTGGCCTCCGGCGAGGCGGATCCGGAGATCGCCGCGAACCTGGACCGGCTCGACGCACAGGCCTTGAAGGGGCAGGCGCTGATCACCGGCATCCTGGACTATTCCAGCGTCGGCGTGCTCGACGAACCACTGTCCCGGGTGGACGTGCGCCGCCTGATCGAGGACATCGGCCGTTCGCTGAACGTGTCCGGCGATCGACTTCTCGTCAGCGCGGACCTGCCGGTATTCGAGACGCACGCGGTGCGACTGGGTCAGGTTTTCTCCAACCTGATCGGCAACGCGTTCAAGTATCACCACGACCCGCTGCGCGCGCGCGTGCGCGTATCCGTGCAGCGACAGGGCGCCTTCTACGCCTTCCAGGTCCGCGATGACGGACCGGGAATCAAGGCGTGCCACCACCAGCGCATCTTCCAGACCTTCACCACGCTGCAGCTCTCCGGGGACATGAAGAGCAGCGGCATCGGGCTGTCGATCGTCAGGAAGTCGGTGGAGCTGCTCGGAGGGCAGGTCGGTGTCGAATCCACGCCCGGCCAGGGTGCCGCCTTTCGTTTCACCTGGCCGGTCGAGAGTCTACGCAACGCATGCTAGGAGAAACGTCTTGAACATCGATCCGAACCTGACCTTGCTGCTCATCGAGGATAACGACATCGACGTGATGGTCGTGCAGCGACTGATGCGCAGGCTGTCGATCGATCTGCCGATCGTGCGCGCCGGCAACGGCGAGGAGGCGCTGGCGCTCCTGCGCACCCCGTGCGATCCACCACGACTGGCGCCGCCCTACGTGATCGTGCTCGATCTGAACATGCCGAGGATGACCGGCTTCGAGTTCCTGGAGGCGATCGCCGACGACGAGGCGCTGGCGGATGTGCCGATCTTCATCCTGTCCACCTCCGACAATCCCAACGACCAGCAGACCGCCAGCCGCTACCGGGTGCGAGGCTATCTGGTCAAGCCGATCAAGGAGGACCAGCTGGTGGGCGTGCTGCGCTCGACGGCTGCCTAGCGTGCCGCTGCGGGGACGAACGCGTTAGGCTGCCCGCCCGCGGCCGTTGCCCGAGCATCGTTCATGCGATGCGGCCAGCGACGCTTCCCGAACAGGATTCCTGGTAGCGAGGGGGGGACTTGAACCCCCACTCCGTCTCCGGAATCGGATTTTGAATCCGACGTGTCTACCCATTCCACCACCCCGCCAGGTCCGTACAGTGTAGCGGACTTCGACTACGAACTTCCCGACGAACTGATCGCGCAGGCGCCACCGGCGGTGCGCTCGGACAGCCGGCTGCTGGTGGTGCGCCCCGCGGCGAACGAGCATCGGGGCATGCGCGATCTGCCGGCACTGCTTCGATCGGGTGATCGGCTGGTGTTCAACGACACCCGCGTGGTGCCGGCGCGCGCGTTCGGGCGCAAGGCCTCCGGCGGGCGGATCGAGTTCATGCTGGAACGGTTCGGACCGGACGGACAGGCCACCGCCCGCATCCGCGCCAGCAAGAGCCCGAAGCCGGGCACCCGGCTGGTGCTGGAGGCGGTCGACGGTCCTGCCACCCTGGAGCTGGAGGTGACAGGCCGCGACGGCGAGCTGTACACCGTGCGCAGCGACGGCTCGCTGCCCGACTACCTGCAGGCGCACGGGGCGATCCCGCTGCCGCCCTACATCGAACGTGCACCCGAGGCGGCCGATGCCGAGCGCTATCAGACCGTCTACGCGCGCGAACCCGGCGCGGTGGCCGCGCCCACCGCCGGACTGCACTTCGATCAGGCGCTGCTGGACGCGCTGGCGGGTACCGGCATCGACAGCTCGCGCATCACGCTGCACGTGGGCGCCGGCACCTTCCAGCCGATCCGGGTCGACGATCCGGCGCAGCACGTGATGCACGCCGAACGCGCCACCGTCAGCGAGACGGTGGTGCAGGAGATCCTCGCCACCCGCGCCGCCGGCGGGCGCGTCGTCGCGGTCGGTACCACGTCCGTGCGTGCGCTGGAGAGTGCCGCGGTGGAGGGTGAACTGGCGCCGATGCAGGGTGAGACGCGGCTGTTCCTGACACCCGGTTCGCGCTTTCACGTCGTCGATGCGCTGTTGACCAATTTCCACCTGCCGCGCTCCACGCTGCTGATGCTGGTGTCCGCGCTGGCCGGCAGAGAGCGCATGCTGGCCGCCTACCGCGAGGCGGTGGCCATGCGCTACCGCTTCTTCAGCTACGGTGACGCGATGCTGATCCTGCCGAACGAATGAGCACCGTCGAATGAGCGCCGTCACCCGATCCTTCCGCTACGAGCGGCTGTGCGACGACGGCGCGGCCCGCCGCGGTCGGCTGCACTTCGAGCGCGGCACGGTGGAGACGCCGGTGTTCATGCCGGTGGGCACCTACGGCACGGTCAAGTCGGTGACGCCCGAGGAAGTGCGCCAGGTCGGCGCCGAGATCCTGTTGGGCAACACCTTCCACCTGTGGCTGCGCCCGGGTACCGAGATCATCAAGGCGCACGGCGACCTGCACGACTTCATGCACTGGGACGGCCCGATCCTGACCGACTCGGGCGGCTTCCAGGTGTGGAGCCTTGCCAAGCTGAGGAAGATCGACGAGCGCGGCGTGCGCTTTCGCTCGCCGGTCAACGGCGACGAGGTGTTCCTGAGCCCGGAGGAATCGATGCGCATCCAGAGCGACCTGGGCTCCGACATCGCCATGGCGTTCGACGAGTGCACCGCGCATCCGGCCACCCATGAGCAGGCCGAAGCGTCCATGACGCTGTCGATGCGCTGGGCGGCGCGTTGCCGCGAGGCGTTCGATGCGCTGGAGAACCCGAACGCGCTGTTCGGGATCGTGCAGGGCGGCATGCACGCGGACCTTCGCGCCCAAAGCGCGCAGGCGCTGGTGAACATCGGCTTCCCCGGCTACGCGGTGGGCGGGCTGGCGGTGGGCGAGGACATGGAGACCCGCAACCGCGTGCTGGACGAGACGCTGCCGCACCTGCCGCCCGACAGCCCGCGCTACCTGATGGGGGTGGGCAAGCCCGAAGACATCGTGGCCGCGGTGGCTCGCGGCATCGACATGTTCGACTGCGTGCTGCCGACCCGCAACGCGCGCAACGGCTACCTGTTCACCCCGTTCGGTGACCTGCGGCTGAAGAACGCCCGCTTTCGCGCCGACACCCGACCGATCGACGAGCACTGCGGCTGCTATACCTGTCGTCACTACAGCCGTGCCTATCTCTATCACCTGATGAAGTGCAACGAGATCCTGGGCGCACGCCTGAACACGCTGCACAACCTGCACTACTACCAGCACCTGATGTCAGGTATCCGTCAGGCGATCGAGGCCGGCACCTTCCAGCGCTTCACGCTCGACTTCGCCGCGCGTCGGGCCGAGGGCGATGCGCCGATCGGGTGAGAGCGGGACGGTACAGCCTGTATGATCGCGGGTTGCATCACGTCACCTCACCCGGAGTCAGTTCATGGATTTCTTCATCTCGAATGCCCACGCCCAGGCCGGTGCACCGGCCGGCGGCGGCCTGATCAGCCTGGCACTGCCGTTGCTTCTGCTGGTCGTCTTCTTCTTCTTGATGATCCGTCCGCAGCAGAAGCGCCTGAAGGAGCATCGGGCGATGGTCGCGGCACTTTCCAAGGGTGACGAGGTCGTTACCAACGGCGGGCTGGGCGGCACCATCGTCAAGGTCGGCGATGCCTATCTGAGCGTGCGCGTGGCCGAGAACGTCGAGGTCAACGTGCAGAAGCAATCGGTCGCGGCCCTGTTGCCGGCCGGCACGCTGAAGGCGCTCTGACATACGACCGGTCGTCCACCACCAGCCGTTCCCCATCACTTCTCCCGGGTCCTTCGATGATCGTCGCTCATGAATAACAGCAATGTCCTGTGGAAGACCCTGCTGCTGGCGGCGGTCCTGGTGGCGGGCGCGCTGTACGCGCTGCCGAACGTGTTCGGCAGCGATCCGGCGGTGCAGATCTCCGGGCGCGACGCCGAGGTCGATGCCGGCACCGTCGGCACGGTGCGCGCGTTGATCCAGCGCGAAGGCTTCGACGCCGAGGTGCGCACCGAGACCCTCGACGGTTCGGAACGCCTGCTGGTGCTGTTCAACGACGAGGACGAGCAGTTGCGCGCCCGCGACCTGATCGCCGCCGAGCTGGATCGCAACGACTACACCACCGCGCTGAACCTGGTGTCGGCCAGCCCGGCCTGGCTGCGCGCCATCGGCGAGCCGGTGTTCCTGGGCCTTGACCTGCGCGGCGGCGTGCACTTCCTGATGGAGGTGGACATGGTCGCCGCGATCGATTCGGCCGAGGAGCGCTACGTGGCCGACTGGAAGCGCGAGGTGCGCAGCGCGCGCATCCGCGGCACCAACATCCAGCACGACGACGGCGTGCTGACGGCACGCTTTCGCCAGGTTGCCGACCGCGATCGGATGCTGGAAGTGTTCCGTGAGAACGACAGCTCCGGCGGCTTCTTCGATACCCTCGAATTCACCACCCGCGAGGATGGCGAGTTCGCCTGGATAGAGGCCAACCTGTCCGAGCAGGCCGCCGCCGAGGAACGGCGCAGCGCGCTGCAGCAGAACATCACCACGTTGCGCAACCGGGTCAACGAGCTGGGCGTCTCGGAGCCGGTGATCCAGCAGCAGGGCCTGGACCGCATCGTGGTGCAGCTGCCCGGCGTGCAGGACACCGCGCGCGCCAAGGAGATCCTGGGCGCCACCGCCACGCTGGAATACCGGCTGGCGGTCGGTGACCGGACCGCGTGGGCGGCCGCCGAGCGCGGCGACATCCCGGCCGGTGCCCGGCTGTACCGCGAGCGCGACGGCAGCCCGATCCTGCTCAGCCGCGACATCATCGTCACCGGTGACCAGATCAAGGGGGCCTCGGCCGGCCTGGACCAGCAGAGCGGCACCCCGGCGGTGTTCGTGAACCTGGACAACGTCGGTGCCCGGCGCATGCGCGAGGTCACCCAGGACAACGTCGGCAACCTGATGGCGGTGGTCTACATCGAGGATCGCATCGACATGGAGATGGTCGATGGCGAGCCGGTCGAGACGGTCACCAAGGTCGAGGACGTCGTCTCGGCCGCCACCATCCGCGACGTGCTCAGCCATCGCTTCCAGACCACCGGCCTGGGCTCGCAGGAAGCCACCGACCTGGCGCTGCTGCTGCGCGCCGGTGCCCTGAAGGCGCCGGTGCGCATCGTCGAGGAGCGCACCGTGGGGCCGAGCCTGGGCAAGGACAACATCCGCCAGGGCTTCCTGTCCGCCATCGTCGGGCTGGCGCTGGTGCTGGTGTTCATGGGCGTCTACTACCGCGTGTTCGGCCTGATCGCAGGCTTTGCGCTGGTCACCAACGTGGTGCTGATGCTGGCGGTGCTGTCGGTCATGCAGGCCACGCTGACCTTGCCCGGCATCGCCGGCATCGTGCTCACGGTGGGCATGGCGGTCGATGCCAACGTGCTGATCTTCGAGCGCATCCGCGAGGAACTGCGCGCCGGATCGCCGGTGCAGACCGCCATCTCGGCAGGCTACGACAAGGCCTTCTCCACCATCGCGGATGCCAACGTCACCACGTTGCTGGCGGCGGTGGTGCTGTTCAGCCTGGGCACCGGGCCGATCAAGGGGTTCGCCATCACGCTGTGCATCGGCATCCTGACGTCGATGTTCACCGCCATCTTCGGCTCGCGCGTCATCGTCAATGCGCTGTACGGCGGCAAGCGTCGCAAGACGCTGCCGATCTGACGGACCACCTGGACGCGCGAGGCCGATTCGATGAAAACGCTGATCTACGACACCAAGTTCGACTTCATGGGCATGCAGCGCCTGGCGCTGGGCGTGTCCGGCACGCTGCTGACGGTCGCCATCCTGGCGATCCTGTTTCGCGGCCTGAACTTCGGCATCGATTTCACCGGTGGCTACACCATCGAGGTCGGCTACGAGCAGGCGCCGGATCTGAACCTGGTGCGCCAGACGCTGGCCGACACCGGCGTGCAGGACAGCCAGGTGCAGACCTTCGGCACCAGCACCGACGTGCTGATCCGGCTCGCCCCGCAGGAGGGCGTGTCCGATGCGGAAGTGTCGGACCAGGTGCTGGAGGCGCTGGAAGTCACCAGCGATGCGCCGATCGAGATGCGCCGCGTGGAGTTCGTCGGCCCGCAGGTGGGCGAGGAGCTGCGCGAGACCGGCGGACTGGCGGTGCTGATCGCGCTGTTCGGCATCGTCGTCTACATCTGGTTCCGCTTCGAAAAGAAGTTCTCGGTCGGCTCGGTGGCAGCCCTGGTGCACGATGTGCTGATCACCGTCGGACTGTTCGCCCTGTTCGGCATCGAGTTCGACCTGACCGTGCTGGCGGCCCTGCTGGCGGTGATCGGTTACTCGCTGAACGATACGATCGTGGTGTTCGACCGTATCCGCGAGAACTTCCTCACCATGCGTCGCGGCACGCCGGCCGAGATCATGAACGCCTCGATCAACCAGACGCTCACCCGCACCGTGATCACCTCGGGCACCACGATACTGGTGCTGCTGTCGCTGTTCTTCCTGGGCGGGCAGATCATTCACGGCTTCGCGCTGGCATTGCTGGTCGGTGTGTTCATCGGCACGTACTCGTCGATCTTCGTGGCCAGCCTGCTGGTGCTGATCCTCGGCCTGTCGCGCGAGGACCTGATGCCGGTCGAGAAGGAAGGGGCGGACCTGGACGCGATGCCCTGACGGGCGAGAGCCCGTCGTCGAATCCCCGGCGTCGAAGACTTGCCGTCGAAGACTTGCCGTCGAAGACTTGCCGTCGAAGACTTGTCGGCGAAGTAAGGCAACCCGTGGAACGCAATGGTCACCGTGCCGTCTGACGGTCTCCATACATCAAGCGGGTACCCGTTGCCATGAAGACTCTCCTTCGCCGTCTCTTGCCTGCCCTGTCCCTCCTGGCGCTGCTCGGCTCGGGCATCGCCCATGCCGCCGAGCCCGTCAACACACTGGAGAAGGGGCTGTTCGGCTTCAAGGAATCCGGCACGGCCATTCGCGGCTACGACACGGTGGCCTACTGGACGGAAGGCCGACCGGTCGAGGGTGAAGAGGGCATCACCAGCGAGTACATGGGCGCGACGTGGCGGTTCGCCAGCGACGAGAACAAGACGCTGTTCGATGCCGACCCGGCCAGGTACGCTCCGCAGTACGGTGGCTACTGCGCCTACGGCGTCGCCAAGGATGGCCTGGTGAAGATCGAACCGGAGAACTTCACCATCCTGGACGACAAGCTGTACCTGAACTTCGACGATGGCGTGCAGGGACGGTGGGAGCAGGATATCCCCGGCTTCATCGAACAGGCCGACGCGAAGTTCGACGGCCTGCTCGCCGCCGACTGACGTATCGGCATCCCGTCCCGGTTCGACGCCTCGGTACCCCTCATCGGGCGAACGATCCGTTGCTCAGGCGTCGTAGCAGCAGCAGGTCATCGCCGAGCGGGTAGATCGTCCGGGTGAGGCGGGCGATACGTTGCACTCGAACGCTCGCATCGGTGGCGTCCTGCGCCGGTGCGAGCAGTGCAGCGTCCAGGGCGAGTTCGCCGTCGTCGTCCACCTCGCACCGCCATGGCGTCCCCCCGATCGTGAGCTCGATCACGATCCGGTTCCGGGCATCCGGGACCGCTGCCGGAGCACGTGCGACCGGGGACCAGGACAGGGTCCGGGACCGGGCGTTGCCGGCGTCCGGGCGCGGCAGCGCCGGCTCGGCCGGTAGCTCGGTCGGCAGCTCGGACAGTGTCGCTGTCGGAGGATCGGCCGCGTCGGGTAGCGTGATCCCCATCGCCCGGGGGCGCGGATCGCCGCTGATGCTCAGCGTGGCACCGGACAGCCGTTCGCTTCCGATGTCGCGTCCGGCGGCGGCGTAGCCGGTGAACCCGTCACCGTCGTAGCGGCGCAGCGTGGCACGGGTTCCACCCGGTGCATCGATGATCAAGCTTTCGCCGAACGAGGCGGCACTCAGCGGGGCGATGGGTGCGTCCGCCGACTCGCGAGGCCAGCAGCGATCACCGGAGGTGTCGAGCAGAGCGGCCAGCGATGCCTTGCCGGTACCGTCCCGTTCTGCGGTGGTCGCGTTGACCGCGACGACCGCGGCGTGGACCCAGGGGCCCGGCGATTCGGGCGATTCTCCGGACTCGATGCTCAGGATGCCGAGGCGACCGACCGGAGGGGTCATCGGGTCAGGCGGATCCGGCGGGCCTGTCCGATCCGGCAGGCCCGCTCGATCCGGCGGGTCTGTCCGCTCCGGCGTATCCGCAGCATCCGGTGTCTCTGCCGGAACCGGGTCGCAGGCCATCAACAGCAGGCTGGAACTCCAGGCGAGCGCCAGCAGGGTGCGGGACAGGTCGTTCATGCGCAAATCCTTTTGCGTCGGTGAGAGTCGCCGATCCTACACCGAGCGGCCCCGCGGCTTGAGGGTGCCGGTCGCCAGTGCGGTGCCCAGCAGGATCACCGCGGCGCCGGCCAGCGTCCATCGGTCGATCGTCTCGCCCAGCAGCAGGGCTCCCCACCCGAGCCCGAACACCGGAATCACGAACGTGACCGACACCGCGCGGGTCGCCCCCAGGCTGGCGATCAACCGGAAGAACAGCAGGTAGGCGAAGCCGGTGCACACGGTGCCCAGGGCCAGCACCGAGAGTCCGAGCACGATGGCCGGGACGCCGGGGCCCGCGGATGGCGCTTCGGGCCACAGCAGCAGGGCGGGCAGCAGCAGCACGGCGCTGGCCGACAGCTGACTGCCGGCGGCGACTGCCAGCGGGTCCACGCCGCGCAGGCGCGCTCGCGTCAGGTTCGCGCCGAATCCGTACGCCAGGGTCGCGCCCACCGCGGCGCCGAAGGCCAGCAGCAGCGCGCCGGTGTCCACCTGCTCGCCGGGCGCGGCGCCGGTGCCGGACAGGAGCACCACGCCGCCGATGCCCAGCAGCAACCCGACCACTTGCCAGCGCGTCAATCGGTCCCCGAACACGGCGAAGGCGATCGCTGCGCTCCACAGCGGGGCGAGCCCGTTCAGGATCGACGTGGTGCCCGCGGCGAGCACCAGGCTGGCCATGCCCAGCAGCACGAACGGAATGGCCGAATTGATGACGCCGATCAACGCGATCGGCAACGCCGCGGCGCGTAGCGCAGGCCATGCGCCGCGCAACCAGAGCGCGGGCAACAAGGTGATCGCCCCGATGCCGCAGCGCAGCAGCATCAGCGGCACCGGGCCGAGTTCCGGCGCGGCGATCCGCATGAACAGGAACGAGGCGCCCCAGATGGCGGCCAGGGCGATGAACTCGATCAACTCTCTGGCCGACATGCGCACGACATCCAGCAGGGTGATGCACGATGCCACGTCCGGCCCCCGCCTCTGTCCCGAAACGCGACACCAGGGCGGCGAACGGGCGAGCAATCCTTTCCAGAAGTCACGCAAGCGGTATCGCAGGTCGTAGGGTGCGTGCCTGTCAGGAGGGCACGATCGCCTCCATGACGATCACACTCAAGGAGAAATCTCATGCCTACCGCCTTCGTCAGCAACCTGGAAGACAACGCCCGCCATTCGATGATCGAGCTGCTCAACGAGCGGCTGACCGATGCGATCGACCTGACGCTGGCCGTCAAGCAGGCGCACTGGAACATCAAGGGCACCTCCTTCATCGGCATTCACGAGCTGCTCGACACGGTGGCCGATCGCATGCGCGAGAACGCCGACACGATCGCCGAGCGCTGCGTCATCCTCGGCGGTCAGGCCAGGGGAACCTCCCAGGTGGTGGCTTCCGGTTCATCGCTCGATGCCTATCCGGTCGAGGCCCAGAACCAGCGCGTGCACGTCGATGCGCTCAAGACCCGGTTCATGGGATTCGGTGCCCGGCTGCGCGAGGCGATCGAGGCGGCCGGCGAGGCCGGTGACGAGGACACCGCCGACCTGTTCACCGAAATCAGCCGTGTGGTGGACAAGGATGCCTGGTTCATCGGTGCGCACAACGAGACCGGCGAGGACGCCTGAGGCGCCCGAGGCGCCCGAAGCGTACGAGGGTCGTCCTCTACGCGCGCTTCAACTCGCGCAGCGCCTGATCGGTCAGGCGCTGCGCATGCCCGGTGAGCTTTGCGTGACCGGGCGACCACCCGTACAGGAAACGCTGGAAGTCAGCCCAGGCAACCGCGTGCAGGGCCCGCCATTCGGCCGCGACCGCCACGCCGTCGATCGACGGCCGTCTTCGGGCCAGTTCGGCGATCAGCAGCCGGTCGTACCGATCCAGCAGGCGATCGTGGTGCAGGGCCAGGGTGTCCTCGCACAGGCAGCTGCCCAGCAGATAGGCAAGGTCGCGGGTGCCCACACCGACACCGACGTACTGGAAATCGACCGCGGCGACGTGAGCGCCATCGGTGGTGAACAGGAAGTTCGCAAGCTTTGCGTCCCCGTGCACCAGCGTGGTGTGGCGCGCACCGCGCAGCGCCTCGTCGAGCGCGGTCGCCGCACGCTTCAGCTCGCCATCCGGCATCGTGCGGAGCTCGTCGGGACGCGTGTGCAGGTGCCAGTAGCAGCCCTGACCCCACAAGCGGTCGCCGGCATCGTGCAGGTGAGCGGCATGAAACGCGGCAAGCCATCGCAGGCACGGCTCGACGGTTCGTTCGTCCAGGCGGGTCGGTCGTCGCGGGTAGGCCGCGCCCAGGTCTTCGATCAGCAGGTCGGTGCGCTCTCCTTCAACGCGAATCGCGATCGGGCGTGGGATGCGGCAGGCCGGATCGTGTCCCGGTGCGCGGGTGAGGTACCAGGCAGCTTCCACCTCGTAGCTTCGACGTTTGCGCCGGTCCCCCCGGTCACCGTCCCAGCCGCGCGGATGCGTTGCCCGGGACCGAGGGTCGACCGTCTTGAGCACGACCGAACGACCGCCGTCGAGTTCCAGGCGCAGCACATGCCCGTAACCACTCCACAGGCGTTGCACGAGGTGCGACCCGAGCAGTTGTCGGGCGCCGGCCCGGGCGAGTGCCCAGTCTCGCGTGTCAGGGTCCAGCGCATCGGGGTCCAACGGATCGGGGTCCGGTGACATGCGGCTACCCTGACGGGACGACAGCGGCGCCGAGCGGTCGGACGGCGGCGAACACGGACCAGCGAAATCGGAGGCGATGATGGCGGACAAGAAGAAAGAGGTGGCACCGAACAGCAGCCGGTCGGTCGCCGGACGGGATGCGGGGCGTGGCGAGCTGGACGCCTTTCTGTCGGATGTGGCCTCCATGCCGACCCCGTCGTCCGAGCGCGGGCGGTTGATCTTCGCGCTGGACGCGACCGCCAGCCGCCAGGGAACCTGGGATCGGGCGATGGCGCTGCAGGGCGACATGTTCGCTCGCACCCGGGGGATCGCCGCGCTGGACGTGCAGCTGGTCTATTACCGTGGCTACGGCGAGTGCCGCTCCTCGGGCTGGGTGAATCGCACCGAGCGCCTGCTGCGCCTGATGTCGAGCGTGCGGTGCGAGGCGGGGCGCACCCAGATCGCCCGCGTGCTGCGTCATGGTCTGAAGGAGGCAAAGGACCGGTCGGTGCAGGCCATGGTCTTCATCGGCGACGCGGTCGAGGAGAACGTCGACACGCTCGGCGACCTGGCAGGCCAGCTGCGTCTGGTCGGCCTGCCGGTCTTCGTGTTCCAGGAAGGCCAGGATGCGGCCGCCTCGCAGGCGTTCGCGGCCATCGCGCGGCTGTCGGGCGGTGCGCACTGCCGCTTCGATGCCGCGTCACCGGATGCCTTGGGCCGACTGCTCAATGCGGTGGCTGCCTACGCGACCGGTGGCCGCGCCGCGCTGGAGAATCAGGCGACCGGCGAAAGTGCCCGCCTGCTCGAACAGCTCGGCTGAGCGCCCGGATCATGCCCGTCGGCGCTCAGCGGCCGACGAGGATCGCCGAGCGGTCGAACCCGGTCAGCGATTCGACGCCGTCATCGGTCACCAGCACGTCGTCCTCGATGCGCACGCCGATGTCGCCGGGCACGTACAGTCCCGGCTCGACCGTGAACACCATGCCGGGCTCGAGCGCCTGATGGTTGCCGCGCATGATGTAGGGATCCTCGTGCACCTCGCGTCCCAGTCCGTGACCGGTGCGTGTCAACACGTGCTCGGCAAAGGCGGAACGCTCCAGCGTGCCGGTGGCCGCCTCGTCGATATCGTGTGCGGTGGCGCCGGGCCGGACCGCCTCCACGCCGGCGCGGTTTGCTGCCTGCACGCTCTGGTGGATCGCCAGGTGCCGGTCGCTGGCGTGTCCGACGAAGACCGTTCGCGTGATATCGGCACACAGCCCGTCGACGCGCGCCCCCAGATCGAACAGCAGCGGATCGCCGTCCTGCACGGCCACCTCGCGTGCGCTGGCGTGCGGGTTCGCGCTGTGCCCACCCGCCGCGACGATCGGTGCGAACGACAAGCCTTCGGCCCCGTGCGCGAACAGGGCCTGGACCAGCCGCTGCTCGATCGCCTTTTCGCTCATGCCCGGACGCACCGCCTCCAGGGTCTCGCCCAGTGCCGCCTCGGTCACCGCGATGGCGCGGCGCAGCGAGGCGATCTCGTCGGCGCTCTTGTGCAGCCGCACCCGCGACAGCTCGCGCTGCAGGTCGGCGATGTGCAAGCCGGGCACCGCCGCCCGCAGGGCCTGATCCACGAAGACCCGCATCAGCAGGCCCTCGACACCGATGGAGGCCGGTGCCGTCGTGCCGAACATCGCCTCGAAGGCCGCGGCATAGCCGGTCTGGTCACGCCACGCGTGCACCTCGACGGGAAGCTGCAGCGCGCCGAACGGGCCGAGTTCGAGTTCGGGAACGATCGCCGCGGCCGGCCCGGTCACCGGCACGAGAACCAGCAACGGTCGTTCGTGCTGCATGAAGTCGCCACCGAACAGGCGAGCGAAGTTCGATCCGGGAACGATGGCGACAGCGTCGACCGCGTTGTCGTCGGCGATGCGGCGCAAGGTGGCGATGGCGTCGGGCATGGGCATGGCGAAGGGTGGAATCGAGGGGGGGCGAGGCTCGCTTGTGCAGGTCGGTTCGGTACCGGGTTCAGCCGGCGCGGGGCATCTTGCGACGCGCGGCCGACAACGGCTTCATGACCTGCAGCATCTCGTGATGCACCTTCGGCGTGGCGGCGATCAGTTCGCCCGATTGTCGCCAGGTGTCGCCACCGTCGAAATCGTTGACCAGTCCGCCGGCCTCGCGCACCAGCAGGGCCCCGGCGGCCAGGTCCCATTCGGACAGGCCGGTCAGCCAGGCGCCGTCCAGCCGACCGGCGGCCACCCAGGCCAGGTCCAGCGCCGCCGAACCCATGCGCCGGATGCCTCCGGACTGCTCGGTGAAATGGCGAGAGGTGCGCTGGTAGAAGTCCAGGTCCTGCCCTTGCCGGTACGGGAACCCGGTGCCCAGGATCGCCTGGTCCAGTCGCCAGGTCTTCTTGACGCGGATGCGCCTGGAGTCCAGGTAGGCCCCGTCGCCCTTGCCGGCGGTGAACAGCTCCTGGCGCATCGGGTCGTAGACGATGGCCTGGAACAGCCGGTCCTGCTTCAGCAGGGCGATCGAGACGCTGAAGTGCGGCAGGCCGTGCAGGAAGTTGGTGGTGCCGTCCAGCGGATCGATCACCCAGCGGTACTCCGCATCCCTCGCACCGCTCAGCCCGGACTCTTCGCCCAGGAAGGCATGGTCGGGGTAGGCGCGCTTGAGCACCGCGAGAATGTCGCCTTCGGCCTTGCGATCGACATCGCTGACGAAATCGTTGCGCCCCTTCTCGTCGATCTGCAGCGTGTCGAGCCGGCCGATGCCCTGGGTGATGACCTTGCCGGCGGCCCGTGCGGCGCGAACGCCGATGTTGAGCATCGGATGCATGGCCATGGCGATAGCGAAAGGTGGTGGTCGGGGGCGGAGCAGTGTACGTGCTGCGTCGCACCTGCGGCCCCATCGAGATGGCATGGCTGCCCGGCCGTGCGATCATCGACGCATGCGCATCGTCTTCGTTCTGGTCGGCACCACCCACAGCGGCAATCTCGGCGCGGTGGCCCGTGCCATCAAGACCATGGGGTTCTCCGAACTGCGGCTGGTGGACACCTGCTCGCCGCTTTCGGAGGAGGCGCTGGCGCGTGCGTCGGGCGCGCAGGGCGTGCTCGAATCGGCCATGCGCGTCGAGCGGCTGGAGGAGGCGATCGGCGATTGCCGGGCGGTGTACGGGGCCAGCGCCCGGGCGCGCGGCCTGTCGGTGCCGATGCTGGACAGCCGGGAGGCCTGCGAGGAACTGATCGACGACATGCGTGCCGGCCAGGTGGACGTGGCGGCGGTGGTTTTCGGGCGCGAGCGTTCGGGGCTGACGAACGAGGAGCTGGACCTGTGCACGCGTCACCTGCACATTCCCAGCGACCCGGCGTTCAGCTCGCTGAACCTGGGCGCCGCCGTGCAGGTCGTGGCCTACGAGCTGGCGCAGGCGCGCATCCGCACCGCCGGTGCCGGCACGGGCGGCGTCGGCCAGCCGACCCCGGGCGCCTCGGCCGGCGAGCGGTCGCAGGCGGGCAAGCGCAGCGTGCCCCGCCCACCGGAGGCGCCGGCCGACGGCGCGGCGATGGGACACTTGTTCGCCCACCTGGAGCGGGTCATGCTGCAGACCGGCTTCCTCGACCCGGACAACCCGCGACACCTGATGCGACGGGTGCGTGGCTACTTTGAACGAAATCGCCCGACCGACAACGAACTGGCCATCCTGCGAGGCATCCTGTCGTCCACCGAACAGCCCAAGCGGCGCGACTCGGGGCCGGCGGCCGGCAATCGGAGCGGTGAACCCAAGTCATGAACCCAAGTCATGAAGCCAAGCCATGAACCCAGGTCATGAAGGCGGCCGCAAGGCTCGTTCAAGAGCAACTCTTCTCGTGAAACGCGAACCCGCGATCCGGACGGTGCGATGAAAGCGATGTGGCAGCTCGTGAAGGAAGACGTGCGGTGCGTCTTCGAGCGTGATCCGGCAGCGCGCAGCGCCTTTGACGTGCTGACCTGCTATTCCGGCGTGCACGCGATCCTGCTGCACCGGTTGAACCATCGCCTGTGGGGTCTGGGGCTGCGCTGGCTGGCCCGATTCCTGGCCAGCACGGGCCGCTGGCTGACCGGCATCGAAATCCATCCGGGCGCGCAGATCGGGCGACGCTTCTTCGTCGATCACGGAACCGGCGTGGTGATCGGCGCCACCGCGGTGATCGGTGACGACGTGACGCTGTACCAGGGCGTGACGCTGGGCGGGCGCACGTTGAATGCCGGCAAGCGGCATCCCACGCTCGGCAACAACGTCGTGGTGGGCGCCGGCGCCAAGATCCTCGGTCCGTTCACGGTCGGGGACGATGCGCGCATCGGCTCGAACGCCGTGGTGCTGGACGCGGTGCCCGCCGGCGCCACGGTGGTCGGCATCCCCGGACGCGTCGTGCGGTGCCGGGACACCAACCGCAATTGCCTGGACCTGATCACCGGCGCACCGATCGAGCCGCCGCAGCCGGCCTTCGTGCCGTACGCGGTCGAGGAGATCGAGGGCACCGACGAGCCGGCCGAACCGCTCGAGCAGGTGGTCGCTCGGCTGGAGCGCCAGGTCACGCAACTGGGCGAGGAGGTGTCCCGTCTGCGCAACGAGCGTGGCCAGCATCTGGGTCGCACCGGCTCCGGCAAGCGCTAGTGGTCCTCCAGCTTGATATTGTCGGGTCCAGAGCCCCTCGGAGCTTTCACGACTAGGCGCATTGGCGAAGACGTGCCGGGGCACGTCGAGACGATGCAACGACGGCGTGGAAGCTCCGAGGGGCTCCCTCTGGGCGAGTCTGTGCGCCGCGGTGCCCGCGTTGTCTCCTCTCGGAGTACCCCGGTACACCTTCGCCAGGACGCCTTGCCACCACGGCGGACAGACTCGCTGGACCCGACAATATCAAGCTGGAGGACCACGGGTGGCCCGTACCCGAAGGCCGCCCGCATCGGCCGATGCACGCACGGTGTGACGTGATGGGCTTGCAATCGTTGTCGACGGCTACAAATACTTGACTCGTTTGGTGGGGTATGGGACGCTCCGTCCTGTCACTAGCCCGTGCCGAGACACATGAAGCTGACGACCAAAGGCCGCTATGCGGTGACCGCCATGCTGGACCTGGCGCTGCATGGCAAGGACGGTCCGGTGCCGCTCGCCGCCATCTCCGAGCGTCAGGAAATTTCCCTGTCGTACCTGGAACAACTGTTCTCCCGGCTGCGAAAGAACGGCCTGGTGGTCAGCACCCGGGGTCCCGGAGGGGGCTATTGCGTGTCCCGATCGCTCGAGCAGGTCTGCGTGGCGCAGATCATCGGCGCGGTGAACGAGTCGGTCGACGCGACGCAATGCGCCGGCAAGGAGAATTGCCTGAGCCACGGTCGTTGCCTCACGCACGACCTGTGGGAAGACCTGTCCTGCCAGATCGAGGATTTCCTGAGTGGCGTGTCGCTGGCCGACATGATCGCGCGTCACCAGCAGCGCCCCGCCGTCCGCCCCGACGGTCCGGGCAGCATGGCCAGCGAAGTGCTGCTGCACCGGCGTCCGCCGGCCGAGCTGCAAGAGATACCGATGGCGCGTCGCGCCGTATAAGTCGTCGTACACGTCATCAACCATTCAGACAGACGAGGAGTTTTGCGTACCGTGAGTTCTCTGAACGTACCCATCTACATGGACTACTCCTCGACCACGCCGGTCGACGAGCGTGTCGCCGAGAGCATGGCCGCCTGCCTGACCCGGCAGGGTCACTTCGGCAATCCGTCATCCCGCTCGCACCCGTTCGGCTGGGCTGCGGACGAGCTGGTCGAGACGGCGCGGCGCAACGTCGCCGAGCTGCTGGGCGCCGATCCGCGCGAGATCGTGTGGACTTCGGGCGCCACCGAGTCGGACAACCTGGCCATCAAGGGCGCGGCTCACTTCAACGTGCGCAAGGGCAAGCACATCGTCACCCTGAAGACCGAGCACAAGGCGGTCCTGGACACGTGCCGGCAGCTTGAGAAGGAAGGTTTCGAAGTCACCTACCTGGATCCGCTTGCGGACGGCCTGCTCGATTTCGACGCGTTCGAAAAGTCGCTGCGCGACGACACCACGGTCGTCTCGATCATGCACGTCAACAACGAGATCGGCGTCATCCAGGACATCCCGCGCATCGGCCGGATGTGTCGCGAGCGCGGCATCGTGTTCCATGTCGATGCGGCGCAGAGCCCCGGCAAGGTCGCGATCGACGTCGACGAGATGAACGTCGATCTCATGTCCCTGTGCGCGCACAAGGTCTACGGTCCGAAGGGTATCGGCGCGTTGTACGTGCGACGCAAGCCGCGCGTGCGGGTCGAGGCGCAGATGCATGGCGGCGGTCACGAGCGCGGCATGCGCTCGGGCACGCTGGCCACCCATCAGATCGTCGGCATGGGCGAGGCGTTTCGCATCGCGCGCGAGGAGATGGCCAGCGAGAACGAACGGCTGCGCGGCCTGCGCGACCGGCTCATCGCCGGGTTCGAGGACATGGAGGAGATCTTCATCAATGGCGACATGGATCAGCGCATCGCCGGTAATCTCAACATCAGCTTCAACTTCGTCGAGGGCGAGAGCCTTATCATGTCGATGAAGGACATCGCCGTGTCGTCGGGTTCGGCATGCACCAGCGCCAGCCTGGAGCCTTCCTACGTGCTGCGCGCACTGGGACGCAGCGACGAGCTGGCGCACAGCTCCATCCGTTTCACGATCGGACGTTTCACGACCGAGGAAGAGATCGACTTCACCATCAAGCAGACCCGTGCAGCGGTCGAGAAGCTGCGTGCGCTGTCACCCTTGTGGGACATGCACAAGGAAGGCATCGATCTCGACACCGTTCAATGGGCCGCTCACTGAGCGACCTCCCCCCGGATTTCACAGGAGACACCCATGGCATATAGCGACAAGGTCCTCGACCACTACGAAAACCCCCGCAACGTCGGCGTGCTGGACAAGGACGACCCGAACGTGGGCACCGGCATGGTCGGCGCTCCGGCGTGCGGTGACGTCATGCGCCTGCAGATCAAGGTCAACGACGAGGGCATCATCGAGGATGCCAAGTTCAAGACCTACGGTTGCGGTTCGGCCATCGCCTCCAGTTCGCTGGTGACCGAGATGGTCAAGGGCAAGACGATCGAGGAAGTGGCGGCGATCAAGAACAAGGACATCGCCACCGAGCTGGCCCTGCCGCCGGTCAAGATCCACTGCTCGGTGCTGGCGGAGGATGCGATCGCCGCGGCCATCGCCGACATCCGTGCCAAGCGTGGCGAAGGCGAGGCCGCGCCCGCCGTCGCCGCTGCCGGTTGAGCGAGCGTTCGGAGGCGTCCCCATGGGCATCGTGCTGACCGATCGTGCCGTCGAGCACGTGAAGGACTACCTGGCCAAGCGTGGTCGGGGCGTCGGGCTTCGGCTCGGCGTCCGCACCACGGGGTGTTCCGGGCTGGCATACGTGCTGGAGTTCGCCGACGAGATCGCCGCGAACGACGAGGTGTTCGAAGCCTCCGACATCAAGGTGATCATCGACAGGAAGAGTCTGGTGTACCTGGACGGCACCGAGCTGGATTTCACCAAGGAAGGTCTCAACGAGGGCTTTCGCTTCCGCAACCCGAACGTGAAGGACGAGTGCGGGTGCGGGGAGTCGTTCACGATCTAGTGCTTGTCGTCTAGTGTCCATCGATGGTGCGGCTGACGCCGTCCGGCCGGATCTGTCGGCCGACTACTTCACCCTGTTCGAGCAGCCGCGCGCCTTCGCGATCGACGAAGGTGCGCTGGCGTCGCACTACCGTGCCTTGCAGGGTGCCACCCACCCGGATCGGTTCGCCTCGGCCGGGGCGGCCGAAAGGCGCTGGTCGGTCCAGGCCTCCTCGTTCGTGAACGATGCCTACCGGACACTGCGTCACCCGCTCAGGCGCGCGGTCTACCTGCTGTCGCTGGCCGGCATCTCCACGGACGAGGAGACGGACACCGCGATGGATCCGATGTTCCTGATGCAGCAGATGGAGCTGCGCGAGGCGCTCGAGTCGGTGCCGGTGGCCGGCGACCCGTCCGCGGCACTGGAGGCCATCGAGCGCGATCTGGCCGGTGCCCGGGCGGCCACCGCGGAGCGCTTCGGCGCGCTCAGCGACGCCGGCGACTGGAGCGGTGCGCGTGACGTCGTGCGCCGGTGGCAATTCCTGGACAAGCTGGGGCGCGAGGCCGACGAACTCGGCGCGCGTCTGGACGACGACTGAAGCGAAGCGAACCCGTGGCCCTACTGCAGATTTCCGAGCCGGGCGAAAGCGCGGCCCCGCATCAGCGACGCCTGGGCGTCGGCATCGACCTGGGCACGACGAATTCCCTGGTCGCCGCGGTCCGCTCGGGCGTGCCCGAGGTGCTGCCCGATGCGAACGGGCGCGATGCGCTGCCGTCGGTCGTGCATTTCGGTGTCGACGAGACGGTGGTCGGCGAGGCGGCCGGTGCGCGTGACGGGGCGATCCGCTCCGCCAAGCGGCTGATGGGCAAGGGCGTTTCCGACCTGGACGGGCACTGGCTGGCTACCCACTACCGGTTCGACGAGTCGGGCGCGTTGCCCGGATTCGTCACGGCGGCCGGCCCCAGGAGCGCGCAGCAGGTCTCGGCCGCCATCCTGGGCGAGCTGAAGCGGCGGGCCGAGGCGACGCTCGGCGACACGCTGGCCGGTGCGGTCATCACGGTTCCGGCCTACTTCGACGATGCTCAGCGTCAGGCCACCAAGGATGCGGCGGCCATGGTCGGTCTGCCGGTGCTGCGCCTGCTCAACGAGCCCACCGCCGCGGCGGTGGCCTACGGTCTGGACAGCGGCGAGGAAGGGGTGGTCGCGATCTACGACCTGGGAGGCGGAACCTTCGACGTGTCGCTGCTGCGCCTGCAGCGTGGCGTGTTCGAGGTGCTCGCCACCGCCGGTGACACCGCGCTCGGTGGCGATGACCTGGACAACCTGCTGGTCGACTGGCTGCTCGAACAGGCCGGCGTGTCGTCGCTACCGGACGGAGCGGCACGGATCGAGCTGAAGCAGCTGGCGTGCGGGCTCAAGGAGCGGCTCTCTGCCGAGGATGCGGTGCCGGTCGAGCTGTCGATCGGCGAGCATCGCTGGTCGGGCACGCTGACCCGGGGCGAATTCGATGCGCTGGCGCAGCCGCTGATCGACGCCACCCTCAAGCCGTGTCGGCGAGTGCTGCGCGATGCGCGGGTGGCGCGCGAGGAGGTGCTGGCGGTGGTCATGGTCGGTGGCTCCACCCGGGTGCCGGCGGTGCGCGAGCGGGTGTCGGCGTTCTTCGGCCGCGAGGTGCTGATCAGCATCGACCCCGACTCGGTGGTGGCCATCGGCGCCGCGGTGCAGGCCGATGCTCTGGTGGGCAACCGGGCGGGCGACGACCTGCTGCTGCTCGACGTCACGCCCTTGTCTCTCGGATTGGAGACGATGGGCAACCTGGTCGAGAAGGTGATACCGCGCAACACCACGATTCCGGTGGCGCGAGCGCAGGAATTCACCACCTACAAGGACGGCCAGACCGCCATGGCATTGCACGTGGTGCAGGGCGAGCGCGAACTGGTGTCGGACAATCGCTCGCTGGCCCGCTTCCAGATCGCCGGATTGCCTGCGCGCGTGGCCGGCGCGCTGCGCATCCAGGTGCTGTTCCAGGTGGACGCGGACGGGCTTCTCACCGTCAGCGCGCTGGAGCGCGAGAGCGGCACCGTGGCCAGCATCGACGTCAAGCCCTCGTACGGGCTCGACGATGGCGAGATCGAGCGCATGCTGGGCGAATCGATGGACCGCGCGGCCGACGATGCCCTGGCCCGGGCATTGGCCGAGCAGCGCGTCGAGGCCGAGCGCGCGCTGGAGGCGATCGGCTCGGCGCTGGCGGCCGACGGCGACGAACACCTGGATCGCGATGAACGACAAGCGATCGATACGTCGATCGAGCGTGTCCGGGAATCCATTGCCGGTGACGACCGCGACGCCATCCACGCGGCCGTGCAGGCCCTCGAGGCGGGTAGCGCCGCCTACGTCGAGCGCCGCATGAATGCAAGCGTACGCTCCATGATGGCGGGGCGAGCGCTCGACGAACTCGATGAGCCCGACCCGGTCATCGTTTCCGATTCCACCGCCGCGGCCGATGCCGCGGACCGCTGACCAAGGATCCCATGCCCACGATCACCGTTAGACCGCACCACGACCTCTGCCCCGAAGGCGCGACCTTCGAGGCGGACCCCGGTGTCTCGATCTGCGATTCACTGCTCGCCAACGGCGTCAGCATCGAGCACGCCTGCGAGAAGTCCTGCGCCTGCACCACCTGTCACGTGCACGTGCGCGAAGGCGGCAGCACGCTGGACGAGGCGGACGAGCTCGAGGAGGATTACCTGGACAAGGCCTGGGGGCTGGATCCGGATTCGCGACTGTCGTGCCAGGCCATCGTGGCCGATACCGATCTGATCATCGAGATTCCGAAGTACACCATCAACATGGTCTCGGAGAATCACTGATGGACATGGACTGGGCGGATTCGCGCGATATCGCCATCGAACTGTCGGAGCGCCACCCCGACGTCGATCCGCAGTACGTGCGCTTCACCGACCTGCACGCATGGATCATGGCGCTGGAGGATTTCAAGGGAGATCCCGAGAAATCCAGCGAAGGCATCCTGGAGGCCATCCAGATGATGTGGATGGACGAGGTCGACTGAGCGATCGCGCCCGCGGGGCGAACGGCCCCGTCGCTCCACACACGGGCGCTCCGTATAACCGTTGCACACGGCTAACCGCTACACTGTGGCGGTCGGGGTATGGCGCAGCCTGGTAGCGCATCTGCTTTGGGAGCAGAGGGTCGCAGGTTCGAATCCTGCTGCCCCGACCAGTTGTCCGGTTCGCGCATCCGGTTCGCGCATCCGGGTCGCTCATCCGGGTCGAGTGTCAAGCTCGATCGGCCGGTTCGGTCTCGGATTCGGTCCCGGATTCGATCTTCGGGTCCGGTTGTCGGGTCTGTTCTTCGGGCGATGCGGGCAGCGGGGCAGGGGCAGCAAAGGCGCCCGTAGCTCATGTGGATAGAGCATCGGCCTTCTAAGCCGAGGGTAGCAGGTTCGAATCCTGCCGGGCGCGCC
>ENA-ORXU01000934-ORXU01000934.1-marine-metagenome-genome-assembly--contig:-NODE-934-length-27870-cov-3.786385_pt1 | contig 27870 bp, 27 predicted proteins | sample MGYA00237869_ERZ511484 | MGnify/ENA metagenome assembly ERZ511484 | reverse complement strand
GGCCCAGGGAACATGCGTCCCGAGGCCGAGCGCCACGGCCCGGCGATAGGTGCGCACCCACCACAGCAGGACCGACGTCGTCAGGAAGAACCCGGCGATGATCCACCAGCCGCCCTCGTTCAGCGGCGGGATGATCCTGAAGCCCCATTCCGGGCCGGGAGGTTCGAGGCCGAGCCAGAAGAGCTGTCGCACGAACTGGATCGGATCCCATCCGACCGAGGCCAGCATGTTCAGCCCGATGATCAGGAAGGCGATCGTTCCGCAGAGCAGCGAGAGCGAGCCGAGAAAGCCGAGATAGATCGGACCCAGCTGGGCGTTGCCGATCTTGCCGACCCAGTAATTATGCTGCGGCCTTCCGATCCGGAGAGATTCGCCTGCCGGAAGGGGCATACCCTCTTCGAGATGGCCGCGAACCTGGATCGCCGTGAAGATGTTTTGATATTCGGGCATGATCTCAGCTCCAGATTGGCAGGTTGAGCCACCAGGCCCACCATTGCGGCCAGCCTTCGTTCCAGAACGGCCCGCTGATGACGATACAGACGGCGCTCCAGAACCCGGCATTGAGGGCGAGGAGCAGGCCGACGCGGTGAATGCCGAGCGTTCCGACCGAGTAGCCGATGGTGTCCCGGAAGAACGTGTCTTCGTATTCCGGCGACTTCACTTCCTTCAGCTCGTTCGTCCACCCGCTCTGCCGTCCGGGGTTCGCCGCCGACAGGATCAGCCCGCCATGCAGCGACAATGCGAGCGTCGTCGTGAAGAAGAAGGTCACGGCGAGCATATGGGCCGGATTGTAATGGAAGTGCAGGTATTGGTATCCGACGTTCGACACCCAGTCGAGGTGGCTGAAGATCCCGTAGGGGAAGCCGTGGCCCCATGCGCCCAGCAGTACGGGCCGGATCACCACGAGCGTGACATAGGCGAAGATCGCGACGGAGAAGGCGAAGGGAACATGGAGACCCATGCCGAGTTTCCGGCAAATCTCGACCTCGCGCAAAGCCCAGGAACTGAACGTGATGATCGCGCAGATGGTGATGATCTGCCACAGGCCCCCTTCCGCCATCGGGGCGAGGGCGAGGCCGTAGCTGAGATCCGGGGGCGCGATGGAGATGCGCCAGATGTTCCACGTCGGCCCGAGCGCCGCCCCGTAGATGATGAGTGCGGTGCCGAGAGTTCCGAAGAACGCGGTCAGGATCCCGAAGAACCCGACATAGAACGGGCCGACCCAGAAATCGAAGAGATCACCGCCGAGAAGCGTACCCCCTCGCACGCGGTATTTCCGTTCAAAACTGAGCAAAGCCATTGCCGACCCTCCAGATAGCCGTCGCGCGTGTTTTCGGGTTTGGTTGGTGGCGGGCGAATTGGCTTCGCCCGCCTCCTTGGTATCAGCCGAGAAGCGTGGTCCGTTCCACCGTCGAGATCGACTGCTCCATGCTGACGAGAGGTTTGCCCTCAAGCCAGTTGTAGCGGTCGGTGCTCAACAGGATGAAATGGATCAGGATTGCCAGGGTGAACAAGAACACCGCCAGGGCAACCAGCACACGGCGAGGATCGAATAGAAGCCATACTCTCCACATTGTGCTGTTCCCTATGCAATCATTGTCAGGAGTGCCGAGGCGGTTTCCGTGGCGCTGTTAAGCGCCGCGTAACCTTCATCGCCAGGAATCCACGGGCGCCACATCCAGACCAGGATATGAGCAACGACGGCGACAGCCGTGAAGATCATGAACCCCTGGATGAAGTACTTGTGGTACTCCTGAGCTTCGCTCTCGGTCAGACCCGAAAGTGAGACGTCAGCCATGAACGTCACCTCCTAGTCTAGTCAGCCGCAGAACCCCTGCGGCAGGGTTGCCGAACCGCCCGTTACGGGTCGTTCCGACGTCTTCACCGGGTTTGGCGCCCGGTAAACTGTGAGGGGCTATCGCTTGAAGGCGTAGCCCGCAGCCGTGTGAGCAACCGATTTCGCCTCGGCGACGATCGACTGCCGTTCTTCCTGGTGCACGCCCGGCTGGGCCACCACCGCAACCGCCCGCTTCGTCACGGCGGTCGCAAGGCAGAACGTGAAGAGAATGCCAACGATGAAACGGTATTCCAGACGGTCCCAGATCGAAATCCGGCTCGCCTTGCGTGACCCTGAATGAGCAATCGCCATGTCGTCATCTCCTCATCGAGGCGGGCTCTGTGACCCCGCCGGTTTCGTCAGGCCGCTCTTTCGACAGCCTTCCGTTTCGTATCCAGATGTTCGATCCCGACGGTCTCGGACCCGGCCCGCCGCGCGTTGGCTTCCGCCGTGTCGCGCAGCTTCTTGGCCGCCGAGATTCGAACCAGAACCGGCTCAAGCGCGACGAGATCGTCGAGCTGTCTTTTCGCATCGGAACTCCAGACCAGCTCGCGGGCATCGCGCGCCAAGGTGGAGTCGATCCTGTCGAGATCGGTGCCGAGCGGCAGGATGTTGAACAGGGCATCGAACAGCCCGTTGCAGACTTCCTGAATTGCGTAGGTCGCCCCCGAATAGCCCATCATGGGCGTACCCGTATGCCGCCGGATGATCGCACCGGGAAAGGACGCCGGGATGTAGATCGCCTTCGACCCCGTCTCCGCCAGATACATCCGTTCGTTGTAGGAACCGAACATGATCAGGGGCGGGGCGTTCTGTACGGCATCACGGATCGCATCGTTATCGGGCTTCACGCCGGGACGGCGCTGGAACGAGAAGGTACAGGGCAGGCCCATTTCCTCTTCGAGGAAATTGCGGATGCCGCGTTCGTAGGTCTCGGTCGCGACGATGGCGAAGCTGGCCGTGCCGAAGAAGTCCTGCGTGACCGAGCGCCAGAGATCCCACATCGGTTTCAGCGTCGTATGCTTTTCGCGCTGGATGAACGGCTGCGGGTCGAGGTCGAGCAATTCCCCCAGCTTTTCGAGGAAGGCGGTGGTCGAATGGATGCCGATGGGGGCCTGCAGGTAGGGCCGTTCCAGCGTCTCGCAGAGCAGCCGTCCGAACTCGCGGTACATGCAGACGTTTACTTCTGCATCGGCGAGTTTCTTCACGTCGGCCAGATGACTGCCCAGCGGGAAAACCATGTTGACCTCTGCGCCCACACCTTCGATCAGGCGGCGGATCTCGGCGAGGTCGGACGGCATGTTGAAGGTGCCGTACATCGGACCGATGATGTTGACCTTGGGCTTCGCGCCTTCCTTGCGGGCCTTGGGGGGGCGAATTTTCTTGGTGCCATATTCGGTCCAGAGCCATTTCAGCGCGCGGTCGGCGCTCTGCCACTGATCCTCGTCGATGGTGCGGGGCAGGAAACGCTGGATGTTCGATCCTTCCGGCGTCACACCTCCGCCGATCATCTCGGCGATCGAGCCGGTGACGACGACGGCGGGCAGTTCGGGATCGAGCACCTTGCGCGAGCGGCGCATGGCTCCTTCGGTCCCGTGCTGACCGAGTTCATCCTCGCCCAGACCGGTGACGACGACGGGCAGCTCGTGCGGCGGAAGTCCGTCGGTGTAGTGCAATACAGAAGTAACGGGCAGGTTCTCGCAGCCCACGGGGCCGTCGATGATGACCTGCAGGCCCTTGATTGCCGCAAAGGCGTAGACCGAACCCCAGTAACCGCCGGCGCGGTCGTGATCGAGGACGAGTGTCATGTTCCCACCGCCTCCCCGGCATCGACGGCGTTGTTGGCGCGGGACTTCGCAGCGAATTTCTTGCGAAAGGCGGTCGAGCGGTCTTCCGGCACATCTTCCCAGACACCGGCAGTGTCGCCGGTACCGACACCCTCGAAGAAGGCCGACATCCTGTCGAAGCGCGCCTTGTTGCCGATGGCGGCATTGACGACCTGTGCCAGCGATCCGGCTCCGGCTGGACCCATCAGGGGCCGGGCGGAGATCAGATTCGTGAAATAGAGACCGGGAACGGAGGCCTCTTTCGCCTTCTGCACGACGGGGGTGGTGCCGATGGCGAGATCGGGCTGGAATTCGTGGAAGGCAGCGAGGTCCTGCTCCAGCGAGGCGCGATATTGAACGTGTACGCCCTTGGCGCGAAGCCACTCGGCATCGTCCTTGGAATAGGGCGTCTTCGGACAGGCCGTGCCGACATAGCGCAGGTCCGCACCGCTTTCTACCAATAGACGTCCGACGAGCAGTTCGGAGCCTTCGTAGCCCGACAGCGTAATTCGCCCTTCGATGGGGTTATCCGCCAGCGCGCTCTTGATCGCGGGCAGTATGGCATTGCGGGTCGCGTCGATCTGCGTTTGTGCGACGTTGCAGGTCTGGCCGATAGCCTGAAGCCATGCATCGGTACCGTCATGCCCGACCGGGGCCGAGCCGACGATGGGCCGTCCTGCCGCCGTGAATTCACGAAACGACGCGGTGTAGAAGGGGTGGATTGCGGCAACTGCCGTGCAATCGAGTGCCGCGTACAGCTCGCGCCATTCGCGAACGGGCGTCACGGGACCGGCGGCGAGGCCCATCGGCTCAAGCATCGCGGCGATGCTCATCGGATCGACCGGGAACATTTCGCCGACGAGAGAAACGGTAGGGCGTTCCTCGATGCCCTCGCGGGGTGCCTGAACAGGGCCTTCGCCCGCTTCTTCCCTGGCACGGCGGAGCATCGCACCGGACAACACGTCCTTCGCCTCCGCATGGGTAGGGATGCCGAAACCGGGGACGTCGATGCCGATGATCCGCACGCCGTTTATCTCACGCGGAAGCATCTGGAGTGGCACGCCCGAAGCAGTCGGCACACAGAGGCTGGTCATGATGACGGCGTCGTATTTCTCGGGATCGGCCATCAACTCGACGGCCTCGCGGATATCCTCGTAGAGTTTGCCGGTGACGAGGGATTCCGAGTCGAAGGGCACATACCCGACCGTCCGCTTCGCGCCGTAGAAATGCGACGTGAAGGTCAGGCCATAGACGCAACAGGCGGAGCCGGAGAGGATCGTGCCGACCCGACGCATCCGCAGGCCGACGCGCAGGCTGCCGAAAGCGGGGCACATGGATTGCGGCTGATCGTGCGGGCCGAGGGGATAGTCCTTCTCGAAGCCTTCGAGCAGTTCCTTCTTGCCCGACGCGATCGCAGCGGCCTTCATCTGCTCGGCACCTGCATGGCAGCCGAGACCCTGTGCCTCTTCGACGTCGCCCGGAGCGTCTATGATCGGGGTGCCATCCATGGATCAGACCGTGTCGTAGATGATTTCGAGGGAGGTCTTCCGCGCGCCGCCGGCGGCGCACATGTCTTCGACCGAGGCTGGTTCGAGCTGGAAGTCGGTGCCCGTATCTTCGGTGTCGAACAGGGCGATCAGACCATCTTGATCGAGCGGGTTCGGCAGGGTGGGCGGCGCTTCACCGAGCGTTTCGGCGAGGGACGAGAACAGATCACCCCAGCGTTCGCCCGGAATGCCGACGATCTGGTAATTCGCGCTCTTCTTGCGGATATCGTCATCCTGCGGAATCGAGCCGATGATCGGAATACCGACGGCATCGGCGAAGGCCTGCGCCTCGCCGGAGCCGTCATCCTTGTTGACGATCATTCCGGCCACGCCGACATTGCCGCCGAGATTGCGGAAATACTGGACCGCCGAGCAGACGTTGTTGGCGACATAGAGCGACTGCATGTCATTCGAGCCGACCACGACGACCTTCTGGCACATGTCGCGGGCAATCGGCAGACCGAAGCCGCCGCAGACGACGTCGCCGAGAAAGTCGAGCAGTACGTAGTCGAAGTCCCAGTCGTGGAAACCGAGTTTTTCGAGCAGTTCGAAGCCGTGGATGATCCCGCGACCGCCACAGCCGCGACCGACCTCCGGCCCGCCGAGTTCCATGGCGTATACGCCATCGCGCTTGAAGCAGACGTCACCGATCGCGACTTCCTCGCCCGCAGCCTTCTTTGCCGACGAGGTCTCCAGAATGGTCGGGCAGGCCTTGCCGCCGAACAGGAGCGAGGTGGTGTCGGATTTGGGATCGCAGCCGATCAGCAGGACTTTCTTGCCTTGCTGCGCGAGCATGTAGGAGAGGTTGGCGAGCGTGAAGCTCTTGCCGATACCGCCCTTGCCGTAGATCGCGATGATCTGCGTTTCCTTCGTCACCTCGCTGTGGACTACCGGATCGGGCTCGATCATCGCTTCGTCGCGCAGTTGATCGGTAAAGGACTCCAGCGTCATTTCACTCAATCCTTCGGTCATGAGCATGTCCTCCAATCCAAAATCATCTTCAGGCAATCCGGGTCGTTGAACGCCGTGTCGTAGGCGTCCTTCGCGTGTTGCGGATTGGCTCGGTGACTGATGAGGCCGTCGAGGCTGAGACGGCCATCGGCCACAAGTGCCAGAACGGCGTCGGTGTCGAAGCGGTCGAATTCTGCCGCCACCCGGAATCGGGCTTCTCGCATGAAGGCCGCCGGAAAAGTGAAGGAGAGCGGATCGCGATAGAAGCCTGCCAGCACGATCTCTCCACCGCGCGCCATGTGTGCGATGGCGGTGTCGAGGATCGTGGGATCGCCGCTCGCGTCGATGATGCTGGTGTAATCGGTCTTCGTATCCTTGGCGCCGTCCACGATGGGGTAGCCCGTTTCGATCTCGCGGCGCCTCGCCGAGGGCTCCCAGACCGTCGGGGCCGCGCCTCCGAGGGCGATGGCCGTCCGTGCGATCAACTGGCCGAGTACGCCATGTCCGATAACGAGATCTGGCAGCTTGGTTCCGGCAAGCGCCAGAGCATGATGGGCAGTCGCCGCGAGTGCGAGGAGCGTTCCCTGCTCACCGAGCGACTCGGGCAGCGGTACGACTTTCGACGCATCGGCGATCAGGTGCGATGCCGTCGCGCCGAAGAGACCGCGCGCATCCACGTAACCGCGCGCGCCGGGGACGAAGACGAGGGTGCCGGCTTCGATATCGCTCTGCGGGACGGACCGGGTCACGCGGCCTACTGATTCGTAACCGGGAACCAGTGGATATCCCATGCCGGGGAAGGGCGGCATCGTGCCCTCCAGCAGCATCCGTTCAGTGCCGGAGCTGATTCCGCTCCACAGCGTTTCGACCATGATCTCATCGCCGGTCGGAACGGTCAGGTCGATATCCTCGACCCTGAGCTTTCCTGGTTCCCGAAAGACGATGGCGTTGGTTTTCATTTTCTGTCCCGTGGCCTCTGTGCCGGTTCGGCAGTAGCCACCTCCTCGACAGTCACTTTAAAATTACACACGTGAGTGTCAATCTATATTTACAGTTTTCGGAGCCGGTTTTGCCGTTATGACGCTGGCGAAGAGCGGGTTTCTCGTACGCACGCGCGTGATCGATCCAAATCCTGCGGTTTCGAGAAGCGAGTCGATCTTTTCGGCGCTTCGACACGCACCGGAACGCATGGCGAGGAAGTAGAAGGAGAAATACGCCGCCGCCGCCGACTCACCCGAACCGGGTCCATCCATCGGTTCTGCAATCAGAAGTGTCGCGGTTGGTGCCATGCTGCGCCGAATATTCCTCAACAGGGCTAACACGGCGGTGTCGTCGTGATCACAGAGTACCCTTACGAGTGTGACGCAATCGGCATGGTTCGAAATATCATCCGTGAAGAAGTTTCCGCCCTGTGCCGTGAAGCGCGCGCCGAATCCTGCTCCCTGCATGACGAGTTTCGCGCGCTCTGCGACGGGGGGTAGATCGAAGAGGCTTAGGGACAAGGCCGCGTACCGCCGACCGGCAGCAGCCAGAAACGCGCCTTCGCCGCCTCCGATATCGAGCACCGTTTCGTGACGTCCCAAGGGGTAGGCATCGAGTATTTCGGCGGCGACGAGATCCTGACTGGATCGCATCAGTGCCGAGTAGGTCTGCGCATCGGCATCGGAAACATCGTGGCCCATGCGCTCACCTGCATAGGCCCAGTAATCAGCGGTTTCAGTGCTGCGGGTCGGGTCACGGAGGAGGGCGACAGGATCGGCAAGATCGCGGTAGAGCATCGCGTGATGCCGGATCATCGCCCTGATTCCCTCGTTACCGTGAATCACGGCTCCCGTATCGTCGAGCGTCCACGTTTCGTTGCCTGCCGGCCGGATCAGCCCGAGTGCCCGCGCCGCTGGCAACAATCGCTTGACCGAGGCGAGGGGAAGGGAGGTAAGGGATGCGATTTCCTGTTCCGATTTCGGGCCGCTCGCCAGTATCGCGAATAGCTCGATCTCGACGCAGGCGAAGAGGATCTGGGATTGGACGAAGCCTGTCGTGGCGCGAAACAGCGACTCGGATTGCTTGCGTGCAAAACTGCGTGTCAGCGGAAAGCGGGCGACCTTTTGCTGAAATCCGGCATCGGCGACCAAACGGTTGCGCAGATTGCGTAGCCTTTGTCTAAAACCGTGTCGTGCAGGGACGAGGGGCCTATCCATGTCGAGTGAGTCCAGCAGAGCCATGGATACTTATGCCGCAGACTTGCTCAACAGCTTGCGGGGCATCAGGCGTTTGACTTCGCCATGGATCAGGTTGCGCAGGCTGTCCGATCCGGGGACGTCGGGAACTGCGTCGATGGCGTTGCTCACGAATTCCTGCAATCGGGCGACCGAGCCGGATATGCCCAATTCTCCCGCGATATTCGGCTGATTGTTGGCCGCATCCTGACGGCAGGGTTTACCGATTTCCTGTGCCGAACCGACCATGTCGCGCAGATCATCGGCCACCTGATAGGCCGCGCCGAGTTGCTTGCCGACTTCGATCCAGGGCTGCGGATCGGAATCCGCCGCGATGGCCCCTGCCGCCGTCGCGCCCATGAAGAGGGAAGCGGTCTTGGTGCGGTGATATTCCTCCACGTCGATCTCGGCTTCGCTTTCCCATGCCTGTCCGGCGACGATGCCGTTCGGCATACCGACGGACCGGGCAACCGTCGCGATCAACGGTGCGAGCCGGTGGGGCGTGACGGCGCATTCGCGGGCCAGCGTCTCGAAGGAGAGAATGATGAGCGCGTCACCGGCCAGCAGAGCAAGCGGTTCACCGAACGCTGCATGGACCGAAGGCTTGCCCCGGCGCAGATCGGAATTATCGAAGCAGGGCAGATCGTCGTGGACGAGCGATGCACAATGCAGGAGTTCGATGGCAGTCGCCGCAGCGGTCGAGGCTTCGCGGTAAGGGTCGCCACAGGCTTCGGCGACGGCGAGACACAGACGCGGGCGTACGCGCGCACCGTCCGAAAAGACCGCATGGTGGACTGCCTTGCATAGCAACGGTGGCCTGTCGCCAACCGTTGCAAACGAAAGCGCGCGCTCCAAACTCCGCTCGATCCGTGACGTTGCGTCCATGGTCAGCCTCTTGTCGCTTGTTGTAGACAGCTAGATGTGTCAATTCAGAGTGACACATTCGGAGGCATTGTCAACGAAATGAATCGGACATGAACGAAAACCGTCAGTCACGGGACAGGGTCGTCGTCATCGGCGCGGGTATCGGCGGGCTGTGCAGTGCCATCGCATTGTCAGCGGCAGGGTTCGACGTAACCGTCATCGAGAGTCGCGAATATCCGGGCGGCAAGATGCGCGAAGTGCCGGTTGGCGGACTGGGGGTCGATTCCGGTCCGACGGTCTTTACGATGAAGTGGGTGTTCGACGAACTGTTCGACGAGGCGGGGCTTTCCTTCGATGACCGGGTTGCGTTGATCCCGGCCCGTATCCTTGCACGGCATGGATGGCGCGATGGCACGTCGCTCGATCTCTTTGCAGAGGTGGAGGAGAGCGTGGCAGCGATTGCGGAGTTTGCGGGGCATGAGAACGCAGACGGATATCGGCGGTTCGCGAGAGACAGCGAGCGGGTCTTCGACACGCTGAAGCGCAGTTACATCGCGGCGCCGCGTCCCGGCCCGATCGATCTGGTGCGGCGGATCGGACCGCTGAATATCGGCGACATGCTGGCACTCAAACCGTTCGACACGCTCTGGAAAGCCCTGGGCGGCTATTTCAGCGATCCGCGTTTGCGACAACTCTTCGGACGATATGCCACCTATTGCGGCTCGTCCCCGTATCGATCCCCCGCAACCTTGATGCTCGTCGCCCATGTCGAGCAGGATGGTGTCTGGTTCGTCGAGGGGGGAATGCACGCGCTCGCACGCGCGCTTGCTGAAGCGGCGGAGGGCTTGGGCGCGGCTTTTCGATATGGTGAGGGTGTCGTCGAGATTTCGGTCGATGATCGTGTCAGCGGTGTGATGCTGACTTCCGGCGAACGGCTCGACGCCGATGCGGTGATCTTCAATGGCGATGCGTCTGCAATCGCGTCGATATTGCCGGCTGCTGCCCATGCGCCGAAGCCCGTCCCTGCCGCAAAACGCTCGTTATCGGCGCAGACATGGTCGATGCGGGCCAAGACAGGCGGATTTCCGCTCTCGCGGCATACCGTTTTCTTCTCGGATGATTATCGCGCCGAGTTCGACACGATCTTCGACGAGCGCGGATTGCCCGAGCAGCCAACCGTCTATATCTGCGCGCAGGATCGGGACGATTACGGAACGCTGTCGGAGAATGGCGGTGAAGGCGAGCGGTTGCTGTGTCTCATCAATGCGCCTGCCGATGGCGATACACGACGGTTCGAGGAAAGAGAGGTCGAGGAATGGCTGGGCAAAACATGCGATCATCTTGGCCGATGCGGCCTCTCGTTAGACCCGATCTCGGCGGTGCCGACCGGCCCGGCGGATTTCGAGAAGCTGTTTCCCGGCTCGGGCGGGGCGCTCTATGGGCGGGCGTCCCACGGCTGGATGGCATCCTTCCAGCGACAGGGATCGCGGACGAAGATTCCGGGGCTGTATCTGGCAGGGGGCAGCGTGCATCCGGGGCCGGGCGTGCCGATGGCGGCGCTTTCCGGGCGTCTGGCGGCGGAGAGCCTGGTCGCGGACCGCGCTTCGATGCCGAGGTTCCGCCCGGCGGCTATCTCTGGTGGTACTTTGACGGGCTGAGCGATTGCGGGACGTATGGGATCGCGGTGATCGCCTTCGTCGGTTCGGTCTTTTCGCCGTATTACGCATGGTCGGGACGCAAGACCCCTCAGGATCATGTCAGCATCAATGTCGGCCTCTATGCTCCCGGTGCGCAACGCTGGACGATGACGGAACGTGGTCAGGCGGCGCTGTCTCGGGATGGCGTGACCTTCACAGTGGGGCCGAGTGCTTTGCGCTGGGAGCAGGGCACCCTGACGCTCGATTTCGATGAGATCAGCCTGCCGTGGTACACGACGAACCTCATTCCGCGCAGGATAACGGGGCGCGTGACGGTGCGCCCATCGGTCGTTACGGATCGGGTTTACGATATCGATGGGGAAGGGCGGCACAGATGGTGGCCCATCGCGCCCGATGCCCGGATCGAGGTCGAGACCGATGGCCTGCGCTGGCAGGGGCACGGATACATGGACTGCAACTGGGGGACGGTCGGGCTGGAAGAGGATTTCCGGTACTGGGACTGGTCGCGCGGAACGCTCGCCGATGGCAGCGCCGTCATTCTCTACGACACGCATCGCCGGGATGGGTCGCATGGATTGATCGCGATTCGTTTCGACGGTGAGGGACGGGCAACGCCTTTCGAAGCACCACCCTCGGTACCCGTAAAACGCGGATTGTGGGGTGTGGCGCGATCGATCGCCTGCGATCCGGGCCATATGCCGGTCGTCGAGAAGACGCTGGAGGACGGGCCATTCTATAACCGTTCGATCATCTCGACCCATCTGGCGGGGCAGAAAGCGCGGATGATGCATGAAAGCTTTTCCGGCGACCGTTTCGGGTCACGTCTCGTCAAGCTCATGCTTCCCTTCCGAATGCCCCGCCGCAGGCGGTGGCGCGGCTGATCGTGCTGTCGTCTCGAGTTTGGCTTCACGGTTCTCGCGTGCTTTCACGTCGCGCTTCAAGGTACGCATCTGCCAGATGTAGAACGCGATGACGAGGCCGATGATAAAAACGGCTTCGATGGCACCGAAGGCGTAGGACGACACCGGATCAGACCTGTTCGCGTGGCGTTCCAGCCTGATAGCGGCGTTCTTCGGCGGTCATCATCAGCTCGAGCAAACGGGCCAGGCCCGTCTCGGTCTGCGCCTCACGCCGAACCATGGCCACGCGCGCGGCATTGACGAGAAAGGTGGTCGAGCGGTCGGGTGCCGATGGGTCGACCCGGAGATGGATCGGTGTCGATGCCGCCCTTGCAATCAGGCTCAGCTTGCGAACCGTCGATGTGTGCGCGCGATGGGTAAGGCTGTAACCGTTCGCCGTGATCTCGCGTCCGATATCGCGGTAGATGAATGCGGCGCTCTTGATGGCGGGGCGACAGTTGATCGGCAAGGCCCCTAGTCCGCTCAGACCCTTGAGGTAATAGCGATCGGCCGTGGCCAGCAGTCTTGCCGTGACCCCGGCAACCGCATTCGTGTCGGCGCGTCCTGCGATCAGATCGTCCGGCGATATGCCGTTCTCCTGCAGCCAGTCGAGCGGCAGATAGATGCGTCCGCGTTCGGCATCTTCGCCGATATCGCGCGCGATATTGGTCAGTTGCATCGCCAGGCCGAGATCGGCGGCGCGCGCGAAACCGCGTTCGTCCGAACATCCCATGATGATCGCCATCATCACGCCGACGGTACTGGCGACGCGGGCGGCATAACCGAGCAGATCGTCGAGTGTGTGATACCCGCGCCCATCCTCGTCCCATTCGAAACCTTCGATGAGGGCATCGGGAATGGCCTTCGGAATGCCATAGGCATCGACGACGGACGCGAAGGCCCGGTCACAGGGAAGCGATAGCGAAGCACCGTCATAGATTGCGTTCAGCCGGTTCCGCAACTGAACGATGCTCGCGCGTCCCATCCGTCCTTCATCGACGAGATCGTCGGAGGCGCGGCAAAAGGCGTAGAGTGCGCGGGAAGCCGTGCGCACATCGCGTGGCAACAGGCGCGAGGCCGCGTCGAAGGATTTCGAGCCGGAGAAGATTGCCTCGTCGCAAAGGGCGCGGTCTTCGTCGGAGAGCAGCTTAGCGCGCGAATGTAACGGCATCGGGAACCACCTTGTCGAGAATGCGTGCTGCGGAGAGAACGCCGGGGATGCCTGCACCCGGATGGGTGCCTGCGCCGACGATGAACAGGTTGTCGATGTCTTCGCTCTTGTTGTGGGGCCGGAACCACGCGAGCTGAGTCAGACGGGGTTCGACGCCGAAGGCATTGCCCTTGAACGATTGCAGATCATCGCGAAAATCGAGCGGCGTCAGCATACGGGAGGTGACGAGGGAAGATTGCAGGCCCGGCAGCAGGGTGCGTTCCAGATGGTTCGCGATTTTCTGACGGTATGGTTCGGCCATCGTTCGCCAGTCTGTCGTGCCTTCGAGATTTGGAACGGGCGACAACACGTAGAATGCATCGCAGCCTTCGGGTGCCACCGACGGATCGGTAGCCGTCGGACGGTGCAGGTAGAGACTGAAATCTTCGGCGAGCATCTTGGTCTTGAAGATGTCGTTCAGCAATCCGCGATAACGCGGGGCCATCAGGATCGTATGATGATCGACGTCTTCATAGCGACGGTTCGTGCCGAAATACCAGACCATCAGGCTCATCGAGAAATCGGTTCGCTCGATCTTCGCGTCCGTCCACCGGCGACGGTGCTTTGCGGGTACCATCGATTTGTAGGTCGTTCCGATATCGGCATTCGATACGACGATATCGGCATCGATCGTCAGACCCGATTCCAGTCGAACCCCGACGGCCTTGCCCTCTTCGACCAGAATTTCCCGGACGCCTGAATCCAGCAGGACATGGTTCCCCTGGCCTTGGATCAAGTCCACTAATCCACGTATCAGTGAGCCGGTACCGCCCATGGCGTAGTGAACGCCATATTCCCGTTCGAGATGGCCGATCATGAAGAATGCAGTGCTCGACCGCAGGGGGCTGCCCCCCAGAAACAGAGGGTGAAAGCTGAGTGCGATCCGAAGGCGTTCGTCCTTGATGTGCTTCGCCACGAGGTCATAGACCGAGCGATAGGCGCGCAACGCGAGCAGATCCGGCAAAGACCGCACCATCGTCGCCAAGGTCGGAAAGGGTTGTTCGGCCAATCTGTCGAAAGCCACTTCGAAGCAGCGTTTCGATTCCTTCAGCAACCGCTCGTGACCCGCCACATCGGAGGGGGAGAACCGCTCGATCTCGGCACGCATCGAATCGGGGTCGGCGGTACCCTTGAAGACCGATCCGTCCTCGAATTTCAGGGTGTAGAAAGGATCGAGGGATTTCAGAGTGACGTGATCGGACAGGCGTTCGCCGCAGAGCGCCCAGAGATCCTCGAACAGTTGTGGCATCGTGATGATGGTGGGGCCTGCATCGAAGCGGAACCCGTCCTGCTCGAAGACCCGCGCCCTGCCACCCGGCTGAGCGAGTCGTTCCAGCACCGTGACGCGATATCCGCGCGCGCCGAGTCGCACTGCCGCTGCAAGGCCCCCAAAGCCTGATCCAATGACCACCGCATGAGGACGCGGGTCTGTCGTGGAGAAATCAAACTTGGTGGGATGATGGTATGTCATGTCTGATTGACACTTTGGACTGTAAATTACGTTAGTTCAAGCCCTGTTCACTTCTTACGCAAACAGATTTCCGTCACGAGCCGCGCGATCCGGTCTGGTTCGACTTCGTGCAGCAGGTGGCCACCTGCCTCGACACAGACTAACTCGGCCGCAGCTATTCGCGCGGCTGCATCGTACGAATCCTTCGGCGGCACCATCGGATCGTCTTCGGCGACGATAAACGTGACAGGCACGTCAAGCTCCGAGAACCGCCGTCGCATCGGCTCGAGATCCCAGCTTGCCATCATGCCCAACGCACCGGCGACATGGGCCGGATTGCGCACGAGCGTCTGGTAACACCGCCCCCCTGCTGGATCGAGCGTGGAGCCGGTACGCGCGATCAGGGATTCGACCATATCACTCGAAGCCGCGCGCCATGAGACGAGCCTGGGGATCATCGGATTGGCGAAGAACAGTTTCGCAAGGGGCGAGAGAACCGCATTTCCTTCGATCGGGGTCAGCGCACTGTTGATGCCGACGATCCGGTCGAAGGGGGCGTGTTCCGCCAGCGTCATCTGGATCAGCACCGCCGTTCCGGCGGAATGGCCCACGCCGAAACGCGGCTCGACCTCCAGCGCAGTGCAAAGGTCTCGAAGCGACCTGGCCATTCCGGGCAGGGATAGCGAATCGTCCGAGCGGGCATCGGTAAATCCATGCCCCGGCAGATCGGGTGCTATGACCCGAAAGGACGAGGCCAGTATCGGCAGAACGTCACGAAAGGAATGTGACGACGCTCCGGTACCATGGATCAGCAACAGGACCGGAGCATCCTCGGGACCGTCGATCTGGACATGCCACTCGATTGCACCGGAGCGCACGAACCGGCTCTTGTCGGCATTGGGCCAATCCGCCCGCGCGGCGGTCCAGTCGGGCCGGGTACGGTTGACCCCGAACATCGTCAAACCGCCTGCATGTAGGTCGAGACGAGCCGCGACACCGATGCGGCATCGGCACGGGGCAGGGCGACGTAGTCGGCATGGAGGCTGGCGGCAAAGGCACGGGCCATCTCGCGCGGGCGAGCGGAAATGTCGATCATCACGACCTGCATGGGCTGGATCGCGATCTGCCGTGCCAGATGGGCGACTTCTTCCCTCGATCGGCTCCGATCGACATTGCCATCGAGGGCGATGTTCCCGTTGCCGTCGGTCATCAGGACCAGCAAGGGCGATTGTCCTTCGCGGGCAACGCGCATGGAGAGTTCGAGCGACTTCGCCATTGCGCTGGCCAGTGGTGTCGGCCCCCCGCCCGGAAGCTTTCCAAGCGCCCGCTTCGCGCGCACGAGCGATCGGGTCGGCTCCAGCAGGATATCGGCCTCGGTGCCTCGAAAGGCGATCACGGCGACACTGTCACGGCGGATATAGCATTCGCTCAGGAGCAGTTCGACGGCCCCCTTCGCTTCGCCGAGGCGGGCCATGGCCGTGGACCCCGATGCATCGACCGCGAAGATCACGGTCGTTTCCGAGCGATCCTTGAGGCGTCGGTACCGGAAATCGGACTTGCGGATATCGAGACGACGTGCGGCTGCATCATCGCCACGCTCACGCTGACGGATCGCCTGCCACGGGGCGGCGGTGCGAAGGGTCGCCAGGATATTCGGTTTAGCGCCGGGAAAGGGCGCGTGGGGCGTGAAACCGGTCGGTCGTCCCCGTCGCGCCTTGTTCTTGTGCGCGCCCGATTTGCCCGACGAGCGCACATTCGCACCTGCCGCCTGCCCCGGCAACAAGATCGGAAGCTGCATGTTCTTTGCGGCCTCCGCCGCGACGAGCAAATCCTTCAGCGACTCGAGATCGAAGTCCGTCGGAGTATCGTTTTCGGCATCACTCTCATCCGGTGCATCGGGGGGCGGTGGAGGGGGCGTCTCGTCCATCGTCTCTCCTTCTGCCTCCTCGACCGTTTCGGAGATCGCGGTCGGCCCGAAGACGAGACGGATCGCGGCAGCGGCATGTCCAGGTTCGACCTGCTGCGATCCTTCGAGCGCCGCGACGATCCGGCTTACCATGGACAGCCAGATCGGTGAGCGCATCGACTGCCATCCGGCCATCATCGAAGCCGAGGCGAGGGCTGCGAGGATGTCGTCGGATATCGTCACGCTGTCCGGATCGATCCGGGTCTCGTTCGGGACGGAACAGTCACCATTGGATATTCGCCATGACACGCTGGTCAGATCGATACGCAGAGCGAGCCGGTCGCCCAGTGCCAGGGGCAGCCCTTCGGTTTCGTCCGCTCCCTCATCCAATGCAATGAGGGTAAATCGTGCAGGCGCTATGCCCGATTGCCCTGTCCGTTCGGGCCTGACCGTACCGGAATCCATTGCTCCCGCGATTATCCCGCATAGCGATGGCTCGGCCCGCTCTGCCATGGCCAGAATGATCATTCCGTCATTCGCTCGCGTGAGCAGCCCTTCCGAAAGGATCGGCCTGCCCTCGGCAAGGGTGCGTGACAGATCGAGATCGCCCAGCAAGCGGCCGTCGTCGATTCCGGGCGAGAAACGGATCAGGGGAGCGTCGGGCAGCACATCGCGAAGCCGCTGCAACCAGACATCGCGCACCGGCCCTGTCCGGGCGCGCAGATGAATCCCACCGATCCGGTATCGTGCGACCTGCACCACCCGGATCGCGAGGAGTGCGTCATGCCATGCTGCCTCGTTCTCGACCATTTCAGTCGGCGAGATCGGCGATGGCGCGTTCGATGCGGGCGGTCGAACCGGCTTCGTCCAGCGGGTCACGCCGCAGGCGATGCCGCAGTGCCGAGGGTGCGACGTTGAGCAGGTGAGCGCGTGTCACACTAGCATCGCTATCCAGTGCGGCCCGTGCCCGTGCAGCGCGGATCAGGGTCAACTCGCCCCTGAGGCCGTCTACGCCGAGCGCCAGACACAAGGTGGCCGCATCCGCCAGCGTTTCGTCGGGAACCGGTATCGTGCCGATCGCTTCCCTGGCGCGGGTGATGCGACTGCGGACCTTGCCATCCTTGGCACGATATTTCCTGGTGAATCCCTCCGGGTCGCGGTCGAAGGCGTCGCGCCGTTTCACGACCTCGACGCGGTCGGCGATATCGGTCGGCGATGAGACCTCGACGGATAGACCGAATCTGTCCAGCAACTGAGGACGCAATTCGCCTTCTTCGGGATTACCGCTGCCGACAAGCACGAATCGGGCTGCGTGACGGATGCTCAGGCCTTCCCGTTCCACCACGTTGACCCCCGATGCCGCCACATCGAGCAACAGATCGACGAGGTGGTCTTCGAGCAGGTTGGCTTCGTCGATGTAGAGAAAGCCGCGATTGGCCGCTGCCAGCAGGCCCGGCTCGAAGGATTTCTCGCCCGAAACGAGCGCCTTTTCCAGATCGAGCGATCCGACCACGCGATCTTCGCTTGCCCCGAGCGGAAGATCGACGACGGGAGTCGGAACCTTCTTCGTCTTTGCTCCACCTTTTTGGGTCAGCCTCTGGCAATGCTCGCACATGCCTTCCTGTTTTTTAGGATCGCAATTGAAGCGACAGCCGGGAAGGACATCGATTCCGGGCAGTAGACCCGCGAGTGCCCGTACCACCGTGGTCTTACCCGTACCGCGATGTCCGAATACGAGAACGCCGCCAAGGGTCGGCTCGACCGCCGCCAGCAGCAGCGCATCGCGCATTTCGGTTTGTCCGACGATTGCAGAGAAGGGGAAGGTCGAAGACATGGTTTCCCAGCGTCAAGGATGCGATCGGAACGATGGGCGATGCTGCAGGCAAATGCAATCGTCCCGGCGTCGAAAATCAGGATCGAGGCTTCCTCGATATGTTCGGCCAAGTCTTTCATAGGAACGCTCGGACGGCAAAGTGTAAAATTTAGTTTACAAATTGGATTGTCACATGAATGATACATCGGTGGATAAACGCTGATCGTCGAGATGTTCCGACGCCAGGAGTGGATCAACCGGGGAGTATCGACATGCTGGATCAGGCTTACGAATTCGAAGCGACTACCACCTTGCTCGATACTCTCGATCTGCCATCGGATCTGAAGCGACTCCTGCCCGAAGAACTGTTGGCCCTGTCATCGGAACTTCGCACCGAACTCATCGACACCGTCTCGCAGACGGGCGGTCATCTGGGGGCCGGTCTCGGGGTCGTCGAACTGACCGTCGCCATGCACACGGTCTTCGAATCGCCCAGGGATCGCTTGCTCTGGGATGTCAGCCATCAGTGCTATCCGCATAAGATCCTGACGGGTCGCCGCGAAGACATGGCGTCGATCAGGCAAGGCGGCGGGATATCCGGCTTCACGAACAGAACCGAAAGCCCCCACGATCCCTTCGGTGCCGCGCATTCCTCGACGGCGATTTCGGCTGGTCTAGGGTTTGCCACGGCACGCGATCTGAGCGGCGAGGATGGCGAGGTCGTCTGCGTCGTGGGAGACGGCGCTATGTCGGCGGGCCTCGCCTTCGAGGCACTGAACAATGCGGGCGTTTCGGGACGGCGGATGTTCGTGATTCTCAACGACAACAACATGTCGATCGCCGGACCGGTCGGTGCCCTGTCGGATCATCTCACGGAATTGCGCGCCCGACCATACCGTAAAGGGGGCGAAGCGGGGACGCTGTTCGACAATCTCGGGTTCGAGTATGTCGGGCCGGTCGATGGCCATGATGTGCTCGGGCTCGTGGCATTGCTGCGCGACCTCAAGAAGACGGCGACCGGGCCGGTCCTGATCCATGCGATTACCCGCAAGGGTGCCGGATACGAGCCTGCCGAGAACGCAGCCGACAAATATCACGGTGTTTCGAAGTTCGATACGCTGACCGGAGCGCAGCAGAAATCTGCACCTGGCGCGCCGAGCTATACGAAGGTCTTCGGCACATCCCTCGTTGCTGAAGCGGAGCGCGACGACAGCATCATCGCGATCACGGCGGCCATGCCATCGGGGACCGGTGTCGACATCTTTGCCGAGCGTTTTCCCGATCGGGCCTTCGATGTCGGCATCGCAGAACAACATGCGGTGACTTTCGCAGCCGGACTGGCCGCCGCCGGAAAACGCCCGTTCTGCGCGATCTATTCGACCTTCCTTCAACGCGGCTACGACCAAGTCGTCCACGATGTCGCGCTGCAGGGCTTGCCGGTCCGCTTCGCGATCGACCGGGCAGGTCTCGTCGGAGCCGATGGACCCACCCATGCCGGCTCTTTCGATCTCGTCTATCTGACGAGCCTGCCCGGATTCGTCGTGATGGCACCCTCGGATGAAGCAGAGCTTCGCCATATGGTCGCGACGGCGGTCGCCTATGACGATGGTCCGTGCGCGATCCGCTATCCGCGTGGTGCAGGTACCGGGGTCGACCTGCCCGAAACGGGTACGCCGTTGGAGATCGGCAAAGGCCGAATCGTCAAGACGGGCCGAACCGTTGCACTGCTTTCGCTGGGAACGCGGCTGGAGGAGTGCTTGCTCGCTGCGGATCGTCTCGATGCGATGGGCTTGTCGACTACGGTGGCGGATGCCCGTTTCGCCAAACCCCTCGATAAATCCCTCGTCACGTCACTGGCGAGCGAACACGATCTGCTGATCACCATGGAGGAGGGCGCCGCAGGAGGCTTCGGCTCGGCGGTCATGACTCTTCTGTCTGCCGAAGGAGCATTGGGCGGAAACTGCATGGTCAGATCGATGACGCTTCCCGATGACTTCCTCGCTCAGGGAAGCGTGGAAGACATGTACCGGCAAGCGCGACTCACGGCTCGTGATATCGTCGAAACCGTTCACGTGGCACTCGGAAAGCCGAAATTATCTTTCGCTGCACCTGCTAACAATATTGCGAACAGAGGCTGATATTCTCATTTATAACAATAGATTGCAAAGTAAATATGGTTGAATACATTTCTTGTCGGCAGCCCTCGCACACGTCGCGCGATCAAGGTAATCTCCTGTTCATTGAGGGGCTTATCCGTGCGATTTCCAGAGGGTCACTATGTCGAATTTCGATAAGGTCGAGATCGAGACTGACCAGAACGTCGCAGGATGGAGCGACGCTCTGTTGCCCGAAGAATGTGCCGACTCCTTCGATCCGAAATTCATTCTTGCACGTGCCGTACGCTCCGAAGTCGTTACTCGCTTGAAGGTCGAGCGCGCAGCCCGTTTCGGAGACGACCCGTTGCCCTTGTTCGGACAGGAGCATCGCGCGGAATTTCTCGACGCCATGTTGTCGAACGACCGAGAGGCATTCGATGCCACCGTGACGCGGATGGACCTCAGGGACAAGCCGTTCACGGAGACCCTCAGACAGCTCATTTCCCCGACGCTCGACGATCTTGGCCAGATGTGGCGCGATGATCGGGCCAGTTTCATGGATGTTACCCTCGCAACCTGCCGTGTGCAGACCTTCATGTGCGAGAAGCTGGGTGCGACGGCTATACGGGATCGATCGGGCGAAACCCACGGGAGCATAGCGTTCGCCCGCTCCGCCGGAGAAAGTCACACTCTCGGTTTGACCGTCGTGACGGAGTGCTTCCGAATCGATGGCTGGAACGTCATGGGCGGCGTCGATCTAGAAATCGGAGATGGCTTGTGGTCTCTCCTGCGCGATCGTCATGTCGATGTACTGGGCATAACGGTCGGATCGGTCATGCAGGTCGCTTCCGTTGCGGAAGCCGTGAAGAAGGCCAAGCAACTGTCGTGCAATCCCGATCTCGTGATCGGTCTCGGAGGATACTGCGCAATCTCCGACCCCGATGCCATGGAAGGGCTGGGGGCCGATTTCATTTCAGCAGATGCTCTCGACGCCGTCGATACTGCTGCATCGTTTCTGGGCGAGAACTCGGCACAGGCCTAGAGTTTAGAGTGGATACGGTCGACGAGATATGGACGTGTCGTCACCAGTTGAACACAGCGCCACCCGTCATCATCAGGATCGCGGCGACGATGCTCGCGAGGATAAGACCATCGAAATTTTCGATCACGGATCCGCGACCGAGGAATAGAGATCCCGGAGGACGACTGGCAACCCGCTCCCTGACGCGAGCAGTGAGAACGGCAGCGAGGAGGACGGCTGCCGCGATGACGACACTTGCCAAGGCAATCCAGAAGATGCTGCCGTCCCGGTAGAAGGCACCGACCACGATGCCCGCGACGGCACCGCATACGAGACCGAAGCAGGTTTCGGTCATCGTGCCGTCGGTTTCCGACGTATTCGGACCGTCGTTCCTCGCAGTGTAATCCTTGATAAATCCGCTTCCGAGTTCCGTCGCCGCAACGACGAATATCAGCCATGCCGCCAAGGCCAGCCCGTGCTGGGGATCGTCTCGCAGCGCGACGAAACATGCACCGGCAATGCCGATGAGCAGCAATCCTGCCGCCGTGGAGGAGATACCGCTCGTTCTGTGCGGGCTCATCATCAGAAAGAACGCAACGGCAAGTGCGGCAATCGCCAATCCGCCGCCCAGGCCGATGGCGAAGGTGATGAACGGTGGAAGAGCCGCCGCAGCGAGAGCGATGCCGAGGATCGGTTCATCGAAATCCCGTCCTCCGGTTGCCATCCGGAACCACTCGTAACCCATTGCGGCGCAGGCAGCAGCGGCCAGAATGGCCGTGGCGCCAACACCGAAGGTGACGAAGACCAGCGAAACGATGGCGACCTTGAGAAAGAAGAGGATGCGGTCGCCCGTTGCGAGGTTGAAGCCGCTATAGGCCGAAGGAGTTTCCGGTTTCATGTCGACCTCGTCCATTGTTCAGCCACTATCCGTACGGGATGTTATTCCGCGTATTGCATGAAATATAGGCTCGGTTGCCGCTTTTGGCGATATGCCATTTCGGTAACACCAATCCATACCATGCGCGGAGCCGATATGGATCGCGACAGGGCTGGTAAAATCCGGCCATCGGCACCGTACCTTGGGCCGTATTCCAGAAAGCGGTTTTGTGAACTGGCGCGCCGGGGAGGATTCGAACCCCCGACCCCTTGATTCGTAGTCAAGTACTCTATCCAACTGAGCTACCGGCGCGCGAGAAGGTTCTGATAGCGGCGTACCGCAGGCTTTTCAAGCGGGAAAGACGGGACAGGTACGATTTGTCGGGGTAGGGCATGGTACCTGTTCGATCTCACCGGTGAACTTCAAATGCCCTTCAACGACCTCTACCGCCCTGCCCATGCATTCGCGGAACTCGGCCCGACTTTTTCGGACCCGGTGACGGCGGCGGATTTTCCGAAGACGCTCCTGCGCTATCGTAATGACCGCGCTGCCGAAAGTGTCGGTCTCGACACCCTGACCGACGCCGAATGGATCGAGCATTTCGGACGGTTCGCGCCGCTGCCCGATGGCATGGAACAGCCGCGCGCCCTGCGCTATCACGGGCATCAGTTCCGCCACTACAATCCTGATCTTGGCGATGGCCGGGGCTTTCTGTTCGCGCAACTCCGGTCGCAGGACGGACGGTTGCTGGATCTGTCGACCAAGGGAAGCGGACAGACGCCCTATTCCCGAGCGGGAGATGGGCGCTTGACGTTGAAGGGGGCGGTACGCGAAGTGCTGGCCACGGCGATGCTGGAACTGCGCGGGGTCTCGACTTCCAAGACCTTCAGCCTGATCGAAACGGGCGAGGCGCTGATGCGGGGCGACGAGCCGTCACCCACCCGCTCGGCGGTTCTCGTGCGTCTGTCGCATAGCCATCTGCGTTTCGGCGTCTTCCAGCGCCATGCCTTTCACCGGGACGAGGAGGCGATCGCGACTCTGATCGATCATGTGGCCGATCACTATATTTCCGATATCGTCGAGGCTCCCTGCCGGGCCGCTGCCCTGATGGGCCATGCCGTCCGCAATATGGCGCGTCTGACGGCGCAGTGGATGGTCGCCGGGTTCGTCCATGGGGTTCTCAACACCGACAACGTCACGGTGATGGGCGAGAGTTTCGATTATGGTCCCTATCGCTTCCTGCCTGCTTTCGAGCCGGGATTCACCGCCGCCTATTTCGACCATTCGGGTCTCTACGCTTTCGCGCGCCAGCCCGAAGCCGCGTTCTGGAACTGTCGCGCCCTTGCTGCCTCCCTGTCGCTGGTGACGGAGGAAGAAGGACTGGTCGCGGCCCTCCGCGAGTTCGAGGATGCCTATCAGGACGCCCTGCGCATCGCGCTCTTCACCCGGCTTGGGATTCTGCCGGGCGATGATCCAACCGCCGATCTGGATTTCGTGCGCGAGACGTATTCGATGCTGGAACGCACGAAACAGGCTTGGGAACCGTTCTTCCACCGCTGGTTCGGCGGTCGTGCCAGCGATGCGGATGCAGCAGAAGGAGAGATCGACTGGGCGCTCCGCCTGCGCCGATACGAACCCGACCGACCGGGCCGCCTGAGCGTATTCGATGAACCCTGTGATCTGTTGTACGAAGAGATCGAAGCGATCTGGGCGGCTATCGACGAACGGGACGACTGGCAACCGCTCCATGACAAACTGACCCAAATCGAAACACGACGGGTTGCATTGTCCCGAAAATGAACCGACCCTTGCACGGAGTACGAACTCCGAAAGGCAGGGTGAGATGCGAAAACGGTTTTGCGCGATGATTCTGATCGCAATACCCGCCGTCGTGAGCGTAAAGCCCGCCTTCGCCGGTGCATGGACGCAGCAGGAAGGCAAGGGGCTGGTCATCGTCAATGCGGCTTACAGTACCGCAGACCAACGCTTCGACGATGCCGGAAATACGATCCCGGCAAAGGACTTCCAGAAGACCGAAATCCGGGTGTATCTCGAATATGGGCTGACCGATTGGGCGACCGTGATCGCGCAACCGGAATGGCGTCACAAGGAGACGGGACCGGCTCGGGGCGAGGAAGTGGATGGCCTCGGGCGCGTGGATGCCGGATTGCGGGTCCGGTTGTGGCAGAACGATTCTTCCGTGTTTTCGGTACAAGCGAGCGGGCGAATGCCGGGGGCATCGGACGAACTGGCCCCGGCGAATGGAGGCGATACGGATTGGGAAGCGGATGCGCGCATACTCTACGGGCGCGGCTTTCCCGTACTCGGACGACATGCCTTCACCGACATGCAACTCGGATATCGGTTCCGGTTCGGCGATCCGGCGGATGAATTGAGGTTCGATCTGACGACCGGGATCGACATCACACCGAAGATCCTCGCCCTGTTCCAGAGCTTCAACAGCATTTCCGTCGGCGAGGCCAAAGGCCCGTACTTGCCGACTCGGGAGCACAAGTTGTCGGCGGGGCTCGTCTATCGTTTCGACGAGGACTGGTCCTTCCAGATCGGGGGAATCCTGACGGTAGGAGGGGCCAACGTCCTCGAAGAGCGGGGCGCGGTCCTCGGCATCTGGCGCAGTTTCTAACGCGGGGAACGCATCGCCTCGCGGTACAGATCGACGAGGCGTTCCGCGCCCGCTTCGGGGGGCAGCTCGCCGCGTCGCACGGCGCTTTGGACACTTTCAACAGCATCGCGCGGAACGGCTTGCTCGAACACGCTCTGCAACCGAACCTCCAAAGCGCTTTGCAGCCACGAGACGGCCTGTTCCTGCCGCCGACGGTCGTGGAAACCTGACGCCCGACGGGAATCCCCGAGCCTGACTATCAAGGCCGCAACTTCGGCAATGCCATCCCCCTCGATGGAAGATGCAGTGACGGCCTGCGGAAAACCCTCGGCATCGCCTTCGCGCCGCCGCATCAAACGGAGGGCGGCGGCGTAATCGGAACGGGTCCGTTGGGCCGTTGCCTTCAGATCGCCATCGGCCTTGTTCACGACGATGAGATCGGCGATCTCCATGATGCCGCGTTTGACCCCCTGCAATTCGTCGCCGCCAGCGGGGGCGAGCAGCAGCAGGAAGATGTCGGTCATGCGCGATACCGCGATTTCCGACTGGCCGACCCCCACCGTCTCGACGATCACCAGATCGAATCCTGCCGCCTCGCAGAGCGCGATTGTCTCGCGCGTGCGCCGAGCCACCCCGCCCAGGCTTCCCCCCGAAGGCGAGGGACGGATGAACGCCGCCGGATTACGCGCGAGGGTGTCCATGCGCGTCTTGTCGCCGAGAATCGATCCGCCCGTGACGGTCGAGGAGGGATCGACGGCGAGGACCGCGAGACGGTGGCCCTGTTCCGTCATCGTGGTGCCGAAGCATTCGATGAAGGTCGATTTACCGACCCCTGGCGTTCCCGACAGGCCGATACGGGTACTTTGTGCACCATCTAAAGCAAGGTCGGCGAGCAAGGCCTGCGCCAGCTCCCGATGGTCGGATCGCGCGGATTCGACGAGTGTGATCGCGCGCGCCAGAGCGCGCCGTTCGCGATTGCGGATGCCTTCCGCAATGCTTTCGATATCCGAAGAAGTGACCAACCGGTAAACCGCCGTTAAGGGTTGATAGAGTTTCGTGTCGTATAATCGGTCTTGTGCGGCGTGACCACGCCTACGACAACCGCTTTTCGGCACGAAGCGTTCGTGAATTGAGGATCGAGATGATGAAGGCTCTCATGTTCGGGCTGGCCATGGCTACGCTCGCTGTTCCATCTCATGCAAAAGAGCCTGCGGCGCTGGCGGCCCATTACGAGTTCTTCGTCGGCGGTTTTCGCATTGCCGAAGTGGCCCTGAATGCCTCGGCAAGCGACCAGACCTATGAGGCGCATTCGAACGTCGTGACGCGCGGAGTGCTGGAAGTGCTTCTGCGCGGGCGGTCGGCATCGCGGGCCTCCGGCAAGCGCGGGGCATTCGGTCAGCTCGTTCCCACCGGCTTCACAAGCCGATACAGTTCCCGCACGGGGGAGCAGAAGATCATCATCGCCTATGAAGGCGCGTCTCCGGCGGAGGTGGTATTCGAACCCGAGGCGACCGATTCGGATCAGCACGCCAAACAGAGGGAGCGGATGGGTTCTCTGGACCCGTTATCGGCGGCCGTCGCGGCCCTGATGCCGACCACCGCCACCGATCTGTGCAACCGCACCATTCCCATCTTCGACGGCAAGCGGCGCTTCGATATCCTCTTCATGCCGCCCGATCCGGCCCGATTCGATGAAAGCGCCCCTGCGCCCAAGTGGCACAGGCCCCTGACACGCTGCCTTGGCGTCTACGAGCGTATCTCGGGTTTCGGAAAAGAATCACTGAGCAATCAGCGGTATTTCCCGTTCGATATCTGGTTCGAGGACAGCGGCAACGGCATCTTCCGCGCCGTGCGCCTTGCAGGCAGTACCAAGCTGGGCTTCGCCATCGGCAACCTGCGCATTGCCAAGTGACGGATCAGATCGGCTGACCGCGTACTTTTTCCTCCAGCCGCTCGACCCCTGATTTTGCACCCTCGAGATGAGGGTGGACTTCCAGCGCGGCGCGATAGGCTTCCAATGCGCCGTCCTCGTTGTCCAGACTCTCCAGAATGATCGCGAGACCCGACAGCGCCCCGAAATGTTTCGGCTGCAACCGCAACGCATTATAGAGATCGGCCAGTGCGAAGCCGAACTCGTCCCGCGCGAAATGCGCCGTGGCCCGCGCGTTCCAGCCTTCGGCAAAGTTCGGCGCAAAGGCGATCAGCCGCGAGAAATGCGACAAGGCCCTGTCATAGTCCTTCCCGGTCATCGCCTGCCTACCGCGCATGAGCAGCAGGTCTATGGAATCGCTGCCCGAACTCGACAATCGATCGATGATCTCGGTGCTCAGGCGATCGGCTTCCTGCTTTTCAGACGCCGCAAGCCGTTCGAAGAGGATATCGAGCGACAGGTCGGACATCTGCTCCGGGCGTTCGGTCTCGATGACTTCCAGTTCCTCCACCTCCTGAGCATGGAGCGGAAGGGTGAACAGCAGGGCAGTGATGAGAGCGAGGGGTCCACCGATGCGCATGGAGGCTCCTTTGGGGCAATTCACGGTCTGGTCACGTTGGGACAGTATGGACCATCCTTCCAATGCAATGTAATGCCGTTTCCGTCAATTTGCAGGCGGATCGTTCCCGCCCAGAACCGGAGAACCGAAGATGGATGACGCACGACTGGCCAAGGCCGTGGAACTGGTACAACAGAAGATGGACGGACAGGACGCCTTCGGCTCTACCGTACGGTTCGATTTCGGGGATGGCAGCGCCGTCTTCGTCGATGGCAATGCCAGCCCGCCCAAGGCGACGCCCGACAGCGAAACCGAGGCCGATTGCACGATCACTGCCGAGGAAGAAGTCTTTCAGGAGCTGATCGAAGGCGAGCTGGATCCCACGGCGGCCTTCATGACCGGCAAGATCAAGATCGACGGCAGCATGGGCGCGGCCATGGCCGTTTCACGGGCGCTCGGCTGATCGCGTCGGGGACACCCGAACTCTACGATACGCCGCCTCCGGGGGGCGAGGTGGTCTGGCTCAAGACCGCCGATGAAGTGACGTTGCGCGCTGCTTTCTGGCGTACGGAGCGACCTGGACGCGG
>ENA-ORXU01000931-ORXU01000931.1-marine-metagenome-genome-assembly--contig:-NODE-931-length-27896-cov-3.571192_pt1 | contig 27896 bp, 25 predicted proteins | sample MGYA00237869_ERZ511484 | MGnify/ENA metagenome assembly ERZ511484 | reverse complement strand
GTCGACTGGATGCGCAAGGATCTCGCCATCTGCCTCGAACAGGCGAACGAGGTCGGCGCGCGCCTGCCCGTCACCGCATTGGTCGACCAGTTCTACGCCGACGTGCAGGCGATGGGCGGCAACCGCTGGGACACGTCGAGCCTCGTGATGCGGCTGAACGGGAAGTAGCCTCGACGACAGGTGCAACGCGCGGGGCGGCAAGGGTCTTCTCCGTTCCGCGCGACCGGTGTCGGTTTGCCTTCTGGTTGATCGATACTGTATTGTGCAACTTTCGAGGCCGCGCGGAAGATCAGTATCGCGCTTACTATCGAAAATTGTCTCATTTCGAGAATTATTTTGAGCGTACATGCCGGATTCGCGCTGTCCGGTCAATGGTCGAATGTTGGTTTCATCTGGAAACTACCAGCCAGAACATCGCAATAAGCAATTCTACGTAGTGGGTACGGGCTATGGCCCGTTTCCTGAAAGATGGATATCCATCCTTCCCGCCGGAAGTCGCAACGAGTTCATTCCGGCAGGGGGGTATCCGAACGGATCACGTCCCGTATTCCCCTGCGCGGTCCTGATTCTTTCGGCCCGACCATGCCCCGTCCGTCGCCCCCCTCGCGGGGCGACGACGATTTGCCCGGTTCTTCCCACGCACGGGAAACCTTCAATCCCGCCCGTTTCCATGCGCCGTTACAGCGCCTTGGGATGCGCCCGGTCGTAGACTTCGAGCAGGCGCGTCTCGTCCACCTCGGTATAGCGCTCCGTGCTCGACAGGCTGGCATGGCCGAGCAGCGACTGGATCGTGCGCAGGTCGCCCCCCGCGCTCAGGAGATGGGTGGCGAAGGAATGGCGCAGGGCGTGGGGCGTTGCCGTATCGGGCAGCCCAAGAACTCGCCGCGCCTCCGCCATTGCCTTTTGCACCATGCCTTGCCGGAGCGGTCCGCCCTTCACACCGCGAAACAGTGCTACATCGCCATTCAACGTAAACGGGCAGGCATCAAAATAGGATGCCACTGCATCGCGAACCACAGGCAGTAGTGGGACGACACGTTGCTTGTTGCCCTTGCCAGTCACCACCAGCGTTTCGCCAAGCGGCACGTCACTGGCCTTCAATGACAGCGCCTCTGCGATCCGCAGACCGGCCCCGTACATAAGCAGCAGGACCGCTGCGTCTCGCAAACCTGCCCAATCCTCGCTGGCATTTTCGACAACCATTGCAACCATATTGACCGCTTCGTCAGGGGTAATGGGGCGGGGCAGGCCTTTCTTGATCCGCGGCCCCCTGATGCGCGGTGCGGTTCCCGGCTCCGCGCCGGTCATATCGCGGGCATAGGTGACGAAGCTCTTGAGCGCGGACAGCTCCCGCGCGGCGGAGACATTGCCAATTCCATCCGTTCGCCGTTCGGCCAAAAACCCTCGCAAATCGCGCGTGGAGAGATCAGCGACCTGTTGCCAGTCCGTCAGCTGCCGATATTCCAGCAATCTTGCCGCCGTCGCCACATAGGCCCGAACCGTGTGAGGTGATCTGCGGCGAGCAACCGCCAAATGGCTCTGCCATTGCTCAAGAAGATCAGCAGACGCGCTCATGCTGTCACAAGATCGTCTGCAACCAGCTTTGCCAGCAGCGCGTCGAGCAACGGCATTCCGGCATCGGTCACGCCGACACGCGGGCCATCGCTCCAGACGAAACCGAGGTCTTTGTGGCGTTCAACTTCGCGCATATCGAGCAATGCGCTTTGCGGCATGGAGAATCGGGCGCAAAGCGCCTCAAGATCAATGCCTTCAGCAAGGCGCAGCCCCATCAACAGCGCTTCAGAAGCCTGGCCCGCAATTCCAAGGCTGTGCTCTTCCTGCAAGCCAGAGCCATTGCGCTTTACAGCCGAAAGCCAGTTTTCAGGTTTCTTGTGCCGCGTGGTCGCCATGCCGCCTCGCCGCCCATGCGCGCCCGGCCCGATCCCCGCATAATCCTCATATCGCCAATACGTCAGATTGTGCCGGCTTTCCTCACCGCGCCGTGCATGATTGCTAATCTCATAAGGCGGCAACCCAGCAGCACCCGTTAGTTCGCGGGTTATGGCAAAGAGATCGGCTGCCTCGTCATCATCCAGAGGCGTAAATTCCTTACGGCGGACCATCGACTCAAACCGCGTTCCCGGTTCAATCGTCAATTGGTAAAGCGACAGATGGCCAGTGCCGAGATTGATCGCGCGCCGAAGCTCGCTTTCCCACGCCGCCGGAGTGTGGCCGGGCAAGGCATAAATCAGATCGAAGCTGACCCGGTTAAAGGCGGCTTGGGCTGTCTCAAGTGCCTTTAGGCCCTCTTCAACCCCATGCAGTCGCCCAAGAAATTGCAGCGCTGTGTCGTCCAAAGATTGCAGGCCAAGTGACACCCTGTTGACCCCGGCAGAAGCGAGATCGGTAAATTTGGATGCCTCCACCGATGATGGATTGGCCTCCAACGTGATCTCAATACCGGGTGCAAAACCCCAACGGTTTTCAGCCTCTTGCAAAAGCGCGCTGACCAGTGCGGGCGGCATGAGGGACGGCGTGCCGCCTCCGAAGAACACGGACTCAAGCGGTTCTCCGCCAGAGATTTCTGCCTCATGTCGCAATTCTGCGAGGAGGGACCGTTGCCAAAGGTCCGCATCCACATGCTCACGGACATGCGAATTGAAATCGCAATAGGGACATTTCGCGAGGCAAAAGGGCCAGTGAATATAAAGTGCGCGCGCCATCCCGGTTTTCAGCACCCGTTAACGCCTGCAAGTCAAGATGCAGAAATGGAAAAGGGTCGTATTCTCACAGTCATCGGTGCCGCGCTTGCTGCGCTGTGCACGCCGTATGCCGCACAAGCGGAACGGCAAGAGACCAATGCTTTCGCCATGCAAATCCTTGAAGAGCACAATCAGGCACGCGACGATGTCGATGTTCCGCGCCTTGAATGGAGTCAGGAATTGGCACAGCAGGCGCAGGAATGGGCAGTTCACCTCGCAGGGGAACGGCGGATGTATCATTCAACACGTGAGCAACGGAATGACACTGGCGAAAATCTATGGGCAGGTTCAGCGGGATATTACGGCGCTGATGCCATGATTGCGGCTTTTGTGGATGAGCGGCAGTATTACCGCCACGAAACCTTCCCCAATGTCTCGACGACGGGCCGATGGAGCGATGTGGGGCATTACACACAGATCGTTTGGCGTGAAACGCGCGAAGTCGGCTGCGCTGTAGCGCGAAACGATGAGTTTGATTTTCTGGTTTGCCGGTATTGGCCCTCTGGCAACATCATCGGTCAGCCAGTTTACTAGGCGTCAGGCTTCAAACTGATCCGCAACAAGTTTGGCAAAGGCATCGGCGCGGTGGCTGATCGCGTGTTTTTTCTCGGGTGCGATTTCTGAAAACGTCAGTTCGCTGCCTTGCGGCACAAATACCGGATCATAGCCGAAACCCATTTCGCCGCGCGGTGGCCAGGTTAGCGTTCCGTCCACACGGCCTTCATAAACGGCATACTCGCCATCCGGCCAAACAAGGGCAAGAACGCAAGAGAACCACGCATCGCGCGGGCATTCCGGTCCTTTAGCCTGCAACAGTCCTTCGACTTTGCCCATCGCCATATACCAATCGCGCCCAGGATCGCCCTCGAAATGCTGCAGTTCGGCCCAGTCGGCAGTGTAGACACCGGGCCTTCCGTCAAGGGCTGTCACAGACAGGCCGCTGTCATCGGCAAGCGCCACAAGGCCAGAAGCCTCCGCCGAAGCGCGCGCCTTGATAAGAGCGTTTTCGACGAAAGTTGTGCCGGTTTCTGGTGGTTCGGGCAGCCCCAGCGAACCGGCCGATATGCAATCGAGGCCAAACGGCGCGAGCAGGGCGGAGATTTCCTTCAGCTTGCCCGCATTATGCGTGGCAATCACCAGTTTTCCGCCGCCCAGCTTGCGCATTATTTGGTTGCCTCTTCCTGTGCCTTAAAGATGTCCGCGCAGCCCATCTGGGCAAGGCGAAGCAGGCGAAGCAGACCTTCTTCATCGTAGGTCGCGCCTTCGGCGGTTGCCTGTACTTCGGCGATTTGACCGCCTTCGATCAGCACGAAATTCGCATCCGCATCTGCGTCGCTGTCTTCGGGATAATCGAGATCTAGCACCGGTGTGCCCTTGTAAATCCCGCAAGAAATCGCGGCGATCTTGGCAGTAATCGGATCGTCCTTGATAGCGCCTTCCGCCATCAGCTTGTTCACTGCCAGTCGCAATGCAACCCATGCGCCGGTAATAGATGCGGTTCGTGTGCCGCCATCGGCCTGAATCACATCGCAATCGAGCGTGATCTGCCGTTCACCCAGCTTTTGCATATCGACGACGGCGCGCAGGCTGCGCCCGATCAAACGCTGAATTTCCTGTGTCCGCCCGCTCTGCTTGCCGCGCGCAGCCTCTCTGCCGCTGCGTGTATGAGTTGAGCGAGGGAGCATGGAGTATTCGCCCGTGACCCACCCAGTGCCTTTGCCGCGCAGCCAAGGCGGGATACGTTCTTCAACGCTGGCGGTGCAAAGCACGCGGGTGTCGCCAAAGCTGATCAGGCAAGAACCTTCTGCATGTTTGGTGAAACCGGTTTCAATAGTGATAGCGCGCATTTCGTCTGCCGCACGGCCTGATGGTCGCATTAATAAACTCCTTTGGATTGGAGCGCGGCATAAGCTAATCCCGCATTCGATCAAGCGATATGGCGGAGGAATTGTGATGAAGCGGACGGTTGGTGCAAGCATGCTCGCCCTTGGTCTTTGCGCTTGTGTACAGGGAAGCGGCACTGGCGCTTCGCAGACCGAGAGGATCAGTTTTGCTGTAGAGCCTTGCTTTGGCTTTTGTCCGGATTTCAATCTTTCGGTCGATGCTGGCGGGCAGGGCGTGTTTGAAGGCGAGAACTTTGTGGCTGCACGGGGCACCCATCAGTTCTCCGTCAGTCCCGCAGAACTTGCCGCATTTACTGCCCGCCTCGCGGCTTTCAGGCCAGCGCAAAGCGTGTCTTATGGTCATGACAATTGCGATGGCGCTGTGATGTCCGACATGCCCAGCGTCAAAGTAACATGGCACGATAGCAACGGCAGCAGCACGCAGTTGAATTGGTACATGGGTTGCCGTCAACCGGGCCTAAGTGAACGCAGCGACGAAATTTACCGTGCTTGGGAAGAACTGCCGATTTCAGGATTGGTCGGCGCGGACGAGGATCGCGCATCCTTTAGACCGTCCTGATTGCATCAGCTTCGCCCGGTCACCATAACAGTCTTATGGCATCGCCACCGATCACCGAACTGACCGACCGCGCGCGCGATATTTTTCGCCTCGTGGTGGAAGATTACCTGTCGAGCGGGCAACCGGTCGGCTCGAAAGTGTTGGCGCAGAACGATGCGGTGAACCTCTCATCGGCGTCTATACGGTCGGTTTTGAGTGAGTTGGAACAGATCGGTCTGCTCGCCGCACCGCATACCAGCGCCGGACGCATGCCGACTGAAAGCGGCCTCAGAATGTTCGTGGACGGCATCATGCAAGTGGCCGAGCCCACTCGAGAAGAACGCGCCGCGATAGAGCAGCAACTTGCCGCGCCCGGCCCGATTGAGGCTGCGTTGGAGAAGACCAGTGCGATCCTTTCCAACATCACAGGCGCAGCAGGCATGGTGATGGTCCCGCGCCGCGAGCCGACCTTGGCGCAAATGCGACTTGTCCCGCTGGATGAAACGCGCGCGCTGGCGGTTTTGGTGGGCGAAGACGGCCACGTCGAAAATCGTGTGCTTGATCTTGGCCCCGGAATTTCTGCCAGCGCCATGCAGGAAGCAAGCAATTATGTCACCGCAAGGCTCGCGGGACGAACACTCGCCGAAGCGGCACTGGCGATGCAAACCGAAATCGCTTCTGGCAAAAGCGCGCTCGACGACGTTTCTAGCCGTCTGGTCGAGACGGGGATTGCAGATTGGAGCGAGGATTCCACACAGCGTCCCGTGTTGATCGTAAGAGGGCAGGCAAACCTGCTGGATGACGCCGCGCTGGGCGATATTGAGCGGGTTCGGTCCTTATTGGACGATCTGGAAAACAAGCAATCGGTCGCACAATTGCTCGACAGCGCACGAGAAGCCGAATCGGCGCGTATTTTCATTGGGGCCGAGAACAGGCTGTTCGCTCTGTCCGGTTCATCGGTTATCGCAGCACCCTACCGCGACCGCGAAGGCAAGGTCGTTGGTGTGCTGGGTGTGATCGGCCCGACGCGGTTGAATTACGCGCGCGTCGTGCCCATGGTTGATTTCACAGCCCGATCCCTGGGCAAGCGAATTGGTTAGACAGGAAGAAATGACAGACACTGAAAAGGATCGCGACGACGCGGTCGATGCAGAAATCGCGAACGAACTTGATGGCGTGCCGGAAGAATTCCTCAGTGATGAGGATGATGACGAGGCGGAAGATGAGGGCGATTCTGCTGCCGAACTAGCGGCTCTTCGTGAAGAGCTGGAGAAGGCTCAGCAGGATGTTCTCTATGCCAAGGCCGATACGCAGAATGTGCGCCGCCGGATGGAAAAGGACATTTCCGACGCGCGCAGTTACGCGGCCACCGGGTTTGCCCGGGACATTCTGAGCGTCGCAGACAATCTCTCCCGCGCCATCGACGCTATTCCGGAAGACTTGCGCGAGGATTCCAAGTTCAAGGGTCTGGTAGCCGGTATTCAGGCGACGCAGCGTGAAATGGAAAAGGCGTTCGAACAGCACGGTATCAGCCGTATTGCCGCCATGGGTATGGAACTCGATCCGAACCAGCATCAGGCCATGATGGAAATTCCAACCGACGATGCAGAGCCGGGCACAATCGTGCAGGAAATGCAGGCTGGCTATATGATCCGCGAACGCTTGCTGCGTCCCAGCATGGTCGGTGTCGCGAAGAAGCCTGAGTAGCTTCCGGCATACCTATGATTCAAAAAAGGCGGGACCGCGAGGCCCCGCCTTTTTTTGTGTTCAGGTCTAACAGATTACTGGCTGTAAACCTCTGAGATATTCAGCTCTGTGGCGTGAGTCTCGGCAGCGCCATAGGTGCCAACCCAAATTTCATAACGACCGGAAAGCGGTGTCTGGAACCGCACGCTCGGGTTCGTGCCCTGACCGCCATCATCGTTGCAATACCATTGGCCGTCGGGTGCGTTGATCACCAAAGTCGTATCCGCCATCGAAGACGCTGAGATAAACAACGGCAGTGAACCGGCCTCAAACGTCAGCCGAACGTCGGGCGAAGAGGCGATGAATCCCGTGCAGGCAGAGCCGATCCGCGATGCATCATTGGTGCCGCCCGAGGACATACGCACGACGTAAGGATCAGGCGTGAAGCCGCTTGTCAGTCTGACGGCTTCGTAGATCGGGTCAGCATTGATGTCCGGCCCATTGGACTGGCTTGAAGAAGCAGGACGCGGGCCTTGTAGGCTTCCAATTGCGTTACCACCGCCAATTTCGGAAATGCTCAGCCTTGCGGGCTCAAGACTGGCATCAGCGTAGGTGCCAACCCAGATTTCATATCGGCCATCAAGCGGCCGATCGAAACTGATAAGCGGGTTCACACCTTCGCCGCTATCATCATCGCAATACCACTGTCCGTCGGGCGCGTTGACGACCAGAGTTGTGTCAGCTGCCGATTCCGATCCGATATACAGAGGAAGTGAGCCTGGCTGGAAGTTCAAACGAACGTCGGGCACCATGGCAACGAAGCCGGCGCATTCCGCGCTGATATTAGAAGCATCCAGAGATCCGCCGGATGACAAGTCGACAACGTAAGGGTCTGGCGTGAACCCGCCTGAAAGCGTTGCAGTTTCATAACTCGGGTCCGCATTCACATCAGGAATTGCGCCAGACTGGTTGTCGGGCCCTGAACCGCCAGCGGTGCTGTAAAGCTCCGAAATGCTGAGCTGTGCAGGATGCGTGCTGGTGTTGCCGTAGGTGCCAACCCAGATTTCGTATCGGCCGGAAAGCGGGTTTTCGAATCCCACTGCTGGGTCAAAGCTGTCACCAAAATCATCGTTGCAATACCATTGGCCATCAGGCGCGTTAATCACCAACGTCGTGTCTTCTGAAGAGTTCGCCGATATGATCAACGGCAGCGATCCGGCAGTGAAGTTGAGCCGCACATCCGGCGCATTTGCGATGAAACCATCGCAACCGATATTACCCGCATCAACGTTGCCGCCAGAGTCCAGAGCAATAAGATACGGATCAGGCGTGAAGCCGCCTGACAGACTTACCGTTTCATAAGTCGCGTTGCCGCTGGTATCCTGCGCCTGAGCGGCCGCAGAAGTTAGGCACAGCGCAATTGCTGAAGCCGCAAATAGTGTCGTTTTCATGAATTTTCCCCCTTAGTTGGACAATGCTTTATATGAAAGCCTCGCAGCCGCAACGGGGTATTTATACCTTATTACCTTACTGCACAGTTTGATGAAGGAGCGGCCCGGACTATTGGGGATTTAGGTCAGATACAGCACCAGATATCTCACGCTCAACGCTACTAACAGGATCGCCTGCACATGGCGGTTTCTGAAAATCATCGCCGCAGCCATCATCACCACAAACAGCACCGTCAAGCCAATCCCCACTTGCGTCAGAACAGCATCTCGCACTTCAGGGATCGATAGCAGATAAGCCCATTGCACAAAAACCAGCGCAATCAGTATGCCGAAGATAGTGCGCGACACTCGAAAGTAATGCGTATCCAGCTTGTGGAAACGGTCAGGATCGCTCGGAAATACCAGCCGCGCAGCAAGGTAATAGGCGCTGGCGAAACCCATTACCCCAAGCAGCATGATGGGCGATACGCTGACCAGCGGGCGAACGGTCCACGCGAACATCCAGAAAGACATCAGATCCAGCATAACGAAAATCGCCATAAGCGGTGTGAGCCAACCGATCTGGAAACTGTCATCCTTTCCTTCGGCATCGCGGGCGAATTCAAGCTCTAACGCGCGGCCCAAACCGCTTAACAACTCAACCAGCGAAAGGCCAAGGATGAGGGCATAAAGGACAAAAATGAATTCAAAATCGGTCATGCAGCAGCGCCCGGAAAGTTGACCAAGACCGCATAGGCTTCCGGATCAGCAACGCCGGGCAACTTCATGCCATTGCGCAGCAAAAAGGCGTGTTCCACGATCCGCGCCTGCTGTTCAATTCCATACTGCTCCAGCTTCCATCCGGGTTTGAGTGCATAGTCATATGTTGCCCACGGCATCCGGTTGAGCACCAAATACCAATCCCCACGTGTCTGGGTTTGCCAAACATGCGTCATCTCATGAATGAAGAGCGCCTGCAGGTAGAGAGGCGCGCGCGCGAAATCATCGCAATAGGCAGTACCAGCTGGATGGAAATGGATATGGCCGCGCGGGGCCATGGTCACCCGCTTGGGTTGGAAAAAAGCCCATTTGCGGCGACGAATCTTGACGCTGGTATAATCAATCGCTTTGCCGAAGATGCTGCTCGCAAGTTTGATTTCGCCTGCGCTAAGCGGGCGCTCCCCACCAATGGGGCAGGAAAGCGCCTCGCTGCCGGTCAACCCTCGTCAGCCGCTTCTCGCGGATCTTCGCCCGCAGGGTATGCGGTGACTGGGAAGCTACACTTGTCGCCGCCTACAAATGTCAGTGTCAATTCGGTGTCGCCGCCCGGTTCAGTGCCTTCGCCCATACCGAAGGCCATTACATGCTTGCCGCCCGGTGCGAATTCGATTGTTTCTCCGCCCATTACCGGGATGGTGAACAATTCCTGCATGTCCACCTCGTTGCTCCATGTGGCTGTTTCATGAAGCATGGCGCTCTCTGCTCCAATAACATCAGCGGTGCGTATTGTTACTTGCTCATCAGTTTCATTGGCCAGTGTGAAATACACAGCAGCGGGATTTCCCGACACGGCGGGAAGGGCGAGCCAACCGCCCGTTACGGTTATGCCGGGCGCGCAATCGCCGACGGCTTCTTCCACTGGCGCTTCCGTCTCGCCCCCGCAGGAAACAAGACCCATCGCCATCCCGGCAGCAGCCACGGCACCAAAAACACGCATCGACTTCATAATCTTTCCCTTTCAACGATGGGAAATTTCTAGGCGCTAGCGTCCCTTGTGCCAAGCAAAACCGCACCTATATCCGGCACCGTTACACAGCTGTTATAGAGCTGCCGACAGGTCTCGCCGGGATGGCGGGGGGCCGACAGCGCAGCGTCCAACGTTGAAAGAGAGTGGGGAATAATGAGTAAGATTATCGGTATCGACCTGGGAACGACCAATAGCTGCGTCTCCGTTATGGAAGGCGGCAAACCCAAGGTTATTGAAAATTCAGAGGGCGCACGCACCACGCCTTCGATCGTGGCTTTCACCAAGGATAGTGAGCGCCTGATCGGTCAGCCTGCAAAGCGTCAGGCTGTTACCAACCCGGACAACACACTGTTTGCAATCAAGCGCCTGATTGGCCGCCGTTTTGACGATCCAACCACGAAAAAGGATATGGACCTCGTCCCTTATGACATCGTCAAGGGCAAGAATGGCGATGCATGGGTTGAAGCCGGCGGCGAAGAATATTCACCCAGTCAGGTTTCGGCTTTCATTCTGCAAAAGATGAAAGAAACAGCCGAGAGCTATCTTGGCGAAACCGTAACCAAGGCCGTCATCACTGTTCCTGCATACTTTAACGATGCTCAGCGTCAGGCAACCAAGGATGCTGGCCAGATCGCCGGTCTGGAAGTTGAACGGATCATCAACGAGCCGACTGCGGCCGCGCTCGCTTATGGCATGGACAAGGACGAAGGTAATACCATCGCGGTTTATGACCTTGGCGGCGGTACCTTCGATGTCTCCGTCCTCGAAATCGGCGACGGCGTGTTTGAAGTGAAATCCACCAATGGTGATACTTTCCTGGGCGGCGAAGATTTTGACAATGTGATCGTCGAATATCTCGCAGAAGAGTTCAACAAGAAGGAAAGCATGGACCTGAAGACCGACAAGCTCGCTCTTCAGCGCCTGAAGGAAGCTGCGGAAAAGGCCAAGATCGAGCTTTCCAGCTCCGCCTCTACCGAAGTGAACCTGCCCTTCATCACTGCACGTATGGAAGGCGGCAGCTCCACGCCGCTTCACCTCGTGGAAACGATCTCGCGTTCCAAGCTGGAACAGCTGGTCGGTGATTTGATCAAACGGACACTTGATCCGTGTAAGAAAGCACTGGCTGATGCTGGCGTGACCAAGGATCAGATCGACGAAGTGATCATGGTTGGCGGGATGACGCGTATGCCGAAGGTGCGCGAAGTGGTCGAAGGTTTCTTCGGTTCCAAGCCGCACACAGGCGTCAATCCTGATGAAGTTGTCGCCATGGGTGCGGCCATTCAGGCAGGCGTTCTTCAGGGCGACGTGAAAGACGTTCTGCTGCTCGACGTGACTCCGCTTTCGCTAGGTATCGAAACACTGGGCGGCGTGTTCACCCGCATGATCGACCGCAACACGACGATCCCGACCAAGAAGACGCAGGTTTACTCGACCGCCGAGGACAATCAGAATGCGGTGACGATCCGCGTTTTCCAAGGCGAGCGCGAAATGGCGGCAGACAACAAGATGCTCGGCCAGTTCGACCTTGTCGGCATTCCGCCTGCACCCCGCGGCGTTCCGCAGGTTGAAGTCACTTTCGACATTGACGCCAACGGCATCGTGAACGTGTCCGCCAAGGACAAGGGCACGGGCAAGGAACAGCAGATCCGCATTCAGGCGTCGGGCGGCCTCAATGAGTCCGACATCGAGCAGATGGTGCAGGATGCTGAAAAGTTCGCTGATGAAGACAAGAAGCGCCGTGAAAGCGCCGAAGTCCGCAACAATCTCGACAGCATGGTCCACGCGACCGAAAAGCAGCTGGAAGAGAATGGCGACAAGATCGACGAAGCCCTGAAAGGCGAACTCGACACTGCCATCGGTGAAGCCAAGACTTCGCTGGAAGGCGAAGATGTCGAGGCAATGAAAGAAAAGAGCGAGAAGCTGACCGCCGTGGCCATGAAGATGGGTCAGGCGATCTACGAACAGTCTCAGGCTGAAGGTGCAGATGCTTCTGCAGATGCAGCCGCCAGCGAAGATGCTTCCAAGCCTTCCGAGGAAGAGGAAGTTGTCGAAGCTGAGTTCACCGAAGTGGACGACGAAAACAAAGGCTGATTAGCCTGAAGGAAACCAGAGCCGCCACCGACGCAAATCGCGACGGTGGCGGTCCGGTTTTGGGGATTGTGCATGTCTACCGGTGAAGTCGATTTCTACGAATTGCTTGGCGTTGCCCGCGATGCAGATGCTGCGACGGTAAAGGCTTCTTATCGCAAGCAAGCCATGAAGTACCACCCTGATCGCAATCCGGGCGATGAAGAGGCCGAGGCGCATTTCAAGCAGATCAGCGCCGCTTATGAAATCCTGAAAGACCCGCAAAAGCGCGCCGCCTATGATCGTTATGGCCACGCTGCCTTCCAACAGGGCGGTGGCCCAGGTGCTGGCGGGCAAGACTTTGGCGATATTGGGGATATTTTCGAAACGATTTTCGGCAGCGCATTTGGCGGTGGCGGAGGTGGTGGTGGCCGTGCGCGCCCACGTCGCGGCGCAGATTTGCGCTATGACATGCAGGTGAGTCTGGAAGAGGCATTTTTTGGCAAGAGCTCGCAAATCGAGGTCGAAGTTTCAACGGCCTGTGACACTTGCACGGGTACCGGTGCAGAGCCGGGAACCTCTAGACGCCGGTGTGAGCTATGCCATGGCGCCGGTAAGGTGCGCGCCAAGCAAGGCTTCTTCGTCATTGAGCGGCCATGCCCCAATTGCCACGGAGCTGGTGAATTTCTCGAGTCCGCCTGCGGAGATTGTCGGGGTGAGGGCAGGGTAGACACCCCGCAAACACTCGAAGTCGAAATTCCTGCAGGCGTCGACAATGGCACGCGTATACGCATGACGGGCCGCGGCGAAGCTGGGCCTCGCGGTGCCCCTTCGGGCGATCTCTACATTTTCGTCCATGTCACGCCGCACGAAGTCTTTCAGCGTGAAGGCACGTCACTGTTCACAGAAGTCCCGATCAGTTTCACCAGTGCAGCCTTGGGCGATACCATCGACATTCCGGGTCTCGACGGGGATACCCACTCGATCGAAATTCCTGCAGGCATTCAGTCAGGTAAGCAGCTACGCAAGCGCGGTGCTGGTATGCCTGTATTGCAAGGGCGAGGGCGCGGCGATTTGGTGGTAGAGGTTATGGTCGAAACGCCAACTAAGCTGTCCGCTCGTCAGAAAGAGATCCTGTGCGAATTTCGTGAAACGGAAACTGGCGAGGAATGCCCGGAAAGTCGCGGTTTTCTGAACAAGCTCAAGAATGTGTTCGGAGCATAGGCTTAGCCAAGTTTGGCTAATATCTCTGTACGCAGTTTTTCAACCAGATCGGAATTGCATAGACCGCGTTCTTGCTCTTCATCGCAAATCGCGAGGAAAGCATCACGCTTTACGCCTACGCAGTGCGCCTCATCAAAGCCGCCGGGAACTGTCGAGCAGATCAGGTCAATCATCCGTTCTGCCCCGTGAAACCGGCCCCACAGGTAATCGTTTTCCCGGTAGAACCGGCTGAAGAACGCGCCAAAATTGTAGAATTCGGTGCCGCGCAATGTGGCCTCTGTTCCGCCTTCGCGTAGCGTGCGCGCATCGTCCGGGCTGATCCGGTCAACTTTCACGGGATCGGATTCGGTCAGGCCTTCGTTGCGCAGAAGCGGCAGTGTGGCGACATCATAAAACGGAAAGCCAAGATAGGTCAGCAGCACGCGGCGGCGCAGGTCCTTGGGCATGTCATCGAGCGCTGCGGCAATGATCTCCTCAGCTGCGATATCGGTATCGCGGAGCGCACGGCGCTGCGCCAAAGCATCCAGCAGCATTTCCGGGTCTTCCAGTCCTCGCGAGGCGATTTCGGGAAAGTCAGGCCCAAGCGCGTCCAAGTCCTCTCGCATCGAATAGAGTGAAAGCGCGCGATAAACCTGTTCCCTTGCGGCTTCCAACCCATCATCAGAAATATCAGGATCGGCATCCCATTCACGCGACAATCGCCGCGCCAGCAAACGCAATCGACGGATGCGGAAAGCCAGATCATGATCGCGCAGGAACATGATTGCTGCAGCGCTGGCGCCTCCTCCGGGCGCGCTTAACGTCGCCAGGCCGCGCGCATCAATCGCAGCGCGTAACCGAATGGCCAAGGCGCTGAAATCAGGTCTTTGCGCTTCAGGTGCGGCAGTGCAGGCCAATTCCGCAATCCGATCAATGATCCCTGTCAGCTTCGCCTGAGCATAGGAATGGAAGGCATATCCGGCACGTTCCGCCGCAGCTTGCTGCGCTTTGGATCGCCAGACAGCGAGCCGCTTGGTGGTTGGCCGATTGAGGAACAATGTTCTGCCAAACAGCTTTTCGACAGCGCTTTCCACTTCGGGGCGCAAGGCGTTTACGATCTTGCGCAGGCTGTGCGCCTCTCGCGATTGCGCTTCCAGTGCCTCCAGATTGTCACGGATCGGCTGTTCGCGCGGAATGGTGGACAGTGACCCAACGATAGCAGAGAAAAAGCCCACCGGTTTCACCTCTTCCCCGCCTTTGGTTGCCCGGCGACGCGGGCTGGGGTCAATATAAACGAACCGGCGATCGACTTCGCGCTGCGCGGGGCGGGTGCTCAGGCCCGCCATGGCCCCTGCAAAAGGCGCATTCACCAGTACGGAGCCGTCAATCAATGCGACATGGTCAACCGTACCGCGCGCCACGTGAGTAGGCATAATGCGTTGCAAAAATTCTTGGCGGTTAGACCAGTCGTCGCCCGCAAGCTCGTCAATTTCGCTAATTTGTAATGGTGGAAAAGCGCCCGGAAAACTGGCCGTGGCGCGCGCCGCCAGAGTAAGCTCGCTCAAGTGAGCAAGGGTCTGTCCGCCGTCCAAAGGGGCGCGCGCACTGAATCCTATCGGCATCCGGTGCTCGGTTTCCTCAACCATCGGCGGGCTGTTAAGCCGCAAGACTTCACGGTGACCGCGAAAATCTGTCGCGGTAACAAGCAGGTCCAGCGGATGACCGGGAGGCAGCAAAGGCTTGTCCACGATTTCGCCCGCCATCGCTTTCAAAGCGTCATGAAGAAGGTTGGTAAAACCCACTCCAGAAAAAGGCGGTTCGAACCATCGTCCGCGTACAAGATTTGACAACTTGCTCCGCACCTCTGCCCGGGTTTCCACTGCCACGCTCTCGCTGACCGCATTTCCGGGACGATTGCTGAGGTACCAAACAAATGGCCGCATGAACGGTTTTGCCGCTAGATCAGACCAAGGCCGCGCTTCATCCGCCACCAGCTTTTCAACATCAGCGTTTTGAAGCCATAGCTCTGTCAGTGGCTCAAGGTCCTGACCAGAATGGATCGCTTGGGCCAAGAAGACAGCATTGATCCCGCCCGCGCTCGCTCCGGTGATAATATCCGGCAACATTCGCAGACGCAGATCGTAGTCTTTCTCGATAGTATCCAGCAAAGAAAGGTAGACAGCTTCAACGCCACCAGAGCGATGCTCTTCTCCGCTGTGAAACCTGCGGCTTGCCCGCGCGAGCTTCCAGATCTCTTTGGTGACGCCATGCATATAGACTGCAAGGCTGACGCCGCCGTAGCAGACCAAAGCGATCCTGAGTTCTTTTTGCCGCATCGCCGGTAGATTGGCAGATGTGCAGGTCGATGCCTAGTGGCTGCCGCAAGCTATCCTCCACTGCAACGCGGCTTGTGTTCTTTATCTGTTCCCGCTAATCCACTGGATATGGCAAAGCCCAAAAGACGTTACATCTGTACTGAATGCGGCGGCGTATCCACGCGGTGGCAAGGCCAGTGCGCAGATTGCAGCCAGTGGAACACGCTGGTCGAAGATGCACCGGAAACCCCATTTACAGCCAAGCATAGTCTGTCGAGCGGTGGACGCTCGCTGACCTTCGAATCGCTCGATGCACCTACCAAGCCGCTCGACCGCCGCAGTACCGGCCTCGCCGAGTTCGACCGGGCGCTGGGCGGGGGACTTGTTCCGGGTTGCGCCATTTTGATGGGCGGGGAGCCGGGCATTGGTAAATCCACGCTCCTGCTGCAAGCGGCCGTGGCCATTTCCAAGACAGGCGGTGATGTCGTTTACGTCAGCGGTGAAGAGGCAACAGGGCAAGTGCGGATGCGTGCCAAGCGGCTTGGCCTTGCGGACGCGCCGCTCAAATTGGCCGCTGCGACTTCGGTACGCGATATTCTCACAACTTTAGGCAAAGGCAGTCCGCCCGATATGCTGGTGGTCGATTCTATCCAGACCATGCATTCAGATATGATCGAAGGCGCACCCGGTACGGTCAGCCAAGTGCGCGCGAGTGCGTTTGAATTGATCCGGTACGCCAAGGAAACCGGCACTTGCCTGGTGCTGGTTGGTCACGTCACCAAAGACGGTAATATTGCCGGACCGCGTGTCCTAGAACACATGGTCGACGCTGTGATGAGTTTCGAAGGCGAGCGCAGCCACCAATATCGCATACTGCGCAGCCTGAAGAACCGTTTCGGAGCAGTCGATGAGATCGGTGTGTTCGCGATGGAGGGGCATGGCTTGGCCGAAGTTTCCAATCCATCATCGCTGTTTCTATCCGGGCGGGAAGAACCGATTGCGGGCAGCGCAGTGTTCCCGGCCATGGAAGGAACACGGCCTGTTCTCGTCGAAATACAGGCGCTTATCGTAAGGCTGCAATCTGGCGCCACTCCGCGCAGAGCCGTGGTTGGTTGGGACAGCGGCAGACTGGCCATGCTTTTGGCCGTGCTGGAATCGCGCTGCGGGCTGAGCTTTTCAACGGCGGAGGTCTACCTGAATGTCGCGGGCGGGTATCGCTTGTCAGATCCAGCAGCCGACTTGGCGGTAGCTGCTGCGTTGGTATCTGCGCTGGCAGATAAGCCGCTGGCCGCCGATGCGATCTGGCTTGGCGAAGTATCGCTTTCTGGCGAAGTGCGTCCAGTAGCCCATTCATCGCTGCGGCTGCGCGAAGCTGCCAAACTTGGCTTCAAACGGGCGAGCGGGCCGGTCGACGGCGGACAGGACGTTAAAAAACTCAGCTACACTGAGGTTGGCGGCGTGGCGTCACTCGTTGACCGGTTGATGGCCACGGCATAAACAGGTCGTTGATGACGGGTTTTGATCTGATCGTGCTACTAGTCGTAGGGGTGGGCGCTATTGGCGGCTTCATGCGCGGCTTTGTGCAAGAAGTCCTCTCTCTGGCGGCGTGGCTATTGGCCGTGATCGCTATCCATTATCTTCACACCGACCTGACTGCAGCGATCTACGAATTTATGGGATCGCCTATTACCGCAAGCATCTTTGCTTTCGCGCTGCTTTTGCTGATTCCCTATGCGGCAATGAAGCTGATTGCCCGCATTGTCGGACGCAAAGCGCGAGGTTCTGTGCTTGGTCCGATTGATCGTGTACTGGGTTTTGGGTTCGGCGCGGTGAAGGGCGTGATTATCATCATTCTGGCATTTTCGCTGCTGGTCCTCGGCTATGACACCATTTGGGGCGCGAAAGGCCGGCCACTGTGGATTTCAGAAGCACGTACCTATCAATTGGTCGATGCTGGATCGCGCGCGATGGTGCAACTTATTGCTGAACGCCGCGCACGGGTGGACGCTGAGGACGAAGACCCGGACGCAGCAGAGGCGTGAGCGCGGAAAAGCTCTACACCACTGAGATGCTCAGCGCCGCCATGGAGCTGGCACAATATCCGGTCCTAGAGCACGCCGATCTGCATGGCACTGCACGGTCTGACAACTGCGGTTCCTCACTCGATTTGTACATCGTGCTCGATCAGCAAGAGCGATTTGAACAGATTGGTATGCGTGTACATGCCTGCGCCGTCGGGCAAGCTGCCGCGGCCATCTTTGCTCGTCATGCAAAAGGCGCAAGTTCGGCGCAGCTAGCGAAGGTTTACGATGAGTTTGTTGCATGGCTTGGAAGCGATGCCCCACCGCCTGATTGGCCCGATCTCAGCCTGATCGCGCCGGCGCGGGCCTATCGCGGGCGGCATGGCGCAATGCTTTTGCCGTGGAGGGCAGCAAGCAAGGCTCTTTCCAGCGCGCCCGCTTCGGGCTAGTCCGGCTGCGCTACAAACCTCGGGGGAGCGCATGGCGGGAACTACTGCAGAAGAAATTCACCAACCCAGTGCGAAAGAAATTCGCCTCGTTATCGGTGCAAGCAGCGCCGGTACGATTTTTGAATGGTATGATTTCTTCATTTACGGAACGCTGTTTGCGCTTATCGGACAGGCCTTCTTCCCAAGCGATAATGAGACTTTGCAGATCCTGCTCGTGTGGGCAGGTTTTGCCATTGGCTTCGGTTTTAGACCTCTAGGGGCCATCCTGTTTGGCTATCTTGGGGACAAGCTGGGCCGCAAGTACACCTTTCTCGTCACTGTCACCATGATGGGGATTGCGACTGCCGGCGTGGGGCTGGTCCCCAGTGCGGAGAGTATCGGCCTGTGGGCACCGGCCATCGTTATCCTCTTGCGGATCATGCAAGGCCTTGCCCTTGGCGGAGAATACGGCGGAGCGGCGATCTATGTCGCGGAACATGCACCGCCGGAAAAGCGCGGTTTTTACACCAGCTTCATTCAGGCGAGCGTTGTGGGCGGCTTCGTCATGAGCATCATTGTCGTGTTGCTGTGCCGCGCGATCATTCCTCCTGAAGAGTTCGCGGAGTGGGGCTGGCGCGTGCCGTTCCTGCTGTCAGTCGTGCTGCTGGCTATCTCGCTTTGGATGCGGCTGAAATTGAATGAGAGCCCTGTGTTCCGTGCGATGAAGGCGCAAGGCAAGATGTCCGGCAATCCGTTTGTCGAAAGCTTCACCTATCCCGGCAACAAAAAGCGTATTTTTGTGGCTTTTGGGGTCTCTGGCATCCTGACTACAATATGGTATTCAGCGTTCTTCTCCAGCCTGTCCTTCCTGCAAAAGGATATGCGGCTTGAAGAGAGTATCGTCGAAATGGTCCTGCTTATCGCAGGCTGTGTGTCGATGGCATTTTACGTGGTGATTGGCAGATGGTCCGACAAGGTAGGCCGCAAGAAACCGATTATGGTCGGCGCTATCCTGACGCTCCTTTTGATTTTCCCGCTGTTCTGGGGTCTCGGCAAATTGGCCAATCCCGGTCTGGCAGAAGCTGCGGAAGCCAACCCGGTTGTCGTGTCCGGGCCGGAATGCACCACTGATCCCTTCGCAGATCTTTTCGACCGCGATCAGACCGCATGCGGAAATATCCTTGAGGCGCTTACGGCGAGCGGCGTTCGTTATGAACGGGTGTCTGCGGAAAGCCTTTCCCTGTCCGTTGGAGGGGAACAAGTCACCATCCCTGATGAATGGCTGGAAGACGGTTCCGCACGGCGCGATGGGATCCAGAGTGTTCTTACAGAACGCGGCTTCGATTTCTCTCGCCAGTCGCCGCCGATGATCAACCTTATCGGAATTTTGGGCATTTTGCTGGCTGCGGCTTTTCTTTCTGCTCTGACATACGGATCGGTTGCTGCGCTTCTGACAGAAATGTTCCCGCCGCAAATCAGATATAGTTCCATGTCGATCCCCTATCACTTCGGGGCAGGCTTCCTTGGCGGCTTCCTTCCTCTCATCTCCGGTTTCATTGTGGCGCGATCTGGCGATATTTTCGCAGGCCTATGGTACACATGGGTTGTGGTCGCGATTGGAGCCTTGATCGCATGGTGGGGCCTGAAAGGCGGGCCGCCGGAAGACTTCCAAGATGACCCTGCCTGATGAGCCACCGCGCAGTCTGCGTCTGCAAATAGACCGCGCGGCACTGGCCGAAAACTGGCGTAAGCTTGATCGGCTTTCGGGCGCTGCCACTGCTGGCGCGGCTGTGAAGGCGGATGCCTATGGGCTGGGTGTAGATGCCGTGGTGCCCACGCTGCGTGATGCAGGGGCGCAAAACTTCTTCGTTGCGCATTGGAGCGAAGTTGCACCGGTGATCGCTCACGTTGAAGGCAGCGCGATCAGCGTACTGCACGGTGTGCGCAATGCCCAAGAGGCAGCTTATGCCCGGGCAACGGGAGTGATCCCCACGATCAACTCGCTCCGGCAGGCAAAGCTTTGGAGCGAAGGTGGAGGCGGTCGCTGTCACCTCATGGTGGACAGTGGCATTAATCGCCTTGGTGTGGCGCTTTCGGAGCTTGCCGACCCGGCATTGCAAGCGCTCGAGATCGATATTCTCATGTCGCACCTGGCTTGTGCAGAGGAGGAAAGTGACCGGAACACCCGCCAGCTGCAATTATTCCGTCAAGCAATCCCGCAAGTCAGCGCCAAGCGGCTTAGCATCGCAAATTCGGCCGGGATCATGCTTGGCGCGGATTATCATTTTGATCTGACGCGTCCGGGGCTCGCGCTGTATGGAGGCATAGCGCATCCGAAACTGGCTGAGCATATTACACAGGTCGCCTTTCCTCGTGCGGCCATTATCCAGACACGCAATCTCGATGCAGGTGATGCTGTCGGCTATAACGCAACTTGGATAGCGCAGCGCCCGACACGCGTTGGAACGGTCTCTATCGGATACGCCGACGGCTTTTTGCGACTGATGGGACCGGGAAGTGCACTGCACCATAGTGGCCAACTGCTTCGCGTGCTCGGCAAGGTATCCATGGACATGATCGTCGTCGATCTTACGGAGAGCACTGCGCAAGAGGGGGATTTCCTTGATTTGCCGGGAGATTTACCAGCCTTGGCCAAACGCAGCGGACTATCGCAGTATGAAATTCTAACGTCGTTCGGCGGGCGTTACGTCCGGGATTGACGCAGGCGCGATACCGCAATTGCAAAGTGTATGCTGCAAGTGCTAAGCGGCGACCAAGCAATCAAGGGAAAATCCCATGGCCGAAAAGGCTGACAAGAATTCCGACCTCGTGATTATCAAGAAATACGCCAACAGGCGGCTCTACAACACGCGGTCATCAAGCTATATTACGCTCGACGATCTGGCTGCTATGGTCCGTGAAGACGTGGACTTTCAGGTTCTCGATGCGAAGACGGGCAATGACATCACGCACACCATCTTGACTCAGATCATTATGGAAGAGGAGGCAAATGGGGACCATATGCTTCCTGTGAGCTTCCTGCGTCAACTTATTGGCATGTATGGAAATTCCATGCAGGCGATCATGCCTCCGTATCTGGAAGCAGCTATGGTCAATTTTGAAAGCAACCAAGGCAAACTGCAGGATGCGTTCAAGTCCAGCATGGGTACAGATGCTCTGTCCCGGATGGCGGAAACCAATATGGCCATGTTCCAGGCCGCTTCTCAGGCTTTTATGCCGGGTACGGGCGAGCAGCCGGAACCTGCTGCAGCCCCTAAGGCGAATAACAGCGCTGGTCGGGACGACATCGACTCGCTGCGTTCGCAAATGGCCGAGATGCAGCGGAAGCTTGATCAGATCGACGACTAGAGCTTTCAGCGCCCATAGTTCGAACGAAATTCCCGGTCAGGGCTCTCGACACGGGGGATAGCTCGCGTCATTGGGGATTCTTGCCTTTGTCCAAGTCAGGGAAATTCTTGCATGTCCGCCATACGCCACGCCCTTTCGATCAAGCGCGAAGACGATTTCGCTCAGTGGTATCAAGAAGTCATCTCTGCCGCTGACATGGCCGAAGAATCAGGTGTGCGCGGGTGCATGGTGATCAAGCCATGGGGCTTTGGCATATGGGAACGGATGCAGCGCCTGTTGGATGACCGGATCAAGCAGGCCGGTGTTCAGAATGCCTATTTCCCGATCTTCATCCCGCTCGCCAATTTTGAGCGTGAGGCCGCGCATGTTGAAGGCTTCGCCAAGGAAATGGCAGTTGTTACCCACCACCGATTGATCGCAGACGGGGAAGGGGGCCTTGTTCCCGATCCCGAAGCCAAGCTGGAAGAACCCCTGGTTGTGCGCCCGACATCGGAGACGATTATCGGCGATGCGATGAGCCGGTGGATTCAAAGCTGGCGCGATTTGCCGCTCAAACTCAACCAGTGGGCCAATGTTGTCCGCTGGGAAATGCGCACGCGAATGTTTCTTCGGACGAGCGAATTTCTTTGGCAGGAAGGCCATACGACCCATGCCACCGCAGAAGAGGCGAGAGTGGAAACCATGCGCGCTTTGGAAATGTACCGCGCCTTCGCCGAAGAAGATGTGGCAATGCCGGTCATCGCAGGCGAAAAGCCGGAGAATGAACGCTTTCCAGGTGCTCGTGAGACGTGGTCTATTGAGGCCATGATGCAGGACGGTAAAGCGTTGCAAGCGGGCACAAGCCACTATCTCGGCACCAATTTCGCCGAAGCTGCTAATATCCGATATCAGGATCGCGAAGGCGCACAGGAACTGTGCCATACAGTTAGCTGGGGCATGTCTACCCGCATGGTCGGCGGGCTTATCATGACTCACGGTGACGATGATGGCTTGCGTGTTCCACCCGCGCTCGCCCCATTTCAGGTGGTGATCCTGCCTATGCTGCGCGACAAGCCAGAAGATGCTGCGCTGCTTGAATACTGCGAGACCTTGCACGCCAGTCTGGCGAGCCAGACTGCACTTGGCGAGCCGATGCGCGTGCTGCTCGATACACGCCCCGGAAAAGCGGCCGCGAAACGGTGGGACTGGGTGCGCAAGGGCGCTCCGGTCATCATCGAAGTCGGTGGCCGTGATATGGACAACGGTGTTGTCAGTCTGCTTCGCCGCGATGCCTTGTGGGACATGAACTCCGGCAAACCCGCTTTGGAAAACCCGACGCGGGAACAAGCGGCAGAAGCCATTCCATCAACTCTCGCCGAGATGCAGACCGGCCTGTTCACAGAGGCGCGCGATCGGCGGGAAGCCAATATCACTCGCGACATTACCGATATGGCGGGGCTGGCGGAGTACTATGGCGAAGATCGCCGCCGTCCGGGCTGGGTTGAAGTGCAATGGTCCAAACCGACCGGAGCAGGGCTTGAGGCGGTCATAGCGCAACTGAAAGCGCTTAAGCTGACTTTCCGCAACGTGCCAATGGACGCGGCGCCTGCTGACGGCACGTGCATCTTCACGGGTGAGCCCGCTGTGGAACGGATTTACGTCGCGCGCGCCTATTGAAGAGACGGATTTGGAGCGAATTCGATGATCGATGCCATCAAATACAATCTGGCTCACCTGACGAACTTCTCCGGGCGTAACGCAAGACCTACATTTTGGTGGTATGTGCTGTTCCTCGTGGTTGCGCAGTTTGTCGCGGGATTCCACGCAGCGATTCCAATGGTGGTTTCCAGCACAACTACCGCTTTCGATACAATCCAGTCGGGCGGAGACCCCGAGCAGATACAAGCGACGATGTTTGCTGGAATGGCAGACGCTATGGAAACGCAGATTTACATCGACGCCGTACTTTCCATCGTCATAATGCTGTTGCTGGTCGCATCCTTTGTCCGCCGCCTGCACGATGCAGGCTTTAGTGGTCTTGTGGCGATCATTCCTTTTGGGCTCCAATTAATTGCAGTCGCCGGGAATATTTCCATGATCGGGAAGATGCAGGAACTGTTCGCTGTGGCGAATGATCCTGTGCAAATGCAACAAATGCAGGCCGATCTGGTGTTCACTCCTGGCAGCATCGCAGGATGGATCGCGATACTGGTTGTGGTCGCCTTTGGTGTGATGAATTCGCAGGACGGCCCCAATCAGTATGGCGATGAGCCAGCAGAGCAGGTGCGCTAAGAAGCCGGCCCCCGGCAATCGTCCCGCTTGCCATCTGCCGCGAATTGCGCGACCAAAAGCGTCATGCGTTATTTTCTAATGACTGCGGCGCTTTTGACCGCTTCCACCGTTCCCGCTTTCGCGCAGAACGACCCCGCTGCTCCCGTTTCTGAGGAGCGCTTGCAATCCGATGTTGAAACGATGATTTCCTTCGGCACGCGGCATACGCTTTCCAGCTATGACGATCCGGAGCGTGGCATCGGAGCGGCTCTCGATTGGGGGCGGGCAAAGTTTGAAGCGGCCAGTGCGGCCTGCGGCGGATGCCTCGAAACACTGTTTGTGGAAGATATGCGAAGCGGCAGGCGCATTCCGGAGCCGGTACTGATCCGCAATGCTCTGGCGATCCAATGGGGCAGTGAACGGCCCAATGAAGTTGTGATCATTCAGGGCCATATCGACAGCCGCGGGTCTGACGTCATGGACGCAGAAATTGAAGCGCCCGGCGCAAATGACAATGCCAGCGGAAGCGCACTGGTGCTTGAAGCCGCACGAGCCCTCAGCCAGCGGGAATATCCCACAACCATCATTTATGCGCTTCTCTCCGGTGAGGAGCAGGGCCTGTATGGCGGAAATGTGCTGGCGGACTACGTGACGGAGCAGGGCTGGACGGTGAAGGCCGTGCTGAACAATGATGTCGTCGGCGGATCATGCGGGTCTGACGGCGTTTGCGACGCTGATCATGTCCGCGTGTTTTCCGAAGGCGTGCGTGCTGATGCGGATGCGGCGACACGGGGCGCGATGCGCAGCCGGGGCGGAGCGAATGATTCGCCGAGCCGCAACCTTTCACGTTGGCTCGACAGCTTTGCTGCAGGATATGCGGACGGCATTGATGTGCGCCAGACATGGCGCAGCGACCGAATGGGCCGGGGCGGTGACCACTTGCCGTTCCTTGATCGCGGTTATCCCGCCATCCGCATGTCGGTCGCTATTGAAGATTACGAGCACCAACACCAGGACCTGCGCGTCGAAGATGGCGTGACCTATGGCGACACTGCGGATGAGATGGATTTCCCATATCTGGCGCAGGTAACGCGTTTTAACGTTCGTGCTGCCGATGTGCTGGCACGTGCGCCAATGCCGCCTGTTGTGACGGCTCGCGGTGCAGTTCGCACATCAACCCTGCTTGAATGGGATATGGCCGAAGGAGCAGCTGGCTACCGTATTTACCGGCGCGTCACGGATGCAGCGTACTGGGATGCCGAACCGTATTTGGCAATCGGCGCAGACGCCGAAATCTCTACGCCACTAACCGATGAAGTCCCACAGTCTGGCGATGAGGTGGCGTTCGCTGTAGTGAGCTCGGACGCGGAAGGCTCCTATTCCGCCGACCTGACCGCATTGCGGGGTGACGATTATATATTCGGTGTCAGTTCTGTTTCGGCGGATGGTGTCGAAAGCCCCGTCTCCAGCGCAGTCCCCGGCGGAGGTTTCTATCCGCTAGCCATCGACAGCGAGGACTAAGCCCCCATATAGCGGCCCATGCCAAGAAAACAGAATTTCAGAAAATTCCAAGGCCTGCCGAACAAGGATCAGGTCCTCGAATTCATCAAATCCGCCGATGGTCCCGCCGGAAAGCGCGAAATCGCGAAGCATTTCCGCCTGAAGGGGCAGGAAAAGATTGCGCTTAAGGCGCTACTCAAAGACATGGCCGAGGAAGGCTTAATCGACGGGCGCAAAAGCGCGTTTCACCGGATGGGCGGTCTGCCTAAGGTCACTGTGCTGCGCATCGTCGAAATCGACGAGGGCGAGCCCATCGCCATTCCGGAAAGCTGGCAACCCGATGACGCCACGCCGCCGCCGCGTCTGCGGGTGATTGAACGCAAGAAGCAATCAGCCCTGCGCAAGGGTGACCGTATTCTGGCGAGGACAGAAGAAGCCGGACGCGGATGGATCGCCCATCCGATGAAGAAACTGCCCAATCAAGACGGCGCGATGTTGGGAGTGATCGAAGTTGATAAGGGCGGGCAAGCGTGGCTCGCCCCTGTCGACAAGAAGATACGCACCTCCACCAAGGTCAGCGATACCGGCGGCGCGGAGGAAGGCCAATTGGTCCTCGCCGAACCTGCCGGACGCGGACGTAATGCCAGCGCAAAAGTTATCGAAGTGCTGGGCGATCCTCTCGCTCCGAAAAGCTATAGCCTGATCGCGATCCATAAATTCGGCATTCCGCACACCTTCCCGCAGGAAGTACTGGATGAAGCGGAACTGTCCGCAAAATTGCCGCTGCATGAGGACAAGCGCGAAGATCTGCGCGATTTGCCTATCGTGGCCATAGATCCCGCCGATGCCCGCGATCATGATGACGCCATTTGGGCAGAGCCGGACGGGAAAGGCGGCTTCAAGGCGCTCGTCGCGATTGCCGACGTATCCTATTACGTTCGCCCTGACAGCAAGTTGGACCGGGAGGCCCGCAAGCGAGGCAATTCCGTCTACTTCCCTGACCGCGTTGTGCCGATGCTGCCCGAGGTGCTCTCTGCCGATGTCTGCTCACTTCGTGAAGGCGAAGACCGCGCCGCCATGGCATGTCACCTTAATATCGATGCAAAAGGTAAGATCACCAATTGGCGCTTCACCCGTGCGGTGGTGCGTATTGCGGAAACCGTTGCATATGAAGTCGCACAGCAGCGCATTGACGAGGGTACAGCAGGCGCAAATCTGACGAATCTGTGGGATGCCTGGAAGCTCCTCGCTGCGGCGCGGGCTGACCGGGATCCGCTGGACTTGGACTTGCCCGAACGCCGCGTTGTTCTGAATGAACAAGGTCAGATAGAGGAAATCGCCGTCCGCGAACGGCTCGATGCCCACCGCGTCGTGGAAGACTTCATGATCTCCGCCAATGTCGCGGCGGCCAAGGCGTTGGAGAGCAAGGTTCAGCCGGTTGTTTACCGCATCCATGAGCCGCCAACTCGGGAAAAGCTGATCGCCTTGCGCGAGTATTTCGATGCCATTGGCAAAAATCTCGCGCTGGGGCAGGTCATCACGCCGGGACTGTTTAACCGGATGCTGAAGGATATTGCTGATCCTGCTGAGAAGGGTCTCATCATGGAAGCCGTCCTCCGCAGCCAGACACAGGCCTATTACGGTCCGCAAAACGCCGGGCACTTCGGACTGGCGCTCGGTTCCTATGCGCATTTCACTTCGCCCATTCGCCGCTATGCCGATTTGCTTGTACACCGGGCATTGGTGGACGGCTTCGGATTGGAGCTGCCTGCGCCGAAGGGACGGATCCCGGATACCAGCGGGCTCGCGGATCGTGACCGCGAGAAGCTCAGCACGATTACCGATGCCATCAGCGTTACTGAAAGACGCGCGATGGAGGCTGAACGTGACACGGTCGATCGCTATGTCGCTGCGTGGCTGTCGGCCCGGGTGGGAGAAGTCTTCCCTACCCGCATTACCGGAGTGCAAAGCTTTGGATTCTTCGCGACAATCGTAGGATTGGGCGGGGACGGGCTTATCCCGATTTCCACGCTGGGCCGCGAATATTTTCGTCACGATGAAGCAGGTCGCGCTCTGATAGGAGAGGATAGCGGCACCAAATTTGCGGTCGGCGATGTGCTGGACCTCCGCCTTGGTGAGGCCAATCCGTTAACCGGCGCACTGAAGTTTGAGCTGCCCGAAGGCAATGGACGACAGAAAGTGGTCCCTCGCGGTGATCGGCCTGCTCCGCGCAAAGGGCGCTCGTTCAAGAAGGGTCCCCGCAAGGACAAGCACGGCAAGGATAAACAGGGCAAGCACCAAATCGGTCAGCGTGGTCGTCCCGGCAACATCCGCCATCAGGGGCGCAAAAAGAAATAGGCGTCGGCCGCCGCTTCAGCTCAGACGGTCGATTTCCTCGTGAGAGAGTCCGCCCGGGATGATGAAAAGCGGGCAGCTCAAATTGCCAACATGGGTCGAAAAGTGCGTGACGAGGGGGCCGGGCGCGCCCTCCGGAGCTGCGCCCAGCACCAGCGCGGCAACTTCTGGGTGCTCTTCCAGATAGGCCGCAATCACGGTTTTGCTGTCGCCAACGCGCACTGCGATCTGCGGCATCTTGCCGCTTTCGTAAGCGAGTTCACCTGCGGCCGAATTGGCCAGAACTTCCGCCCTGTCGCGCGCCTCTTCCTCAATTGTGGC
>ENA-ORXU01000929-ORXU01000929.1-marine-metagenome-genome-assembly--contig:-NODE-929-length-27989-cov-4.078031_pt1 | contig 27989 bp, 25 predicted proteins | sample MGYA00237869_ERZ511484 | MGnify/ENA metagenome assembly ERZ511484 | reverse complement strand
GGAAGCGGTCAAGGAAGAACTTTTAAATCTGAAATATGATCAAGCTCAGGAGTTGGAAATATATCGGCCTTCGAATGTATTGTACCGTGTGAAGGATACAGAGAGGGAACAATCAATATATATGGGCTGCGTCCGGTTGGAATCGAGTGAATTGCTTCGTGAATTGGGGATGAGGTGCCTGGATCTAGCGGGATCAGCGATTGACGTCCTACGTCAATTAGTCAAAACAACGCTTGACTACCATTCCCTCCTAGAACCACCCATTTTATCCATAAGCTGAGCACATATCAGCTAAATTCTCCTCAAATTCCTCGAGTTGAACAATCCAAAAACGTACTATACAAGAAAATGATCTAATTTTCTCAAAACCGCCTTTGTCCTAACATTGAATTAATTCTTGGTACGGTGGGTGTATTCACTGCCCATTTGGTCACTCAGACATAACACATTAATTGTAGAGCATAAATTGTCTTTTGACGACAAAATGAAATGCACCCTTAGTTCATGACACACTAGCCATCTCTATGATTATGACTAAATTTGCGCCTCGATAACCGACTATGACGCATATATATCAAACCATATCAGAACTCGTCCAGACTTACTTCGATAAGCATTTTCAAATCCGTCCAGATTCGAGTAAAATCGTTGTGAACGAAACTAGAGATGAATTCGAAGGAGACTATACGCTTGTCGTCTTTCCGCTGGCGGGTATGGCTCGGAGTAAACCCGAAGCACTTGGTGAAACCCTCGGCGAATATTTGGTTGATACATCAGTTGATTTGATCGCATTCAATGTAGTCAAAGGGTTCTTAAACCTCTCTTGCTCCAACACCTATTGGATCGAAGAATTGGCAAGGCAAGAATCGCACACAGATGTCGTGCCTCGAATTGGCCAGAAAAAAATCGTCCTAGAATACAGCAGCCCAAACTCTAATAAACCACTGCATCTTGGTCATGTGCGAAATATTCTCTTGGGCTGGTCAGTCGGACAAATCTTGGAAGCTGTCGGAAATGATGTACACTTTACTCAAATTGTGAACGATCGCGGAGTAGCCATATGCAAATCCATGCTCGCATGGGAATCCTTTTATGAAGGGGACACGCCAGAAAGTACCGGCGTCAAACCGGATCATTTCGTAGGGAATGCGTATGTCACTTTTAATGAAAAATTTGAGGAGGAATATGAAGCCTGGCAAAATAGTCAACCCGGAAAAAAAGCATTTGACGACCGCGATGACAAGTCATTAGATGAAACAAAATTTTATAAAGAATTTAAAAATGAATATTATAATACCCAGAGTGAGCTGGGAGGAGATACGCGCAAAATGCTTTTAAATTGGGAGAATAAGGATCCTGAAACACGCGCACTTTGGAAAAAATTAAACGACTGGTTTTTAGAAGGATTTAAGCAGACAGTGGCTCGATTAAATATTTCATTTGATAGCAACTATTATGAATCCGAAACATATTTGATCGGAAAAGAAATAATTCAAGATGGCCTTGACAAAGGCGTATTTTACAAAGAACCTGATGGGTCAGTTTGGATTGATTTGACCGAGGAAGGTCTTGATAAAAAAATATTGTTACGAAGTGATGGAACGGCAGTATACATGACTCAAGATTTGGGTACCGCCCGGACACGATTTGAGGATCATGGTATGGATGCCATGATATATACAGTTGGAAATGAACAAGAGTACCATTTTCAAGTTCTTTTTGCCATCTTGAAAAAAATTGGCGATGCTTATGCCGAAGATTTGTACCACCTCTCTTACGGAATGGTGGATTTACCAAGTGGACGGATGAAAACACGTGAAGGCACTGTCGTTGATGCCGATGACCTCATCGAAGAAGTGATCGAAAAAGTCAAGAAAAATAGTGAAGGGCGCGACGAACTCAATATGCTGTCTACCGATGAAAAAAATAATATTTTTGAAACAATCGGGATTGGCGCGCTAAAATATTATATGCTTCGCGTTGAAGCTCGAAAAGGTATGCTTTTCAATCCTGAAGAATCTGTCGAATTAAAAGGACAAACAGGGCCGTATATTCAAAATGCATATGTGCGCATTCAATCGATAAAGCGTCGCTTGGAAAAAGAAATGACAAGTTCTTATTCAAATTATGCAACGGTCAACGCAGAAGAAAAAGCGGTTGTCAAACGAATTAGTAGTTTTGGAGAGGAAGTGGTGCAGGCTGCAAAAAAATATGATCCGTCGATTATTGCCTCGTATGTTTTTGAATTGGCGCGTACATTTCATCGGTTCTATCACGATCACAGCATCGTACATGCAGATACCAACGACGCCAAGGCATTTCGATATCATATGGCTAATTTAGTCGCAACACGTTTGGAGCAAGGAATGAAATTGTTGGGGATTGACATGCCTAGCCGCATGTAAATAAATAGGAAAACATGAGTGAAGAAAATAAATCGTTGAATTTTATCGAGCAAATTATCGAGGACGATATTGCTGCTGGAAAACACGATGGACGTGTACACACGAGATTTCCTCCCGAGCCAAATGGTTATTTACATATTGGTCATGCGATGTCAATATGCCTCAATGCCGGCATAGCGAAAGAATATGATGGGAAATTTAATTTGCGCTTTGACGACACTAATCCAAGTACTGAAGAAACAGAATATGTCGATTCGATAAAAGAAGACGTGCGTTGGCTAGGATTTGAATGGGAGGCACCAGAATATTACACCTCTGATTATTTTCCACAACTATATGATTTCGCGATTCAATTAATAAGATATGGAAAAGCGTTTGTGGATGAATCTACGGCTGAAGAAATCGTATTGCAAAAAGGCAACGTCGATGGTCCCGGACAAGAAAGTCCGTATCGCGATCGACCGATAGAAGAGAGCTTGGATTTATTTGAGCGCATGAAGAATGGCGAATTCGAGGAAGGAAAGATGGTCTTACGCGCAAAAGTAGATATGTCATCGCCCAATATGCATATGCGTGATCCGATCATATATCGTATCAAGCGTGAGCCTCATCATCGCACAGGAGACACCTGGAATATTTACCCGATGTATGATTTTGCTCATGGTCAATCAGACTCCATCGAAAAAATTACGCACTCTCTGTGTACAATGGAATTTGAGCATCATCGCCCATTGTATAATTGGTTTATTGAACAACTCGGTATTTTTCCATCACGACAAATAGAATTTGCACGGCGCAACGTGAGTTACATGATCACGAGCAAACGAAAATTGCTTCGACTTGTCCAAGAAGGCGTGGTCAATAGTTGGGACGATCCGCGTATGCCGACAATTGCAGGTATCCGAAGAAGAGGTTATTCACCAGCTTCCATGCGCATGTTTGCCGAAAAATCAGGCATCGCCAAGCGTGATAATATTGTCGATGTTTCTTTAATGGAATCTTGTGCCAGAGATGATTTGAATAAAATTTCATGGAGAAGAATGGTGGTTTTAGATCCACTACGTGTCGTTATCACAAATTACGATGAAAATAATCCAGAACTTCTAAAAGCGGAAAATAATCCAGAAGCGGAAGAAAAAACTTATCGGGAAATTGAATTTTCAAATGAGATTTATATTGAGCGCTCAGATTTCATGATTGACCCTCCAAGAAAGTTTTTTAGAATGGGACCAGGACGGGATGTGCGCCTCAAGCATGCCTATATTTTGCATTGCGAACGATATGATACTGATGAAGACGGTGAGGTCACAACAGTTTACTGCACCTACTATCCAAATAGCAAGAGTGGAGAAGATGTATCCGGTGTCAAGGCAAAAGGCACCTTGCATTGGGTCAATACACACACATGTATTGACGTAGAAATCAGAGACTACGATCGATTATTTACGGTGCCGGACCCGTTGAATCAAGAAAAGGATTTTATGGAATATATAAATCCTGACTCATTGCATGTTATTCCTAACGCGAAAGCTGAGCCAGCATTGGCTAAAGCCTCGTTGGATGATCACTTTCAATTTTTACGAAAAGGGTATTTTATTAAAGATAAAGATTCGACACCTGATAAATCGGTTTTTAATTTAACCGTTGGGTTACGTGATTCATGGGCAAAACGAAATCAGCAAAAAAAATAATGCGGAAATAATACATGTCAAAAACACTATTGCATACCGAAAAATTTAATCTGACCTTGAGACGCTTATGCCATCAATTGTTAGAAAATTATGGAGATTTTGAGGATACATGTATTATTGGTATTCAACCACGAGGTAAATTTTTAAGCAAGAGAATTCGGGAACTGTTACTTGAGGAAGAACCAGCATTACAATTCAAGTATGGGCAATTGGATATTACATTTCATCGCGACGATTTTCGTCTTCGTGAAAAACCATTGCAACCCTACCCGACCGAAATAGATTTTGTGACCGAAGACAAGCGTGTCATTTTAGTTGATGACGTATTGTACACTGGACGAACAATCCAAGCGGCCTTGGCAGCCATCAACCATTTTGGGCGGCCGTCAGAAGTTGAATTGGTGACGTTAATTGATCGTCGATTTAATCGCCACTTACCTATTCAGGCTGACTATGTTGGTTTGCGGGTGGATGCACTTGATGAAGCTTATGTACGGGTCGACTGGAACCCGGATGGAAAAGAACGTGAAGTACTTTTATTTTCAGCAAAAAATAATGAAGAATAATGACGAAGTCTGATTTATCGACTCGACACTTACTCGGAATCAAAAATTTATCCGCAGCCGACATAGATATTATTTTTCGCACGGCTGATGAATTTAAAGATGTCATTAATCGACCGATAAAAAAGGTTCCCTCTTTACGAGATGTGACGATCGCCAACTTGTTTTTCGAAAACTCTACGCGTACCCGCATTTCATTTGAACTGGCTGAAAAAAGATTATCAGCTGATATCGTGAATTTTTCGGCATCATCATCTTCCGTCAAAAAAGGTGAAACACTTTTAGATACCGTCCGTAATATTCTATCGATGAAAGTCGATATGATCGTCATGCGCCACCCTTCGCCGGGAGCTCCGCATTTTTTATCGCATCGGGTTGATGCGGCAATTGTCAACGCAGGTGACGGCACGCACGAACATCCGACTCAAGCGCTCCTAGATTCATATTCAATTCGTGAGCGATTTAACAGCTTCAAAGGTTTGAATGTGGCCATTGTAGGTGATATCAAACATTCCAGAGTGGCATTGAGCAATTTGTTTTGTCTCAAAAAATTAGGCGCCAATGTCCGTTTGTGCGGCCCGAGTACACTCATTCCCAGGCATATCGAAGAACTAGGAGCAGAAATCTCTCATGATGTCGCTGACACGCTTGAATGGGCGGATGTAACAAATGTATTACGCATCCAACTCGAGCGGCAGAAAGGGGGATATTTTCCATCACTTCGCGAGTACCAAATGCACTTCGGTATCACCATGGACATGCTCGATAAGCTCTCGAATGTACCAGTAATCATGCATCCTGGCCCGATCAACCGAGGCCTCGAATTGTCAAGCGCTGTGGCTGACTCTGAACACAGCATCATATTGAATCAGGTCGAAAACGGTGTCGCGATTCGCATGGCGGTCTTATATTTGCTTGCAGGCCAGCGCACATCGTGATATGTTAACATTCTATTAGGTCAATAACTGTAACTTTTGAGCGTCCTTTGTCGTTCAAAATCGTAACGAGAAATTACTATTCCATGAATACTATAAAACTACTTTTTTTAAGTCTTATCCTTACTCTGTCAGGTATCGGTGCATCTCAAGCCCAAAATGGCTATGACATCACCGTGGAGCTTGAAAACTTTGAAGGCGATACGTTGGTGTTGGGTTATTACTTAGGAAATAATCAATATGTCAAGGATACCGCCATTGCGCATAAAAACAAATTTACTTTCAAAGGAGATGAGCCGTTAGATGTCGGCATGTACATGGTCATTGTACCACCTTTGAATGATGCTATTCAATTAGTCATTGAGGATGATCAAAAGTTTGAAGTCTTTGGGCGATATGACAAAGGGCCAAAGGATATTAAATTCAAAGGCTCCGAAGAAAATAATATTTATTATTCCTATGTCAATTTCGTTATGGAAAAACGTCCTTTGGCTGACGGCATTCGAAAACGAATGGATTCGCTTGATGAAAAGAGCGATACATACCAACAACTAGTCGGCGAATTGCAACAAGTGGATGTTGACGTGGCTACTCGAACGCAAGAAATTATTGATGCCAATCCGGATTCCTATACGGCGCTGATTTTACATATTAATGATCAAATCGAAATTCCAGAATATGAAGGCGATGAGGAAGATGTAAAATTAAAGCGGTTTCAATATTACAAAAAGGCGTATTTAAAAAATATAAACTTAGATGATCCGCGATCCTTTCGCACACCATACATGTATGAGCGCATCAACTATTATGTCGATAATCTTACCATGCGTGCACCAGATTCAATTATCGTTTCTGTCGATCAAATATTAGAACCGTTAATGGCATATGAAGATGCTTTTCAATATTATTTGGTGCATTTTTTAAATAAATATGCAAAATCAAATATTGTTGGACAAGATGCTGTGTACGTACATATCGCGGATAAATATTATGGCACAGGTAAAGCACCTTGGACGGAGGAAGAACAGTTGAGTAAAATTCTAAAAAATGCTCGTGCGCTGAAGCCAACGCTTATCGGTAAAAAGGCTCCAAATCTTTTGTTGTATGATAAAGATGATAAAGCGGTCTCCCTACATGATATCGAGGCAGAATACCTGATCATATATTTTTGGAGTCCAGATTGTGGTCACTGCAAGAAATCTACACCGAAGATGATTCAATTTCAAAAAGATTTTGCGGATAAAGGTCTGCGTGTTGTAGCTATATGTAGCAAGCTCGGAAAAGACTATGATTCTTGTTGGAAGTATGTTGATGAGACAGAAGGCATGGAGTCATTATATGTACTCGGCGATGAAAAACACGCCTCAGGGTTCAAATCACTTTATTACGTAAAGACAACACCGAAAATATATGTGTTAGATGCCCAGAAAAAAATAGTATCAAAAGGTATCGGTGCAGAACAACTTCCAGAATTATTAAAATATCTAGACGAGCAGGATAAGAACCAATAAAAGCATATGCTCAAGCGCATTGATTCATTATTAATTAAAGCTTTTTTACCGCCATTTTTTTTGGCATTTATCGTTGCGCTTTTTGTATTGATTATGCAAGCGATTTGGCTTGTGATCGATGACATCATGGGTAAGGGTGTCGGTATGTTTATGATCCTTGAGATTTTGGGTTACATGTGTGTCACGTTGTTTCCAATGGCGCTCCCGATAGGTATTTTAATTGCGTCCGTGATGGTGTTTGGAAATATCTCCGAACGGTACGAACTCGCTTCTATGAAATCTGCAGGCATGTCTTTAATTAGGATTATGGCACCACTTATGATCATTACTATGTTAGTTTCGATATTCTCGTTTGTCTGCTCAAATTATCTCATACCCGTTTCTAATCTTAAATTCAAGACGCGACTCCATGACATAAAAAGACAGAAACCCACACTGAGTATTCAAGAGCGAGTATTTAATTATGATTTTTCTGGTATGACATTGCGCGTTGGCAAAAAACATGAAGATGGCCAAACGATCGAAGATATTATGATTTATGATCAAGCAAGTGACAACAGTGGCAATCTTCTCTTGACCAAGGCTGATCATGGTAAAATGTTCATGACAACCGATCAACGTGGGTTTGTCATTCAACTGTCGGATGGACTGCAGTATCAAGAATTGAAAGAAACCGGCAGCTCTAAATTTCCCTTTGTCAAAGTAGCATTCAAAGAATCCGAAAAAGTATTTGATCTGACGCAGTTTGAAATGAACAGAACTGATGAAGAGCAACACAAAGAACATTACGCCATGCTGAATGCCGGACAACTCCGCTCGGCCACGGACACGCTGCAAAAGCGAATTGACGAGTCACGCATTAAGTCTGTCAGCTATATCATTCCACCTGCGCGAACGACAGATATCAAAACCATCGAACGTGCTCAAAAAAATAAATCGAAAAAGCTCACCGGTCAGCGTCCGGAAGTAGATAAATTGACTGATCCAGCTATACCCTTTTACAAGACATTTTCTAATCTCGATTTACGCCTCCTTCTCCCCAAGCTCAAAACTAGCATTGGTCGTGATATGGCGAATGTAAAAAGAGAAAATTTAACTCGAAAAAATTTAATTTTAAAACAAGCGCGGCATATTTATGAATTGCACTTTAAGTATGCTTCCGCGTTGATCTGTTTTATCTTTTTATTTATTGGAGCTCCAATGGGTGCGATTATTCGAAAAGGGGGTTATGGATATCCCCTATTAATCACCATATTATTTTTCATGCTGTATATGGTGTTGACGATCAGCTTCAAAGAAACCATGAAAGTCGGCAAGATGGATCCATTCATTGCCGCTTGGCTACCGGTGGTTATTCTAATCCCGATCGGAGCCATTCTGACCACAAAAGCTATGAATGATTCCAAGTTTCTCGATATCGATCGTATCGCAGCGTTTTTTCGAGGTATTAAAGAGAAGAGGCAAGCGAGAAAAGCAGAAGTTTCAGTATAATTTAATGGCAAGTGCTACCCTAATTTACAGCGTATTGAACAGAGTGCTGGCTAGCAACGCGATTGATTATATTTGCCCTCATGAAAGAAGTGATCAATACCGACCAGGCCCCAAAAGCACTAGGGCCATATAATCAAGCGACTGCCAGTGGAGGTTTCGTGTTCACAGCTGGCCAAATAGCGCTAGATCCGGCTACAGGTGATCTGGTCAATGGCAGTATCGAAGAAGAAACGGACCAAGTTTTGAAAAACCTAAAGGCCGTTTTAATGGCTTCCGACTGCGGACTGGAAGATGTGCTCAGTGTGACTGTTTACGTCACTGACATGCATCAGTATGCAAAAATAAACGCCATATACTCGAATTATTTTCCGGATGATACGGCTCCAGCGCGAGCACTCGTAGAAGTTAGAAATCTGCCAAAATTTGTCAATGTGGAAATCTCTGCGATCGCCGTTCGTTCAAATTAATCCTACTTCATACAATTATAAAAAATGAGTGAGAAGCAAAGAATTATGTCGGGTATTCAGCCCACAGGCAATCTACATATCGGTCGATATTTTGGAGCGATTCAAAACTGGGTCAACCTACAAGATGAATACGAATGCTTTTATTGCGTGGTAAATTATCATGCAATCACTATGCCATACAAACCGGATAAATTACGACAAGCGTCCTGGGATGTCGTTTTTAATTTAATAGCCTGCGGTGTCAAACCGGAATATTTATTTATTCAGTCTATGGTTCCAGAACATACAGAGCTAGGGTGGATATTAGGGGCGTTTACGTCCTATGGATATTTGAGTCGTATGACGCAATTCAAAGACAAATCCGTTCAAGCGACCGGCACTTCAAAAGACGCTTATATATCAAGCGCCTTGTTTACCTATCCCGTTTTGCAAGCGGCCGATATTTTAATTTATAATGCACACAAAGTACCGGTTGGAAAAGATCAGGAGCAGCACTTAGAGTTAACTAGAAATATAGCTCAGCGATTTAATCAACAAACGAATTCGGATTATTTTAATGTTCCCGAAGCTTTGTATACACCATTTGCTAAAATCTTAAGTACGGCAGATCCAACAATAAAAATGTCAGCCAGTAAAGGCGACAAACATAACATCGATGTATTTGCCGATCCGGCTCGCATGAAAAAACAAATCATGTCTGCGGTGACGGATAGTGGAGATCAAACTGAGGGGGTCATGAGTCCAGGTGTAGAAAACCTGTTTTCGTTACTCAAAGCAACAAATGAAAATGAACTACACGCAACCTTGATGCAGGATTATCAAAATGGTAATTTGCAATACGGACATTTGAAGGGTGAAGTGGCAACGGCATTGATCAATTTTACACAACCAATGCGTGACAAGCGTGAAGAGCTCTTGTCTAACCGAAAAGCTGTGAAAAATCAAATCAAATCATCGGGTTATGATATTCGTCAAAAAGCCATTCAGCGACTCAAGGAAGTGAAAGATCTTGCGGGGTTGTAGTTAATGCGTCAAAAACTAAGTTTCTCCGGCATAATTCTTCATTTTTTTCCATTGCTCTTCTTCACTCATTAGTCGCGTAGCACAGGCTATGCTCCATCTTCGTTCATCGATCAATGAAAAAATAACTTGAATGATATCGGAACCACTTGATACTTGACGCATTTGTGCGTCAGGAACTAGATTAATTTATAATTGCGATACTCCCCTATTTGATGACCAAGTACTTTCTCAGACGCGCGTTTAAGTCGCTCTTTTAATGACAAGGAGTTTTTTGAAATATCGTAATCAAACTTCCAGTTATTTCGTGCAATTCGAGGTGCCATGATGGCGGGGTGACTGCCGTCAAATTGACTTAAAATGTCTATTTGACCATAATCGAATTTATTTTCTGATTCAGAGATAACAGGTATGTCTGATGATTCTATGCCATGTCGAACCAGGCGATCGTTTTTAACTTTTTCGAGCATCACTTCCGGCGGTTTCACCCAACCATAATGATAAATCGTGGCATCAACTGCCTTGACATTTAATTTTTTATTATCGCCTTTTCTAAACCCTTGTGCGTCGCGATAAGAATATATTGATCGATGATTTTTAATCACTCGGATCTCATGTTTATACCATTGCGCAGAGCTCCCGACATAATCATATGAACCGTAAAAATGATTGTATTTAAAGAGTAGGCCATCCACTTGATCATCTGATTGATATGCTTGCATCGCTCGGCGGATAGCCTCCATGTCCGCTTCATGCATCACCTCGTCTCCCTGTATATATACACACCAATCTGATTGCTTTGAGATCGCTTTCAAAGCTTTATTGGTCTCATCGGCTAAAACTGCCCCATCATTTAAAAGGGACTCATCCCACACCGTATCAATAATTCGAATATTAAAATCTATTTCTTCAATTAATGCTCTGGTCTCATCATCGGAGTCGCCCACCGCAACGACAATTTCATCGCATAGTGGCATGACCGATTTGATTGCTTCCTCAACGGGAAAATCATATTTAATAGCATTTTTAATAAATGTAAATCCGGTGACATGCATAAATAAAAAATTGATTTATTCTATCGATGAAATGTAAGTCGACGTCCTGTTGGTTGACCGAGAACTTGACCGTTGTCAACAACTATCTGACCGTTCAGTATGGTTTTATCAATATGACCTGTGAGCGTACGGCCCGTGAAAGGTGTCCACCCACATTTTGACCATACATTGTGCGCTTCGGGATTATAATCGACGTCAGGATCAAATAACAAGAGGTCCGCTACGTAACCTTCCCGGATATAACCTCGGTCACCCATATCAAATATATCTGCAACTGCGTGACACATTTTATCGACCAATAATGTGAGCGGCATCCAACCTTCATTATAAAATGTCAGTGCTGTATGAAGGGTATGCTGTATCAGTGGCAGGCCGGAAGGCGCGGCTGTGTAGTGCTGACTCTTTTCATCAGTTGTATGCGGTGCATGATCTGTTGCCATGACATCAATCACACCTTGTTTGACCGCATTGCGTATAGCTGATTGATCCGATTTATATTTGATCGCCGGATTACATTTTATTAAATTCCCTTTTTCTTCATAATCATCAGCAGTAAAATACATATGATGAACACATGCTTCGGAAGTGATTTTTTTATTACGACGATCATCGTCAGTAAATAATTCGATTTCTTTTTCTGTCGATATATGTAAAATATGGAGTCTTGATCCATATTTATTAGCCAAGTCGACTGCTTTAGATGACGATAAATAACACCCTTCGACAGAGCGAATTTGAGGATGATGTTTAGCGGATAATTGATCACCATATCGCGCTTCAAAATCGAGGACATTTTTTCGAATGGTTTCTTCATCTTCACAATGCGTGGCCATCAGCATCGGACAAGAAGAAAATAAATTATTTAATGCTTTGTCTTGATCAACGAGCATATTTCCTGTACTCGAACCCATGAAAATTTTTACACCGCATATATTTTTGGGATCCGTTTTTAATACTTCTTCTAAATTATCATTGGTCGCACCCATGTAAAACGAGTAATTGGCCCATGCACTTTCTTGACCAATATCATATTTCTCCTGCAGTTTAGCTTGCGTCACGGCAGGCGGCTTTGTGTTCGGCATTTCCATAAAGGAAGTGACTCCACCGACAATAGCGGCTCGCGATTCCGTAAATATATCGGCTTTATGGGTCAGACCAGGCTCTCGAAAGTGTACTTGATCATCGATAATTCCCGGCATACAGTGTAAGCCATTTGCCTCAATTTCATGGTTGGCATCGGCATCGATGGTTCCAATTTGCTCTATGCGATCATCTTTTATGAAAATATCCGACTCAAATATTCGGTTTTCATTAATAATCTTCGCATTTCTAATAATAGTCGTCCTAGACATTCAGCACTTTTTGATAGATTTGCCCGAAGATATTCACTATCACGGGAATGACAAAAAGCATTGCCTCATAAATGATCGACAGTGCTATTTTTGACTTTAGAAATTTCCAAATAAAATTTACAAGCATTGAATTTATCTAAAAAAATAGGCATTCTTGGTGGTGGTCAACTTGGTAAGATGCTCTGCGAGGCGGCTTCTCCCATGCATCTCAATCTTCACATCTTGGATCGCGACAAAAACTTTCCTGCGGCGTGGTCATGTCCGCGATTTCATCTTGGCGATTTTACAAATTATGATGACGTGATGACCTTTGCCAAGGACATGGACATTGTCTCTATCGAAATCGAAAAGGTGAATTTAGAAGCGCTAGTCGAACTTGAAAACGCAGGTAAAACAGTCATTCCATCCAGTTCGGTAGTCAGAACGATCCGTGATAAAGGCATACAGAAGAATTTTTACAAACAACATGGTCTTGATACATCGCCATTTACGTTGTATGATGATCGGCATGGCGTTTGGACGGCAATCATGAATGAAGAAATCACTTATCCGTTTGTACAAAAAGCAAGGCGCGATGGATATGATGGCAGAGGAGTCAGTGTCATCCGCTCTGAGGACGATTTACCTGACCTTATGGATGTTCCATGCCTTGTAGAAGATATGGTGGATATTTATAAAGAGTTAGCCATCATGGTCGCCCGAAATCCATCAGGAGATATCACCACATTCCCATTAGTTGAAATGGAGTTTGATGAAAAGGCCAATCTGGTGAATGACTTGGTTTGTCCTGCGGAAGTTTCAATTTCTATCGATGAACGAGCAACTTCATTAGCAATCGATTTGGCTGAAAAAATCGAATTGACTGGATTGTTGGCCATTGAATTGTTTTTGACCCAAGACGGAGATTTAATCATCAATGAAGTAGCTCCACGACCTCACAACAGCGGACACCATACGATTGAAGCTTGCAACTATTCGCAATATGACATCCATATCAGATGTTTGCTCGACTTGCCTTTACCAGAAATTTCATTGCTCAGACCTGCGGGTATGATGAACTTGTTAGGCTCAGCCGATCACTCAGGTGCGCCCAAAATCGTAGGACTCCATCATATATTCGAGACGGCTGACGCGTACCTCCATTGGTACGGTAAACCTGAGACCCGGCCAAATCGCAAAATGGGTCACGTGACTGTGTTGGGAGACAATCTAACTGCGGTTAGAGAGAAGTTAGCTAAATTGTCTCATGAAGTTAACATCACAACATGAATAAAGTAGGTATAATCATGGGGTCGGATTCCGACTTACCTGTCATGCAAGCGGCGGCTGATTTCTTGGAAAGTATAGATATAGCCTATGAAATGACTGTAGTCTCCGCCCATCGTACGCCTGAGCGAATGATGACATACGCGCAGGGTGCACATGAGAGAGGGATTTGCGTTATTATCGCTGGCGCGGGTGGTGCGGCTCATTTGCCCGGTATGGTAGCGTCATTGACACCCTTGCCTGTAATTGGTGTTCCGGTCAAATCATCAAATTCTATTGACGGTTGGGATTCTATTCTCTCAATTTTGCAAATGCCAAATGGTATTCCAGTCGCCACGGTGGCTTTGAATGGTGCAAAAAATGCAGGTATTTTGGCAGCGCGTATATTAGGATGTAATGATGCCGAAATCCAGAAGAAACTATTGGCATATGCTGATGAAATGAAGAAAACGGTCGAAGCTAAGGCAAAGAAAATGTCTGAATCGAATTAAGGCTTCTCTCGTTTCCTAGGCTAACTACCCCACTGATACCCACCCACATCAACACCGACTAATTTCAAAGCGCGGTCCGTCACCGTGCGCACTACCTCATCGATTGAAGTTGGTTTCGAATAAAATGAAGGTATAGCAGGACACATGATCGCACCGGCTTCAGTCAGCCGAACCATGTTGCGCAAATGTATGAGATTCAGTGGCGTCTCACGCGGTATGAGTACGAGTTTCCGGTTTTCTTTCAACATCACATCGGCTGCGCGAGTCATCAAGTCATTGGAGATCCCGTTGGCGATCCGACCTAGCATACCCATGCTGCAGGGGCAGATAATCATAGCTCCGTATTCGGCAGAACCAGAGGCAAACGGCGCCATGAAATCTTTGTTGTCGTATAGTTTAAATGGAATGGTGCTTTCATCCCATGTGCCATTTTCCAATTCCCAATTGACCACAGCGTTGTCTGTCATGACGATCGATGTGAGCACTTCCTCTTTGAATGGAATTAATGACTCTATAATTTGCTTGGCGTATACGCTTCCACTACTTCCGCTGATAGCCAATACAAGTTTATTTTTCATCATGTAAATATGAGAAGATTTTGTGTTGAAAATAATGACTATATTTGTCTTGACATTTTTTGTCATTTAATGATATGAAAGAATTGAAGACATATTTGAAAGACACACGACTTAGTCAAGACTTGCTTCTAAAGGATGTGGTTGCGAAGAGCGGGATTGATGGCGCTTTGCTGAGTAAGTATGAAAGCGGTCTTCGTCTACCCAGCGAACGACATATACGCCAGTTGGCGGATGCGTTGGCGGTTGACTATCAACTTTTGCGTGCCCGATGGCGTGCCGAGCAGCTCGTGCAGACCGTATCAGAAGAGATAGATCCTGGTTTGATCTGGTCGTTGGCTGAGCCTCGTGTGGAGTATCTCAAAAAACATCGAGAGCAAGTGGTACCCGAAGTGTCGGAGGAGCTTGCTAAGAAGTTGGCCCATGCTGACAAGTTGCGCGATCAATGGCAAAAAACAAAGCCCTTGAACTCAACGCAACTCACCAAGCTCAAAGCTTATTTTGATTTGCAGTATATATTTAATAGCAATAAAATCGAAGGAAATACATTGACATTGCATGAGACGGCGCTCGTCGTTGAGCAAGGGTTGACGATTGGTGGGAAGTCTGTCCGTGAGCATCTTGAAGCGATCAACCATGCCGAGGCGGTAGAGTATTTGGCAGATTTGATTTCATCGAAAGTAGACTTTAGTGAGCGTGAATTATTGCAGCTGCATCATCTCATATTAAAGGGTATTGACCGATTAAATGCCGGTCGATATCGGACAGCACCTGTGCGGATTTCCGGTAGTAGCTTGATTCCACCGGATCACTTTCAGCTGGCCGAGATGATGGAAGATTATTTTGGGATATATCGCCGTGTGAGTGCTCATGTGCATCCGATTATTTTAGCAGCAGATATGCATGAACGATTGGTAACGATTCACCCATTCATCGATGGAAATGGACGGACGGCACGCTTGATCATGAATTTAATTTTGATGAAACATGGATTTACCATTTGCAATTTGAAGGGTGACGATACATCACGATTGGCATACTACAAAGCACTGGAGCAAGCTCAAGCCGACAATGACACTTCAGCTTTTTATGACTTGATTGCAGATGCCGTGATTTTATCATTGGAGGCACATCTAAGTATGATTTGATCGCCTTCAATAAATTTCATACGATGAAAGGACGGCTCATAAAAAGAATGAGTCGTTCTTTTTATTATTTATAAAACAATTATTTCTTACTTTGTCCGAAATCAACACGCAATTTGAGCAAAGGTATAGACATCCACGATCTGCAAGAGCTGTATAGGACCCAATATGGGCGACTGTTGAATTACGGCCGATCACTTATAGGATCGACTGAGGATGTCAAAGAAATCATCAATGATGTTTTTCTAGCCGTTTGGCGCAACCGGGCTACGTTGGACAAAGATCGTAATGTGGAGGCTTATTTACGACGAGCGGTTAAAAATCGCTGTATCAACTATCTGAAAGCGAATCGAATGAAAAAAGTCGATATCGAAGACAAAAAATATTACTTAACAAACGATGAAACTGTAGATCAACTCGTCCACGGAGCGGAGTTGAAAGCGTTTTTATATGATTGTGTCGAAAAACTTCCTCCGAAATGCAAAGAAATTTTTATTCTTAGCAGAGAAGAAAATTTGCCACATAAGGAGATCGCCAAACGCTTAGACCTATCCGTAAAGACGATAGAGAATCAAATTTCGATTGCATTAAGAAAACTACGTAAAATGTTGGAAGACAGCCCATTTTGATTGATAAAACAAATGATATTTTATTAGGGGGGACATGTTGAACTCCTTGTAGATAATAACGAATTTTGCACCGAAAGGTGTCGATATCTTATGAACGAAGAACAACTTTTTAATCTGCTATTAATCGAGGAAGCGCGAGCGCTGACTGATGACCAAGCACGTGCGTTGGCCGAATACCGTCAAACGCGTGTGGCTGACGTGCAAGCCTTTACGCAAATTCTCCATAATACAAGAGGCTTAAGCTTTCCATCGGACGAAGACATTTCATCATCCTGGGATAATATACAACATAAATTCACTGAAGATAGAGATGAGCGTCAAGAGACTTTCCCCGTGCGACGCAGTGGTTTCCGTGTCTGGGTTGGTATTGCGGCCGGACTTCTACTTTTATGTGTCGCATATTTTATGCTACGACCAAACGCTACAGCGACTTATGCCAATGGTGATCAGATGTCAACAGAGCAATTAGCAGACGGCAGTGTAATCACAATCAATCAACATTCGGCTACATCTGTCGCAGGCACCTATGGCGTATCAGAAAGAGCGCTCAACGTGCAAGGCGATGTATACATAGATGCGAATAAAGATGAGCTCCCTATGATTGTCACTTCTGAGCGATTTCGTATCGAAGTTTTGGGTACACGATTCAGCATTATGGATTATCCCAATGACAATATTTCATCAGTCACCCTGTACGAGGGAATGATCACACTGACAACTCCAGATGGACAAGAATTGAAAATGGAAAGCGGAGACCATATTTGTTGGAATCAAATCGACAAGTCATACATTCGATCAAAGGCGTCGCGTAATACACCGGGCTGGACGACTGGCGACCTCACTTTCGACAATGTTACTTGGGAAGAAGCTTTAGTTCGTATAGAACGACAATTCGACATTGCATTCAAAGGCAAAGATCAAATTGCACTTAAAGATCACTTTAGACATGAGCAACAAGATAATAATCTAAGTACCCTAATCAACCGCATTGAGCGAACAACACAGACACGCATAGAACAAATCGCCGAAAACGAGTATCGCATTAGAAAGCAATAATTGTAATTCCTAATAGTTCGTTGTGTATCTTTCACTGTAATCAATCGACGTTTTTGACGTGTTAGAAATCGTATGAATATCAGATGCACAATACCCCTTCTTTTATTGTGTCTGCTCGAAGTGACAGCAGAAGCTCAGGTTGATCGCTATTCATTCGCATTTCAAAACATCCCACTGATTGAGGTTTTAGCAGAAATCGATGAGGCAACCGATTATTCCTTGACGTATGTCCCCGAAAGTATTCCGAATCGCAGTATATCCGGCGCTTGGGAAGACATCGACATTCCACAAATGTTACATGAATTATTCTTAGGTGAAATTATAGGATTTGATATTGAAGATAATAATATCATCATCTTCTCTAAACGGAGCTGGACGGATCCTTTTCAATTATTTGGTAGAATGTCCGATAGTGAATCAGGTGAGGTATTGAGTGGTGCAAATATTTACACCGATGCTTTTCAAGGTGTAGTCTCTGATAATTACGGTCTATATTCAATAGAAATAGATCCGCTCCGTGATTCAGTTTTGCTTTTTCAGTACTTGGGCTACTCCCCTATTCAAATTCCAATCGACAGACTTGATGACGGACGTCGCGATATTGAGATGGACGTGAATTATAATTTCTTGAAAGAAGTTACGATTACATTTAAGAAAAATACGAATATTGCTTCGCCACCGGATCGAAATATATTGAACGCAGAAACATATTCGGTGTCAAAATCAATAAGCGGTGACAACGACGTGATTGAATATTTGAATACTGTGCCTGGAGTTACGAAAATGTCTGAGGGGCGAACGGGATTCTCGGTGCATGGTTCTGCCACAGATCAAAATTTAATATTGTTAGATGAGGCCCCAATATTTAATCCAAGTCACGCACTCGGTTTTTTAAGTGTTTTTAATCACGAGGCATTGAATTCTGCTAATTTTTATAAAACTGATATCTCATCAAAATACGGAGGCCGGTTGGCATCTGTTTTAGACATCCGGATGCGTGAAGGGAATTCACAACACTTCGCTGCAAGTTTGACGGCTAATCCGTATTACTCAGGACTGACTGTTGAAGGTCCGATAATAGAAGATCAGGCTTCTTTTTTGATCTCTGGTCGCGTTGCACATATGAATTATATACTGAATGGATTTGATCCACAGCCACCTTTCTATGTACCTGAGTCAATTAATTTTTATGATGTTCATGGAAAAATAAATTTCAAATTAGGAAATAACAATCGGATATATTTGTCATCATTTATTAACAATGATGAAATTCGACCATATAAAGACTCGAATACAACCTTATTCTACAATACGCAATGGCAAAATCGAACGCTTACAGCTCGTTGGAATTCTATATGGAATGATCGCATATTTTCCAACGCATCTTTTGTGTTTTCAGACTATGAATACAACAAACGCTCGGACTTAAATGACGCACGCTTTTTATTTCAAGAGCGGTCTAATATTTCCAACTCTCATCTTAAATTTGATTTAAATTATCATGCAAGTAAAAACCATAAATTGCTCCTTGGGTTTAACGGAACCGATTACACGTTTCAGCCCGCAACCGGAAATATTGGCATTCCAGAAACTGAATTTAATATTTCATATGCCATTGAAGATATTCGCAGTCGAGAATATGCATTCTTTTTAGAGGATAACATAAAAATAGGAAATCATGTAAGTCTTGATATTGGACTGCGCTATAGCCGTTTTCAAGATATCGGAAGTGACAATTTTGACGTGATTTACAGTGACGGCGGAGTACCAATAGACTCTATTTTTCGGCCAGCGAATAAGGTGATTCGCACGTTTGACAATTTTGAACCGAGGGCTTCATTAGATTATCAACACAGCAACCGATGGTTGTTTCGTGCGGCCTATTCTCGAACGAGCCAATACATTATTCGATTACTTAATGATAATCCATCTGCTCCAAATGAATATTGGATTCCTGCAGGACTTTATATTAAACCATTGACCTCAAATATTGCATCCACGCATGCTTTTGGTCAATTAAATGACTTTACGAAAATATCGATTGGTGCTTTTTACCGAACTTCTAAGAATATTTCCGCTTTTAGAAATGGAGCGAGCATCTTCTTTTCAGAATCATTAATTGATCGCCAAGTCACACAGGGAAACTTTAAAAGCAATGGACTTGAACTCAGTCTACAAAAAGCAAAAGCGGCCTACCAATATCTAATTTCGTATACATATTCTGATGCCAAAGTGCGATTCGACGACATCAATAACGGTGATTTCTATCGAGCTGCCAGAAATTATACGCATGACTTGAATGTACAAGGTTCTCTCGCTTTTTCTAAATCGATTAGCTTAGGGTTCAATTGGCAACTGCGTAGTGGTGACATCATCACACTACCGAGTGCTATCGGATACGTCGGCGGGATTCCATTTGAAGTTTACAACGATCGCAATAATCATAGGCTACCGGTTTACAGTCGACTTGACTTGTCTTCGAACTTTTCCCTTTTTCAAAGTTCTAAAATTAAATTAGATGTCAGTGCTGGCGTATTTAATCTGACCGGAGCGCAAAATGCTTTTCAGACGCGTGTAACATTGGGTGCCACATCACCGATGCTCGAATCGCTGGCATTATTTCAAGCCACACCATTTTTAAATATTAAATTGCGATATCGATGACCAGAATTAAAGTTTATATCTCACTATCGTTGTTTCTGTCTGGCATACTCTTGATGCATTCATGTGTTAAATCCGAAGACCTAGATATAGATCTTGATACCATTATCGCTATTGAGGCATTTAATTCACGTAATTTGTCGATTGCCGGGATTACCGAAAATGAATTTTACCCTTGTGTAAACCTCGGTCAATGCCAACCACGTATTGTAGAAAGAGCGGTATTATCAATTTCGGGAGAGTCCGCCACTGAATTTGATCTAAGACGCGTTGAAAATCAACCTCAAGCATTCTTTAGAAACACTGCTACATCGTTCAAGGGTGGTGAAAAAGTGACGTTGTCAGTCCGCACCCCTGGGCGCCAGTTCGAAGCGACAGCGGTATTTCCTGATAGTGTTTTCACTGTATTAAATTTCGAATACCGACTAGGCAGCGATCCACAAGGCCTTTTGTTGAATATTGATCGTAATGTCTTTGACACGCTAGCTGGTCTTCATATCCGAGTAGGGATTCGATTTGTGGATAGTTCGATTTTCATTCCGAATTATGGCTTCATCGTAAGCCAAAGATCATTCCCTTTCTCTGAGTGCTTGAATAATGGCCAATTTTTAAGTTCAGATGTTTATTTCATACCTGATTCAGAAATTCAAAAAATTCTTCGCCCATCAGGATTTTCACTGATACCTGGAGCCGAAATTGTCTTAGTCATACGCAATAGTACAATCGAAAGCTTGGAGTTCTTTAATGAGTTTAATAAATCTCTATGTATTCCAACAATTTCTGTGAATGATGGGACACTATTCGCACCACCTGAGAATTTACCCACCAATTTTAATAATGGCGCTATAGGTTTTTTCCATGTGTACACCCAGCATCGATTTTTTGATATCGTCAGATAGATGGAGTTATAGAATTTCTGCTACGGTAAAGATACTCCCTCCAATATATATCAGATCATCAATTGTTGCAACTTTTTTGGCTGCTTCGAATGCCTCTTCAACAGACGTAAATATGTCACCAATCAATTCATGTTCTTTTGCCAGAAGCTGTAGTTCGTTTGCATTTAATCCACGCGGAATATCCGCCTTTGCAAAGTAAAAGATACCGTCTGAAGGAAACAAATTCAATATATTAGATAACTCTTTATCATTGACGAATCCTAGAACAAAATGCATGTTCTTTTTTTCACATTTTTTTAAATGCTCAATCACATATGTCAGTCCTTCCTGATTGTGAGCTGAGTCGGCAATAGTCAATGGCCTTTCATTTAATTTCATCCAACGTCCAATAAAATAAGTTAATCCATGTAAGTCACTAATCGAATAAAGACTTTCTCCCAAATCTATGTCGTAGTCCGATATAATCTTTAACAAAGACATGGCTGCAAGAGCAGTTCGGAGGTTCTCTTTGAAGAATGGATAGTCTACCAAAGGGTTATCAGGCATAGCCATACACAACCCATCGGCACACACCATGGTTTGTCCATCCATCTCATCGTATTTTATTATATCTTTCGCATAATATAGTTCAGAAGACTGATCAACTGCTTTTTCTTGATAGACGTGATGAATAGAATCTTGATGACGGCCGATCACTACAGGTCGATCTCGTTTAATAATCCCAGCTTTCTCTGCAGCTATTTTTGGGAGGGTATCTCCGAGAAAATTTGTGTGATCAAAACTAATATTTGTGATCACAGAAAGTAGTGGATCTATAATATTAGTTGAGTCTAATCGGCCTCCAAGACCGGTTTCAATCACAGCGAAGTCAACCTCTTTTTTAGCAAAATAATCAAAAGCCATAGCAACCGTTATCTCGAAAAAAGAAGCGTCTATATCATCATGGTTTTTAAACCATTCAACAAATTCGATGACGCTCGATTCCGATATAAAAGTTCCGTTAATTTTTATGCGCTCTCTAAAATCCTTGTAATGAGGAGATGTATAAAGTCCGACTTTAAATCCGTTCGACTGTAACATCGCTGCAATTAAATGTGCTGTAGTTCCTTTGCCGTTTGTTCCGGCTATGTGAATACATTTTAGCTGGCGCTCGGGATTTCCTAATTGCTGAGCTAATCGCTTTATATTATTTAAATCTTTTTTGAATGCCTTGGGACCTTGTCTTTGGTACATAGGCAATTGGCGAAATAAATAATTTAGTGCATCTTGATAAGACATGTAAGCAAATGTACAGCTCGGGACTTATATCTGTTCATTCTTAGATTAGAAATAACGAAGGGAAATAGGAGCAGATTTTACTCTACTTTAAAATCGAAGGTAATCGTTCCGCATTGTTCTTCGACTTCTGAAGCGGTAAATTTGTATCTATTGGCTGCGCGTTGCGCCTTTTCGCGTAATTCACCGTCCACTGTTGTGCTTCCACGTTGCGTGAAGGTCGCCTCGGTCACCTTACCTTGATTGTCAACGCATACTTTCATCACGACTTTACCCGTCTTTTGTGATTTGTCTTTGACTTCCGGCTCATACAGCAACCCGCGATCGGCCAATCCGCCACCAATTCGCCCGCTGCCGGTAGAGATACCTGTCAATGCACTTGCATTTGGATCGCCTTTGGGGTCACCTTGATTTCCTGAAGTGCTCGTTTCCCCTTTGCCTGATCCAGAGAGGAACTCACCAAATTGCTTTTTAGACTGCTCAAACTTTGCTTGCTTTTCAGCTTCTGCTTTAGCCGCCGCTGCCGCAGCTGCCTCTGCTTCAGCTCTTGCAGTTGCTTCTCGCTGTGCTTGCAATTCCGCAGCGGAAACTTCTGGTGACTTCTGCGTCGATTTAGGAACTATAATTTCTTTGTCAATTTTACTCGTTAATACTTTTGCAGCTGGCGCTTTGGCGACGGGCGTCTCCTTTGGTTGTTCTTGAGGCTTTTCTTTTGATTCAACCTTCTGTTCTGTCTTTGCTGCTTCAGATTTAGTTTGTGTAGGATTTGTCGATTGCACCTCAGGAGCGTCTTGACCCGAACCTACATCAGGTTCTCCAAAACTTATTAAAATACCTTCTTCTTCCGGCGGAGGAATAGTATAACTAAATATCGGCACGATCAGTCCGATCAATAATAAAAGAAATAGGATTAATGAAATAATCGAGGATCGGCGATCCGTTTGTTCTTCTGTATGTTGTATGACTGCCTCCATAATTATTACTTTTTAAAACGCGGGGCAAAAAATTAAATTATAATATCCAATTTTATAACACTATCCGGCAGCTTCATTTAATATAGCCGCCACGTTTGCCTTTCGCACGAGATCCAACGCCGTTACAACATATTGATTCCCAACGCGCGCATCTGCTGTGACTATAACACTAGCACTCGATCCTTTTGATTGACGTACACCTCGCAAGGCTGATGCCAATGCATTTTGCGATACTTGTCGACCATTGAAATAGAATGTACCGGATGAATTAATTCGAATTTCATCGGGACGTTGGCTTACTGTACTAGGTGTATTGCTTTGGCCAGGCAATTTTAAGTTAAGCGCATTTGGAATAACAAGCGACGATGTTAACATGAAAAATATTAACAGCAAGAAAATAATATCCGTCAACGACGACATATTAAACTGAGCATTTATTTTATTTCGCTTTTTTAATCCCATATCTATTTCGAGGGTTGAGTTGCGATGATAGCTCTACAATTCAACGCATTTGCTATCCGAACTATATCCGTCGTTTTACTCCAAGGCACATCTTTTTCTGCTATAATAGTGATCGTTGCGTTTTTTCTATTTTCCATGGTCTGTAACAAAGCTGATATCTGCCCATTGAGCGCTCTTAGTGAAGTCGTCTTTCCATTCAACGATAAATCTCCTTTCTTTGTCATCATGACTGAAATGTCAGATGGCGCTACCGTTTTCGAATCAGACACAGGTAAGTCGATATTGATTTGCACCAATGATGATGTCAGCATAAAAAATATCAATAACAAGAATATGATGTCCGTCAACGAGGACATACTGAATTCTGCATTAATTTTATTTCGCTTTTTTAATCCCATGTATTTAGGCTACGGGCTCTTGTAACAAATCCATAAATTCAACTGTCGACTGTTCCATTTTAAATACAACACCCTCCACTTTTGATACTAGATAATTGTATCCGACAAAAGCAAAAATTCCTATAAACAATCCGAATGCCGTTGTAATCAATGCTTGGTAAATACCACCAGCCAAGAGATCCGGTGAAACGTTGGATTGTGTCGCCATTTCATAGAATGCCATAATCATACCCGTTACAGTACCAAAAAACCCGATCATAGGCGCTGCTCCAGCAATGGATGCCAATGATGAAAGATTTTTTTCCAATTTGAATAACTCAAGATTTCCTACATTTTCGATCGAAGCATTAATTTCTTTTAATGGCTTACCAATACGAATCAATCCTTTCTCAAGCATGCGCGCCACCGGCGAATTATAATTTCCGCAAAGCTTTTGTGCACCTGATATATTCCCTGCTTGCACCGCCGAGCGAATATTGTTCATAAAAGAATTATCGATCTTACCTGCTCGCTTTATCGCAAAATATTTATTTATAAAAATATAGAGTGCGAGAAATGAGAGCAACAAGAGAATACCAACGATGATGATGCCAAGTGGACCACTAGCCGTGATGATATCCAGAATGCTCTGGGAAGTCGTTTCTTCTTCCGTGTCAGCTGCTTGAAACAGCGCTATGAATAAATGCATATAAGATTCGTTTTAAGTTGATTGATAGCGTCCCGATTTGGACTCTCTAGCCTGTAATCGGAACATAACGCAAAGATAGTGATAATTATTATATATTATAAAAATCTGTAATTTGAACAATACGGTCAGTTGCGCTTTCGAACTTCCCGCGAATGTAATTCAGCTGTACATACATCAAAAATCTGCACATACAGACAACATTTTATTCAACATAATCTTATATTACAGACTCTTCTATTGAACAGCATGTTAAACGCACACCACTTTCAAATTCGTGTGTGTATGACTCGACTTTTCAATTGAAGGAGAAAAGACTTTAGACTTAAACTGCAATTTCACATATGAAAAACATACAACGTGTCGCTGTACTCGGTGCAGGTGTCATGGGTTCAGCATTGGCTTGTCATGCTGCTAATGCCGGCTTGGAAGTGATCCTAATGGACATTGTAACTCCAGCCGTGGCTGACAACCCAGATGCCAGTCACGCACAACGTACAGCGCTGACAAATGCCGCTCTTAAAAAAACAATTAAGTCGAAACCAGCTCCGCTTTTCACGAACACATTTAAATCCAGAATCACGACTGGAAACTTGGAAGACGATCTACATCGTATTGCTGAAGTGGATTGGATCTTGGAAGTGGTGATCGAGCGGCTAGATATAAAACAGTCGTTGTATGAGCGCATCGAGAAACATAGAAAACCAGGTACGCTCATCACTACAAATACCTCGGGTATACCAATACACATGCTTGTAGAAGGTCGCAGTGATGATTTTCGCTCGCACTTCTTTGGGACACATTTTTTCAATCCACCGCGCTATTTGCAATTGCTTGAGTTGATTCCGGGTGTAGATACCGATCCTGACTTAATTGCCGATTTCGCTGCATTTGGTGGCGACAGACTCGGTAAGACGATAGTACATTGTAAGGATACACCGGCTTTTATCGGTAATCGTATTGGAGTGTTTGCCATGGCTTATATCTATGCCGAAGCGGCAAAAATGGATTTGCCCATTTCTACGATTGATAAACTTACAGGCCCGGCGATCGGGCGACCAAAAACCGGAACATTTAGATTGGGTGATCTCGTTGGTCTTGATGTCGCTGCGAAAGTGATCGAGGGAATAAAAGCGAATTGCCCCGACGATGAAATGATTCAGTCATTGGACATGCCAGCGTATTTTGATTTTCTGTTGGAAAATAAATTTCTCGGAAATAAATCCGGCCAAGGCTTCTATAAAAAGACAAATGAAAAGGATGAAAAAGGCCGACGTGTCATTCTTGAATTGAACTTGTCATCTAAGGAATATCAAAAATCTGAACGTGTAGAATTGGCCTCGCTTGGCCAAGCCAAACAAATTGAACAAGCTGAAAAAAGAATACGTGCCATATTTCAGGCTGAGGATGACGGTGGCAAGCTTATCCGAAATTCATTGCTCGCTCTGTTCGCATATGCCTCCAAGCGTATACCAGAAATAAGTGATGACATATTACAAATTGATAAAGCGCTTCGAACGGGTTTCGGTTGGTCATACGGACCATTCGAATACTGGGATATTATTGGTCAAAAGAATGTTGAAGAGGAAGCTGCAGGTGCTGGTTTCATAATTGATCCTTGGGTAGATGAGGCCAAATCAAAAGGCATGACCACGTTTTATCAATGGAAAGAAGATGGTCGTTACTTCTGGGACATCACGACTGGTGACTATAAAAAAGTGCCAGAACACCCTCAAGTCGTTCATTTGAGAACAAGCGATTCCAAACCTCTCGTTTATAAAAATGATGAAGTTCACCTCCACGATATTGGTGACGGTGTGCTTTGCCTCGAATTCAAATCAAAAATGAATGCCATCGGGGAAGGCATACTGAATGGAGTTGTGGAATCAATCGGTTTGGCAGAGCGTGAAGGTTGGAAAGGTCTCGTGATTGGAAATCATGCTGATAACTTCACTGTCGGCGCCAATATCATGATGATCGGTATGATGGCTTTTCAGCAGCAATATGATATGTTGAATATGGCTGTCAAGCAGTTTCAAGATGCAACTATGCGATGTCGCTACTCTCAAATTCCGGTAGTGGCAGCCACGCAGGGATTCGTCTTCGGCGGTGGGTGTGAATTGGCTATGCATTGTGATAGTGTTGCAGCAGCGGCTGAGTCATATATCGGTTTGGTCGAAGTCGGTGTGGGATTGCTTCCTGGAGGTGGCGGTACAAAAGAATTTGCCTTGCGCGCCAGCGACTCGTTCAAGACGGGCGATGTGGAAATACCAACACTCATCGAAAAATTTAAAACGATCGCGACTGGACACGTGGCTACTTCCGCATATGAAGCAATGGAACACGGCTATTTATTAAAGGGCCGTGATCATGTCATCATGCATAAAGATCGAAATATAGGCGCTGCCAAAAAGCTTGTATTAAATCTTTCTGAAGGCTATCATCAACCCATGAGACGTAACGATATAAGTGTTCTTGGTAGGACTGGTTTGGGGGCACTTTACACGGCGGCAAATGAACTACATCGGGCCGGATACGCCAGTGATCACGACATTAAAATTGCACATAAGATTGCATATGTGCTGTGTGGCGGAGACTTAAGTGAGAAACAAGAAGTGAGCGAAGATTATTTACTCCAAATCGAGCGCGAAGCATTTTTAAGCTTATGTACGGAGCCAAAAACACTCGAACGCGTGCAACACATGCTCGAAAAAGGAAAGCCTTTGCGCAATTAATTTTATTCAAAAACAATATTATGAAATCATATATCATATCAGCATATCGCACAGCGGTTGGAAAAGCAGGACGCGGTGGATTGCGGTTTACAAGATCGGACGACATGGCTGTTGAGGTTATTAAAAAACTCATGGAATCGACACCTCAGGTTGACCCAAGTGAGGTCGATGACGTCATTGTTGGTTGCGCTAACCCAGAGGGAGAACAAGGTCTTCAGATTGGCCGACAGATTGCATTACGCGCACTC
>ENA-ORXU01000928-ORXU01000928.1-marine-metagenome-genome-assembly--contig:-NODE-928-length-27997-cov-3.925107_pt1 | contig 27997 bp, 27 predicted proteins | sample MGYA00237869_ERZ511484 | MGnify/ENA metagenome assembly ERZ511484 | reverse complement strand
ATCAAAAGGCTGTATATCGATGGCGGATTTAGTGACAATGATGTGTACATCAAACTCTTATCGCACTATTTACGAAACATGAAGTTGCGAACAACAGATTCATCTCTGGGTTCCGCGCTTGGTGCCGCAATCGTAATATCCGGTCAAAGTCTGGATGCCAAATTCTTGAAAGAAAATTACGGACTCAAAAAGCACAAGCCCCATAAAACCATTTAATATGGAATTAGAAATAAACTCCCAATACCCGTCTGTCGACGATTTGCGTGCAAAAGCACAAAAGAGAACACCTCGCTTCGCTTTTGAATATCTTGATGGGGGCTGTAACGAAGATGTAAACCTTTCGCGAAATACTTCCGATATTCGAAAAGTACAATTGCAACCTAGGTATCTTAGAAACAACGGTATAAGCTCCATAAAGACAAAGGTACTCGGTATGGAATTCGATGCTCCGTTTGGCATCTCCCCGGTCGGTCTTCAGGGTTTAATGTGGCCGAATTCGTCCGCAATTCTGGCAAAGGCCGCTTTTAAACATAATATTCCGTTCATTCTGAGTACGGTCACGACCATGGACATTGAAAAGGCAAGTGAGCTTACCGAAGGTAATGCTTGGTTTCAATTATATAATCCCGTTGAAGATGCTGTTAGAGATGATATTATTGATCGTGCCGAAGCAGCCGGATGCCCGGTTCTCGTGTTGCTATGCGATGTACCCACTTTTGGTTATCGACCGCGTGACATTAGAAACGGACTCGCTTTACCTCCTAAAATGTCGGTTAAGAATATTCTTCAAATTCTTGGAAAACCGACTTGGGCGTTCAACACCCTCAAATACGGCCAGCCTACTTTTGAAACCTTAAAACCCTATACTCCAGAAGGTCTAAACCTTAAACAACTGGGTCAGTTTATGGATAAAACGTTTTCGGGACGTTTGAACGAAGAAAAAATAAAGCCGATACGCGAAAAATGGAAAGGAAAGTTAGTTTTAAAAGGAGTTGCCTCCGAACAAGATACCCAAGATGCCATTCGAATGGGTTTTGATGGCATTATAGTTTCCAACCATGGCGGTAGACAATTAGATGCCGCACAATCCACCATAAATTCACTAAATGGCATTGTGGAAAAGTATAGCGATCAAATCGAAATTATGATGGATAGCGGCATGCGCTCAGGGCCTGATATCGCTCGGGCCATTGCCAGTGGCGCTAAATTCACTTTTATGGGTCGATCTTTTATGTACGGCGTTGAAGCCTTAGGCAACAAAGGTGGAAATCACACCGTATCCATCTTGAAAAGACAGTTCCAGCAGGTCATGGATCAACTCTGTTGCGAGCGGGTCGAAGATTTGCCGAAGCATTTGATAACCGATTAACCAATCTAAAAATGGCACTGAACCAACACGAGCAAGAAACAATCGAAGAAATAGCCGGTGGCGAATATGAAAGAGAACCGGTTCCAAAGTCAAAATGGAAAAGCTGGGGAAGCTTTTTAGGTATGTACGCCGGCGAACACGCGGCCGGAACCGAATTTATGATCGGCCCGTTATTCTTGACGGCCGGTGTAAGTGCGTTTGATTTAATTGTCGGTCTTTTGCTAGGTAACCTCTTGGCGGTGCTAAGCTGGCGTTTTCTTACTGCTGAAATTGCGATAAAAAATAGGCTTACACTGTACTATCAACTGGAAAAAATATGTGGGAAAAAATTGGTGACAGGATATAATCTCGCCAATGGAATTTTATTCTGCTTTTTAGCGGGCGCCATGATAACCGTTTCGGCCACGGCGGTCGGAATCCCTTTCGATATGGAAATGCCTAAACTAACCGATACCACACCTAATGGCGCGACTTGGGTGATTATCGTTATCATTATCGGCGCCGTCATTTCATTGATTGCCTCCAAAGGATACGATACCGTTTCAAAGGCCGCGAATTGGATGTCTCCCATAATCGTGCTTGCATTTCTCGCCTGTGGTGTGGTCGCTTTAGGGCAGCTAGGTGTAAAAAATTTCGATGATTTTTGGAATATTTGGGGCGAAGGTTCCGAACCTTTTCCGGGTCAACTAAAATATACTTTTTGGCACGTTGTCATTTGGTCGTGGTTTGCTAATGCGGCCATGCATGTGGGTATGTCCGATTTATCGGTATTCCGTTTTGCGAAGAGTGCAAAATCAGGTTGGACGACCGCCGCCGGAATGTATGTAGGTCACTATATGGCATGGATTGCAGCGGCCCTTTTATATGCGGTTTACCTGAAATCCCCAGAAGCGCAGGCCTTCTTGTCCAACGGTGAAGCACCACCGGTCGCTCCAGGACCTTTGGCAAATAACGCTATCGGTATTTTTGGTATTATCGCGGTGGTATTGGCAGGGTGGACAACGGCCAACCCCACAATCTATAGGGCAGGTCTGGCTTTTCAAGCTATTATCCCCAAAGTTTCTACATTCTGGGTAACGATAATTGCGGGTACGGTCGCGACCATTGCGGGGTTGTTCCCCGCATTTGCAATGAAACTTTTAGGTTTTGTAGCACTTTACGGTTTTATTCTAGCGCCCTTCGGAGCGATTATCGTATTTGAGCACTTCTTTCATAAACAAGCGGGTATAGTCAAAAACTATGCTGAAGTTGCGAATATTCAGTTCAACAAATCTGTGCTTTTCGCATGGGCCATTAGTTTTGGGCTATTCTATTTTATATCGATTCAGTTCGATGTTTTCCTCTCTTTTGTGACCTTGCCGGCATGGCTATTATGTGGGGTTCTGTTTTTGGTTTTTAGTAAGCTGTATCAGAAATCTATTGGTTAATAGTTTGTTTGACTTAGGCACATAGATAATAAGAATTAAAACGTAAAGATGAAAACCAAATTTTAACCGTAAAGTTCACAAAGAAGGCGCGAAGTTCGCAAACCTACCTGCCGGCAGGCAGAGAAATTCAGAAGACAAAACCTTTGCGCTCATTGCATAAATCATTGTGCACCTTGCGGTTAAACCATTATTGGACGGGTGTTGAGGAAATTACCATACTCTAAAAAGCACAAAATCCCCATTAATAGTGGTTCGACAGTATTGATTAAGTGCCAAAGTCAATAGTTTGTTTTATGGGTTAGTTGCGAATTATTGTTTTTTAAAGTTTATTTACCACCGTTCCTTTACTGATAGTAACGATCAGGTAGATAAAAAAGGACGGTTGTGTAAACTAATGAAAATATAAGGTCTACTTATTTCTCTAGCCTTAAGACGGCAAATTTCCCCTTATTCCATCCATGGACAAGCAAATACAGCTGCTTTGGTCCATTTTCAGTTTCAACAAAATGGGGCCAGACCTGATGAATATTGGTCAAAATCGGAATATCCAAATTTCCGGGAACAACCGTAGATAAGAGCTTTTCGCCCGAATGCACATAGATAGGGGCCGATTTCTGTTCGCCAATTGCACTCAGAGCATTTAAGAAGAAATGCTCCGTTTTATAGGAGACATTACAGACCAGACTACCTTCTGGAATATCTTTAAAGGTTTCCACAAACTTGCCCTTCTTCGTGAATTTTATAACCTGACCTGCAGCGCGATTGGCAACAAGTATGTGATTATCGTGGGCATATACACCATGTGCTGTCTGAAATTGACCGGGGTTATCGCCCTTTCCTCCCCAGGCAAGTTTGCCCCAACTCCAAACACCATTTTTTTCTTTTATCGTCATCACGAAATCACCTTTGGAATAACCATGGGCTACATATATCGTTCCTTTCAGATAGGTAACATCCGTTACCCCAAAATTGCTGTCTTTGGATGAAAAGAATTCATTGGCAGGGGTAAACTTGAACTCGTTTCCGGTAGGCTTCAAGATTTCGCTTACAATCGTTCCGTCTAGGGTCAATACAAGTACTCTTTTCCCCTCTTGGGCTACGGCAAGGTGTTTTACACCTTTATGAATAAAGAAAACAATTCCATGGATGTTATCCTTTAAGCGTTCATCAGTTCCTATGATATTCCATTTTGTAAGATCTGGACTAATCGAACAAAGACCGTACCCCGGAATTCCTGTATATACGATTCCAGTTTCGGGGTCTTCATTAAAACCTCCATGCATTCCCGGTTCAAATTCATGGGCATCTTTGGGAAAAGCATCGGTTAACAGCTGGTCGAAGGAAAAAACGAACTCTCCCTGGCCGGTTACCAGTTTTGCCTGCCTGGCAATCTGATCAGATTGCATGGGGCCATGCACGTGATTATGGACCATGTCAGCATTGTCATGCGAATGATGCGTATAATCGTAATCATTATGAGTCTCTTGCGCAGTTGAGGTGTGCGAAAATCCTATAAGGGATATGATCGACATTGCAGTAAGAATTGTTTTTTTTATCATGGTTAAACCTATATTAATTTTGAAAAGATACTCATTTTTTGCCTTAACGTTCAACTAGCTGCAGCTTTACCTATTTTCCGCACTATTAACGAGTATAGACCGTCAGTTAATTGCGAGATTTTGCTTCCGGGTATTGTTATATTATGTGGATGCTTCTATCTGTGTATTTATATCTCAGAAACCTCAAATAGAGGATCCTAAAGTCATCTAACTTCCACAACCAGTGGGTTATCCAATTTTTTCGAAAACTGGCTTAAATACCTATCCCAAACTTCCTTGGTTGTAAACTGTCCACTTTTTTTCCATGCAAAACCGGCATAGTACACAGCTTTCGATTCGGCATTTACCTTTACATGAGCGAACAAATTACTTTTATCTTTTTCATCAGTCTCATAGTGTTCATGGCCTACCATATTAGCGTGAGGAACTACGATTCCTGTACCTAATTCTGAATCTTCATGGGGTTCCCAATAGCTGACCCAACCTTCTTCTTGGTCGATACTGACGATACCCTCTTTATCGTGTAATGTTAGTCCAGCGGAAATCATATCGGTGCCTTTTAGGTTAAGTTCTACCCGATAGAGGTTACAGCCGTAGTCCAAAGAAATGTGCTTTTCCTCATATATTGTATTCCCTGATGCTTCCCAATCGGCATACGTGAGTACAAAGCTTGTGCGAATTGGGCCGTTGTAGAGAGTTTTCCAAGTAGTGAAATTTTTCGAGGTATAATACGTGCTATCTACTTTCATCGCAACACCGCCTACTCCCCTACTCGGGCCTACGTGGAAGTTATCAAGACCCTCGCCAGTATCTGTATGATAACTGACTTCGCCCGAAAGTTCTTCTTTATACCATTTGTTAATAATGGGATAATCAACACGCTTCAACCAAGCATCGATACCACTGGAAAGCGTACCACCCTTAACCTCGTCTTCGACCATTTTTTCTGCCGTTGGGCCGTAGGTTCGAAATGCCACACGGTTATTTTCCCATGCATAATCGTCTGTACGTTCGGGTACGAATCTTGAATAACATCGCGGATCACCGTCTTCAGCTATTGTATTTTGCTTCTGCACTAACTCAAATACTTTTTCGGAATTTGCAGCTAATTCCGGTTGAAATAAGAGAGCGTCAATAACCCCATCACCATCGGAATCAATTGTTTGCGAAACCAACTCCTTTTGGGTTTCAGCATTCTTAACTCCGATATTACCGCTGAGAAGCTCTCCTAACATTTCTCGGTCTAACGTAACCGTCTCAAAAGACCGATTGCTACCGAGGGTGTTTTTAACAACGATTTGCTTGGTGTTTTGTGAATTTTCGCCGCAACCTATAAACAGAACAATAAAAGGTAAAAACAATAAAAAGGAAGTTTTATGTGTCATAGAAAATTAGTTTTTAGCGGTCAGTAGTTATTTCTAAAACTTAAACTTGTTATTCTAGACCGCTATTAAAGGGTTGCGATATTTTGTGGGTTAATACCATCCGAAGAAACCCCTCCGCCTTCGGCACCATGCCTTCCTCTCGTTGTACTCGTCGGAGGCACGTGAAAAAAAGGGAGGACCCTTCAACAAACCTTTATCGTCCGATTTTTCAATTTTACCTTCCACTTCTATTAATATTTAATACGAAGTTTTGGTTAGTCTTACGCCTAATTATTTCAGCTCCGTAATTTTGGCCACATCCATATCGCTGTAGTCGAGGTTCTCTCCTGCCATTCCCCAGATAAATGTATAGTTCGAAGTCCCCGATCCGCAGTGAATCGACCATGGAGGCGAAATAACGGCTTCATGGTTTTGCATCCAGATATGTCTTGTCTCTTGTGGCTGGCCCATAAAATGACAGACCGATTGCCCTTCTGGTACATCGAGATAAAAATAGACTTCCATACGACGATCGTGCACATGAGCTGGCATGGTGTTCCAAACACTACCAGTGTTTAGTTCGGTCATACCCATTTGCAACTGGCAAGTGGTTACAACGCCGCCGATTATCATTTGGCTTACTGTTCTATGATTGGCAGTTTCCAAAGAACCTAACTCAATTTTATTGGCATCGGCCAGACTTACTTTTTTAGTTGGGTAACTGGTATGGGCCGGTGCCGAGTTCAAATAAAATTTTGCCGGTTTATTGGAGTCGTCACTTTTGAAAATCACCTCTTTCGCGCCCTGTCCCACATAAAGTGCATCTTTATGGGCGAGCGCATAGGTTGTACCATCGACATCCACTGAACCGCTACCACCCGCATTGATAATGCCCAGCTCCCTTCTTTCTAAAAAATAATTCGCTTTTAGAGGGTCGATAGTCTCTAACTTTAGGGGGCCATCGGGTACGGCACCACCAGCAATATAGCGATCGTAGTGCGTATAGGTAAGATTGATTTTACCCTTTTCCAATAAATTGGAAATTAAAAACTCATTTCTCAGTGCTGTGGTGTCGTATCGCTTTACAGCCTCTGGACTGGAAGCATATCTGCTTTCGTAAGATGTTGACATATTTTGAATTTATTGTTTAGGGTTTAGGGTTTAGGGTTTAGGGTTTAGGGTTTAGGGTTTAGGGTTTAGGGTTTAAAAAGTATCTTTTCTAAACTCATAAACTTCTAAACAAATAAACTTTTATTATTTTTGTATTTGAACTTTTTCAATTGAACAAAGCTTTCCGAATTCCGAATTCAAGTCCACGTAATTCGGCAAGGCCTCGCAATCTTCCGATTCCTGAGTAGCCAGGGTTCGTTTTTTTACGAAGGTCATCTAGCATTTTATGTCCGTGATCAGGGCGCATAGGCATTCGCAGGTCTTTTCGCCCTGATTTTTTTCTTTTTTCCTGTTCCGCAATCAAAGCTTTCATTACTCCGTACATGTCTACATCGCCTTCTAGATGGTTGGCCTCATGGAAATTTCCATCGGCATCGCGCAGTGTAGATCTTAAGTGGATAAAGTGTATGCGGCTTCCCAAACGTTCTACCATTCCCGGTAAATCATTGTCGCCACGGACCCCGAAAGAACCTGTACAAAAGGTCAAGCCGTTATTCGGACTATCCACCGCCTGATACAATTCAACGATATCTTTTTCCGTACTCACCACTCGAGGAAGCCCCAAAATAGGATACGGTGGATCATCAGGATGAATGCACATCAAAACCCCGGCTTTCTCCGCTGTGGGCATAATTTGCGCTAAAAATTCAAATAAGTGTTTTTTTAATTCGGAGGGACCAACTGCATCATAGGTTGCAAGAATGGTATTGAACTCTTCCAAAGAATACCCTTCTTCAGCACCTGGAAGTCCGGCAATAATATTATTCGACAAGGTCTTTTTTCCTTCTTCCGATAAGCCATCAAAATACTTTTTGGCAGCGGCTTTCTGGCTTTCCGAATACGATTCTTCAGCTCCAGGCCGTTGTAACAAAAACAATTCGAAAGCTGCAAACGCAGCCGATTCAAAACGCAGGGCGGTCGAACCGTCCTCAACTTCGTAATCTAGGTTTGTGCGCGTCCAGTCCAATACGGGCATAAAATTATAGCATACGATATCGATGCCGCACTCCCCTAAATTCTCAAGAGTCCTTTTATAATTGTCAATATACTTTGCGTAATCTCCACGTTTTGTTTTAATCGATTCGTGAATGGGTACACTCTCCACAACCGACCAATTGAGACCAACCGATTCAATAGTTTCTTTACGCTTTTTAATTTCGGCCACTGACCAAACCTCCCCATTGGGAATGTGGTGCAAAGCAGAAACAACACCTGTTGCCCCGGCTTGTTTAATATCGGATAAAGAGACCGGGTCGTTAGGCCCGTACCACCTCCATGTTTGTTCTAAAGTACTATTCATTTTTTGGAAGAGTTATTAAGTTATTGGGTTTGGTAATGGTTATTTCCTATCATTTGCAAATCGCCGTAAATTGCATATCATAAATCGTCAATCGTTTACTGAGTTATTAAATTGATTTAACGGATATGTATAATTGAATTTCATACTTCACATGCCGTAAATTTCTAGCCTCTTGCTTCATGCATCAAGTACCAAGCCCCCTACACTCCACTAAAGGCACTAAAGCCACCATCGATCGGAACTACGACACCAGTCACAAATGAAGCACCTTCACCACAGAGCCATAAGGTCGTTCCGATAAGGTCTTCGGGTTCACCGAACCGACCCATAGGTGTTTGACCAATGATTGTGTTCCCTCTCGGGGTCAATTCTCCGTTGCTTTCTGTCAATAGCGTCCGGTTTTGATCGGTCAGAAAAAAACCAGGGGCAAGGGCATTCACGCGAATACCAACCTTAGAAAAATGAACGGCCAGCCACTGGGTGAAATTAGAAACAGCAGCTTTTGCTCCACTATATGCGGGAATCTTAGTCAAAGGTGTAAAAGCGTTCATAGATGAAATATTGAGTACGCTACAACCTTCCCGTCCGACCATATCACGGGCAAAAATCTGTGTAGGCAAGAGCGTACCGATAAAGTTCAGATTAAAGGTGAACTGAATGCCGGCAGTATCCAAATCAAAAAAAGTTTTAAAACCCTCGGTAGTGTTTGCGAGGTCTTCATCGACCAAATGTGGATTGCTCGTAGTACCTAATGGATGGTTTCCTCCCGCTCCATTGATAAGAATATCGCAGGGCCCGAATTTATCGTTCACCACTTTTTTAGCGGCCTCAAGAGAAGGTTTTTCCAAAACATTGGCCAAGACCCCTATCGCATTTCCACCGGAAGCGTTAATTTCATCCGCAACCTTGTCGGCAGCCTCTTTTTTCAAATCTAATACGGCCACGCTATAGCCTTCTTCAGCCAAAGCAATGGCCAACGTACTGCACAAGACACCACCTGCACCTGTTACTACTATTGTCTTACCCATTACCTTTTATTTTATTCATTGAGTGATAATTATTGCTCTCCATCTGATTATTATGATATAAACAAATCAGATTTTGTTGTTAAAGATAATAGATTTCGATTACGCACCCAATCACTGTCGAGGCAAAAGTAGAAAAAAAACGACAATCGATTGTATTGTTATAATTTTCTTTAACTTTAGGTACTTTTAATTAAGTTAAACATATCTTTTTCCATGTTTCTATAGTGTTGATTTCGCTTTATATTTTTAAGTTGCCATAATTTGGCCGACCTAGCTACAACCTGAAAATGAAAAAAACAACGATACATGAAATCGCTAAAGCATTGGGCATTGACAGCTCTACCGTTTCGCGTGCACTTAACAACAGTGATCGTGTAAAAGCCAAGACAAAAAAAAGGGTTTTGGAGAAAGCGAAAGAAATAGGTTATACACCGAACCTGTTGGCCTCTAACCTAAGACGAAACAGAAGCAATACCATCGGTGTGGTAGTACCTCGAATATCGCGGCATTTCTTTTCTTCAACAATTGCCGGTATCGAAGAAATGGCCTACAAAGCTGGGTATAACGTGATTATCTCGCAATCGCTAGAAAAACTGGAACGCGAGAAAAAAATTGTTGCAAATTTAATGGCCAATCGCGTAGACGGCATACTCATTTCGGTCACTATTGAAACCGACGAAACTACCCATTTGTCAGGTTGTTTTGATAAGGGCACTCCCCTAGTGTTTTTTGACAGGCATGTCGACGGAATGAAACAAACGGGAAAAGTAATTATAGACGATGTTCGTGGTGCCTTCGAGGCTACCGAACATCTGATTGAACAGGGATGTAAAAAAATCGCCCATTTCACTTCTCCATTACAAGTAGAAATATATAAAAATCGTCTCAAGGGATATCGTCAGGCACTTGAAAAATATAAACTTCCCTACGATGGGAATCTTGTTTTTGTTTCTCGGCTTCTTGAGGAAGATGGGCATACTTTGGCAAAAAAAGTTGTTGAAGAATTCGATGGTATAGATGGTATTTTCTCGGCAAACGACTTTGCCGCTATCGGGGCAATGAAATATTTGAAAAGTATCGGTAAAAAAATTCCTGAGGAAATAGCCATAGTCGGTTTTAGTAACGAGCCAACGACAGAGGTCATTGAACCCTCGTTAACAAGTGTAGATCAATCAGGAACGGAAATCGGAAAGATCGCCTGTAAACTATTACTTGATTCCATTGCCAATGGAGACCAACTTGTAGAAAATCAAACGATTATGTTAGATCCGAAATTGATTAAGCGTGATTCATCCAAGAAAAATAATTAGTAACTGAATATCCATTTAACAAAAAATGAGCAAAGAAAATTGACGATACCAAATCAATCAGAGAATTAATCATCAATTTTTTGAGGTTCTTTTTCGCTTGAAAAAATTTTTTTCAGGAACTTTTTATAAAACTATTGAACTATGCGTTTTACTATTATCCTCGTAACCCTTATTCTATTCGTTTCTTGTAAATCTGTCAATAAGGATGAAGACATGGCTTCAGTCGTGTCTATCGATTCCCTTTTACAACTGCGCTACCAACGGCTTCTTGAATATCCGGTAGACTCTACCGATATTCCCAGAAGCTATACTAAAGCGACGAGTTCTACGCGAGGTGTATCTTCTGAAGACTGGTGCAGTGGCTTCTTCCCAGGAAATTTATGGCAGCTTTACAAACTCACGGGCAACGAGGCTTATAAGCAAAAAGCTATGCAATGGACACCATTTATAGAAAAGGAAAAATTCAATAATGGCAACCATGACATAGGATTCAAAGTGTACTGTAGTATCGGTGAAGGCTATGAAGTTAACGGTGATGCAACCTACAAAGAAGTAATCGTTCAAAGTGCAAAAACATTGACAACACGCTTTAATGAAAAAGTAGGTTCGATACGTTCTTGGGATTTTAATGAAGACATCTGGGAATTTCCGGTAATCGTAGACAACATGATGAACCTTGAACTTCTTTTTGAGGCGACCAAACTCTCTAACGACAGTACCTTTTATAAAATGGCGCAAAAGCACGCCAACACCACTTTAAAGAACCACATTCGTGAAGACAACAGTATTTATCATGTCGTAGTCTATGACACGATAACAGGTGAAGTAAATGATAAGGTTACCCATCAGGGCTTCGACGACGACTCTTCTTGGGCCAGAGGACAGGCATGGGGTATCTACGGTTTCACCATGGCATATAGATACACTAAAGATTCGACGTATTTAAATCAGGCAAAGGCCACGGCCGACTTTTACCTTTCACATGAAAATCTGCCGAATGATGGTATTCCCTATTGGGATTTTAACGACCCAAAGCTTCCGGATGCCCCAAGAGATGTATCTGCGTCCACCATTATCGCATCGGCATTTCTTGAACTGGACAATTATACCGAGGAACCTAACTATTTGACCTATGCAAAGAAAGTATTAAAAACATTGAAATCGGAGGAGTATATCTTACCGACAACTATTGATGCTCCTTTTATCTTGGACCACAGCACGGGCAATTGGCCCAAAAAAGATGAGATGGATGAGCCGATCGCTTATGCGGATTACTATTATCTAGAAGCGCTATTGCGTATAAAAAAGAATTGAGATCATTTGTTCAGACCTAATAACAGTAAGAACTATGGCGGTAAGCTCAGTACTTTGTTTCTAGAACGCCCAGTAGTATTTTAGCAGTATATATCTTTTCAACGCAGCTTTTACTATTTGCTAAAATCGCTTGCTGATTTATCGAGCCCTTTTCTGTTCTTTCCCCTTTTTCAATGGATAGTTCAAAATCTGCGAATATTGCCCGTTTTATCTTTGTAGAACTCCCTGTGCTTTTCTTCCCTAGGGTATTCAATACTTGCTGCAATGCATCTTGAACTGGCTTGGAGTTGGTTATTGTTTTCAGGTCCGAGGCTTCATCCAATCCAGATAATTCCAAACAAAATTTCATATCGGGAAATACGATTGCACTCAAATAGGCCTTATCATGGCCTGCGATAACAGCGTCTTTAATAAGGCCGTCACCAGCTGCAATCAGTGCAGATCTAAGTACATCGACACTGACCCATGTGCCCGAACTCAGTTTAAAGTCTTCGGTAATACGACCGTCAAAAAGCAAGCCTTGATTGGGGTCGCTTGCATCTTGAAACTTAAGGGCATCACTGGTTTTATAAAAACCTTCTTCATCAAAAGCAGCTTTTGTGGCTTCAACATCTTTCCAATAACCTAAGGTCATATTGGCACCTTTAAATCGTGCTTCCAACTTATCCCCATTGGGAACCAATTTAATTTCCAGACCAGGTACCGGAACTCCCAACATTCCCGAAAAACTACCATATTGCGTATTGAACATTGCCGAGGGGCTCGCTTCTGTCATTCCATAGCCAGAGGAAATTAAAATACGTTTTCCAGTAGTTTTTATGGCCAATTCGTCCAAGGCATCCCATATATGTTGTGGCATGCCGGCAGCCGCATAGAATAACATCTTGAGTTTAGAAAAAAAGAAGCTCTGAAGCTCGGTATCTTCCCGTAGAACGGGAATAAGTTCTTCGAATCCTTTTGGTACGTTAAAGTACACCGTTGGAGCAAAACCCCGGAGATTTAGGACTGTGGTCTCCATTCCCTTGGGCGTCGGAGTACCTTCATCGATATACAATGACCCGCCATTGTAAAGGGTCAGTCCGAAATTATGGTTGCCTCCGAAAGTATGGCTCCACGGTAACCAGTCTATTAGTTGGAGTCCGCCATCTTTAAAAAAAGGGTAGGTCTGGGTAATTTGTTGCCAATTAGTAACGATATTTCTATGGGTATTGATTACCCCTTTAGGAAGCCCCGTAGATCCAGATGTAAATAATATTTTTGCAATAGTATCTGGATGTATTCGCTCATGTGCCTCTTGAACTTTGCTGGTAATCACAGTTTGTAAAACTTTATCAAAACTTATAGCATTGGGTAATGTATTTTTTACCGTGATTATTGGAATTCCATTAGCCACCGAATGTATTGCATTCTCATATTTAAGGCCATCTTGAACGAACAACAGCCCAGGAGACAATATATCGATACAGAGTCGCAATTTCGAGTAGTCGGTCGATTTCATCGAATATGCTGGGCTTATCGGCACATAAGGTATGCCTATGTGCATTGCCGCCAATGCCAAAATACCGTGCTCTAGGCTATTACCGGATAGAATAACGATCGGGCTTTCAACTGAGGCACCACTAGCCAAAAGATACTGCCCAACGTGCTGTACTTTTTCCCAAGCTTCTTTGTAGGTCAACTTCTGCCATACGCCATTTTTCCCCCTTTGTGCCAAAAAAGTGTTGTCAGGGGTATACTGAGCCCAATGAATAAGCCTTTCGGTAATTTTTTTTGGATGTTCTTCTAAAGCAATAGCAGATTTTAGGTAAACGGTACCATCTGGCAACACCTTCTTACGAATATCGATATCTATCGTCGGAACCTTTAAAAATGGAGCATCATTTACCATTAGCTATTTCGCGGTCATTCTAATTGCCCCATCAAGGCGAACGACCTCGCCGTTCAGCATTTGATTTTCTATCATTTGTTTTGCAAGAGAAGCATATTCATCGGGCCTGCCCAGTCGCGATGGGAAAGGCACCTGTTGCCCAAGTGATACGCGAACCTCTTCTGGCATACCGGCAAGCATAGGTGTTTCGAAAATTCCTGGGGCAATGGCGAGAACACGTATACCTATTCTAGCGAATTCTCGGGCAATGGGCAAGGTCATCGCTACGATACCACCTTTTGAAGCAGCATAGGCCGATTGCCCGATCTGCCCATCGAATGCGGCAACCGATGCCGTATTTATAATTATTCCCCTTTCCCCATTTTCGTCGGGTTCGTTGTTTTGCATACTATCGGCAGCCAATCTTAGCACGTTAAAACTCCCGATGAGATTGACTTGTACCACTTTTGAAAATGTAGCCAATTTGTGAAGGCCTTCTCTGCCCAGAACGCGTTCTGCCGGGGCGATACCCGCACAATTAATGACCCCATTAACAGTTCCGAATTTTACAACTCCCTTGGCTATCGCATTTTTTACACTTGCTTCGTCGGTAACATCCGTAGTAACAAATAGGGCTTTTGAGCCCAACTTCTTTTCTGCTTCGAGCCCTATTTCCGAATTGATATCGGCCAGAATTACGGAGCCCCCATTATCAATAATCATTTGAGCTGTACCAAACCCCAAGCCCGAGGCACCGCCACTTATAAAAAACACTTTGTTTTTAATGTCCATTTTTCAGAGCGTAAATTGCTGCTTATCAAACTTACTTATGCAATTGCACCGTCAAAAATAATCAATTTGATGCTAAAGGTTTTAGAATTGTATTATAGACCTTCTTGTACTACTTCAAGTGTATTTAATAGAGAGAAGCGAAAAGCTGTAAAAAGTGATATGCTTAGGGGCTTATTATTTTATAAATAGGGTATCTCCATGCAAAATCGTTGTGGTTTAAATACTAGAACTACCAGCAAAAAATCGGGAGGGTAGAAGCAGAAACTACCTCAATTATTAACAATAACTTCATTATCCCCCTCTTTGCTGCATCCCTTTTTCCAATTCTTCCTTTGAAAGTAGACCATCATCATTGGAATCAATTTTCGAAAAATCTTGTTTTAAAGGACCTTTGGATTCTTGGACGGAAAGCTTGCCGTCTTTATCGGTATCCATTTGTCGTAGAAGTTGTTTTGCGTTTGGCCTACCGCGTTGTCCTTTTTGACCAGAACCCTGAGGCGGCCCGCCGCGTTCTTGTGATTCGAATTCTCCCATTAAACACCTACTCACATATGGGAATTCATTGCTCACCAAATACATGTATTTGCCATCAATCGTAATTCCATTGCATTCATCTAAATCTCCAGAATCTGCTACATATTCAAAGTCGGAAGTAAAGGTCCCGTCATGATGACCTCCGACAGAGATATCTATAGTTTCCATAGGGTTTTCATAGCTACAATCTTCACCTTCACGATTTCCTCCAATGGCTTTATAACTTGGTTTGTAAGCTTCGCTTTGGGAATAGTACATAGGAAAACCATCATGCGCAAAACCGATATGAACCAAATCTTTTTCTAAATCAAAGTTTTCAATAACGCCAGTTGGTGTGCCATGATAATGATAAGCACCTGTCGGTTGTACATGTGCATTACTAAAATCCAAGCCTAAATCAACAAGGTCTTGAAGTGCTTCAATACGGTAATTTTCTCCTGATTCGCAAACCACAACTTCAGCGGTTCCGGGTTCAAATTTTATCCCGTTTAAAGCGATGCCAGGTTCTCTAATCCATTCTGCTTTTCCTGTATATTTTGGGTCTAACGGAAAGCTGAAAGTTCTGTTTTGAGCTGATATTGTATTCGGATTACCAGAATTCGGAAACGTTCCAGTAACATGGTTTGGCAAAGAATTCGTTACCATTATTCGCTGTTTATTTACAATAGTAACTTTGGTTTTTGTACCGAACTCATCGTCCTTTAAATTATAGGCCCCAAAATAGTTGTCAGAAATACCAGCTAATATTACTTCATCATGTGTATGCATATCTGTGTCGTGTGCATTGCTTTTATTTTTATCAATACATTCCATGAAAATCAATCCGGTAACTAACGGAATAATCAAAATAACTAAATGTTTCATCGTATTAATTTTTTAAGCTAACTACAGTTAATACGCTATTTTTAATGGGACGCGTATTCATCAGAAATAATAATGCTGCAATGGTTGCTATTACTATCAATAGTAATTCTACATAAAACAAACTAGTATTGTTTTTGGCTACTTCTATAAACTCATTACCATTGACTTGCAATTCCATAGTATGATTGTTTGCATCGTTTAATACAAACTGCTCTTTACTAAAGCCTTCTTTTAAAAGAATCAAAGCACTCTGACTTCTATGGATATCTTTAAAAACTGTATTCTTTACCCATGCAGATTTTATATCTGAAGGAATGCCAAAAACTTGGAAAACAACCTTAGTTTCATGGCCAAGTCTTACAACGCCGTTACTTAGGGTTATGTTCTGACCATCATTAAAACTTAAATGAAGGTTATTTTTAATATGTTCAATTACCATTTGCTGAAATTCTTCAGGAGTTTCATAAGGTGTCGCAGCAAAATGTGTTCGCACCTCTTGTTGAAAAGCAGTCAACGAAGAACTAATCTGCAACACCCATGTACCATTTTCTTTTTCCACGAGCATAGTTGTAGAAATATCTGATTGGTGCGCTTTCATTCCTAAAGACATTAGAAAAACCGCTATTATTAGTATGAATTTTTTCATGTTTAATTATTAAAACTTGTAATTAGTTGGCATAAGCGCCATTGATACAATTCAGAAAGTTATTACTTCCTGGTGAGTCAACATGATAATGGTAGCCTCTGATATCATCAGTATGTCCTCGGCAATCATCAAGATCTGTTGGTTCGCTTCCGCTGGCATCTAATTGTGCATATAAACCAAATCCATCAATTGCGTAACCAATCATAGCTGCGTGATCATCAGCTTGAGTAAGTTGCGTTGACACCCCGGTGGCAGCATGATAATGATACCCTGCATTTAAGTTTATATGACCTCCCGCATCATCAAAGGAGCCAAAGTATATGCTCCTAAAATGGCATCTGTAGGTGCTGGAGCGTCAAAAACGGTTCCGTTAAATGCAATTCCTCTTCGCGATGGACCTGTAGCAGCTTGACCTGGAGGTCCTCCCATTCCTCCAAAATTTGTAGAAGAAGTTTGCTTAACCGGAGTAATTGGAATTAAATACGTGGCCGTTAAATCGGTAACATAAGAGGGAAGGCATTCTACACAAAAATTTTCATATTCAGCGCCGACATTAGGGTTAGCTGCATTTGCACAATCATCTTCGGTCCCTGTAGTGTAAATATCTCCATTAGCATCATACATCTGCCAAGTACTATCGCTATAAAAAGTGGCCATATTTTCAATAAAAGCCCCATCTACATCATATACTTCACCACCTTCAAGCCAGATTCCACCTTTATCAGCGCCATCTACAATATTATCAGGACACCATGGGCCCATCTCATGGTCTGCCGGCGCACTTTTAGATACGATTTGATAACAATTTGTGCTAGTACCGTCAGAAAGGGTGCAGGGTACTGTAGCAATAGTAACTGAGCCATCGTTTGCTAAAAATAATGCAGAATCTACATCAACAACAAGCGTATCGTCATCTGTTGCACCGTTATCGGTAATATCATAGGTTGTGTCCGCATCATCGCTACTGCAAGAACTGCAACTCATAAACATTATCGTTAATAAAGAAAAAATTAAGCTTAAGCTTTTAAAATTATTTTTCATGTTGTAAATATGTATTGTTTGAATATTTAGATGAAGTATTGAAAAGAAACTTGTTGGTACTTATTGTAAATAAATGTTAAAATAAAGGCGAGACTTTTGACATGCAGCCATATGTACTATTTGTAAAATTCAAATAGTGTGATCAGATAATTCGAATAATTTTTGAATTAGCCTTCTTCTTTCAATGCCTTAACATCAATAATTAATTGGGCCATAGAAGCTCTATTTAACCCATTATAAATACCCCTAATATGTTTATTCTTATCAATCAGTAGAAAATTTTCCGTGTGCAGAAAGTCATTGATATTTTTAGGTATTCCTAAATCATTTTCAACAAAATATTGATTTCGGCCAAGCTCGTATATTTCATTTTTATCTCCTGTAACCAAATGCCATTTATTTTCGATTATACCATGAAGTTCAGCATAATCCTTTAAAACCGAAATAGAATCTATTGAAGGTGTTACCGAATGCGACAAGAATTTAATTTCGTTATCATTTTTGAATTCTTCTTGCAATTTCAGCATGTTACTAGTCATATTTAAACAAATTCCTGGACAGGTGGTGAAGAAAAAATCGGTTACATAAATTTTGTTTTTAAAGCTTTTTTGAGTAATCGTATCTCCAAGCTGGTTTACAAGTTTGAAATCGGGTATTTTATGAAACTGCCGCTCTTCTTTACTATTCGGGGTTAGCCAATTTGGAGTAAACGATTCCTCATTATAGTATGGTAGGTATTTAACCCTACTGGTCTGATTCGTCTTCGTATTTTCTTGCTGAATTTCTTGTTTGCAACTCGTTAAAATCACAAAAAACAAGACTACTATAGATAGTAACTTTTTAATCTCGAATAACAACTTCATCTTCTAATTGATAACAGAGATTCCCTTTTTTTAGTCCAAAAATTCTACCGTTCCGAGCTTCATAATTAGCATATAAAACACCATTTTTTCTATAGGCCCGTTGCAAACCCTCCTCTTTGCCTCTACTTAGATTTATAATTTTGTAAAGTTCACCAGTCGGATACCATTTCTTTTGCTTGCCATGCGGTTTACCCTTATCATAATTATATTGTGCGATTAAAATGTGTGTTGCATCTGACGTCCATACTTTTTTTTCTCCCTGTAATTTTCCCTTATGATAATTTGCGACATTTTTTAAGTGTCCGTCGGGAAACCATTGAATAGCTTTATTCTGTTTTTTACCGTTTAGAATGCCAAACTTTTCCTTTAAAGTACTATCATCATAATAGTTAACGACAAATCCGGAATAAGTCCCATCATTTAAAGTCCATAACGACAATTTGTGATCATAAGTTACCTCTGATTTTAATACAACTATTTCCGGTACTTTTAAAACTTCAGAATTCTTCGTGGGAGATGAATTTACTTTTTGTTCAGAACAAGCGATTACTAGAAGACTCAAAAACAAAACAAACCAAATAAATATTTTCATTTTATACTTTTGGAATTCAACTTAAAAACTGTTTTAAATAGAAAATATTAAAGACAGATTTTTTTGAATAAATGATCTATTAGGATAGTCTTACATAATGCTATTAGGAGTTCCCTGTAGGTCACCGGCAAAAAGCGCAATTATAGATCCCAAGTAAAATTCATTAATGATATGATAATGATAAATTTCCACTCCTTCACTATGGGTTGTCACTCCGAAATGACCCCCTGAAGCATCTAAATCTGTAGGGTAAGCACCATCCATTTCTCTTCTACCGTAGATTAAAAATCCATCCGCCATAATGCCCACTAACTTTTCATCATCAAAAGAAAGAACTGTATTTTCAGGAACATCATAAGATTCTATATGATAGTGGTAACCAGAGGGACCATTATGAGCTCCTGCGTAATCGAACGTTTCAACAATTTGCTCTTCTATGGGACGATTTGGCCCTTCCGTATCATTAAAAATGGGAACTCCAGTAACCGATATGCCAATGGGTCCTAATCCAGTCGCTGAACTCGAAGTCGCTAATTCCGGTGCAGCAGAAACAGTAACCGATAAACTTCTATCACCTCCTATGCGTCCTGGTGTTTGACGAGTAGCGATTACAGGAGCAATGTATAATGGGGCAGTTTCCTCCCAATAAGGGCTAGTGTGATTAGGCAGACCAGTTGTTTCAATGGTAATATCATCTCCATCAAATGATATGGTAACCGCCTCTGAATTAAATTCATCAAATGCAGATAAAGGTGTTGCAGTTCCTACAGGCGAAGGATCTTCCATGTCTACGTCATTGCTGTCATTGCTATCATCGCTGCATGCAACAAAGCATAAAAAAGTCAGTAAAATAATTGAACCGACTACCTGTAAACTGTTAAATCTATTTTTCATAATACTATCTTTTAATTTTTAGATGTGCTTTAAAGTAAAAACTTGCGCTTGTTTCAAATTTTTTGAAAAAACTTCGCAATTACTCACAAAGCCCTTGTCATCAAACTACGAATCAAACCAACTTAAAATCTTAGTGTCTAATTATTCAGGTAATTGCTTACCGCTGTGGTCCGTTGCGAAACATGGGCATTCAATTCACTTACGGCAGCCTGAAAATCAGAACTACTATTTAAGAAAGAAAAACCAGGTTCTTCAGCTGCCGCATATGGAGCAACCAATGACGAATATGAGCTATACAATGACTGCATGGTTACAGTACTAAAAGCACCTTCCACAACCTCTTGTACGTATGTATTGTATCGCGTCTTATATACTTCATCTTGATATAGATACCCTATTAACGGCCATTCTGAAGCAGTTATGTTAGAAAAGTCAAGAGCTGCTGAACCTTCCCGGTTACCTTCTTGAAGAGCTTCATTATTGTCCCAGGGAATCCAAGTGAGCTTACTCGTTTCCGGATTATTATACAAGTAATAGTTATGTGACATTCTACCATAAGTATCCCAGTTTTGAATGACCGTATTGATTGCTAAATATTTTAAGAAAACATCGGTATCCAAAACAGCCTCCAAATTCGTTCGCCAGGCAGCAGCATCCGTAGTTCTGGTTTCGTCGTGCAAGATTTCCAATAAACTTTCAACATCTGTAAAATCAGCTTCGTCTTCATTGTTCTTCTTTACATATTCATCTTCATTAAAAGTACCTGTCGCGAATGTCGCAGCATCGCCATCCGGCTTATATAAATTACCATCGTCGTCAGAAAATTGTTCATCCAAAACGGTATCATCAACTTCTTCTACCATCGTATACACTCCAAAATATTGCGGACCATCACCATGGTCAACATATACTGTATAAAAAGCTGTATGTGAAACGGCTAAACCGGCATTCTTGAAGACATCGGCCGCCACTTTTTCTCGTAACATCGATTTGTCTTCGTAATTATTCTTAAGGCTTAATTTTTTAAATCCGTAAAAACGTTGGTTATCGATTTGTGGATAATCATCCTCGAACTCATCAAAATCTAGCTTGAACGATAATTTTAAAATTCCCGCTTGCCAACTACTTCTTAAACTGGAGTTCCCTTTAAAACGCACTCCAACCCGGTACCATTCTTTATCTTCGTAGAACACCTCCGCAGGAACGAAAATCGGGTCTTCATCGGCAAAAGAATCTCCTCCTTGTCCACCTTGAGGACCTCCCCCCTGCTGACCACCCCGACCTGTAGCACCAAACTCGCCATAGAGTCCGGTCATATCATCTAACATGCTTTGCCAGCGCTCTTCAGTAATGACAATATCCAATCTTTTTACGGCATTGTCATCAAATACTTCCTCAAAATCTACATCAGCGTCATTACTGTGTGTTTCCGTGCTCCAATCAATAACCTCAAAGTCGGTATCGTTTAATGTCCCCGTTTCTTCTTCGGCATCCGTTTCTTCATCAATTTCATCAACGGCCTCGTTCTCGATCATTGGCGCAATTTCGTTGTCATCACTACAGGAGGCAAATGCTAGTATTATAACACCAAATAAAGATGTGATAAAGATTAAGAAGAGAAAATTCGTATACTGTTTAATCGTTTTCATTCTTTCTATTTTTTATTTCCGTTTATCTTTTCGGGCCTCTCTGGGGTTTGGGCGCTTTCTCAAATTCTTCTTCAGTGATAAAACCGTCTTCATCGATATCGACTTTGGCGAAATTATCTTTCAGGGGGCCTTTCAACTCGTCTTTGGAAAGTTTTCCATCTTCGTTGGCATCCATCTCTTTAATCAATTCTTTGAATGTTGGAGGTTTTTTTCTTTCCTGTCGATTTTGAGATTGTGCAAAAGAGCTATTTGAGAAAAATAAAGCCATTCCGAAAATGACAAGTGCCGATTTAATTTTGTTGCTGTTCATGCTTCTATTTTTTTAGGTATTTGATAGTTTAGATGCAGTTACTTTTTTAAACTTGTGCCGACCTTTGTTAAAAAAAGCACAAAAAAAACCTGACTTAAAAGTCAGGGTCTTTACTCATTCTAAAAAATAAATTAGTCTCGTGGCGGTGGCGGTCTATCTTCATTTCCCGGACCTCCAGGTGGAGGAGGTCTGTCCTCTTCCCCAGATCTGCCTAGCGGAGGCCCGTTTTGGCCTTGCGGTCCTTGCCGGCGCAGTGCATCTTTTATAATAGTCTTAAAAAGTATTTTTTGTTTTTCGTTACAGATTTCGTCCACCGCTTTAAAAAAACGAAAGGTCTCCAATTCCTTGGTCTTCTCTTTATTGGCGATTTGTGTGGTAATGGAATCTATTTGTGAATCATCAATTTTTTCATGCGAAAGATTATCGAATAACGCATCCTTAGATAACCTAATTTCATTGAGAATAGCATTCATATTTTGCCGATGAACAACATCCAATTTTTCAAATTGCTGCGATTGAACAGCATCAAATTCCAACTGTTCGCCAATAAAATTTCTTGGGCCGGGTCTTTTTGGCCTTTTTTGATTTGAGATATCGAATTGTTTGAACAAGAAAAATCCGTTCACAACAACTAAGAAGCCCAATAAAATATATAAGAGTAGATTTTTCTTCATGGCATCTTATTTAATTCTGGTATAGATATGAATCAGTATCCGTTTCCGAAAGTCCATATACTTCTGCAAAGTTCTCAACGTTCTCGCCATAACTATTCGTTGCATAGGATAATAAGGCGTACCCATTCAAAACAACAAAACAGATAAGTGCAGCTGCTTGAAATTTCGGAGTGAACCAGCCTAGAATATCCGAATTCTCTTGCCCTTCAGCGGTTATCTGGGCCATTCTATTGAGCACTTTGTCCTTAAAAAAAGGAGGCGCTTTAACAGCTTCAACACTTGAGGCACTATCTAGTGTCTGTTCTACTAACTGGTCAATATTTCTTTTACTTTTCATACTCTTAGTTTATGCGGCTTCTTTTAAGATGCCATTAACATAAAAAACTTGCGCTAGTTTCCATCTTTTTTATAATAATCACGCAACAACCCTTGTAAATTCTTTTTTGCCCTGAACAGCAATGACTCGATTGAAGATATACTTTTCTGGGTAATTTCAGATACTTCTTGATAACTCAAGTCGTCTATCTTGTTTAAGGTATAAACTATGCGTTGCGCTTTTGGCAACTTATTTACTGCTGCAAATAAAATTTCGTTTTTTTCTTTGTTTTCTAGTTGTATTCCCGGGTGGTTGAACTCCGTAAAATATGAACTACGGTCTATAGGAATATCATTTCCCAATAATGATTGCATAAATCCAAAACGTTTTTTGGTGTTTTTCTTACGGATGAATTCCAAACTCTTGTTGACGGATATGCGATATATCCAAGTCGATAATTTAGAATCCCCCTTAAATTTAGAAATGGAATTGAAGACTTCTACAAACACATCTTGGGCGATATCTTCTGCATCTTCTTGATTGGGCACAAATGAAATACATGTACTGAATACCTTTTGCTGATATTTATCCAGCAACTGACCGTAAGCGCGATTGGTTCCTTCCTGCAGTGCTTTTATAAAATCTTGTTCTTCCAAAAGGAGGATTTGGGGCGCAAATTACAGAAAATAAAAAAAACCGAAAGCGATTATCCCCACCTTATGCAGAGACTGTTAGAGCCAGAGCTATTCACTTAAAATCGGGGCAGTCTCCCTATATTATTTTAGCCTTCGCTTATCTGGATAATTATTCATTTAAAAAAATGAAAGGCAAAATGCTAGCACTCTACTAATTGCTGAGAAACGATTTTGAATGGACGGCAGTCTAGAGTTTCGAAACTACCATACCGATGTGGAAAAGGGAAACCAGCTCAGAAACAAGCTGGTTTTTATTGAGCAGTATTATCAATACTAATGTTTAGTACCCAATTGTAAACCTTTTTCGATTGAAGACTTTATTATCGACTTCATCGAGAATTCCCACTGCGAAATCTTCCATAGAAATGGAACTTTCTCCTTTTTCATTCGCAATTAAGGTATCTTCCGCAAGACGGAATTTTCCAGTTCTTTCGCCTTCGAAAATATAAGCTGATGGGGATACGTTCGTCCAGTTTAATTCGGTTTCATTTAGATACACCTCGTTCAAGGCCTTTTGATGGGCAAGAGCAACGGGTTTATACGCTGCGGGAAAATCAGGACTGTCGACCAAGACCTTATTTTCACCAACCTTTAAACTCCCCGCACCTCCTACGGCTATTAAGCGGACACCTGTTTTTTTTGCCGCTTTCGCGAGCGATTTCGATGCGTCGATCAATATGTCGGTGTTTTCTTGTGGCGGATTGTAAGCGCTTATGACCACATCGCTACCTTTGAATTGCTCCGCTAATTTTTCGTTATCAAAAATGTCGACTTGTACGGTTTTGGCATCATTCAGCCCAAAAAAATTCTTGGTTTTCGATGTAATCAGTTTCAGTTCGTACTTTCTAGAAGCCGCTTCCCTTGTAATGCGTTGTCCGATGTTTCCACCGGCGCCAATAATTGTAATTTTCATTTTGTTTATTTTTAGTCGTTAAAAAATTATTTTATAAAATCCTTGATAAGTGCGATACTTTCTTCGGGGTATTCCTCTAACATAAAATGTCCTCCGTCGAAAAAATGGATTTCCACATCCTTTAAATCCTTACCATAGGCTTCTCCGCCCGGTTTGCTAAAGAATTTGTCGTTCACGCCCCAAAGCACCAATGTTTTTGGTTGCTTATCTTTCAAATATGTCTGCCATTCGGGGTACTTGGGGAAATTGCTACCATAATCTTGAAATAGAGCAGTCTGTATCTCATTATTCCCTTTTCGTTGTACGAATGCTTCATCCGTGAGATACGAAATAGGGTCCACCTTAGAAGCGTCCGAAGCACCGTTCAGGTACATGGCTTTTAATCCTTCTATCGACATCAACCAATCTTTAAATACGGTAAGACCTTCATAATCCTCCGCTTCTCGAAGCTTCTTCATTTTCTGTGGCCATTCACCCAATCCTTCCAAATATGTATTGGCGTTTTGTATAATCAAGCCTTTAATACGTTCAGGTTTGGCCGTCGCGATTCGCAACCCTATCGGACCTCCGTAATCTTGCATCATCAGATAAAATTCATCCAATTGCAATGCCGTTACGAATTGCTCAATGATTTTGGTCACATTGTTAAAAGTGTATTCAAATTTTTCTGGGGATTGCGTAGCGCTAAACCCGAATCCCGGATAATCGGGGGCTATTATGTGATAGTCCTTTGACAGGCCTTCTATTATATTTCTATACATATGGGAAGAAGAGGGAAAGCCGTGGAGCATGAGAATGGTCTCCTTAGCCGGATTGCCCGCCTCCCTGTAGAATATTGATAGTCCGTCTATTTCTATTTGTTTATTCTTCATAATGATATTATCAATTTTGTACTTTTTATTATAATATTATTTAAAAAATATAGATTTATTTTGCCTATACGGAAACCGTTTCCAATTGTGGTGCCGCCGGAAAATCAACCGGTACGTTGGTCGTGTTGTGTAAGTAGTTTGAAATTGTTTTAAGACCAACTAATTCAATGGTATCGACCAGATTCTCTTTGGTATAACCAGCGTTTAAAAAATTGTCTACAATTTCCGGATTAGTTCGCCCTCTATTGATAGTTACATTTTTTGCCAACTTTGCCAAAGCGTCGAACTTCGTATTAAAGGGTGCTTCCCCATTTCGTATTTGTAAGATTTGCTCCTCTTCAAAACCGTTCTTTTGGGCAATGAACGTATGCGCTGCAAGGCAATAGTTACATTCGTTTACTTGACTAACGGCCAAGTTAACAACCTCTTTTTCTTTATTGTTCAAGGAGGTTTTTACACTACCAAATTCTAAATGGTTCTGTAGGGCGTTGTCGCTATACGCATAGGTCGCATATAAGTTTGGCAAAAAGCCAACTTGTTTTTCAAGGGTATCGAATATGCTTTGGTTGGCACTACTAACTGTTTCTTTTGTGGGTACTTTAAATGTTGTCATGATATTATTTTTTAAGGTTTATAGTTATTAAGTCGTAATATTGTAATATTCATTACAAAATAATTCAAAATTTATTTTAAACGTATTTTCTAATGTTGGATTGGAGTTAATTGCTGAAATTAGCCAATACTATAATTTAGGCTGTCCGTTGGAAGCACTAAGTCCCCCATCGACCGGAATAATCGTACCGGTTACAAAACGAGCTTCTTCACTTGCCAAAAAGAAAATAACATCAGCGACTTCCTCCGGTTTGCCCGGTCTTCCCATAGCAACCCGTTTTCCAAATGCTTCCATCATCTCATCATCATTTATTACAAAGGACGACATTTCGGTATCGGTAATACTGGGTGCAACGGCGTTAATCCGAACGCCTTTGGGTGCCAAGTCCAGAGCAAGCCCTTTGGTCATCAAATTTAGGGCTCCTTTTGTAGCATCATATCCAAATGCGCCCCAATCCCCTCCCAAACCGGAGACCGAAGAAACATTTATAATTGCTCCCTTGTTTTTTTCCAAATGAGGCAAGGCGTGCTTTATGGTCAAGAATGGACCGGTCACGTTAATCGCGAATTGTTTGTTCCAATCTTCAAGTGAAAATTCATCTATTGTTCCTCCCAAAAACACAGCTGCGTTATTAACCAAGACATCGATACGTCCAAATTCGGCTAGGGTACTATGCATAATATTCTCGATCGTTTCCTGTTTAGAAATGTCCCCCACTACGATCAAACAATTGGTAGTACCAATCTTTTCCGCTGCGCTCGCAAGTTTCTCCGCAGTACGTCCGTTCAGGACTACCTTATACCCCTCTTTCACGAAGCGTTGTGCTGTCGCAAAGCCCATTCCTGAACCAGCTCCCGTAATTATGGCGACTTTATTATATATCATTTCTATTCTTTTTAGAGCTATTTCTAACCCGTAATTTAATCCAATACCCGTAAATTCAATTCAATCAATTCCTTTACTTGCGAATCCTTTATGGGCATACGCTGGGTAATGTTCAGTCCGTTCCAAAGGTTTACCAAATGGGTTGCGAGGAGGCTTGGAGATTTTTCTTCAGCGAGATTCCCCATCTTCTGCGCATCCGTGAGTGCCTTTTCAAAACCCTCTTTCAATTTTAAAAGAAGCTCTGCTGACAGCGCTTGGGTCTCTTCATCAAGATTGCTCCATTCTACTAGCGCATTTCCTAAGTAACATCCATTTTGTTTGTCTTCCTGAGGTCTCTCGGCAATCCTGTTAAAGAATGCCCTAATAAATTCAATGGGGTCATTACTCTCCCCTAAGCCCGCGTAAAATTGACGGATGGATTGCTTTAAAAAATGGGTTAGCGATTTTTGATACAACTCCTTTTTTCCTCCCGGAAAAGAGTGGTAAAAACTCCCTTGTCCAATTTCCATTGCCTTCATTAAATCCTGGGCCGAGGCAGCATGATACCCTTTTTTCCAGAACACATTAATAGCTCTGTCAATCAAGGTATCTTCTTCATAATGTTTTGGTCTACCAGCCATTCTCTTTTTCTTGTTTCTTGTTTCTTGTTTCTTGTTTCTTGTTTCTTGTTTCTTGTTTCTTGTTTCTTGTTTCTTGTTTCTTGTTTCTACAAATCTAAAAATTGTAACGATAAGTACAAAATAATCTTGTCGATTTTTATCTTTGGCTTTTTATTGAAATATAAGTTGCTTTACCATAGAGTCCTCTCCCTAACCCTCTCCTGAGGAGAGGGAATATTCTTTTTTTGACTTTGTCTATATTGCACCAGATGAAAATTTTCATTCTTTAATTTCATCTGTCAATCTATTTTTCAAAATTGTTCCCCGTTTAGCAGGGGAATACTCTTTTTCTGAATGGGATATTATTTATGACCGCAATTGTACCGGTTCAAGAATTTTTACTTCGTCCCGAAAGCTTAGCTGCTTTCCGAGTTCTGTTTTCGGTAAATATACATTTACCGTAAGGTAATAGAGCGAATTTCCAAAATCAGAGAGATTACTGCTATCAGATAAAGTGCCCTTTCTACTTTTCATCAT
>ENA-ORXU01000926-ORXU01000926.1-marine-metagenome-genome-assembly--contig:-NODE-926-length-28060-cov-3.957510_pt1 | contig 28060 bp, 36 predicted proteins | sample MGYA00237869_ERZ511484 | MGnify/ENA metagenome assembly ERZ511484 | reverse complement strand
ACTATGGGGTAATCACATATTGGCCAGAAGGATATAGGAGAAAAAAAGAGATTTAGAACTGAAGAAAGAGTAACAGGGCTTCAAACTGCAGAGGCAGTTGAAAAAATTGGAAAAATACAACCGATGATGAAGGTCTTTCACTAGTAGGATTTCATGATGTGGTTCGTCATCCTAAAAATCAAAAAATCATTTATGCCACAACAGCTACAGCATTAAATGCATGGAACAATGGACTGCGCGGATATGGATTGGGTATCGTCATGTCAGTGGACGGGGGAGATAGCTGGAAAATCACGGGACACAATCCACCATTTGGTGGATGGTCGTCAGGTACGCACGGTATGGTGATCGATCCGCGATCGACTTTTGATAGTACTATTTTATATGCGATCAACGGGACGAGTATATTCAGATATACCGGATTGATGGAAGCTGATGACGAATGGGAAAAAATCCATGAAAACACTAAGCAATATAATGGTCCAGTTATTTTTGGAAAAGTGGCCAATCATGATATCGAAGTCGATCGCTGGGGCAATATTTTTATATGCAATGTTACTGGAGTATATAAATTGCCTGTCAATAAAAAAGAGTTAGTAAAAGTTGACGGAATAATTATTCCCGAGGCGCGAAGTAATATTTACAATTGTGAAGGTAAAGATTATCAGAATCCGATGAAAGCTTTATATGATCTAGAGATTAATCGCCAAGGTTATATGGGTTTATTAGCGAATTATTATTACGCCACTGGATATGGAAAAAAATGTCGATTTCGCGACGAGCCCTATTATTATTCTTACTCAAAAGATGGCGGTAAGACATGGTCAAATCCCGAAGGTTTTAGGTCCTCCGGTCATGCGGTGCCAAATTTAGCTATGAGTTTTTATAATCCAGAAATAATATATTCAGAAGATGGTGGAAGACATGTACAGAAATCAATAAATGCCGGCGAGAAGTCAAAGCGTATACCGACAAATCGAAATCACGTCGATGTTCGCGGATTTCATATGGCGAGCGGAACATTCGGAGATAGCACTGGATTAAAAGATGTACTTTATGTGGGCAATGATGGCGGGGTCGCCAAACTGATTAATGGCAACTGGGTCGACATCACAGGCAATGGTATTTGTAATACAAATTATTTTGGCTTTGGAATTACGGATGTTGATCCGCAGTATATAGTCAGCGGTGCCCAAGACGGATCGATGAATCTATACGAAGCAGGGGAGTGGTACACGACTGCACCGGGTGGTGATAACGGCGATTGTTTGATCGATCCACGCGATAAGTCTGTCGTTTATCAATCGGCAAACGGCACATTTCAAAAAGGTCTGATGACCGATCAAAAATGGCGTGGAAGAATGGCAAAAAATATCATCGATGGTTATGGACTGTTCCCAACATATATGAACCCAAATAACCCGGATGAAATTTTCATCGGCGGTACAGAAGTGTACCAAAGTGATGCCACCGGAAAAAAATGGACGACGATAATTCCGCCGGGAGCTCAAAAACGCGTCAATAAAATTATCATGTCCGAGTCCAACGTTGATGTTTTATATTATGCGATCAACGGGTTTTTTTGGAATAAAAAAGCGCCGGCGGATGCAAGCATGAATCAAGGCGGAATAATAAAAGCAGTTCGCACTGGAACAGATATTTGGCAAACAACGGATATCTCAAATAATTTACGTACGAAGTGCATTGGAGAAAATAATTGTGGTTTATCTCAAGTCCTCACTTCCGTCGCAGTCGATCCGAAAAACGAAAACCGCATTTGGGTTACTATGGGTGGATTCAAATCGGGTAAAAAAGTTTTCTATTCCAACAATGGTGGCTCATCTTGGGAGAATATAAGCGCGTGCTTGCCAAATATTCCTGTATTTTCAATTGTCTATCAAAAGGGCTCCAATGATGGAATTTACGTTGGTACCGACTACGGTGTTTTTTATAAAAATGCGGATATGACAGATTGGATTTTATACGGTGAGTCCGGACCTAAAATAATGATAACCGACATGCATATTAATTATGGATCTGATGAGCTCGTCGTGTCAACTATGGGTCGCGGATTATGGCGTGCACCTACGCTAAAATAATCGATTTGTACATCGCCGTCTTAATCCTCTCCCATGATCGACAACCGATGCATCTCGAACGTTCTATATAAAACCATTCAAAATGAAACCATTCCTGACGATGCTAAAAGCGGCATCATTGTTAATTTTATTTGCCGCGATTGGCTCATGCGGAAAGTCTGATGATGATTCGACATCGAATACATTGCGTACCTACGAGGAAATTGAGAGCGATTTTCAACAATTCGAATATAAAGCAGGCACGCAGGATCTGAGTTTGCAGATCACGGAAGATTTGACGTATCACTTTAGAGTGATTATTCCGGATGTCGATTTGACTACCGACCTGCCGATGATCATGGCCTTGCACTATGCGGCGCCAGGCGATCCGAATATCCATAAAGAAACAGCATGCTATATCGAGCCAGGACTTGCGGCGCTTGATGCGATTATTATCAGTCCTAACGGCGGCGTAGACAATTGGGGTGCCATTGACAATCAAGATAAGGTGCGCATACTCACAGATTTATCAACGCGATTTTGGCCCGTCAATACGGATCAAGTAGCAGTCGTAGGGTATAGCAATGGAGGGAATGGCACTTGGTTTTATACTGAAACGCAACCGGGCACATTTTCAGCGGGAATAGCTATGGCAAGTTATTACAATCCATATACGCCGCAAGGAACAGTGCGCGAGATGCCTACACCGCTATACGTGATACACGGCACGGCGGATGAACTGTTTCCAATTGATACCGTACAAGCTTGGGTAGAAGCCACGCAAGCCGTTGGAAGTGAAATCGAGTTTGTAAAAGCGCCTGATTTCAGTCATTATGAAGCGTGTCGATATGTGCCTTATCTGCAAGAAGCCGTCGAATGGTTGAAAAATGACATTTGGGGACCTTGATTTTTGCGGCATACGTTAAGTTTGACTGTTAATCAATGAGTGATCCTCCATTACCAATAAAGTCGTTCGGCAATCGACCCACCATACTATGGGTGATTATTTTAGTCGGATTCATTTGTCTACTGTTCATCGGAAATTTAGATCCTTTTTTACATGAATGGGACGAGCGCTTTCACGCCTTGGTCGCTAGCCACATGATGAACGACCCTTTCAGGCCAACTTTATACACCAATCCGATTTTTAGTTATAAAATTGAAGATTGGTGCTGTAATCATATTTGGCTTCATAAGCAACCGTTGTTTTTATGGTTCATGTCCATTTCTATGAAATTTTTCGGCACTACAATTTTTGCTTTACGCTTACCATCCATTCTGCTCAGTTCGATTTTACCATTATTTGTATTTGATATCGCACATCGATGGACCGCCAACCGTAGATTTGCATGTATTGCGGCAAGTTTTATGGCATTTAGTTTTTATTCTATTTTATTATCATCTGGTACATTTCATACAGATCACAATGATGCGCAATTCTGTGTTTTTGTAACGGGAAATATTTGGGCATGGATTCGATATGTTGATCGTCCGACTACAAAGCGTGCAATTTTAATAGGTCTTTTTTGTGGTCTTGCCATTTTGATAAAATGGTTAGTTGCACTATTGATATTTGGCGTTTGGTTTGTGATTAAATTCAATAAATTATGGAATCAGCGAAGCCAGAGAATGGACTTCATCTGGTCTATATTGACATGTGTCATTATTGCTTTACCATGGCAGATTTATTCCGCCATTCGGTTTCCGGCTGAATGGAAGCGGGCAATGGACCACAATGCGCTTCATATCTCTACTGTCTTAGACGGGCATAGTGGCGGGCCGATATTTTATCTCTCAAGTTCGACACTTTATTATGGTGCATTATTCTTTCTCGTGGTGCCACTTATGATCTGGTTTGTATGGAAAGAAAAAAAGAAACCAGCTATGCAATGGGGCCTTATTTTATCAATGGCCGTTGTCTATTTATTTTTCTCCGTTGTCCCGAAAACGAAAATGTTGAGCTTCGTATATTGTGTCGTGCCTATCGGCTTTATCTTGATGGCTGGTGGTGTTGATTTAATGATGAAATGGATTTCGAAATTAAATCTTCGATCAGGGTTCAAACTTGCTATGAATGCTACTTTGTTTTTGATTGTATTGCTATCAGTTTTCCGGCCGGATAAATTCTATAAAATACATATTGCGGAAACACCAACAAGTCATATCGGTGTCATTAATCGACAACAGAAAATACACAACACCGAGATTTATAAGAATTTAGATAAAATGGTGAAGCCCGGCACTATTTTATTAAATGCTCCTTATGGCGAGCATGTAGAGGCGATGTTTTTCTCTGAATTTACAGTGTATTACGATTGGCCAGATGAGACAGAATTTATGTCTAAAATAAAAGCTGGTTACGAATTTGCATATTTTCCTGCAAGGTATGAGCCCATACCACCGATTTTTGAAAAGCACGCGACGCCCATCGACACGAAGTTGATGTATTAGATAATTATCAGTTCGTCACAAATACAACTTCCCATTCCACCAGTTCCGTTCGATTGTGGCTCCGATTTTTTCATAGAAGGTGATGGCGGGCGTATTCCAATCGAGTACTTGCCAGCGTGTAAGCACGCATCCATCAGCTTTTGCTTGAGTCAAAAATGCCTTGAACAGCAACTCACCAACACCATGCCGACGATATGCTTCCGTGACAATGAAATCTTCCAGATGCATCATTTTCCCTTTCCACGTGCTATAAGTAGGGTAGTAAAGTGCCATGCCGATGATTTCAGATTCATTTTCAGCGATCAAAATGTGGAATCGGCCTTCTTCAAAATGCTGTAGATAATCTTTCACAGTTGCGGTCACGGCGTCAGGCTCCTTTTCATAAATAGCAAGTTCGACGACTAGTTGATGGACGGCCGGGACGTCGCTAATTGTACCTGGTCTGATATTTATATTGGTCATGTTTAGGTCTACATCTTATGATATGGTCACCAATTTACGGAAGGGATTGGATTTTAGGTCATGTCGGTCGTCGAAAGTGTCAGCCTTAAATACTTAAACACCATGAAATAAAAAATTGCCAATTCGATTCATGATCATATACCAGTTCTTTCGAATACATAAATTTATCTAAGTCAATCGAGTATATATCTGGAATTTATGAATAAATGATGTGAGTTGAATTTATATGCAACTCGGAATTAGACGGTCAATTAAATTCGCAAAAAAGACGGCTACACCATACTAAATTCAAGCAAAAAATCATACCTTTGCATCCGCTTTGAGCCAGAGGCCTATCTAGGTCATACAACTCATTGAAAATAAATAGTTTATATGCCAACGATCAATCAACTTGTTCGGAAGGGAAGAAAGCAAATTTCACTTCCAAGTAAATCCAGAGCTCTGGAATCATGCCCGCAAAAACGCGGAGTGTGCACACGTGTCTATACCACGACGCCTAAAAAGCCGAATTCAGCACTACGTAAAGTCGCTAAAGTTCGCTTGACAAACGGATTAGAGGTTATCGCCTATATCCCGGGAGAAGGACACAATCTTCAAGAGCACTCTATCGTACTCGTACGTGGAGGTCGTGTGAAAGATTTGCCTGGTGTGCGATACACAGTTGTTCGTGGTGCACTTGATACAGCTGGTGTAAGTGATAGAAAACAAAGTCGATCAAAATACGGTGCAAAATCACCTAAGTAATAATAACGGGTAGAAATGAGAAAAAGAAAACCAAAAGCGCGGGTAATTGAGCCGGATCCAAGATACAATGACACATTGGTGACTCAATTCGTAAACAACTTAATGATTCAAGGGAAGAAGTCAATCTCCTTTGACGTATTTTATAGAGCGATGGATCTGGTCAAAGAACGTACCAGTGAAGATCCGCATGAAGTTTGGACAAAAGCGATCAACAACGCGATGCCTCAAGTAGAAGTGCGCAGCCGACGTATCGGTGGTGCTACTTTCCAGATACCAACGGAAATACCAGCAGGACGTAAAATGTCTATTGGTATGAAATGGTTGATCGGATTTGCCCGCAAGCGTGGAGGAAAAGGAATGGTAGAGAAATTAGCCGCTGAAGTCATAGCAGCAAGCAAAGGAGAAGGCGCTGCAGTTAAAAGAAAAGAGGATACACACAAAATGGCCGAGTCAAATCGCGCCTTCGCTCACTTTAGAGTGTAATAATTTTTAGAAACACAATCGATAGATAACAAAAGAAGGATAAGTCAAATGGCCAAAAATCTCATATACACGAGAAACATAGGTATCGCAGCTCACATCGACGCCGGTAAAACGACAACGACTGAACGCGTATTATACTATACTGGATTGAGCCACAAAATTGGTGAGGTGCATGATGGCGCCGCAACAATGGATTGGATGGAGCAGGAGCAGGAGCGTGGTATCACGATCACATCTGCTGCGACAAAAACAAGCTGGAAATGGAAAGATCAGGAGTATGTGGTGAATATCATCGATACACCTGGACACGTTGACTTTACGGTAGAAGTTGAGCGTTCACTCCGTGTATTGGATGGTGTTGTTGCATTGTTCTGTGCTGTGAGTGGTGTTGAGCCACAATCAGAGACTGTATGGCGTCAAGCTGACAGATACAAGGTTCCACGACTCGGTTTCGTAAATAAAATGGACCGTTCAGGTGCTGACTTTTTTGAAGTTGTCTCACAAGTGCGCGACATGTTGGGTGCTAATCCAGTGCCACTCCAAGTGCCAATCGGTGCTGAAGAAACATTCAAAGGCGTAGTCGATTTGATTACAAACGAGGCGAAAGTTTGGAATGACGACGATATGGGGATGACCTATGAGGTCGTGCCAATTCCTGAAGACTTACAAGATACAGTCAATGAATATCGTGAGAAATTGCTCGAAGCAGTTGCTGAATACGATGAGTCATTGATGGAAAAATATTTCGAAGATCCTAACTCTATTTCTGCAGATGAAATCAGAGCAGCCATCCGCGCTGCCGTCTGTGATATGAGTATCATCCCGATGATGTGCGGATCTGCATTTAAAAATAAAGGTGTTCAGGCTGTGCTAGATGCTGTCTGTGCATTTATGCCTTCTCCGATGGATGTGGAAGCCGTTCAAGGCACGCACCCACGTACAGAAGAGCCTTTGCTTCGTAAACCAAGTGTAGACGAACCATTTGCGGCACTCGCATTTAAGATTGCAACCGATCCTTTTGTTGGTCGATTGGCTTTCTTCCGTGTCTACTCAGGTGGATTGGATGCTGGTTCATACATTCTCAACACACGTTCAGGAAACAAAGAGCGTATATCTCGTATCTATCAGATGCACTCTAACAAGCAGAACCCGATTGACCGTGTAGAAGCGGGAGACATCGCAGCTGCTGTTGGATTCAAAGACATCAAGACGGGTGATACGTTGAGTGATCTCGACAATCCGATCATTTTGGAAAGCATGACTTTCCCGGATCCAGTGATCGGACTCGCTGTCGAACCAAAAACACAAAAAGATCTCGAGAAATTGGGTATGGCCCTAGCTAAATTAGCTGAGGAAGATCCAACATTCCGAGTTAAATATGATGAAGAAACGAATCAAACTGTCATTAGTGGTATGGGTGAGCTTCACCTAGAAATCATTGCTGATCGTTTAAAGCGTGAATTCAAAGTTGAAATCAATCAAGGTGCACCACAGGTGAACTATAAAGAGGCATTGACGAAGCAGGTTTCGCACCGCGAGCGCTTGAAGAAGCAATCTGGTGGTTCTGGTTTGTTTGCCGATATGGAATTCGAACTCGGTCCTGCCGATGAAGAATTTTTAGAAAGTGATGATTTCAAATCTGGAAAAGAAAGACTTCAGTTTGATTGGGGTATTGTCGGTGGATCTATCGATAAAAACTATGTCAAACCGATAAAAGATGGTTTCAAAGCCATGATGGATAACGGTGTACTTGCCGGGTATGCGATTGATAGTATGAAAGTACGTGTATTCGACGGATCGATGCACGCGGTGGATTCAAAGCCTATTGCATTTGAATTATGTGCAAAAGAAGGGTTCAAATCTGCTGCGAAGCAAGCTGGACCAACGTTGCTTGAGCCTATTATGAAATTGGAAGTCACAACTCCAGAGGAATATACGGGTAATGTAATTGGTGATTTGAATAGAAGACGTGGTCTTGTGAAAGGTCAAGAGTCAAAATCAAACGCAGTTATCATTAAAGCGGACGTGCCATTATCTGAGATGTTTGGTTATGTAACAGCGTTACGTACCGTTACATCTGGTCGTGCATCTTCTTCTATGGAATTTTCACACTATGCAGCGCCACCATCAGGTATCGCGACTGAAGTGATCGAAAAAGCTAAAGGCGAAGTCAACGTTTAATTAATTAGGAATTAGAAAGAATTATTTATTAATATTTTAATAGAGGTATGAATCAGAAAATCAGGATAAAACTTCGTTCTTATGATCACAATTTGGTCGATAAGTCAACGGAGAAAATCGTAAAAACGGTGCGTAATTCAGGCGCTGTGATTACGGGTCCGATTCCGCTGCCCACTGAGAAAGAAATATTTACTGTCTTGAGGTCTCCTCACGTAAATAAAAAATCTCGTGAGCAGTTTCAATTGCGGACGCATAAGCGTTTAATCGAGATTTACACACCTACGCAAAAGACAGTAGATGCGTTGTCGAAGCTGGAACTTCCCAGTGGTGTCGACATACAAGTCAAACTGTCCTAGCTCTGGACAAAATCTCTTTGGGTATTTGAATTAGATCTTAATGTTTGATCTCCATTTTGGAGGTGGAATGCATTTATAACAATAGAAATTTCATTCAATCGTGAACGGAATAATTGGAAAGAAAATAGGTATGACTAGCATCTTCGATGACCAGGGACGCAATATCCCTTGTACTGTCGTGGAAGCAGGTCCAAATGTTGTAACGCAAGTGAAAAACGAAGACACCGACGGGTATTATGCCCTGCAGGTAGGATTCGGTTCCGCTAAGGAAAAAAACACGAGTCAGCAACTATTGTCGCATTTTGAAAAAGCAGGAACTACGGCTAAGCAATTGGTGCGTGAGTTTCGCGATTTTGATATCGACAAACAATTGGGTGATAACATCACTGTAGACGAAGTCTTCGCGGAAGGCGATCTCGTTGGTGCTGTTGGTGTATCCAAGGGTAAAGGTTTTCAAGGGGTAGTTAAACGACACGGGTTCCGTGGAGTTGGAGACGCCACACACGGTCAACACAACCGCTTGAGAGCACCAGGTTCGATTGGTGCAGGTTCAACACCGTCTCGTGTATATAAAGGTATGCGCATGGCCGGTCGAATGGGAGGCGAGCGTGTCAAAGTGAGAAACTTGAAAGTGGTGAAAATATTCCCGGAAAAAAATCTTTTGTTGATCAAAGGTGCTATACCAGGTCACAAAGGCTCATTTGTAATTATTGAAAAATAGCGTGCGATGGAAATTAACGTGCTAAATACAGACGGAAAATCGACAGGACGATCAATTGATCTTCCAGACGAAATATTTAAGGTGGAGCCAAACGACCACTTGTTGTATTTGTCAGTAAAACAATACTTGGCAAACCAACGACAAGGTACTCACGAGTCGAAGGAGCGAGGTGTAATCACCGGTTCGACACGTAAAATCAAGAAACAAAAAGGAACAGGTACTGCTCGTGCAGGATCAATAAAAAGTCCATTGTTTCGTGGTGGAGGCCGCGTATTTGGACCACGTCCGCGTGACTACAGCCAAAAGCTGAATAAAAAAGTCAAAGAGTTGGCAAGAAAAGTTGCATTGTCTCAAAAAGCGGGTGAAGGAAAAATCGCAGTTGTCGAAGATTTTACATTCGACGCGCCTAAGACAAGCCAATTCGTCAGCGTAATGAATAATTTCGAAGTGAACGGAGGTAACCATTTGGTTGTGCTCGGTGATGCTGACCAAAATGTATTGTTGTCAGCACGAAATATCAAAAAAGCGATGATTCGAAAAGCTTCTGACTTGAATGTATATGATATCCTAAAAGCTAATAAAATTATTATGGCTGAAGGTGCTCTAGAAAAATTAAAAGAATTATACAAGTAATTATGGCACAGGCAATAATCATAAAACCGATACTTTCGGAAAAATCAGAAGATCTGACCGAAAAATTAAATCGCTACTCGTTTATCGTTCATCGAAAAGCGAATAAAATTGAAATCGGCAAAGAAATTGCTCGCTTATATGGTGTGCAAGTTCAAGCGGTAAATACAATGGTCGTCCCGGGAAAAGTAAAAACGAGAAATTCCAAAACTGGAGTTATCAAGGGAAGAAAGCCAGCGTATAAAAAAGCCATTATTACAGTGGCAGAAGGTGAAGAAATTGATTTATACGGAGAAGTTTAATCGACTTCAGATAAATAATAGTAAACAGGTAAAATCTTAATAAGATGCCAGTAAAAAAATATCGTCCGATTACTCCAGGTACACGTTTTCGTGTAGGTGCGGATTATTCGGCTGTAACGACAGATACACCAGAAAAGAGTTTGATCGCTCCAATGCGACGAACTGGTGGTAGAAATCATGATGGTAAAATGACGGTTCGCCAAATTGGTGGTGGACACAAAAAGCGTTACCGCATCATCGATTTCAAAAGAGAAAAAGATGGTATTCCGGCCACAGTGAAGACTATCGAATACGATCCGAACCGAACAGCGTTTATCGCCCTCGTCTTTTATAAAGATGGAGAAAAGCGATATATCATCGCTCCAGGTGGATTGAAAGTTGGAGATTCGATTATGTCGGGTCCAGAAGCTGCTCCAGAGATTGGAAATGCTTTGCACTTAAAAGATATTCCTTTAGGAGCTGATATTCATAATATCGAGATGCGTCCGGGAAAGGGTGCCGTACTCGCAAGAAGCGCAGGTACGAACGGCGTACTCATGGGGAAAGAAGGAAAATATGCTGTTGTCAAATTGCCTTCAGGTGAAGTTCGTCGGATCTTGATCAATTGTAAAGCTGTAATCGGAAATACTTCGAACGCAGACCACGGTCTTGAAGTCCTTGGAAAAGCAGGTCGGAAAAGATGGAGAGGAAAACGTCCTCGCGTTCGTGGTGTAGCGATGAACCCAGTCGATCACCCAATGGGTGGTGGTGAAGGTCGCGCGTCAGGTGGTCACCCACGATCACGTACGGGCATCATGGCAAAAGGTCAAAAAACTAGAAATCCGAAGAAACGATCTTCTAAATTAATTATTACAAAACGCAAATCAGGCAAGAATGGCTAGATCATTAAAAAAAGGTCCATACGTATTTCATAAGCTGCTCAGAAAAATTGAGAAAGCACAGGATTCACGTAAGAAAAGCGTAATCAAAACTTGGTCTCGCTCTTCTATGATAATTCCTGATATGGTAGGATTGACAATTGCTGTCCACAATGGTAAAACATTCGTGCCCGTATTTGTAACTGAAAATATGGTGGGACACAAATTGGGAGAATTTTCTCCAACGAGAACGTACAAAGGACACGCGGGTAACCGGAAATAATATTAAAAAAGTAAGCAAATGAATGCTGTAGCGAAAATTAAAAATTGTCACATGTCTGAGCGTAAAATGAGGCTCGTAGCCGATTTAGTGCGTGGATTACCTGTGGACAAAGCATTGAACATTCTAAAATACTCGAAGCAAGAGGCTTCTGTGTGGATCGAGCAATGCCTACTCTCGGCTATCGCCAATTGGGAATATGTCATACAGGAGAAGCACGGACTTTCCGAAGACGCTGATGACTACCAATTGTTTATTTCTGAGATTAGAGTGGATGGCGGAACGTTTCTAAAGCGTTTCAGACCTGCACCTCACGGTCGAGCACACCGAATCAGAAAACGCTCATGTCATTTGAATATAACATTGGACAATAGAATATATCTACCATTTGAAGGACCGGATGCAGAAATTGAATCCGAAGAAGAAATGGAAGAAGAAGTAATCGAAAATCAGGATTAATAAAAGACAAACTACATGGGTCAAAAGACAAATCCAATAGGTAATAGACTAGGTATCATCCGCGGATGGGATTCAAACTGGTTTGGTGGCAAAGACTTTGCTGACAAAGTGGTTGGGGACGCAAAAATTCGCACTTACCTAATGGCACGGATTCACAAAGGTGGTATCGCTCGCATTATTATTGAGCGCACAATGAAAAGGATTACGATCACTATCCATACTTCTCGACCTGGTATTATTATCGGTAAAGGTGGTTCGGAAGTTGATAGTATTCGCGAAGAGCTCAAGAAGTTGACATCAAGTGATATACAGATCAATATCGTTGAAATCCGAAAGCCAGAATTAGATGCAGCTATTGTGGCCGAATCAATCGCTAAGCAATTGGAAGCTCGAATTAATTTTAGACGGGCGATTAAGATGTCTATTCAATCGACAATGCGAGCTGGTGCCGAAGGTATCAAAGTGCGTGTAGCTGGAAGACTGAATGGCGCGGAGATGGCAAGAACGGAGGAATATAAAGATGGCCGTACACCATTACACACGTTCAGAGCAGATATAGATTATGCACTTAAAGAAGCGCAGACCGTATATGGTAAAATCGGTGTGAAAGTTTGGATTTGTAAAGGTGAAGTACTCGGAAAACGAGATTTATCGCCAAACGTAGGAGTGAAGAAAAATGCCGGAAAGCGCGGTCGCGGCAGAAGAAGATAAGGATATAATTTTCAAATAAATACGTACCTTTGCCGACCTTTTGGAAAAAGGTACTAGATAAAAGAATTCAGGCATGTTACAGCCAAAACGGACGAAATATAGAAAACAGCAGAAAGGACGAAATAAAGGTCTTGCCCACCGAGGTAGCACCATCAATTTCGGATCATTCGGATTGAAAGCCATCACAAGAGGGCGATTGACAAACCGACAAATAGAAGCTGCTCGTATCGCCATGACGCGACACATGAAACGTGAAGGTAATGTGTGGATACGCATCTTCCCGGACAAACCGATTACGGCGAAACCGCTTGAGGTACGGATGGGTAAAGGAAAGGGTGCATTGGATCATTATGTGGCACAAATAAAGCCCGGAAGAATTTTGTTCGAAATGGATGGGGTGCCTATGGAGACTGCTCAAGAAGCATTCAGATTGGCCGCTCAGAAATTACCGGTCATGACAAAATTTGTTATTAGACCTGATTTTCAGGGTTAATTAAATAATTAAGGAAAAGATTAGTAATGAAATATCAGGATATCAAAGCAATGTCAGACGAAGAACTCCAATCAGAAATGATGGACGCGTCTGAAGCAATGTTGCGGTTGAACTTAGACCACGCCGTGAAAGGCCTCGAAAATCCATTGGAGATTCGAAACGCTCGACGCGCATATGCTCAAATGAGTACCGAAGTTCGACGAAGAGAATTAGAAGCAGGTGGTCAAGAATTACAAAACAAGCGGAATAAAATTCGCTTAAGAAGAAAATTGAATAAATAACTGAGTCAAAGAAGATAAAATGGCTGAACGTAATTTAAGAAAAACAAGAACCGGCGTAGTAACCAGTAACAAAATGGAAAAATCCATTACAGTTAAGGTACGTCGTCGCCTACAACACAGCATGTACGGAAAATACCTGGAAAAATCCAGAAATTTTCATGCACATGATGAAAACAATGAATGTAACATTGGCGACACAGTTCGAATTATGGAAACTCGACCATTGAGTAAACTCAAGCGATGGCGTTTAGTCGAGGTAATTGAAAAAGCCAAGTAATCGATTTTTAAACTTAGTACATTTTAAAGTATAGTACGACATGATCCAACAAGAATCAAGATTGAATGTAGCAGATAATAGCGGAGCCAGAGAAGTTCTCTGTATTCGCGTACTCGGCGGTTCAAAACGCAGATATGCATCAATCGGAGACGAGATAGTCGTGACAGTAAAAGACGCAACGACCGGTGGGGTTAAAAAAGGTACCGTTTCACGCGCCGTTATTGTCCGAACAAAAAAAGAGATACGTCGCAAAGACGGCTCATATATTCGTTTTGATGACAACGCGGTAGTGTTGTTGAACGCAGGTGGTGAACCGAGAGGAACACGGATTTTTGGACCTGTAGCGCGCGAATTGCGTGACCGCGATTATATGCGGATCGTTTCATTAGCGCCAGAGGTGCTGTAAGAACATTAAAGGAAAGAAAATGAGTAAGAATAGATTCCAGAAAAAAATGAACATCAAAAAAGGCGATCAAGTGATCGTTATTGCTGGTGATTATAAGGATCCTTCGACTACGAGATTAGTGCAGGAGGTTATCCCCGAAAAAGATCGCGTTGTGCTGGAAGACGTGAACATGCGTAAAAAGCATGTCAAACCGACGAATGAAAGTCAAGGTGGTATCATTGAGATTAATGCGCCTATTCATGTTTCAAACGTCATGCTTGTAGATCCCAAATCTGGAGAACCAACGCGTGTTGGTCGCAGAAAAGATGGAGACAAAATAGTACGATATTCTAAAAAATCTGACGAAATTATTAAGTAATGAGTTACGTACCAAGACTTAAAACAAGATATAAAGAAGAAATCATACCTAAATTGCAAGAGCAGTTTAAATATGGTTCTATAATGGAAGTTCCAAAATTGCTGAAAATCGCAATTAATCAAGGACTAGGTGAGGCCACACAAGACAAAAAAATTGTGGACAGCGCAATGGAAGAGATGACAGCTATTGTTGGACAAAAGGTCGTTCCAACTAAGGCCAAAAAATCTGTTTCGAATTTCAAACTTCGAGAAGGGATGGTCATTGGCGCGCGGGTTACTCTACGTGATGAGCGCATGTATGAATTTCTAGATCGATTGGTATCTGTTGCATTACCGCGTGTTCGTGACTTTAGAGGAATTAACGACAATAGCTTCGATGGTCGAGGAAACTACACCATGGGAATTACTGAGCATATTATTTTTCCGGAAATCGATCTGGATAAAGTGAATAAGATAAAAGGAATGGATGTCACATTCGTGACTACGGCAAAAACTGATGCGGAAGCACTGGCATTGCTGAAAGAATTAGGCATGCCATTTAAAAATCAAAATTAAAAACGGATTTAATATTATAATATATGGCTAAGAAGTCAATCATAGCACGCGAAGTTAAACGACAAAAAATGGTCGCTAAATACGCTGAATTGCGTAAGCGATTAAAAGAAGAAGGTCGATGGGAAGAATTGGATAAACTTCCAAGAAACTCATCTGCCGTCAGACTCCATAATAGATGTAGACTGACAGGTAGACCAAAAGGATATATGAGAAAATTTGGAATTAACCGTGTCACCTTTAGAGATATGGCAAACAACGGATTAATCCCAGGAATAACTAAAGCGAGCTGGTAAGCAGATTAAATTAATTTATCATGGCAGTAACTGATACTATAGGCGACTATTTAACACGCATTCGAAATGGCAACATGGCCAGACATCGCATCGTGGAAATTCCATACTCGAATTTAAAGAAGAGTATGACAGAAATACTTTATGAGCAGGGGTATATCCACCGCTATAAAGTTGAAAAAGATAATGGACCTCAGGGAGTCATTACCATTGCATTGAAATACAATGGCAAAAATGAACCTGTGATTAAAAAGCTAGGCCGTATCAGTAGGCCAGGATTGCGCCAATATACTGGAGCGCAAGATGTGCCACGAATTTTGAATAATTTAGGTATCTGCATCATTTCAACTAATAAAGGGTTGATGACTGGAAAGCAAGCAAAAGCAGAAAATGTAGGTGGAGAAGTTTTATGCTACGTCTACTAAAAATAATTTAAGAGTAAGAAAATTACATCACCATGTCTAGAATAGGAAAAGCACCGATAACCATACCTGAAAAGGTTGAAATTACTGTAGCCAGTAATAATGTGGTGACTGTAAAAGGCCCTAAAGGCGAATTGAAGCAAAAAGTCGATTCTGACCTTAAAGTCAATATTGAAGATGGCACATTGACAATTGAACGACCAACTGAGCAACCGCGTCATAGAGCGATGCACGGTCTTTCAAGATCATTGATCAACAATATGGTGACAGGTGTCACTGAGGGATACAAACTCGAATTAGAACTTATTGGAGTTGGATATCGTGCGTCAAATACGGGCCAATTATTAGAAATGTCATTGGGATTTTCACACCCGATCATGTTCGCTGTGCCAAATGAAGTAAAACTCAGTACAGCATCGGAAAAAGGTAAAGCCCCACTCATTGTTTTGGAATCACATGACAAGCAATTAGTCGGACAAATCGCCGCGAAAATTCGTGCGTATAGAAAACCTGAACCATATAAAGGAAAAGGTGTGCGATTCAAAGGTGAAGAAATTAGAAGAAAAGCTGGTAAGACAGCAGCAAAATAAATTAACGCTAGAAATTTTTATTGAAATGGCAATTTCTAAAACAGCAAAACGAAAAAAAATACACCTCCGCATTCGAAAGAATATTAAAGGTGTAGCGACTAAACCTAGGTTGTCAATATTCCGCAGTAATAAAGCGATTTACTGTCAATTGATTGACGATTCTAACGGAACTACAATCACTTCAGCAAGTTCTGCAGAAGACACGATTGAAAAATCCGGAAATAAAGTTGATCAAGCTAAGGCAGTAGGGCAATTAATTGCCGATCGTGCAAAAGCAGCAAATATTGATCATGTGTTATTCGATCGATCGGGATATTTATATCACGGACGCGTTAAAGCCCTCGCAGAAGGTGCGCGCGAAAATGGATTAAAACTTTAAGCATAAAGCGATATGGCAAATCAGAAATCAAAAAATAGAGTAAAACCTGCAGAAAGCGAGCTAAAAGATAAGCTCGTTAACTTGAACCGTGTTGCAAAGGTGACAAAAGGTGGACGAACATTTAGTTTCGCTGCTGTTGTAGTCGTCGGAGATGGTGAAGGTACTGTCGGTCACGGTCTAGGGAAAGCACGTGAGGTATCAGAAGCTATATCGAAAGCGGTTGATGATGCAAAGAAAAACTTGATCAAAGTTCCAATTTTTAAAGGAACTATACCGCACGAGCAATATGGTAAATACGGAGCTGGACGTGTATACATCAAGCCAGCATCAGATGGTACCGGTGTGATCGCCGGTGGTGGTATGCGTGCTGTTTTAGAAGCTTGTGGTGTCCAAAATGTATTGGCCAAATCTCAAGGATCTTCAAATCCGCATAATGTGGTTAAAGCAACTATTGACGCTTTGGCAAAATTACGTTCTCCAATGGATGTAGCGCGAGAGCGAGGAATTAGTATGGAACAACTATTTACTGGGAAATAATAATCGATTTGCATCATGGCAAAAGTGAAAATTACACAGATTAAAAGCGTTATCGACAGATCCAAAAAGCAAAAGGATACGATGTACGCATTAGGATTGAAGAAAATAAATCAATCCATAGAAAAAGAATTATCTCCTCAAGTGGAAGGTATGATCAACAAAGTATCACACCTGATTACAATTGAGAAACTGTAATATTATTTAATAGCGAGAATCATGGAATTACATAATTTAAAACCAAAAGCGGGCTCAACGAAGAATCGTAAGCGCATCGGTCGAGGTGAAGGTAGTGGACACGGTGGTACATCAACACGTGGTCACAAAGGTGCTCAGTCACGTTCAGGTTACAGTAGAAAACCAGGTTTTGAAGGTGGACAAACGCCGTTGCAAATGCGCGTACCGAAACGTGGATTCAATTCTCCGTTCAGAATAAATTATCGCGTGTTAAATTTGAAAGAATTACAACACTACGCGGACAAATACAATACAACAACGTTAGATCTTGAGTTTTTTAAAACGAACAGAATCGCTCGTAAGACCGATAAAATAAAAATTCTAGCTAACGGAAGCATTGACAAAAACATTACTGTAGAAGCACATGCAGCTTCACAAACGGCCAAAGAGGCTGTGGAGAAAGCAGGAGGATCTATTAATTTGATATAAAATTCTGAGTTTAACTCGAATTGATCAGCGCCGATAAATTACCATAATGAAGAAATTCATAGATACACTCAAAAATATTTGGAAGATTAAAGAGCTACGAGAGCGAATTTTATTTACGCTTTCTATGTTAGCTGTATATCGATTTGGTGCGTTTGTCATTTTACCTGGAGTTATTCCTTCAGTATTAAAATCAGCGGCCGAAAGCAGAGCTGCAAATAGTCTTCTCGAACTCGTCAATATATTTAGTGGTGGTGCTTTTAACCAAGCAGCAGTTTTCGCTTTGGGTATCATGCCTTATATCACCGCATCGATCATTATCCAATTATTGGGTTTTGCCGTACCGTATTTTCAGCGTCTACAGCAAAAAGAAGGTGAGTCGGGTCGAAAGAAAATCACTCAAATAACAAGATTATTGACCGTATTTATCACACTCGTTCAGGGTGCAGGATATTTAGGCTTGATTAAGAGTTACGGTGCAATTGATCCAAATATTCCTGAAAGTCTATTTTTCTTATCGAATATTATTATTCTCTCAACTGGTACCATCTTCGCGATGTGGCTAGGTGAGCGTATTACTGACCGCGGAATCGGTAATGGTATTTCATTATTGATCACCGTTGGAATCATAGCTTCTTTACCACGTGCATTTGCGTTTGAGTTTCAAAAGCAAATCGGTGCAGGTGGTTTGATCTTATTCGTGATTGAAATGGCATTACTCTTTATCGTCACGATGGCTACTGTATTGATCGTGCAAGGAGTGCGAAAAATTCCGATTCAAGTGGCCAAACGAATGGTCGGACGGTCAGCCGGACAAGCACCGGTCAGAAGTGAGCGCGATTATATTCCATTAAAAGTCAATGCTGCAGGTGTAATGCCGATCATCTTCGCACAAGCAATCATGTTCTTGCCGATGACGATAGCACAGTACTTTGTGACCGACGAAAGTGTGATGGCCAGTAACTCTTTCCTTCGAGGATTGAATGACCCATTCTCATTCTGGTATAGCGTGATATCCTTCTTCCTGGTTGTGATTTTCACTTATGTCTATACGGCTTTGGTTGTGAACCCTAAGCAGTATTCAGAATACCTAAAAAGACAAAATGCTTTTATCCCTGGTATTAAACCTGGAAAAGCGACTGAGGATTATATAGATTCGATAACGACACGTGTGACGTTGCCCGGCTCGATATTCCTTGGATTCATTACAATTATACCAGCATTTGCGGTGGCTTTCGGTGTAAACCCTGGATTTGCCATATTCTTTGGTGGAACTTCACTATTGATCATGGTGGCAGTTGTGCTAGATACACTTCAGCAAATTGAAACTTATCTGTTGATGCGCAAGTATGATGGTTTGGTTCAATCTGGTAAAATCAAAGGTCGCAGCAGTATGCAGACCATCGGGTCATCCATGTAATGATCACAGCGAAATGATATACTACAAGACGCAACCTGAAATTGAACTCATCCGTGAAAATTGCCACCTCGTCTGTAAGACATTGGCATTGGCGGGTTCGATGTTGAAACCAGGAGTTAAGACAAGTGATATAGATAAAAAGGCTGAAGAATTCATTCGCTCACATGGGGCGAAACCAGGATTCAAAGGTTATAACGGATTTCCAAGCACACTTTGCGTTTCTCCAAATGAACAAGTCGTTCATGGCTTTCCATCGGATGTGCCACTCCAAGAAGGTGACATTGTGTCGATCGATTGTGGTGTCTTTCACAATGACTTTTATGGCGATGCGGCATTTACATTCGCGATTGGAGAGGTTGATGATGAAACGATGAAACTGTTGGAAGTGACACGCACTAGTTTGTATCTAGCTATTGATCAAGCTCGTGCTGGTAAGCGAATGGGGGATATCGGACATGCAGTTCAGCAATATTGTGAGCGTGAAAATGGCTACGGCGTAGTTCGTAAGCTAGTTGGACATGGTCTTGGACGCAACTTACATGAAGCGCCTGAGGTGCCAAATTTTGGCAGACGGGGCAGTGGCATCATGTTGAAGGAAGATTTGGTGATCGCTATCGAGCCAATGGTCAACATGGGAACACGAAATGTCCGACAGCTAAAAGACGGATGGACCATTATCAGTAAGGATCGTAAGCCTTCGGCGCACTTTGAACATACCGTCTGTGTACGCAATGGCGAGGCCGATATTTTATCGGATCATACCTACGTAGAAGACGCGATAAAAAATAACGACAATTTAACTCAAATGTCGACGGAAAAACCGATATTTGCACTCCGAAATTTTGACCATGGCTAAACAAGAGCTTATAAAACAAGACGGGATTATTGACGAAGCGCTTTCAAACGCGATGTTTCGCGTGCGATTGCAGAACGATCACGTCATTGTGGCCACGATTTCAGGAAAAATGAGAATGCACTATATACGCATTCTCCCAGGTGATAAAGTTGCTGTCGAGATGTCTCCATATGACTTATCTCGAGGACGTATCGTTTATCGCTATAAATAATTTGATCGTTCCATTCAACCAATGTGGGACGTATCAGTAACTAAAACGCAAATATTATGAAAGTAAGAGCTTCAATAAAGAAAAGATCGGCCGATTGTAAGATCGTTCGTAGAAAAGGTAGATTATATATTATCAACAAAAAGAACCCTAAGTTCAAACAACGTCAGGGATAATCAATCTGACGACGTAGTTCGTTGAAAAAGCAATTAAAAAATGGCAAGAATTTCAGGTGTAGATTTACCAAGAAACAAGAGAGGCATCATTAGCCTCACTTATATTTTTGGTGTGGGCTCAACAAGAGCTGCAGAAATCTTAGATAAGGCAGGAATCGATCACAATACTAAAGTCGAAGACTGGACAGACGATAATGTGAAGACTATTGCACTCATGATTCAAAATGAGTACAAGGTAGAAGGTGAACTTCGATCTGAGCTTCAAATGAACGTCAAACGATTAATGGATATCGCTTCTTATCGCGGATTGAGACATCGTCGAGGACTTCCTGTTCGAGGACAACGCACGCAAACGAATGCGAGAACGAGAAAAGGACGTAAGAAGACAGTTGCGAACAAGAAGAAAGCACCGAAATAATAATTGACCTGATATTTAATAGATAACACAGATGGCAAAAGTAAAAGGTAAGTCGAAGTCTAAAAAGAGAAAAGTAAAAGTTGACGCAAATGGATATGCATATATCCAAGCGAGCTTTAACAACATCATCATCTCCTTGTGCAATAAACAAGGTCAGGTGATCTCATGGGCTTCTGCTGGTAAAGCAGGTTTTCGCGGATCTAAAAAGAATACGCCCTACGCTGCGCAAATTGCAGCATCAGATGCAGGACAAGTCGCTTTGGACGCTGGAATGCGTTCTTGTGAAGTGTTCGTAAAAGGACCTGGATCAGGTCGGGAGGCTGCGATACGCGCACTAGATAACATTGGCATTAAAGTGACGAAAATCAAAGACGTTACACCAATTCCACATAACGGATGTCGTCCTCCTAAAAAGCGACGTGTATAATCATCATTCGGAAAATAACCTTTTCCCAATAGTAATAGAATTAACAGTATAGTATGGCAAGATATACAGGACCTAAAACGAAAAAAGCTAGAGCATTTGGAGAGGCTATTTATGGCCCGGATCGCTCGTTTGATCGTAAAAAATATGCACCAGGTCAACACGGAAATAATAGACGTCGTCGTCAAAAATCAGATTATGCAGTCCAGTTAATGGAAAAGCAAAAAGCGAAATACACTTATGGTGTACTCGAGCGTCAATTTAGAAATCTGTTTGACAAAGCATCTCGTAAAAGTGGTGTTACTGGTGAGATCTTACTCCAATTGTTGGAGTCAAGGTTAGATAACACTGTTTTCCGAATGGGTATTGCGCCTACGCGACGCGCTGCTCGACAGCTTGTAACACATAAGCACATCATGTTGAATGGTGTTTTGACCAATATACCGTCTTGCTTGCTAAGACCTGGAGACATCATATCCGTAAGAGGAAAATCGCAAGGTTTGTTGGTCGTGCAAGAGGCAATGGCCAAAAATAAAGACTTGAAGAAATTTCCTTGGTTGGAATGGAATCGCGAACGTCAGGAAGGTAAATTTATCGAATTGCCAATCCGTAATCAGATTCCTGAGAATATCAACGAACAATTGATTGTCGAGCTTTATTCAAAATAAGCGCCTTTACGATTTCTCGTATTTATGCAGTGCTTAGTATTCTTTCTCAATTATAAATTATCAAATGAGTATACTTAACTTTCAAAAGCCGGAAAAAATCATCATGCAGAAGTCTACGGACTTCGAAGGAACATTTGAATTTAAGCCGCTTGAGCCAGGTTTTGGACAGACAGTTGGTAATTCACTGCGACGTGTTTTATTATCGAGTCTGCAAGGTTTTGCCATATCGGCGGTTCGTATTGCAGGTGTAGATCACGAATTTTCAACGATCACAGGAGTGGTGGAAGATGTTGTTGACATCATTTTGAATTTGAAGCAAGTTCGCCTGAAAAGTGCAATTGAAGATAGCGATTCTGATCAGGAAACGATTTATTTGACGATAAGTGGTAGTGAGAAATTCCTCGCTGGTGACATCGTGAAATATACGAATGCGTTTGAAGTGATGAATCCAGATTTAGAGATTTGTCATATGGAATCTTCAGTGACTTTGGAGATGGAATTGACTGTTTCTAAAGGCCGCGGATATGTTCCCGCTGATGAAAACTTACCGAAAGATGCGCCGATCGGTGTGATCCCGGTAGATGCAATCTATACACCGATAAAGAATGTAGCATACGCTATATCTACAACGCGTGTTGGACAGCGAACTGATTATGAAAAGTTAACCATTGATGTCAAAACTGATGGTACAATTCATCCGGAAGATGCGATTAAACAAGCCGCTCGAATTTTAATTCAACATCTCATGTTGATTTCCGATGAAAACATCACATTCGACAAAGCAGGTAGCAAAGAAGATAATGTCGTCGATGAGCACATCTTACACATGCGCAAACTATTGAAGACGTCATTGGAAGACCTCGACTTATCTGTTCGTGCATATAACTGTCTGAAAGCTGCGAAAATTAATTCACTCGGTGAGTTAGTCCAGTATGACACACATGAATTATTGAAATTCAGAAACTTTGGTAAAAAATCACTTGTCGAAATTGAAGAATTGTTGCAAAACAAAGGACTCACATTCGGTATGGATTTATCAAAATATAAATTAGATAAAGACTAACATTTAAATAATCAATGCAGTGATTGCGCCTCGTTGGAGTTGATGCGATGCTGCGAAGAAAATAAAATAAATAACCATGCGACACGGAAAGAAATTTAACCATCTCAAGCGAAAAAAAGGGCACAGAAAAGCCTTATTGCAGAATTTGTCTATTGCTTTGATTGAGCATAAGCGCATTAATACAACTCTTGCTAAAGCAAAAGCTTTACGTGTTTTCGTTGAGCCTTTGATCACAAAAGCAAAAGATAATAGTACGCATTCGCGACGTGTCGTTTTCAGTTATTTACAAAACAAAGTGGCTGTTCATGAATTATTCAGCACGGTAGCTGAAAAGGTTGGTGATCGTCCAGGTGGATACACGCGAGTCATTAAGACTGGTTTCCGTCAAAGTGATAGTGCAGAAATGGCACTCATCGAGCTTGTTGATTTTAATGAAGTATACATCAAAGACGACAAGTCTTCAGGAAGTAAGAAACGAACAAGACGTGGACGACGCAAGAAAAGTGGTTCGGCTGCAGCTGCAGCAGCGACATCGGTAGCAGCTTCTACAGAAGAAGAATAGTTCAAGTTGAACTGAATTTATAGAAAGCCACGGTGCCAGTCATCGTAGGACCATGCTTATGTTGCAGGGCCGGAAATTGATGGGCTGATTTTATTCGTGACAATGCTGTTTGAATAGACTGAGCTATATGCTGTACGCTTTACGCCCAATCATTATTTCGTCATTTGAAAGTAGAAGACAGCATTTCTTGGAATACGTTTAGTTCTCGAGATCAGCGCTTTACAAGCTCACTTCATATACATTGACATAAATACTTAAATCGTTGTAAAAATGTGCCGACTCCTTAGAGTCGAGCATCCACGATACCGACAATTAAATGAATCACATTTAATTATCGTGTACCGAGGCATGAATTGAAATCATAGATTCGTTCATGTCGGGACCAATATCCAACAGCCATTTCGATCAAAGAGAAATATTCATATATTTAAGCCCTTTTTGCTCATACTTTTGCAAGTCGAGGAGACATACCTTGATGTGCGTTGTATTGCTAGCCCGACTTTCTTAACACTTTAAACTTTTGAAAACGATGAATTTACTTCTACACAAATTACTTCACGGCGTCCGTGAGCCAAGAAGATCTAAAAATCTGATTGGATTGGCAACCTTGCTTATTTTTTCAGCATTGAGCTATCAAACGAAGGCACAATATTCTGTCACTACCAATGATGCGGCGTTCATGGACATCTCAACTACCGGCACTGCGTTGAATCTTACTGATGATGGTGAGACGAACATCACACTTAATTTTGGTTTCCAATTTTATGACTCGCTCTATGCCTCACCTACCACCCTTCGTGTGGGAAATAATGGAGGCATATTATTCGACAATAGTACTAACGATCTCTTCGCAGGTAATGCTACTTTGCCTACTACAAATTGGCCGCAGGGAATTGTTGCACATTGGGACGACATAGATAGCGAAAACGGTAATGTATATTGGGAGGAACTGGGGATAGCGCCAAACCGAATACTTATTGTCCAATGGCATGATTTACCCCACTTCAGCGGAGCTGGTGCCACGGATTTCATACGTTTCCAGCTTCAATTGTACGAAGGCTCAAATGACATCGTGTTTTATTATGATGATAAAACCTTCAATAATAATAATAATACGCAATTCGATAATGGTCTATCAGCTACTATAGGTTTACAAAATAGTCAGACGGTGTTTGATCAGTTTTCCTTTAATACAGATACGCTTGGAGCAATTAATAGTATCCGTTATTCTTTTACAATGCCCCCATGTGGTATTACACCCACTATCACTTGCCCCGGAAAATCCGGCATCATGGTCGGTGATGCCGACACGTTCTCCGTGTCGCCTTTCTTTTGCGACATAGATCTCCCGACACCGATGATCAATGATCCTTGTGATTCTGTGACGCTGTTGGAGTATCGTTTCCGCGACGTGGATTCATTGAATAATCCGACTGGGCCATTTAGTCCCTGGGTCAGTGTCCCATTCGACCCATTGGCACCTTCTGTCAATGTCGATTTGGGTTCAGGATACAAACGAGTCAGATGGCGCATTACTTATGGTGTGAACGATGATACTGATACATGTAGGGATTTCATTTTTATAGAAGACGACACACCCCCACAACCATTTTGCAAAACCAGCGGCAACTTCGTTTTAATGCCTGACGGCATCAGTGTGATCCTTGCCGTTCAGCTCGATGATGGCTCAGCGGACAATTGCACTGATCAAGGTGACTTGCGTTTTAGTTTCGATCCGGTCAGCCCAGACAGCAATTTTATGTTTATCACGTGTGATGACATCGGCACTGTGACGAAGACACTATATATATACGACCTCTCAGGCAATATTTCATCGTGTAACGTGACGTTCATGGTAAGCGATGAAACGCCGCCAGATGCCATGTGCACCGACATTGATGTTTATCTTGATGGCAATGGAATGTACATGCTAAGCTCTGCAGATTCTGCGGCGATTACAGATGGTACGACTGACGCTTGTGGAATGATTACGACGACTTTCAGTCCAAACACATTTACGTGTGCCGACATCATGAATTCACCGATTGATGTGACGGTTACCTATACTGACAATGCATCAGCTACGACAAATACAAGCACTTGCGTAGCGTCGATTACTGTGTTAGACACAGTAGCACCGGTCGAAGTATGCAACGATATCGTGGTTTATACAGATATGAATGGAGAAGTCACATTATCACCAGCAGATTCAGCGGCGATTGTAGCAGGCACGATGGACAATTGTGGAGAATTTACGACAACATTCAGCAATAACTTCTTCACATGTACTGGCATTGTGCCACCATTTTCCGGTTCAAGCCAAAGTCGCTCTGTCCCTTCTGTTATTGCTGGTACAAGTTTTGAAAATGAATCTACCGGAGGTATATACACGGATACAGGAGATGAGACGGTTGATCATGCACTTATGAATAATGCTGGCGAAGCTCCGGTGAATAGCACAATTAATACTGAACTCACATATTCCGCCTTTTATTATAACACGCGGAATGACGTTGGACTTACTGATGGTGATTTTGTAGGCGTAACGAGTTTCACTGGCAGCGTTGGTTCCTATACCGACGGTGTTCAAGGCTATCAAATGAGTGATACTGATGGCGGAATGGAAGTCACATTTGGGTCTGTAAATCTAGCCGGACTTTCAATGGCGAGTGTCTCCTTGGATATTTGGGTAGACGACACAGGATATGAATCTAGTGACTCTATTCGCGTGAGTGTTTTAGTTGATGGTTCAACGGTGATTGACTTGTATGCTGGGTCAGATGCGTTGCTAGAGGGAACAACAGATCAATGGATACCATTAAATCTGGACTTAACAGGATTCAACACGGCTGTTCTACGCGTTTATTTTGACGTAAACTCAGGATCTGAAGCGATGTATATGGACAACATCCGCTTTGAAGGTATGGCGGTTCAACCACCAACCGGTGGCGCTATGGAAGACATAACCGTCACCTACACAGACGGCTCAGGCAATATGTCTAGTTGTGTATCCACGATCACGATTGTAGACACTGTATCACCAACTGCGATTTGCAACGATATCACAGTTACACTTGACGCCAACGGCATGGCTTCCATTACGGCCGCCGATATCGACGGAGGGTCATTTGACGCTTGTGGAGATGTGACTGTAACCATTGATCAAATGGATTTTGATTGTGATGATATCAGCGCACAATCTCTATTACTCGACCCTGACAATGAAGACTGGGCCGCTTGGACGACCTTCACTACAGGCAGTGCCGACCCAACACCAATGAATTTTTGTGGCTCCACAAATGGAGATCCATTATTCATGTATGGCTGTACAATGGGCTGGATTAACTTTGGTTACTCCGGACCAACACCAACGCAATTTGACGATACACAATATGTCATTGATGATGACAATCCAGGCAGTGGACAAGTAAACGGTATTCATTGTATCGTATCGCCAGTTTTGGATTTATCTCTAGGTGGGAATGAGTTAGCGTTTGACTGGCAACATATAGATATAGGTTCAGCTACACCTGACAGTTCAGTGGCTGAGGTATATAATGGATCTTCATGGGATCGTGTTTGGTCGTTTGGAACAGGTGATGGCACGGGATCTGAAACAGGAATCGACCTTTCATCTTATAACAATAGTGATTTTCAAGTCCGGTTGTGTTACGATGACGGTGGAGGCTGGAATTGGGGTTCTGTATTTGACAATGTAAAAGTCACAGCAGCTGTTGATCCACCACCAGTTGTTACATTGACAGTAGAAGACGAATCAGGTAATATTTCTACTTGCACTGCTAGTGTAAGTGTTCAGGATACCACATCCCCGATGTGCATGTCAGTACCTCAATATACCGTATACCTCGATGAAAACGGTATGGCATCACTAGACAGCAATGAGTTGGACGACGGCTCAACTGATAATTGTACGATTACAAGTATCACACTCGACATTGATGAGTTTGATTGTGACGATGTGACACCGCAAATTATTATTATCGGACCTACAGCGACTGGTCACTCAGGTGGTAGTCGATCAATACCCGGACCTCCTGGCATCACAGTCACCCAAACAGTCACGGATCAATCAGGAAATATGTCCATGTGCATGACGGAAGTGACGGTACTCGATACCACCTCGCCGATGTGCATGGCGATGGATACTATAATATACTTAGACGCGAGCGGTATGGCTTCGATCAACGATACGTCGTTGGATGCAGGTAGCTCGGACAACTGTGGCATGGTGACCATTACATTAGACAGCTTGAATTTCAGCTGTGAGAATGTAGGTACACCA
>ENA-ORXU01000925-ORXU01000925.1-marine-metagenome-genome-assembly--contig:-NODE-925-length-28087-cov-9.776151_pt1 | contig 28087 bp, 21 predicted proteins | sample MGYA00237869_ERZ511484 | MGnify/ENA metagenome assembly ERZ511484 | reverse complement strand
TCTGGGTTCATTTAAAACGAATTTACTCATTGCTGTTCGCTTCTTTAATAGAATAACTATTAGACAAAGCTCACATCACGATTAAATTCGTTTTAAATTGAATAAAATTTAACCCTGAAAGATCAACAGACTCTAGGCTAGCGTTATAACTTATAATATTCATTTCTCATTTATTTAATAAAAGCTGACCACTTTATTAATAATGCCTTAAAATCTTCAATACCGCATTCCGTAGAGCTATCGTAGTCAGTAGGTAAGTTATGTTCAAGTTCTTTATCTGACACATCAAGCAGTACTTCATGTTCGCTATTTAATATCACTTGTACTGAATCTTCACTAAAGATTAACGAGTATTCACTCCCAGTAATAGTAATATCATGCTGTTTGCGCGTACTTACATCATCAATAACGTGTAATAAACGTGCTATTTTTTTAACATCTTTACCTACTTCAACCTCTAACCATGGGCCCATAATTTCATGCTCCATTGAAAATCGAGCAGCGGTTGATCCGGTTAAAGAATCGTAAATAAATTCGTATTCCATAAGTCTCTTATATTACCTAAATGCATTAGGCATATTATAACAAAGTTAACGCTTATCAAGTGCTGAATTTACACCTCAAGCCTTTATAATTTACTCATTACATAAGTAAAGTAGGTGCCTTCATTGATCAAAGCTAAATTTCAATTTTAGTTTAGGGTCTGTTGATCTTTCGAGGTTATTTTTACAGCAAGGTGTTTGATATTTAGACAAGGCAGAGTATGTGAAGTGTAGCTAACTACTCGAACATACGATAACGACGTATAAATGTCCTGCCCTCTGGGTTCATTTAAAACGAATTTACTCATTGCTGTTCGCTTCTTTAATAGAATAACTATTAGACAAAGCTCACATCGCGATTAAATTCGTTTTAAATTGAATAAAATTTAACCCTGAAAGATCAACAGACCCTAGTTTTAATTAAGATTTCAATTGAACTCATTATTTTAATAATTATCAGAAAATACATAAATTTAAATAATAAAACGACTACGAAATATTAACGATGTACAAATAATGAAAGTTACAAACAAGGAACCCGATGCTTTAATAGCATCAATATTGATAGCCAAAATCAAGTCTAAAAATGAACCTAAAAAACTGATTGAGTATGCTCCTATAGCCTTATCAGCATTTATCCACGTAGCCATTTTTGGCTATTTATCTCACCAATCTTTTAAAGCTCCTGCGCCGTTAACTAAGCATAAAAAAGTAAAAGTTAAGCCGATAAACAGTTTTCTGTATCGCTTAAGCGACTATAAAAAATTAAAAGCATCAAAGGCTACGCAATTGATTAATGCTAAAAATATTTCTAATGCGCATACGTCTAATAAACAAACAGGTTCACAGGTAGACAAAAATAAAGGTACTGCACAACAACAAGCCATCATTCAAAAATCAAATATAAAGACAAAAACCAGTGAATTAAATAATATTAAAGAGCCGATTTTACCAATTGCCAAAAAGGATCCCACAAAAAACAACAAAAATTAATTTAGAAAATAATCAAACTAAAACAATAACTAAACAACACCTACTGAAACAACTTAACCGCTTAAATAAACACAAAAATAATGACAGTAAAAAGAGCCAATTCAGCAATCAAACCAGTCAAGAACTTTCATATCAACGCTTTTCAAAGCAATTCAACCAAAAACTAGCGGTTAAAAGTATATTTAATCCATCTCCACAACTTGTACCTAAATCAACCACTTTAGATGCCCTAGAGATTGAACAAAAAAGAAAACAACAAATAACCAATTACAGCCACGATATATCTATTCAAAAAGGTGATGATGGCAATTGCTCAGTAACTCAAGATTTAACATCTGTAGGTATTAAAGGTGTTTCTGCAACACAGTATTTTAAATGCGGAAAAACAAAACAAGAAAAAGATTTTGCTGAACATATGAAAGCCACCATGAAACGTTATCAGTGATCTATATACCCATCACACCTCAAACTGCATCTTAAAGTGCGGTGAGTATAATACCAACTGAAATAATGAATTAGTCACTTAGAGCTGTATTAGATGACTTAGAGCGGCATTAGATGACTTAGAACAAATGATATAATTCAAGCGTAGTGGTTCTATGCTTTATTTATTTTGTGAAGTTATCAGTTGTCTTAGAGCTCCCAAGGGCGATTTTTAAAGGCTTATAAGCGTCGTTATTGATATTGAAAAGGCTCCTACATGGATGTAGGATAATAGGGTAACGCAGAATTTTGAACGCCCCCGCAGGAGCAGTTACCAAGAGTAACCATTCTCTCAATCAATGCCTTGCATACATGGATGTATGTATGTACTTAGATTTTGTTTGGAACGTAAAATCTGTGCTTATAAACCTTTAAATTATCGCTAAGTGATCAATTCATTAATTCGATTGGTATAACCATTTCCAACTAAAATGCTGTTAAGTATAACTATTGCGAATAGTCTTTATTTACTCAAATGATTCATAGTAGCTAAAAAATCAGGTAAAATAGTAACAAAGATCGTCCTGGCTAATTACCCTGTGGTTAGCATCTTATCGCTAGAGTGAGTATCAAATGAGTCTTTATTTAGAATATATAGCAGAAATCGAAAGTCGTAAAAAGAAACTAGGTTTAGCTCCTAAACCAATTGATAGCGCTGACTTGTTAGCAGAAATCATCACGCAAATTAAAGACCAAGAGAACCCGTACCGTGAAGATTCTCTCAACTTTTTTATCTACAACACCCTACCAGGTACAACGTCTGCCGCAGGTAAAAAAGCAAAGTTTTTAAAAGAAATTATTTTAGGTGAGTCTGTAGTCGCTGAAATTACCCCAACTTTTGCTTTCGAATTATTATCTCATATGAAAGGCGGAACTTCAGTTGAAGTGCTTTTAGACTTAGCCTTGTCAAACAATGACTCAGTATCAACTCAAGCCGCTGAAGTGTTAAAAACACAAGTGTTTTTATATGAAGCTGATACTGAACGCCTTGAAAAGGCTTTTAAATCAGGTAATGTCATTGCAAAAAATATTCTTGAAAGTTATGCAAAAGCTGAGTTTTTTACAAAACTTCCTAACATCCCAGAAAAAATAGATGTAGTGACCTACATTGCTGGTGAAGGTGATATTTCTACTGATTTATTATCGCCTGGTAATCAAGCTCATTCTCGTTCAGATCGTGAATTACACGGAAAATGTTTAATTTCTCCAGAAGCACAAACTGAAATTCAAGATCTTCAAAAACAACATCCTGGCAAAAAAGTGATGCTAATCGCTGAAAAAGGCACCATGGGTGTTGGTTCGTCACGCATGTCAGGCGTTAACAACGTGGCGCTGTGGGCAGGTGAACAAGCAAGCCCTTATATTCCGTTTGTAAACTTTGCACCTGTTGTTGCTGGAACTAACGGTATTTCTCCAATATTTTTAACCACGGTAGGTGTAACCGGCGGGATTGGGCTTGATCTTAAAAACTGGATCAAAAAGGTTGATGCCGATGGTAATACCGTTGTTGATAAAAATGGCGACGCCGTATTAGAACAAACTTACTCAGTTGATACGGGTACAGTATTAACCATTAATACTAAAGAGAAAAAATTATACAACGGTGCCAAAGAGCTTGTTGATGTATCGTCAGCTTTTACTCCGCAAACGGTTGAATTTATGAAAGCCGGAGGCTCTTACGCCATCGTATTTGGTAAAAAATTACAAACCTTTGCTGCTGAGACTTTAGATATTGAAATACCTTTAGTTTATGCGCCATCAAAAGAAATTTCTCATAAAGGTCAAGGTTTAACCGCTGTTGAGAAAATTTTTAATAAACATGCAGTAGGTGTAGCTTCTGAAAATAATCTTCATGCCGGTTCTGATGTACGTGTAAACGTTAATATTGTTGGCTCACAAGATACAACAGGCTTGATGACTTCTCAAGAGCTAGAGTCTATGGCTGCTATGGTTATATCTCCTATTGTTGATGGTGCTTACCAATCGGGTTGTCATACGGCATCTGTATGGGATAGTAAAGCACAAGCAAATATTCCAAAACTCATGAGCTTCATGAATAAATTTGGGCTTATTACCGCACGTGATCCTAACGACCAATACGCCCCGCTTACCGATGTTATTCATAAAGTATTGAACGACCTTACGGTTGACGACCAATCAATTATTATTGGTGGCGATTCCCACACCCGTATGTCTAAAGGCGTAGCATTTGGTGCTGATTCAGGCACTGTTGCCCTAGCACTTGCTACAGGTGAAGCAAATATGCCAATTCCAGAGTCAGTTAAAGTGACTTTCAAAGGGCAAATGAAAAGCCACATGGATTTTCGTGATGTTGTACATGCCACCCAAGCGCAAATGCTTAAGCAATTCAGTGATAACGTGTTTCAAGGGCGAGTAATTGAAGTACACATCGGAACACTTTTAGCCGACCAAGCATTTACCTTTACAGATTGGACAGCAGAAATGAAAGCGAAAGCATCAATCTGTATTTCTAATGATAAAACATTAATTGGATCACTTGAGCTTTCTAAGTCACGTATTCAAATAATGATCAATAAAGGCATGGACAACAAAGGTGGAACGCTTAAAGGTTTAATTGCTTTAGCTGACAAACGTATTGGCGAAATTAAATCAGGCAGCAACCCTGCTCTAACACCTGATGATAATGCTAAATACCATGCAGAAGTAATAGTTGATCTTGACTCTATTGATGAGCCAATGATTGCGGATCCAGACGTTAATAACGACGATGTTTCAAAGCGTTATACCCACGACGTTATTCGCCCAGTTTCATACTATAAAGGTAAAGCGGTTGATCTAGCCTTCATTGGTTCATGTATGGTTCACAAAGGTGATGTACAAATTATTGCACAAATGTTGCGTAATATTGAAAAACAAAATGGCACCGTTAGCTTTAAAGTACCTCTAGTTATTGCGCCACCAACTTATAACATAGTTGATGAGCTTAAAGCCGAAGGCGATTGGGAAATTTTACAAAAGTACGCAGGTTTTGAATTTGATGATACTAACCCTAAAGCAGTTGCACGTACAAAGTATGAAAATATTATGTACCTTGAACGCCCAGGCTGTAACTTATGTATGGGTAATCAAGAAAAAGCAGAACCTGGTGATACGGTTATAGCAACCTCCACACGCTTATTCCAAGGTCGTGTAGTAGCTGATTCAAACGAAAAGAAAGGTGAATCACTATTAGGCTCTACACCGTTAGTATTTCTTTCATCGGTACTTGGTCGCTTTCCTACCATTGAAGAATACAAAAGCGCCGTAGAAGGTATTGACTTGACCGACTTTATCCCTCCAGCAGAAGAAATGAGCACTAAATTTATCAGTGATGCTGTACCGATTAAAGTCGTTTAATTTGATGAGCTGTTTATTTTATTGAACAGAATAAGCAGCCATTATAACACTTTGATTTTATTAATATTTTTATTTCATCATATTTTAAATAGCGTTTAACGAATGTAAATCACTTTTAAATGAATCTTTGAACAGCGATAAGTTTGGTATTGCCAAACATATCGCTGTAAAAGCATACTCAAAAGACCAATTGTCAGTCATACCATTAACGCAAACCATTAATGCAAACTATGCTAAAACTTAGTATGAAGGATTATAAAACCTCTTTAATGATTTACTAATTTACTGATTTACTGATTTACTAAGGTTTAGCACTACATTCAACTTTGGCTTTTAAAGAGGCTGGAATGTAATTTTTTATATACTTTTCATCGTTATATGTTTCAACACCCTCTAGTACTTCTATTTTATACCCGTAACCTTCACACAATAAAAACGACTGACGCACTAAAAAAGCTGAAAGCATTGAAAACCTTGTTCGGTTAGTTGAACGAATAAGTAAGCTATATTCGTTGTCATTTATTTTATATTGATCATATTGCACTTGGTGGTCAAAATCCCAAGATTTGCCGTCTGATGTAATTGATTCAAGCCCGGTAATTTGTGCGCAGCCTGAAATAAAAAGTGTAAAAATGATTAATATAATTTTCATAAGTTTTCCTAAAAGTACTCGCAGTGCAATCTCGCGATATAGTAATTAACTAATTACTATAAAGGAGTTAGACCTAACAACACAACGGGTATTTTTCGCTATACTAAGCTGAATGCTATAGCTGCGAGTTTCAACTTTAATACTTTGGTTATACGATTAACTCAAATAATAAATTAGTTTTAATAATTTACAGTCATTTTTTCTTTAATCAGTAAACAGCGTTCATCATTTTGTAAAGCCACCAATAGTGCACGTTTAGTCCCTTCAGATAGATTGGTCAAAGTATCTACCGCTTTTTGTAATCGAGTAACACTTTTAACAGAACATGTCGTCGGTATCATGTAGCGATTGTATGTACGCATAAAAGCATGATCGTTCTTACTATCAATATCTTCTAAGGAATTAATGCGCTGTGCAGCCGTTTTTTCACTTAAACTATGTTGCTCTGAGGTGTATAAAGCACTCATGGCTGAACGTAATTTAGAAAAAGCTATCGCAGGATCTTTTCCTTGAATATTAGCCAACCATTTATTTTTAGTATTTTCATCAGGAGCGATAACTTCTGCATAAATTGCTGACTTTAAACCGGTATCTGAACTATCGTTTTTTAATTCAGCTGCTATTAATTTATTGGCATGTGGGTATTGAAACCGGTTTAACTGAGCAAGTATTTGCCAGCGCATATCTTGATTAATCTCTAACCCTTCAAGCGTATTTTTACCTGTAAGTATTGCATGTAAATTTTTCAAACTAGATGCGGAACTTGTTATCGTAAGATAAGTTTCAAACCAGCTACGCATATTATTGCCAGAGCTTTTAATGGTATTTTCCCATGCTAGCTCCTCTAAAGTTTGTGATATATTTTTTGCGTAAGCACTATCAGGTTTAGCTATTTTAGCTAAATAAGACTTACTTGCTTTAAGCTGACTCAACACTTGCTTTAAAATAGTATAATCTTCTTCAACTGAAATATTTTTAATGGCTACATCAAGATAGCTATTAAGTGCTAACTCTCCATCACGCACACTATCCCATAAACTTTGCCACAACATTGAGCGCAAAAGCGGATCTTCTACTTTATTAACATGCGTTTTTGCGGTGTCAAACGAGGTATTATCTAACTGAACCTTTACAAAGCCCCAGTCTTGATAATTGGGATAAACTAAGTCAGGGCATTTAATCCCTTTTAGGGCATCAACTTGACTTGTTTTACCTTGGTAAATATAAGGAATTGCAGTGATTTTTTTAAGTGCACCATTTTTTAATTCAAATAAAGCGAGTTGTACTTTTTGCTCTCGCAAAGTAGGAAATTTAGCATCGGCAGATTGCTCAATCTCAAAGGTATTTATTTTAGTATTCTCACATTGAAAATTAACCTTAATTGTATTGACACCTGCTTGATATAACCATTGATCTTGCCAAGCAGTTAAACTCCGACCACTGGCTATTGCTAAACTTTGAATAAAGTCATCTAAAACAGCATTTTTGTAGGAATTTTCACGTAAATATTGCTGAATGCCTTTTTTAAACGCTTCTTTACCCAATAAATACCTTAATTGATTAAGTACCGATGCACCTTTTGAATAAGTAATAGCGTCTATGTTATCAAAGGCATTTTTTGACGATGCAATAGCAACTTCAATAGGATGACTTGTTACACTTTGATCCGCTCGATAACCCGCCTGCTTGCCACCGGTGTAAAAAGTGCGCCATGCTGCGGTAAACTCGGTTGCCTCTGCGGTAGCTAATGTTGCCATAAAAGCTGCAAAACTTTCATTTAGCCAAAGACCATTCCACCATTTCATGGTGACTAAATTACCGAACCATTGGTGCGCCATTTCATGCATTATTACATTAGCTAAACGTTCACGTTTGCTTTTGCTCATTTCACCGTTTGTTAAAAAACCACTTTCCGCAAATGTAATAGCTGCTGCATTTTCCATTGCGCCATATAAAAAATCAGGCACGAGTACTTGGTCATATTTAGTAAATGGATAGTCAATACCGTAATAGTCTTCGAAAAAAGCTAAACCTTGCGCCGTATAAGTAAACCAGTCACTGGGTTTTACTTGTTGAGCTACTGATTGACGAACAAATAAACGTAACGGATATCTAGCACTATTGTCTTGCCACACCTTATAAGGACCAGCATGCAAAGAAAAATTATAAGGGCTTAATAAAGGTGTTTTATCAAAATGCCATATTTTAATGTCTTGGCTGTTTAGGCTATTTTTACTTTCAGTAATAAGTTCAATTTTGCTTTCTTTCATTGCCGTTATAACCGACCAACTTGCAGGGGCAGATACTGACATTTTATACGTCGCTTTTAAGTCAGGTTGATCAAATAAAGCAAACATTTGCTGAGCTGCTGCTGGCTCAAAATGAGAATATAAATACACGTTGCCATCAACCGGATCCTTAAAGCGATGCAAGCCTTCTCCGTCAGTGCTATGTTCTCGCGTAAAACTAACACTTACGGTATTTTTCCCTTTAACTAAGTCTTTAGCCGCTAAAGTAATAAACCATTGGTTATATTTAGGCTGAACTGTGTATCCATTAACTTGCAACTCACTAATCGCCGCGTCGTTTAAATCTATGGTTAAAGGGCTATCATTATCTGTTAAAGAAAAATTAATAACCGATGTTGCCGAAAACTGACTTCGTTCAGACAAGTTAAATTGTAAATTGTAATGAACATCTGATACCCGAGCAGATCTTAAAAAAGCCTGCTCCTGAGATAAATAGGCATTTTCAGCTCTTGGTTTAGCATTTACGTTATCGTTTTTATAATAATCAGTAGATTGACAAGCAACCAGTAACATTGAAAATGCAGCCCAAGCTATAACCCGAAAAAAGCTCATTGTTTATTCCTTATAAAGCATTTATGTTTGAATTTTAATTTTTTAGATCAACAGCCCTTAGGGTCGCACGATCCATATAATTTTGCAGCGGATCTCGTTAAATAGCCCCACCAATAAGATAAAATTTCTATGTCTTACTAAAAAAAAATCCGATGATAATATCATCGGATTTTTAATGTATACCTATCTTCATCAAAACGTATTTGCTTGACTTAAATTAACGTAACTTATATTAACTAAACTTACATTAACTCGTCTTTGGCGTTACATTAACTGGCAAGCTAATTGTTAATACATAGAGTATGAATAACTACTTTTTCTTTACTGCTTTTGCATTAGGTAAATCGGTGATTGAGCCTTCAAAAATTTCTGCGGCCAAGCCAATAGATTCGTTTAACGTAGGGTGAGCATGAATGGTTAAACCAACATCTTCAGCGTCAGCGCCCATTTCAACAGCTAAACAAACTTCACCTAACATTTCGCCAGCGTTAATACCTACAATAGCGCCACCTAATACACGACCTGTGTCTTTTTCGAAAATCAACTTAGTTTTGCCTTCTGTACGAGCAGAGGCAATAGCACGACCAGACGCCGCCCATGGGAAGTTAGCAACTTCAATAGTTAAACCTTGCTCTTTTGCTTCGCTCTCAGTTACGCCAACCCATGCCATTTCAGGATCAGTATACGCAATTGAAGGAATACATCGTGGTTCAAACGTGTGCTTTTTACCTGAAATAACTTCAGCTGCACAATGCGCTTCATGCACTGCTTTATGCGCTAACATAGGTTGACCAACAACATCACCAATAGCAAAAATATGATTAACATTAGTACGTAATTCATTAGTTACATTGATAAAGCCACGTTCATCAACGTTAACACCAGCTTTGTCAGCATCAACTAAATTACCATTAGGCTTACGCCCTACAGCCACTAAAATTTTATCGTAACGTACTTGTCCTTCTGGGGCATTTTTACCTTCAAAAGTTACATATAAACCATCGTCTTTGGCGTCAACTGCAACAACTTTAGTAGACAACATAATGTTGAATTTCTTTTTATTGTAGTTTGTGTAAATTTTTACAATGTCTTTATCGGCAGCAGGTACAAGTTGGTCAGCAAACTCAACCACTGAAATATTAGAACCTAATGCTCTATATACCGTACCCATTTCTAAACCAATAATACCGCCGCCAAGTACTAACATTTCAGCTGGAATATCTTTAAGCTCTAACGCACCAGTTGAATCAATTACGCGATCATCATTTTTAGGGATAAAAGGTAAATCAACTACTGATGAACCAGCAGCAATAATAGCATTATCAAATGTAATAGTGGTTTCGCCATCAGTACCGTCAACTACGATGGTTTTATCTGAGGTAAATTTACCATAACCAAAAACAGTTTTTACTTTACGTGCTTTAGCCATTCCACCCAAACCACCGGTTAATTGTCCAATAACGCTTTCTTTCCAACCGCGAATTTTATCTAAATCAATTTGTGGTTGACCAAATGTTACACCGTGAGATGCCATTGCTGCTGCATCGTCAATAACTTTTGCTACGTGTAATAATGCTTTTGACGGAATACAACCAACATTTAAACAAACACCACCAAGTGTTTCACGATTTTCAACTAATATTACATCTAAACCTAAATCGGCAGCTCGAAATGCTGCTGAATAACCACCGGGGCCTGCTCCTAAAACTACTACTTGAGTTTTAATTTCGTTGCTCATGCTAACCTCAAATTTACGTATGAATAGTTATTGCGTTAATCAACTAAAGGGTTTTAACACAACAATGATATGTTTTTTTATTATTTAGCATAAAGTTTAGTTAACCTTAGCCAAAATCTCTACTTTTATAGTGGTAGAACCAACAACACAGATTTTTTATTTATGTTGTTGGTAACCACAAGTAAAAGTGTGTGCGTTATTTATAAAATCAGTTTTCTTATATCTGACATTACGCCAGCTAAATGCACCGTAAAGCGCGCAGCAAGTGCACCATCGATCACACGGTGGTCATAAGACATTGATAATGGCAACATTAACTTAGGCTCAAAATCTTTTCCATTCCATTTAGGTTTCATTTCAGATTTAGAAACACCTAAAATAGCAACCTCAGGGGCATTAACTATCGGGGTAAAGGCTGTACCACCAATACCACCTAAACTTGAAATAGTAAAACAACCGCCCTGCATATCTGCTGCTTTAAGTTTACCATCACGCGCTTTAATGCTGATTTCTAAAAGCTCACGAGATAATTCGTATATGCCTTTTTTATCAACGTCACGTACAACAGGAACAACCAATCCATTTGGTGTATCTACGGCTACACCAATGTGGATATATTTTTTAAGGATCAAACTTTCGCCATCTTCGCTCAAGCTAGAGTTAAATGTAGGGTAAGCACGTAAAGCGTCTGCTGCTGCTTTTAATACAAAAACAAGTGGCGTTATTTTAAAACCAAGTTTTTGCTTTTCACATACAAGGTTTTGCTCTTTGCGAAACGCTTCAACATTGGTAATATCAGCTTCATCAAATTGCGTAACATGTGGAATAGTTACCCAGTTACGATGTAAAAACGGACCTGATATTTTTTGAATTCGAGTTAATGCTTTAGTTTCAATTTCGCCGAACTTAGAAAAATCAATAGCTTTAGCGCTAATCACTTGCAAGCCACCGTCACCACCAGTAGATGAACTGCCTGCGTTAGCTTTAGGACGAGACAATTCATATTTAACATACGATTGAACATCTTCTTTTAAAATACGATTTTTACGACCCGTACCTTTAACTAAAGTTAAATCTACACCAAATTCACGTGCTAAACGACGAATAGAGGGTGAGGTATAAACATGACCCGTTGCCTTAAATGTACCTGCTTGCGGATGATGTGGAACAGGTGCAGGCTTCGCTTTAGCTTCAACCGGAGGAGCAACAATAGGTTGATCAGCCACCGGCTTGTCAGCAACAGCTTTTTCAGCAGAATTAGCTGAAGCACCCGCACTAGTTTCAAGCTTAATAACAACAGCACCCGTTTTAATTTTTCCGCCAGTCGATACTAATACTTCTTTAACCGTACCAGCATGTGAAGAAGGAACATCCATAGTCGCTTTATCAGTTTCTAACGTGATTAAACCATCTTCTACATCAATAACGTCGCCAACGGCAACTAACACGTCAATAATTTCAACTTCGCCGTCTTCACCAATATCGGGTACGGTTACTTCAATCACTTCGCTTTTACCAGAAGGTGCAGGAGCATTTGTTGAAGCACTTGACGACGCTGTAGTAGCATCAGCACTAGATTCTTGAGTTGAAGTTGAAGCCGTATCACTACTAGCACCAGAAATTTCAAGTTTTATAACCAATGACCCTTGTTTAACTTTATCGCCATTTGATATGTAAACTTCTTTAACCGTGCCTGCATGAGTTGAAGGTACGTCCATTGTCGCTTTATCAGTTTCTAGAGTGATTAAACCATCTTCTGCTTCAATAACATCGCCAACAGCAACAAGTACATCTATTACATCTACTTCACCGTCTTCACCAATATCGGGTACTGCAACTTCAATAATTTCGCTCGCACCAGGCGATACAGGGGCCTCAGATGCCGGAGCGGCTTCAGTTTTTTCAGCCGCTGGGGTTTCTGTTTTAGGCTCTGCAGGTGTTTGTTCTTCTTCGGCTGAAGCTTCTGCACCTGAGGCTTTTAACTCGCCTATTACATCACCCTCTTTAATTTTGTCGCCAACCGATACCGAAAGGCTTGATAGTATGCCGGCAAAAGGTGCTGGAATATCCATTGAAGCTTTATCAGTTTCAACAGTCACAATACCTTCATCAGCTTCAAGTGTATCGCCAACTGCAACACAAATTTCAATAATCTCAACTTCTTCGCCACCAACATCAGGGACTAGAATTTTTTGCTTTTCTGAATTACTCAAGTCAGACATTTATTTGATTCCTTATCTAGTCACTATTACGCGTAAAGTGGGTTAAGTTTATCTGTGTCAATGTTAAAGCGTTTAATAGCTTCAGTAACAAGACTTTTTTCTACTTCACCACGGTTTGCTAGTTCAAATAACGAAGCAACCACAATGTAACTAGCATTCACTTCAAAATGGGTGCGTAAGTTAGCACGGCTATCACTACGACCAAAACCATCAGTACCTAAACAACGGTATTGCGTATCAATAAAAGCACGAACTTGATCTGAGTATGATTTAACATAATCAGTTGCTGCAATTGCAGGACCCGCGTCTTTAGTAATTACACTAGCGATATGAGCAGATTTTTGTGCTGCTTCAGGGTTAAGCATGTTCCAGCGTGAAACTTCTAAGCCTTCACGGGCTAACTCGTTGAATGAAGTTACTGAATAAACGTCACTTGAAACACCATAATCTTCACTTAAAATTTGAGCCGCTTTACGCACTTCGTTTAAGATAGTACCTGAACCTAGTAATTGAACATTCGCTACTGCTTTGCTCTTACCTTTACCTGCTTCAACACGTTCAAGTTTATAAATACCTTTAATAATATCTTTTGCAACTTGCTCCCCCTCAGCACCTTCAGGCATTGCTGGGTGTTTATAGTTTTCATTCATTAATGTCATGTAGTAGAAAACATTTTCGTTTTCACCGTACATGCGGCGTAAACCGTCTTGAACAATAACAGCAACTTCGTAACCGTAAGTTGGATCGTAAGTAACACAATTAGGTATCAAGTTAGCTTGCACATGTGAATGTCCATCTTGATGTTGTAAACCTTCACCGTTAAGTGTTGTACGACCTGCAGTAGCACCTAATAAAAAGCCACGTGCTTGGCTATCGCCAGCTGCCCATGCTAAATCACCAACACGTTGGAAACCAAACATGGAGTAATAAATATAAAAAGGAATGGTGGTTGCGTTACAAGTAGAGTAAGACGTACCAGCAGCAACCCAAGATGCCATAGCACCTAACTCATTAATGCCTTCTTGTAACACTTGACCTTTTTTGTCTTCACGGTAGTAAGCAACTTGATCAGCATCTTGAGGAACGTATTTTTGTCCTTCGTTAGCATAAATACCCACTTGGCGGAATAAGCCTTCCATTCCGAAAGTACGTGCTTCATCAGGTATGATAGGAACAACACGCTTACCAATTTTTTTATCTTTTAACACAGCATTTAATACACGAACAAAGGTCATTGTTGATGAAACTTCACGCTCACCAGAACCTTTTAAAATTGCGTCGAATATTTTCAACTCTGGCATTTCTAATTGTTCTTCCGCTTGTTCACGACGCGCAGGTAATGAACCACCTAAGGCTTCACGGCGGGCTTTCATGTATTGATTTTCAGGGCTATCTTCTGGGAAACGATAAAATGGTAAACCTTCAATTTCGTCATCAGCAATAGGCATATTGAAACGATCACGATATTTTTTAATCGATTCAACGTCCATTTTCTTCACGTTATGCGCAACGTTTTGTGCTTCACCTGAGGCGCCTAAACCAAAACCTTTGACAGTTTTAGCAAGAATAACGGTTGGACGACCTTTAGTTTCCATCGCTTTTTTGTAAGCCGCGTAAACTTTAACTGGATCATGTCCACCACGGTTTAAACGGTAAATGTCTTCATCAGACATGTTAGCAACTAACGCGGCGGTTTCAGGATATTTATTAAAGAAGTTTTCGCGAGTGTATTTACCACCTTTGGCTTTACAGTTTTGGTATTCCCCATCAACGGTTTCACTCATTAACTGTAAAAGTTTACCCGAAGTGTCACGAGCAATTAATGCATCCCAGTAACTACCCCAAATAACTTTAACCACTTCCCAGCCTGCGCCACGGAATGTACCTTCAAGCTCTTGAATGATCTTGCCGTTACCACGTACCGGACCATCTAAACGTTGCAGGTTACAGTTAATAACAAAACATAAGTTATCTAAACCCTCACGAGTAGCTAAGCCAATAGCACCTAAAGATTCTGGCTCATCAGTTTCGCCATCGCCTAAGTAACAATAAACCCGTTGGCCTGAACAATCTTTAATACCACGATCGGTAAGATATTTTAAAAAGCGTGCAGTATAAATAGCCTGTAATGGACCTAAGCCCATTGAAACAGTTGGAAATTGCCAAAAGTCTTTCATTAAATGCGGATGTGGGTATGAAGATAAACCTTCGCCATCACATTCTTGACGGAAGTTATCCATTTGCTTTTCAGTTAAACGACCTTCTAAAAATGCACGACTATAAATACCTGGAGAAATATGACCTTGGGCAAAAATAAAATCGCCACCGTCTTTCTCAGTAGCCGCTTTAAAAAAGTGGTTAAAACCTACATCATATAAGGTGGCTGACGAAGCAAAACTACCAATATGACCACCTAAGTCTAAATCTTTTTTTGAAGCACGTAATACCAGTACTAATGCATTCCAACGAATTGCAGCGCGAATACGCGACTCAATTGTTTGATCTGCTGGCATGTGAGGCTCTTGCCCGGGAGGAATAGTGTTAACGTAAGCTGTTTTAGCTTCAAACGGTAAATGTGTTCCGCTGCGTCGCGCACTATCAATTAATTTTTCTAATAAAAAATGAGCACGCTCAGGTCCTTCATTTTCTAATACAGACTCCATTGATTCTAACCATTCTTGCGTTTCTAACGAATCAATATCAATTTTCGGGAGCTCAGACATAATTACTTAGTCTCCAAATGTTATTAAAGCCACTTCAAAATGTGGCTTTGGGATTAAACTTACTTAAAATAATGTAAAATGTAATAGGCAATGTAAATCACGATAAATTGTGAGTAACCCATTAAATTACAGTGATAAATAGTGTTTTTATGTTTTGCCTTGAATTCTTCTAATTGAACGTTCAACACGACTATTTTCTTGTGTGAGCTTCAATAATACTTCTTCAATAAATGCTAAATGACTATGGCTAGCGCCCCAAGCTCGTTGAGGTTTACCACTTGTAATCGCCTCTAATAGATTTTTTCGATAATCAGTTATCTGAGAAAAAATATCAGGCCGTTTAGCAATCATTGTTAAATTTTGTTCTATGCTATCAACCAATATCGTGCGCATACTACGTGCTAAATGCAAAATAACCGCATTGTGTGAAGCCGCACAAATGGCCATATAAAAATCAAATACGGCATTTGCTTCAAGTTTGTAGCTTTCTTCTAAATGCAGTTGAGCATTACCAATATTGTTATGCTTTTTTTGTATTTCGTCAAAATCAGCTTGTGTACCTCGCATAGCAGCATAATAAGCTGCCATACCTTCGGTTCCGTGTCTAAACTCTAACAAATCAAATTGAGATTCATTACTTTGCGACATCAACTCAAAAAGAGGATCCGCCAAGCCACTCAATATAGTGTCGCTAACAAAGGTGCCGCCACCTTGCTTTCGTACCACTAATTTTTTTGCTTCAAGTTTTTGTATCGCTTCTCTCAACGAAGGACGCGACACTTCAAATTGCTTAGCAAGTTCTCGTTCTGGCAATAATTTTTCACCAGGTAATAAACTCCCTTCAAGGATCATGGTTTCTAATTGCGCTTGTATTACATCTGATAATTTAGGCTGTTTTATTGTTTTTTTTAAACTGCCATACGGCATTATTCATTACCCCTACCAACCGAAAACACACTGGTAAATTGGTCTTACCATTATTATTTTGTTGTAAAAATAACAAAATATTGCCTTTTTGTAAACCAAAATGAGACAAGCCCTAGCCCAAGTTTAGATTCTATTTTAGTGCTAGCTCGGTTTTAACTTAATTCTAACTTAGAACCAAATTTGCATTTAAGTCATTTAAACCGAGTCTAACTTAATTTAATTTTAACTATTTTCCAAGCAAAACTTTTATCTTTAAGTATTATCTGTTATTGCTAAAGGTTGAAAAACACCCTTTAAAAAACTTAAAAACACAGTTAAAAATATGCAGTACCAGCCACTTACCATACCACCTATAAGTTGCATTATTATTAGCTTACAATTGTTTGGTCAGTATCTAGCGAGCATTTAATAACCGCTTAATATACCCGCTATCAATATTTATTGGTGTAGCTAAAGTACGCCGGTTAAAATTAATATTGAAATAAAAGCTAAACACAATAATAACGTTCTTTTAGCTAATCTAACTAATATACAAGGTTCTGCCGAGCAGTTTCGTGCGTCAATCATAAAGTCTTCAGACTTCTGTGCAACTGAAATTAATACGTCATAAGGAGGCATATTAAGATTAAATAAGTTAGATAACCATATTGAAAGTGCTTTCGAAAAATGACCAACTAACATATAACCCAGTGCAATAATTCTAACCGGTAACCAATCGACCAAAAATAATATGCGGTTTGATAAACACTCCGCTGGGGTTATTTCTTCAGTAACATGAGTTTCAGTCACGTTATCACTATTAAACCCTGTGGTAACTTCCTGATTAGTAACATTATCAACATCAATACTACCTTCCACATCAACACCATCGCCAACATTGCAATGAGTAACATCCGATTTAGATACATCGTTTTGGATATTTTTATGGCTAATATTGCGCTCGTTTAATGAGGTAAGTAAGCGATAAAATAATGCGCCTGCAGCACCAAACAATACAAAAAATAGCATTATCGCAATAAAATATCGGTAATTTAACCACACCAACGCTTGTCCAAAACCCATTTTTGGTAATTTTTTTACTTGTAGTAATTCAGTATGTACTAATTCGCAAGTGGTGGTTTTACCATCAAAAGCGGCGGTTAAATACTTTTTATACAGTGTTCGTGTTATTGGGCAACCTAAACAAATAATTAAAATAACGGTTGATAAAATTAAATATAAAAACCCTTCACTAAGCTGATCCAATAGTAGGTAACAAAGCAAAGTAGGTAAAAATAAAAATAATGCGACAACAATTGAAGATTTGTTTTTTTCTGACTTGCTATTTGTGCATTCACTTTGGGGTAATTGAGTCGTTGTTGCGTGGTCTGTTAATGGTTTATCTGTTAAAGGTTTATCAACTGAAGATTTAATTTCTATATCCTTTGAAGGCTCACCCAATACAAAGGAGTTATAACATTCAAAATAAGTAGAAAAAAACCACCATTTATTAGTTAAATGGCGCTCTGATAACAATGCAATTAATAAACTAAGTAAACTCATACAGCCAACCCCAACCTTATAGTTAATAGCGATCTGCTATTAATGAAAAAAAGTAAAAAATATTCTACAAACCGTTTATTAAAAACAGATAAATACACTGTAAAATTTATAATTATTCAGCGTTTAGTAAACAAGTATAAAAGTAACTCCAATTAAATGCTTCACCGGGATCTGTTTTGCGGGTAGGCGCAATCTGGTTATGTCCGGCAATGTTGTCTTTAATTTGTGGAAATAATTCTTTTATTGAAACACAAGCTAATGCTAAGGTTTTATATTGAGCTTCAGTATATTTAATATCGTCTGCACCTTCTAACTCTATCCCTATTGAAAAATCATTGCACATTTCTCTGCCTTTATAAGATGATACACCGGCATGCCAAGCTTTATCTAAAAAAGACACGTACTGTATTAAACGACCGTCTCTTTTAATTAAACAGTGCGCAGATACCTTCATTTGATAAATAGTTTCAAAATAAGGATGAGCCTGTTTGTCTAACTTCCCTAAAAAAAAATCGGTAATATAATCACCACCAAATTGTTTCGGTGGTAATGAAATATTATGTACTACCAACAAGTTAATATCGTTAGTATCTTCTTTAGGGGTAAAGTGTGGTGAAGGCGCATGGCTAATAAAGCTATTTACATTCGACTTAACACTTGATGCAACACTCGATGTAAAACAGGAGTCAACATTAGGCTCTACATTAGCTTCAATACCAGACACGTTATTAGCTAAATTATTCGCTAGATCATCATCTACAATATTAGCCTTGTTATTATAGACATTATTAGAGACGGTGTTTTCTTCACTATTGACGCTGTAGCTTTTTGTGGTTATTTCACAAATTGAGTCTGTGCTAAACCAACCATTAACTATTTTAATTTTTGTATGGCTATTATTAACAGTTTTTTTTACTAATTGGTTAGCATTTAATTGGCTATCAGGATTATTAATCATACAATATCAATCTATATAAAATATACTAAAATAATACAGGTATTATGACTGAAGAAGATTCAACAAACAAAATAGGAAAGTATTTTGGCTGGATAGCATGGATTATTGCTATAGGGCTACTGGTATTCTTTTTTCAAGACTTGCTCGAACTACAACTCAACCCTAACCGCTCACCCGACACTTATTTAACTGCAAACGGCTTGAACGAAGTTCGCCTTAAAAGAAACAAATATGGTCACTACCTAACAGCAGGTAAAATAAATCAACAAAACGTTGTATTTTTACTAGATACCGGTGCTACCGATGTTTCAATTCCAGAACACATAGCAAAAAAACTTAATTTACCACGCTACAATAGCTACCCAGTAGCAACAGCTAATGGAAATACACTTGTATATCGTTCAATTATAAACGAGTTAGCTATAGGTGGTATTACTTTATATAAGGTTGGGGCTAATATTAACCCTTCATTTAATGCCAATGAAATTTTATTAGGCATGAGTGCTTTAAAACAACTTGAGCTTCATCAAAGCGGTAACACCTTAACACTACGAGAACAAAACTAAATGCAAACGTCTTCACAAAATACTACCTCGCAAAATAGCCATCAGCCAAGCGCTAAAAATAATTTAGCGCTTAGCGCTCAACTTATCGACGATATTAAAAGTACCATTGCCTTTGCTTTAAAAGAAGATTTAAACAACGACGCCGATATTACCGCAGAACTGATCCCAGAAACTAACACAGCACACGCAACAGTGATCACACGAGAAGAATGTATATTTTGTGGTGTTGCTTGGGTAAACGAAGTATTTAAACAATTAGATACTCTTGTTACTCAACAACTTGCTGAAAGTCAGCCAAACCAAACATTTGTTCCAACAACCATTACATGGTTTGTAAGTGACGGACAACATGTATCTGCCAACACCACCTTATTTGAGTTATCAGGCTACGCCCGTACATTACTAACAGGCGAACGTACCGCATTAAACTTTGTGCAAACTTTATCAGCTACAGCAACAATCACCAGTGAGTATGTAAAAGCCTTAAAAAACACAACCACCAAGTTATTAGATACGCGCAAAACCATACCGGGATTACGCAATGCTCAAAAATATGCAGTAACCTGCGGTGGCGGTTTTAATCACCGTATGGGTTTGTTTGATGCCTTTTTAATAAAAGAAAACCATGTAGCAGCGTGTGGCGGTATTACTCAAGCAATTAGCCGAGCCAAAAACAACCACCCTGATAAAAAAATAGAAATTGAAGTTGAATCAATTGCAGAGCTAAACCAAGCATTACAAGCCAAAGCTAATATTATAATGCTCGACAACTTTACCCACTCCATGATTGAACAAGCCGTTACCCTTCGCGATGCCGCTGCAACTGCAACAAATAAGGCAACAGGTATTACAACAAGCGAAACAACTGAACATAAAACGTTATTAGAGGTTTCTGGCAACATGACTTTATTAACATTAACCGACTACGCTAAAACGGGGATAGACTTTATTTCGGTAGGTGCATTAACTAAACAAGTTAACGCCATTGATTTATCCATGCGATTTTCATAACTTTTCATATTTTTTATACTTTTTATACTTTTTATAACTATGCACAGCAAAAATAATAAACACGGTAAAATAAATGTTTAGTAGCAATCGTGAAAACCAATAAATACAAAGATCAATAAACAAACAAAAAACGTATTTTTTAAATGCAAAACGTTTAAATAAATTTGCAATTTACCCTACAACTTAATCTACGAAAAATACGGTAAGTTGTTAAATTACTGTGCGTTTTTTAATATAATGTTAAATACATGCTAAATAATATCAAAAATGAAAAAAATACATAACAATATTTTACATCTGCTGAAAAGTGTCGCAGTATAGATACAACAACTTTAAAACATTAATGGAAACCAACTATGAAAACTTTAAATAATTTGAACAAATCTGTAAATAAAGAAAAGGGTTTTACTCTTATTGAATTGATGATCGTTGTAGCGATTATCGGTATTTTGGCAGCGGTTGCATTGCCTGCTTATCAAACTTATACAACTAAAGCTAAATTCTCAGAGGTTGTATTAGCAACTACAGGACTTAAAACGCAAGTTGAATTATGTGCACTCGATTTAGCAAAAGTAACTGGCTGTACCGATGGTCAAACTGGTAACGGTTGGTCAATTGCAGCAGTAGGCGCTTCAGGTTATGTAACTTCAGTTGAAACTAAGGATGGTGTAATTGTTGCTACAGGCACTGCAGACGGCGGTATAAATAGCGCTAAAGTAACAATGACTCCGACTTTAGCCAATAATAAAGTATCTTGGGTTAAAGCTTGCTCTGATACAACTCTTTGCTAATTTAAATAAAAGCAATAAAGTAAGTTGAATAATTTTTTAATTTAAAGCCCTTAAAAGGGCTTTTTTTATACCTAGTAATTTCTTTACTTACTAATATATAGTCTAACCTTTGTTTTTCCTTTAAAAATAAGTACACTCTATTCTATAAGATTTAATTTGATCAAAGGTATTATGAAAGGTAGTCATAAACAATCCAGTTTACTTTCGGCATTATCAAAATACGATATTGTACCGGCTAATTTAGTTGAAGCTATAAATTCAGATTTTGAGAAACAGAATAAACCTTTTATTCGCTTTTTAGTTGAAGATAAGCAATATGATGCTAAAAATATAGCCAGTATTCTTTCTCGCACCTTTGGTTACCCTTTAATTGATTTAAAAACCTTCGATACTTCCTTAGTGCCTGAGGGTGTGCGTAACGAAAACCTCATCAGAAAACATAATGCCCTGCCGCTATTCTTGCGTGGTAAAGTATTGTTTGTCGCAATGTCTGACCCTACTAATTTAGATGCCCTTGAAGAAATTCAGTTTAATACCGGTTACTCTACAGAGCTCATACTTACTGACGAAGTTAACTTACAAAAATGTATTGATAAAGTATTAGAAGATGAAAACGACGGGCTTGATATATCAGATCTTGATGCGGCAGAACTTGCCAATATGGATGTGCAAGACGAAGTTGAAGATATACCAGTAAGTAATGATAAAGAAGATGCACCGATTGTTGTTTACATTAACAAAATTTTATTAGATGCCATTAAAAAAGGTGCCTCAGATTTACATTTTGAACCTTATGAAAAAGCTTACCGTATTCGCTTTCGTATAGACGGTATTTTAGCCGAAGTTTCTCGCCCCAGTGTTAATTTAGCCTCAAGAATGGCCGCTCGTTTAAAAGTAATGTCTAAATTAGATATTGCAGAGCGTCGAGTTCCGCAAGATGGACGTATTAAACTTGCGTTATCTAAAAAGAAATCTATCGATTTTCGTGTAAGTAGTTTACCTACCATGTGGGGCGAAAAAATAGTAATGCGTATTTTAGACTCTTCAAGCGCTATGCTAGGCATTGAAATGCTAGGCTATGAAGACGAACAAAAGAAAATTTACACCGAGGCATTAGACCAACCCCAAGGTATGATATTAGTTACAGGACCTACCGGCTCGGGTAAAACAGTATCGCTTTATACCGGTTTAAACATTCTTAACACCCCTGAACGAAATATATCAACGGCTGAAGATCCGGTGGAAATTAATTTAGAGGGCATCAACCAAGTACAAATAAATGTTAAAGCGGGTTTAACCTTCCCTAACGCTTTACGCTCATTTTTACGTCAAGATCCTGATATTGTGATGGTAGGTGAAATTCGAGATTTAGAAACTGCCGAAATTGCGATTAAAGCGGCGCAAACTGGTCATTTAGTATTATCAACATTACATACCAATTCTGCTGCTGAAACACTAAACCGCTTATTAAATATGGGGGTTCCAGCTTATAACGTAGCAAGCTCGGTTAGTATTATTATTGCACAACGATTAGCCCGAAGGTTATGCCCGCAATGTAAAGAGCCAGAAGTTATCCCCGAGCATGAGTTACTACAACAAGGTTTTTTACCTGAGCAACTCCCCCAAGTAAAAATTTTTAAAGCGGTTGGCTGCGAGTATTGTACCGGTGGCTACAAAGGTCGAGTAGGTATATACGAAGTTATAAAAATTACTGAACGCATAGCGACTATTATTATGGAAGGCGGTAATTCTTTAGAAGTTGCAGACCAGTGCCAAAAAGAAGGATTTAATAACCTACGCCAATCAGGCTTAGTTAAGGCGATGAAAGGAATAACAAGTTTAGAAGAAATTAACCGTGTAACAAGTTCTTAATGGTAAAAATACAAAGTGCGGCTATAGTTAATTTGGGTGTACTCTTTTATACAGCACACTCTTTATAAAACACATTATATATAAAGCACACTCAATAACTTAGCAGGCTAAAAATAGCTTATAAAATGGCGGTAATGCATTTTTAAAACTGTTTCCATAAAATAATAAGTAACTAGGCAGTTATACATGGCAGTATCAAGCACAAAAAAATCAAAAATACCGACTCCAAAAGCCTTAGACGTATTTGTTTGGCAAGGTGTTAACCGAAAAGGTAAAAAAATATCGGGTGAACTGTCAGCGCCAAGCTTAATGGCGTTAAAAGGTCAGTTACGTAAACAAGGTATTACCCCAGGAAAAGTAAAGAAAAAGCCTAAACCTTTGTTTGGTATGAGTGGCGAAAAAGCCATAACTCAAGGTGATATTGCCGCTATAACTCGCCAAATAGCTACCATGCTTGGTGCCGGTGTGCCCTTAGTACAAACCATTGAAATGATTGGGAGTGGGCACAGTAATGCAAAAATGCAAAAGCTTTTGGCAGAAATAGGTAATAAATTACAATCGGGCTTGCCGCTTTCAGACTGTTTACGTGAGCACCCATTATACTTTGATGGTTTATATTGCGATTTAGTTAACTCAGGTGAGCAATCTGGCGCACTTGAAACGATTTACGATCGTATTGCCACCTACAAAGAAAAAGCCGAAATATTAAAAGCTAAAATAAAAAAAGCGATGACCTACCCTATTGCTGTTTTAATTATTGCGCTCATAGTTACCTCCATTTTATTAATATTTGTAGTACCGGTATTTCAAGAGATTTTCGAAAGCTTTGGCGCTGAATTACCTGCATTTACCCTTATGGTTGTTGGTATATCAGAGTTTATGCAAGCCTATTGGTACATGGGGTTAGCCGCTGTATTTTTAGCGGGCTATTTATTTAAACGTGCTCATCGCAAAAGCCAAAAACTAAGAGACAGTGTTGATAAAAAAATCCTTAAGCTGCCGGTAATTGGCGATATGTTAAAAAAAGCAGCGGTGGCACGTTACGCTCGTACGCTTTCAACGACTTTTGCGGCTGGTGTTCCGTTACCAGATGCCTTGCAATCTGCGGCTGGCGCTTCGGGTAATGCTGTGTTTCGTGATGCGATTTTAGATATTCGTTCAGAAGTTACCTCCGGTATGCAGATGAATTTAGCCATGCGAAATTGTAGTATATTTCCTGATTTGGTTATTCAAATGGTTGCTATTGGCGAGGAGTCTGGCGCGGTAGACGACATGCTATCAAAGGTAGCCACGGTTTACGAACGTGAAGTAGATGATGCAGTAGATAATTTAACCGAGCTATTAGAGCCGATGATAATGGCTGTTTTAGGGGTTGTAATTGGTGGTTTGATTATTGCCATGTATTTACCTATTTTCCAAATAGGTATGGTTGTATAACTTATTTTTTAACCAACTACCCTAGTATAGGTTCAGATACTAGTATGGGTACGGGTGTGGGTGTAGGTGTAGATGAAAATTTAGTTATTATTAATACCATACTTCCATTAAGCCATTCTTTGAGAATGGCTTAATTTTTTAATGTTGCAGTTATACCACGCGTTTATTTTGAGGCCTTACATGTTTACTGATTTACTTTTTGCTTTTGAAAACAACTTAATGGTTTTTTACGGTGTTGTTGCTTTATTTTCATTGCTTATTGGTAGTTTTTTAAATGTTGTTATTTATCGTTTACCTAAAATGATGGAACAAGGCTGGTATAAAGAATGTCGTGAATTTTTAGCCGACGAATTAACTAAAGAAGTTAAACCAAAAAAAAATCCTGAGCAAGCTGAAATAAGCCTTTCTAAACCTAATTCTACTTGCCCAAATTGTGGACACCTTATTCGTTTTTACGAAAATATTCCCGTAGTTAGTTGGTTACTTTTAAAAGGTAAATGTAGCCAATGTAAAAATAAAATATCGGCTCGTTATCCTATTATTGAATTAGTTACCGCTTGTTTAGCAACTTTAATCGCGTTGTTATTTGGCGTTACTAGCACGACGCTATTTATGATTTTACTGACCTATGCATTAATTTGTTTAACCATGATAGATTTTGACCACATGTTATTACCTGATCAAATGACTTTACCTTTTTTATGGCTAGGTTTACTGGTAAATATTAATGGGGCTATTGTTCCGTTGCAAGATGCTGTTATTGGCGCTGCTGTTGGTTACATGAGTTTATATACCATTTTTTGGGTGTTTAAGTTTATAACCGGTAAAGAAGGTATGGGCTATGGCGATTTTAAATTAGTTGCTTTATTTGGTGCTTGGATTGGCTGGCAGTTACTCCCCTTACTTATATTAATGGCTTCGGCAGTGGGTGCCGTTATTGGTATTGCATTGATGGTATTTAAAAATCATAAACGTGAACAAGCGATCCCCTTTGGTCCTTACTTAGCTATTGCTGGCTGGATAACCATGGTTTGGGGAAATAGTATTTGGGCGTGGTATTTGTCTACCTTGGGATAACTAACTAAAGTAGATTTTTATGCCTAAGGGATTTTCATAAGTATTAAGTGGCTTTTAAAATATTGAGTGACTTGCTTTAAAATTACGCTAAATAAGACGTTCTCCATGACAAAATTTGTTGTAGGTTTAACCGGTGGTATAGGTTGTGGCAAAACAACCGTAGCCAATATGTTTGGTGCTTTAGGAGTGCAATTAATAGATGCAGACATTATTGCCCGAGAAGTGGTTGAACCTGATACATTGGCTTTAACAAAAATTAAAGCACATTTTGGAGATGAGGTAATATTGTTGCCTGAGGGAGACTTAAATAGAGCAAAATTACGCCAAATCGTATTTAGCTGTGATAAAAACAAGCAATGGCTTAATCAATTATTACACCCACTTATACGCCAGTCGATACTTGATAAAATTGAGTTAAGTACCAGCATTTATTGTATTTTAGTTGCGCCGTTATTATTAGAAAACAAACTAACCCATCTGGTAAATCGTGTTTTGGTGATTGATCTTGATGAAAAAACACAATTAGAAAGAACACTTGTTCGTGATAGTTCTTTAAAGGCTAACCCTGATATTGATAGCCCTAATATGCATAACCATAACATTGATAAACAAAGTCTTGATAGCAAAAGTATTGATAACAGCTTTATTGATAAAAAATTAGCCGCCGAAAAGCAAACTATTGAAAAAATTATTGCCAGTCAACTATCACGTAAAGAGCGGGTAAAACAAGCTGATGATGTTATTGATAATAATGCTAATAGTGATTTAACCACACTAAAAAAACAGGTTGAACAACTTCATGCAACTTACCTCAATAAAGCAAACCTGCTTTTATCTAACAAGAATCAAAGCGCTTGAATAATAAATAGGTAGAAACTACAAACTTTTAAATATTTTGCAGTAATTTTTTATAACCAGCTGCGAAAATTTGTTAATAATAAGTTAATAAAAACCCACTGAAATGTAATAATTTATGAAATACGATAGCCATTTGTGCTGAGCAGCGCTAAGATGGTTAGATTATTTGGTTTAGTTAATTGTTATGTTACCTGTATTATTTGAACACCCGTTGAACGAACGTATTCGTAATTATTTAAAGCTTGAACAGTTATTTAAGCATTTGAATGAAAGCTCGTCTGGTCATATATCTTCTTCCCATGTTACTTATTTTAATGCCCTATTTTCAGTGATAGACACGCTGGAAAGAAATGACATTCGCGGTGATTTGATCAAAGAGTTAGAAAAATTAGAGCAACATTTAGTGGTTTGGTCACAAGCACCCGATATTGACACCACATTATTACAAGAAAATTTAAAACAAACGGTTGGATTATTGTGTGAATTAAAAAAAACCAAACAGCAATGGCTAGCTTACCGAGATATAAAATTTTTAACGAGCCTTAAACAACGTTTTGCTATGCAAGGTGGTAGTTGTGAATTTGATTTACCCCAGTTACATTTTTGGCTTAACGGTGATCAGTCTAAAGTTATTCAAGAGATGAGATCGTGGATACAGTTATTTGCATCGATTTATAGTAGTTTATTTCTTATATTAAAATTTATCCGCTTACGTGGTGAATTCGTTAGTATTGAATCGACTAACGGCTTTTATCAAGATAATGGTGAAAGCATACTTTTATTAAGGATCCAAACCCCTGAAAACGCTAATTATTACCCTATTGTAAGTGGTAATAAATTTAGATATTCAATACGTTTTGTAGTGCCTTGCAATGAGACTGGACGGCGCTATGTAAACAAACCCATTAATTTTGCACTAGCTCAATGTTAAAATGTTAAAATGTTAAAATGTTAAAATACATATATAAGTGCTTGAACTAGTGGATAGTAAAGAACAAATAGTCTAACTCCCACAAGAGTTAATTGATGTATAATACTAATTGAATTAATGAATTGATCATTTAGCGGTAATTATTTCAATTAGAATAGATATTAAAGAGTTTTCCATGTCACTTAAAGTTTCATGCCCCACCTGTAACGACGAAGTCGTTTGGCAAACAGCTAGCACTTACCGACCCTTTTGTAGCAAACGCTGCCAGTTAATTGATTTAGGTGAATGGGCCGATGAAGGACACAAAATCGCCCAAAATATAGATCCAAATCAAGAAATTACTGAAGAGATGCTAGACGCTTTAGAAGGTGAATTTTTACAAAACAATAAGTTTTTTGTTGAGCCTGAATAAGTTAGTCCTGTGTAAGCTAATTAATGCGTAAACTAATTGTAACTATTCACCAGGGAAAATTATTTTCTAAAGATCTTTTTTAGCTATTGACCGATCCTGCCAGTATGCCAAGC
>ENA-ORXU01000923-ORXU01000923.1-marine-metagenome-genome-assembly--contig:-NODE-923-length-28150-cov-4.428027_pt1 | contig 28150 bp, 26 predicted proteins | sample MGYA00237869_ERZ511484 | MGnify/ENA metagenome assembly ERZ511484 | reverse complement strand
CCTGCAGGCTAACACCGCTGGTCTGGCAATGGGTGCGCAGCATCTTGGACTTCGGGTTCTGCGCCCCCAGCCCGTCCATCACATCGTGCCACAGCGCGCGGGCGGCGCGCATCTTGGCGATTTCCATGAAGAAGTTCATGCCGATGCCCCAGAAGAAGCTGAGGCGCGGCGCGAAGGCGTCTATGTCCAGCCCTGCCTCCATCGCGCGCTTGGCGTATTCCTTGCCGTCAGCAATGGTGAAGGCAAGCTCCTGCACCGCAGTCGCGCCAGCCTCGTGCATGTGATAGCCGCTGATCGAAATGGAGTTGAACTTCGGCATGTTGGCGGAGGTGTAGGCGATGATATCCGACACGATCCGCATGCTGGGCGCAGGCGGATAGATGTAGGTGTTGCGGACCATAAACTCTTTGAGAATATCGTTCTGAATGGTGCCGCTGAGCTTTTCCTGCGCCACGCCAGCCCGCTCTGCCGCAACGATATAGAAGGCCAGCACAGGCAGCACCGCGCCGTTCATCGTCATGGACACGCTCATCGTATCCAGTGGAATCTGGTCGAACAGGATTTCCATGTCGCGCACGGTATCAATCGCGACACCCGCCTTGCCGACATCGCCGACAACACGCGGGTGATCGCTGTCATACCCCCGGTGCGTGGCAAGATCGAAAGCGACGCTCAGGCCTTTCTGGCCTGCAGCCAGATTGCGGCGATAAAAGGCGTTCGATTCCTCTGCGGTGGAGAAACCAGCATATTGCCGGATGGTCCACGGGCGGCCCGTGTACATGCTGGCATAGGGGCCCCGTGTGAAGGGTTCAAAACCGGGCAGACCGGGATCGACAGGCGCATCCTCTGCCGTATAAAGCGGCTGCACAGCGATGCCTTCGGGCGTGTGCCACGTCAGGTCACGCCCCTTGACCTCTTTCGCGGCCTTTTCCTGCCAATCGGCCTTTGTCGGCTTATCAGTCATGTTCAGTGCCCGCCGTCCTTCGGCGTCTCCATAATTTCTGTCAGCTGGCCCATCATGTCCTTGGGATGGACAAAGAAAATCGGCGTACCGTGCGCGCCGATGCGGGTGGGGCCAAGCACGCGTTTACCTTGCCCTTCAAACCATGCCCTAGCTGCCTCGATATCCTCGACCTCAAAGCAGATATGATGCTGCCCGCCTGCCGGATTCTTTTCGAGGAAAGCGCTGAGAGCGGTGCCGGGGCGCGTTTCCTCGATCAGTTCAATCTGGGTGCCGTTCATTCCAGAATACGTGGGCGTATCGACAAAGACGACACGCAGCCCGCTCTCCTCCAGCAAGATTTCGTCGGAGATATGGGTAGCGCCCATCACATCACGGTAATGCGCGATGGATGCCGCCATATCGGGAGTGGCAATGCCTACGTGGTTGAGTCGTCCGAGTTTCATCAATTTAATCCGTTCTCGCGCAAGATTGTCTCTGCGGCCCGCAATTCTGATTCACTCAAACCATGTTCGGAAGCAAACGCGCGGTCCTCATCCGAAAAGCCAAAAGACTCTGGGTCTTGCTGCCAGTTCTGTCGCTCATGGTCGGATATCGTTCGATCAACGCGCGGAATTATCGGAGCTGCCCCCTCCGGCGACGAACCGATATCTTCAGGGTACGTTTTCATGTCAGCAATAGAGGCTGCCGGCGAGGAGCCGGAGGATCGAGAATCTGCTCGCCCTCCGCTATGCCCAAAGTTTAGGGCCCCTACGATTAACAAGGCTACGAGCCCAATGATAACATAATCGCCTGCTATAAGTTTTCTCATTGTTGCCCCACCTCACAACGGCAAATTATCATGCTTCTTCCACGGGTTCTCCAGCTTCTTCCCGCGCAGCTTCCGCAGTCCCAAAGCAATTCGCCGCCGCGTCGAGTGCGGGTGGATCACCTCGTCGATATAGCCCCTTGATGCCGCCACAAACGGGTTGGCGAAGCGGTCTTCGTATTCCTTCGTTTTCTCGGCGATCTTGTCTGGATCATCGCGGTCTTTGCGGAAGATGATTTCCACTGCGCCCTTCGCGCCCATCACGGCGATTTCAGCCGTCGGCCATGCGTAGTTCAAATCGCCGCGCAGGTGTTTTGAGGCCATCACATCATACGCCCCGCCGTAAGCCTTGCGGGTGATCACAGTGATCTTGGGTACGGTCGCCTCGCCATACGCGAACAGCAGCTTCGCGCCGTGCTTGATGATGCCGTTATGCTCCTGCGCGGTGCCGGGGAGGAAGCCTGGAACGTCCACAAAGGTGACGATTGGAATGCTGAATGCATCGCAGAACCGCACGAACCGTGCGGCCTTTCGGCTGGCGTTGATATCCAGCACGCCTGCCAGAACCATCGGCTGATTGGCGACGATGCCCACGGGCCTGCCTTCAATGCGGCCAAAGCCGGTGATGATATTCGCGCCGTGGGCTGGCTGAATCTCGAAGAATGTCTCCTCGTCCACCACCTTCGCGATCAGTTCATGCATGTCATACGGCATGTTGGCATTGGCGGGGATGAGTTGATCAAGACTGTCTTCCAGCCGGTCCCACGGATCATCCGTCGGCAGCACGGGCAATTCAGACTGATTGCTGGCGGGCAGGAAGCCCATCAAATCGCGCGCGGCAAGGAGCGTTTCGATGTCATTGTCGAGCGCAAGGTCAGCCACGCTGGTCTTGGTGGTGTGCACCACAGCGCCGCCCAGTTCCTCCTGTGTAACTTCCTCATTGGTGACCGTTTTCACCACTTCGGGGCCAGTCACAAACATGTAGCTGCTGTCTTTCACCATGAAGATGAAATCGGTCATTGCAGGCGAATAGACCGCCCCGCCCGCGCATGGCCCCATGATGAGGCTGAGCTGCGGAATCACGCCGCTGGCAAGCACGTTTTTCTGGAACACATCGGCATATCCGCCAAGGCTGGCCACGCCTTCCTGAATACGCGCACCGCCGCTGTCATTAAGGCCGATAACAGGCGCGCCCACCTTCATCGCCATTTCCATCACCTTGCAGATTTTCTCCGCATGGCGTTTGGAAAGGCTGCCGCCGAATACGGTGAAATCCTGACTGAAAACATAGACCAGCCGTCCGTTGATCGTGCCGCTGCCGGTGACCACGCCGTCTCCCGGAATCTTCTGATCCTGCATTCCGAAATCGACGCAGTCATGCTCAACGTAAGTGTCCAGCTCTTCAAAGCTGCCTTCGTCCAGCAACACATCAAGCCGTTCGCGCGCGGTCAGCTTGCCCTTGGCGTGCTGGGCATCGATACGCTTTTGACCACCACCCATCCGGGCAGCTTCACGGCGGCGTTCCATTTCGGCGATATTGGCAGACATTGGCGCTCCTCTTTTGTGAGGAGGCCGTTGCACGGCAGACTTGTCCAGTCAATTCGAGCTGTCAGAAGCTGGCCGGTGTGCGGGGAATTGACGCGAAAAGAGGTGGTGTGAATAGCCCTGAGTTTTCAAGACGCCCTCGGTGCTCATGTATTGCTGCCGTTCGAAATTTACGGGCGACAGCATCGCGTACCTCACATGCTTGCGTATCGGGTTGTAGAACCTCTCAATGTGATCGAACGCATCCTTACGGGCCTCGCCGCGTGAGCGATAGGTCCGCCGCCGTATCCGTTCGCGCGTGAGCAGGCTGGAGATTCTCTCGGTCACAGCGTTGTCTTGGCCGTCGCCTCGGCGGCTTATCGAGTCTCCCAAGTTGTGGGACTTCAGGAACGAGGCCCAGTCCATGTTCGTGAACTGCTATTCCTGATCCGGGTGGTTCAGCGCGGTGCGCTCCGGCGTCCTGCGCCACACCGCTATCAGCAATGCCCGCCGCTTCGATATTCTCCGCTGCGCGAGGGCCGGTTGCCGACTGTTGGCATCTGGGCAAGAAAATTGAGCAGCTGCGGCCAATTCGGCACAATCAGATTGAGAATTGCGAATACGATTTCAAATGGCGCTTTCAGAGTGTCGTTATTTGAATAGTGAGGATTTCGAGAACATCAGGCTTGCCTGAAAAATCGAGTATGTCCCCTACCTCGGCGCCCATCATCGCTCGGCACAACGGTGCGGAGAAAGACAAAAGGCCCGCGGCCGGATCGGCTTCGTCATGTCCCACTATCGTAATTGTATTGTCTCGGCCGTTGAGCCGGATGCCAACCGTGGTGCCGAAGGCCACACGTTTGCCGTCCGGCGCATTCATCGGCTCAGCCGTTGACAGGCGTGTGTGCCAATAACGCAAATCGCGCCGCGTGGCGGCGATTTCAGTTTCCCCTTCCAACTTTGCAAGCACCGATTCCAGTTCGGTGATCTTATCCTGAATTTGGGCAAGCCCCCGCACCGTGACGAGATTGGGGCCGGACGGAAGCGGCAATTCAAACTTGGGTTCGAGATGTTCATCATCGCCCTCGCGGCGGAATGCTACGCTCATGTCACCTCCTCATCCATAACGGCCCAATCTGCCAGATCAGGATCCTCGGCCATCATCCAAGACCATGGTCGCCTGCAACGCAAGGTCAGCCGCGCGATTGCGCGAGTGCACAGTTCGATCCTCATCCGTGCAGACGGGATGCCTACTGATGGGCCAAAAGCGGACCGAAAGTAATCTAGATGCCAATTAAAGCTACCAATCAGGCACGGCAGCAAAGCCTGTTGGATGAAAGCAAGTTGTGGAGTTTGTGCAACGTCTTTCAGCTGTCACAAAACTGAAGCCCAAACGTCTCGCAACTGCCGCGCAAGTGTAAACTTGCAACTCTATCGGCCCTTCAAACGATCATTGGAGGCCAAATAATGACCCGCATAAAATTGCTTGCCGCCGCCAGCGCCAGCGCGCTTGCTTTTGCCGCAACCCCAGCTTTCGCAGGAGATGTCGTCGGCGTCGTCGTCGATGAAACCGATACAGTGGCGCTTCAGTCTGCGGTGGTTCGGATTGCCGAGCTGGGACGTCAGGTAGTGACAGAACGCGACGGCAGTTTCCGCATTACTGATGTGCCAGAAGGCACATATACCATTGAGGCGCGCTATCAGGGCGTTCCTGCTGAGACACAGACCATCATCGTACCGGAAAGCGGGACCGTGACCGCCAATTTCCTGTTGGGCGGCGATACAGCTTCATCCATTCTTGTCTACGGCCAGTTAGCAAACCAGACCAGCGCACTCAGCCGCGAATACGCCTCTGACACTGTGGTCGACGTGCTTACACGCGATGCGATTGGCCAGTTTCCTGATCAAAACGTGGCGGAAAGCCTGCGACGTTTGCCAGGTATCAACGTGCTCAACGATCAGGGCGAAGGACGCTTTGTTGCCGTTCGCGGCCTTGACCCCAGCCTAAATGCGACTTCGATCAACGGTGTGCGCGTCCCTTCTCCTGAAGGTGATATCCGCGCTGTGGCCCTGGATGTTGTGTCCAGCGACATCATCGAAAGTATCGAAGTGCACAAGTCGCTCACCCCGGACATGGACGCAGACACAATTGGTGCCAGCATAGAGATCAATACCGTGTCCGCTTTCGACAGGCGCGGCAACTTTGCCACTGTTTCGGCGGAAGGCAGCTACAATGAATATTCGGAAGAGCTGAACCCCAAAGCCAGCGTAAACTTCGCTTACCGCCTGACAGACAATCTGGGGATTTCTGGCGGAATTTCTTATTACAATCGCTTCTTCGAAACAGACAATATCGAAGCGGACGATTGGGAAATTGATGATGGTCTCGTTTATGCCGAGGAAGTCCAGTACCGTGACTATGACGTAGAGCGCGAGCGTATCAGCGGTTCACTCGGCCTTGATATCCGCGCGTCGGAAAGCACAGAGCTGTATGTGCGCGGGCTTTACAGCCGTTTTGACGATCAGGAATTCCGCCGCAGGCTGACGTTTGATTTTGGCGATGCGCTGATTGGTGGCAGTGGCACAAACGTGACCTATGCCGATTTCGATCCATTGGGTCCGGGTGAAGAATACGCCATCACAGTGGAGCGGGACATCAAGGACCGGTTTGAACGCCAAGAAATATATTCGCTCAGCCTTGGCGGCGAAACCGAAACAGGCCCGTGGACGATTGAATACATGGCCAGCTACGCTCGGTCGAGCGAGTCCGAAAACGGCAGTGTTGACCCGGCACAGTTCGAGCGCGATTTTGAGGCCGACGGCCTTGTGGCGAGCGTGGATTACTCCAACCCCCGCATCCCGCTTTATTCCGTTTCCGGCGTGGCTGATTTCTTCGACCCCTCGACTTATGGGCTCAAAGATATTGAACTCACCGATGTCTCAGATGCGGTGGACGAAGAATATTCAGCGCGCTTTGATGTCGCTCGCGAATTTGCAAGGGACGACGGGGTCTTCACGCTGCAAACCGGCTTGAAAGGCCGTTGGCGGGAAAAGTCCTTTAACGCTGACATCGCTTTTTATGAATTCGACAGCTTTACTCTGGCCGACGCTTTGGGCGAACCGGCGACTTACCGGCTGATCGATCTTGAGCCGATTGCAGGCTATACCGCAGCCAGTGACTTCTTCTTCAGCAATTTCGACAGCTTCGAATTTCAGAGCGTGGACAGCGCTTTTGACAGTGCAGTGTCCGACTATTCAATCGAGGAAGATATTTACGCTGCCTATATGCTTGGCCGCTGGGATAGCTCCACGCTGACCGTCATCGGCGGGGTGCGCTACGAATATACGCAAACCGATATCGTCGGCAATTTTGTGCTGCTCGTGGAAGAGGACGGGACATTGCCCGGCGGCGGCATCGCTGCTGAAGATACGGTTTTCGTCACACCGCAATCGACGCCGCGCAGCTATGGCTATTTCCTGCCTAGCCTCAACATTCGTTTCGAGCCGGTCGATGATTTGGTTTTCCGTGCCGCTGGTTATCGCAGCCTTGTGCGGCCGGGCTTCGGACAAGCCGCCCCGCGTTTTGCAACAGAGCAGAACGATGATGACGATGTTGAGGGTGAATTCGGCAATCCGGCACTTGTCCCTTACGAGGCTTGGAACTTGGATGCCGGAGCCGAGTATTACTTCAGTGGCGGCAATGGCGCGGTCAGTCTCGGGCTCTTTTACAAAAATGTATCCAACTATATCGTGACTGCAGAGTTCGAAGCCGATGACACACCGCTGGTGTTCAACGGCGTCGCCTTCGACGAAGCGACGATCCCGGTGAACGGGGACAGCGCTGAAATCTTCGGGGTTGAATTTGGCTTTTCCCTGCAGTTGGATATGCTGCCAGCACCTTTCGACGGGCTGCTTACACAGGCCAATTACACATGGACTGACGCCTCTGCCACGATTTCCAATTCTGCGCTTGATCTGTTCGGACAGGGGCTGGAAACAGGTTCTGTCGACATTCGCCTTCCTGCTACAAGCGAGCACGTTATTAACGGTGCAATTGGATATGAAAAAGGCCCGCTCAGCCTGCGCCTAGCCGGAACCTACCGCGACGATTATCTCGACGAATTGGGCGGATCGCCCGAAGAAGACCGCTTTGTTGATAGCCATTTTCAGCTGGATGCAAGTGCACGCTATCGCATCACGGATAGCATTCAGGTCTTCGTAGAAGCGGTAAACCTGACCGATGCCGAGTTCTTCGCCTATAACACCTTGGCTGGTCGCCAGAACAACTATCAATATGAAATCTATGGCCGCACCTTCAAGGGCGGTGTGCGGGTGACATTCTGATGCGTCATACAAAACTCGTCTTGAGCGGCGTGGCAGCGGGCCTTTTGGCAGGATGCGCGACAGCTCCCGAAGGATTGCCACCAGTGCCTGTCTATGCCTCTGGTGAAACCGTTCCCGTTGGCACAGCAAACGAGGACGCAGCAGATGACCCGGCAATCTGGCGCAATGCGGCAGACCCGGCAGCCAGCTTAATTGTGGCGACGGACAAAAAGGCAGGTCTCTATGTTTACGGACTGGATGGGCAAATCCGCAGCTTTGTCAGCGCAGGTGAAGTGAACAATGTTGACCTGGTCGATCTTGACGAGCTTGGTGCCATCGTCGTGGCAAGCGACCGCAACGATCCGTTAAATGCTGCGATGCAGGTCTACCGGCTCGATCCGCAGGAAGCGGAGCTGGAGCTGCTTGGCACTGTGCCGGCCGGTCAGGGCGAAGGTTACGGTCTGTGCCTTTGGCATGCGCCCGATGGCTTGCGCGCATACTCGGTTCTGAAAAACGGCGTGATTGAAGAGTATCTTATTGCCTTTGGCCCCGGCGTCGAAGCGGTGCCCCTCCTCACACGCAGTGTTCCGAGCCAGCCGGAAGGATGCGTCGTAGATGCGCGCGATGGCACGCTCTATATCGGCGAGGAGAACGGCGGGATTTGGAAGTTCGAGGAGGGAGGCGCTGCTGGCGAGCTCGTTGCGCCAATCGACAATCGCTACCTTGTCGCCGATGTAGAAGGCCTCGCAATTGCTCCCTCAGGTGCGAACGGCGGATACGTTATCGCATCGAGCCAGGGCGATAATGCCTATGCCGCCTTCCGCCTGCCAGAAATGAGGCCTGTAGGGCGTTTCCGCATTGCGGAAGGTGAATTTGGTTCGGCAGAAGAAACCGATGGCATCGATCTTTTCTTGGGCGATTTTGGCCCAGACTATCCCGGAGGATTGTTCGTCGTGCAGGACGGACAAAACGGCGCTGGTGCACAAAACTTCAAGCTGGTGAGTTGGGATCAAATTCGATCGGCAATCGGCATCGACTGAAACTGGGCCGGCTGCGGACAGACTGCTTGCGTTCGCGAAGGTCAAAAAATCTGCCATTCTGCCAACCACCCAAATTGAATAGTTCTGGGCGGGCACATGGCAGTTCGACAATGCGCTGAGCTTTCAAGTTGCTGGAGCATTGGTATTTTTGCGCTAATTTGTATCCATATTATGCAATAGTGCGATGCAGCTTGCTGATTGGCGATTGCAAACTAGTTGTAACTCGCGATGAACACCATCAAGAGTTTTATCGAAGTTTGCAAGTGGGCCCAGCGTTATGGAAAATCATGAATACCCCCTAACCGGGAAATTTCTCCAAGGGCGATTGCGCCACGCTTTGTCTAAACATGAGCAGGGCGTGATCGAAAACCTAATCTCTAAAGTCGAAACTGTTTCAGCTGAAAGCATGCTAATCCGGCGCGGCGATTTGGTGAACCACAGTACGATGCTGATTGAAGGTTATATGCTCCGCACAGTTCGCGAAGACGGCGACCGCAGCGTGGTCGGATTTCAAGTGCCAGGAGATTTCGTTGATTTGCATGCGTTTGCATTGAAGCGTCTGGATCACGATCTGGTGGCACTTGGCAATGTTAAAGTCGGATACGTCATGCATGACGATTTAGAGCAGGTTATGGCCGACGAGCCTCATTTAGCGCGAATTTTTTGGTTCTCGACATTGTTGGATGCAGCCATCCACCGCGAATGGATTATGAAGTCCGCTCAGCTACGCGCAATAGGCCGTGTCGCTCATTTGATCGCTGAAATTTGGTATCGCTTACGAATGGTTGGATTAGGCGCGAGTGGTGGATTTCAAACACCTCTCAGACAGAGCGACCTTGCAGAAATCTGCGGGATCTCGCCAATTCACGTCAACCGTGTTGTCCGGGATCTACGTGAAGGTGGGGTGGCCGAATTCCGGCGCGGGCGGATTACTATTTTAGACGAAGAAAAGCTCACGAAACTGGGAAAGTTCCACCCGATCTACCTCTATGGCGAGGGCGGTCTCGAAGTGCAGGATGAACTTACGAAAACCAGCAATACGTGACGTATGCTTAGAACGTCGTTTGCCAATCGATATGTTTTCATTGGCGGTTTGGGTCGCAGTGGGACTAGCTTGGCAAAGCAGATACCTGCAACCCAAATGAAACCCAAAATAAACGCGCTGCGCGGTGGCGCTACGGTCCGAAGCTGAGTATCTCGCAATACCCTCTCCAGTGCAGAGCCCGTTGCGCGTGATACGTGAGAACACATTAAAAGCTCTGTCGGGCCAAACATAACTTTTGTTTGTTATCAACGATTTTCCCTATCTCTCCGCTTAATTTGACCTATCTTTGTTCCGTAAGATAGCGGGATGGGTATGTTGAAGCACGATGAAAAAGATGATGCGCGATTGGTTGGCGCTTTCCAGCAACATGTGAAGGACAGTGCTTTCCCGTGCGTTGGCGCGAAATCTGCGCTGGCTTCCGGATCGCTACAAATCAATTTGTGCCACGATATTACAAGCGGTTGGGATGATCTAATGATCCACCGCGATTTGCTCAGCTGGTCGCGTGAATATCGCTGTGATGTTCATGATGGCGATGTTGGATTTCGTTCTTTAGCGTTTGTCTTTCGCCAGTCGCGAGTGTTGACTGAAGAGGCCTTTGAGCGACATATGTGGGCCCGAATCCAATCACTGTCGGACAAGGACAGCTGGCTCGAACAGCCTTACGACCAGTCTGTTAGTCAGGACGTCGATGACCCTCATTTCGGGCTGAGTTTCGGCGCCGAGGCTTACTTCGTAGTCGGTATGCATCCGAACGCCTCGCGCCCGGCACGGCAGTTCGAGCGCCCGGCAATGGTGTTCAATCTGCACGACCAATTCGAGCAACTTCGAGAAAGTCAGCGCTATGAGCGGATGAGGGAGACCATCTTAACCCGTGACAAGGCACTCTCCGGTGATATTAATCCAATGCTCCAGCGGCATGGTGAGGCGAGCGAGGCGGCGCAATATAGCGGGCGTAAGGTTGATGCCGATTGGACATGTCCGCTTCGCAGCAGAGGAGAGAACCGCCATTAAACGCATTGAGCCGCGCAGCGGGATCGCATTTGAATTGAGCAAGGGTGAAACTTTGCGCGTAGTCGATATAGAAGGGCAGCAAGTTGCCGATTTGCTTGCATTCTCGAAAGATGATCAGCGCGAGGTCATTTCGAATGGCCGCACCTTTGATTACGAAGAGACAATTTCTCTATCTCTGGGCAATGTTTTGTGGTCGAACCGATCACGAAAAATGCTTGCGGTTACGCGTGACGATGTAGGCAAGCACGATTTCTTGCTGACGCCTTGTAGCGAGGACACGTTCAAACACTTTTATCCAGACAAGCCAGTCCATCGTGGCTGCTTTGGAAATTTGGCGGAGGCTCTATCGCCTTGGGCAATCGCACCTGACGATATTCCAACTGCGTTTAACGTGTTCATGAATGTGCCCGTAGCTGACAACGGTGCTCTGGAAGTTGATCCTCCCACGGGAAAAGCGGGCGATGCAATCGAGTTGCGTGCAGAAATGGACTTGATAATTGGTCTCACAGCTTGCTCGGCTTACGCATCAAATGGCGGTACGTTCAAACCTATTGGTTATGAAGTTTTGAAACTGTGATGACGTGTGATCAGCTCAAGTTGAGAGTTCTCACAACCAAATGCAGGTTTGAATTGGCGTTAGCTATGGAGAGCGACATTGTCAGATCATAAATGGTGGTTTTCATCGTGGCTGGAGCTTAGCCAGATCGCGATCGGCTCTGCCTTTTTTTTCGTTTTGATCGTGGCCCTCGTGCGCTTGCTAGGGAAGCGCACGACCAGCCAAATGAACAATTTCGATTGGATCATTAGCATCACAGTCGGCAGTCTCGCGGCAAGCGGCATATTGTTGAAAGACGTTGTCATGGCAGACGCGTTTACCGCGATTATTATTCTCGCGGCCCTTCAATATGCGACGACCAAACTGGTCTTACGCAGTGATGCAGTCGCCAGTTTGGTGAAAGCTCAACCAACCTTGCTCACCCATCGCGGGAGCTTTTTGAAGGATGCAATGGAGACGGAGCGGGTATCTGAAAACGAGATTATGGCTGTCCTTCGCTCGCATGGAATGCGCAATGTTGAAGACGCCAATTGGGTTATCTTAGAAACCAATGGCGAGATGACTGTCATTCCCAAAAGCGATGACAGAATTGAAACATTCACCACGATGAAATCCGTCAACATACCCTCTGACCTCGAAGCCTAACGTGACTGGCCTATGCTAGCCATCGCAGAATGGATCGCCCCCGCCGCGACAATCATCGCAGCGGTCATGACTGCCGCGAATCTAGGCGCGCGCGTTACCGGGTGGGGTTTCGTCGTATTTACGATTGGATCTATAGCATGGTCCTTTATCGGCATAACGACAGGCCAACAGCCGCTGGTTTTGACTAATGTTTTTTTGACTTTGGTCAATGGGATCGGTGTTTGGCGCTGGCTCGGGAGACAGGCAAAATTTGAAGATGGCAGTAAGCGTGCTGAAGCTAGGAGCGCCGCAAGCGAGGTTCCTGCTTTGTTTTCGGCTGCCGGCTTATGCGGTCAGCCTTTAACTGGCGCAGATGGGGAAAAGTTGGGCGAAGTTGTCGACGCTATGATGGAATGCGATGGATGTCGCATTGCCTACGTTGTGGTCGCGCAGGGCCAAAAAACTGGGTTGGCTGATATATTGCGTGGTGTCGATCCACACGATCTAATGTTCAACCGTTCGGAAATCGCGTCGAATTACAGCGCGCTCAAGTTCGCGAGCCTCCCAGAACTCGAAAAAGATAATTGGCCTGCTTCGTTAGAAACAGGCCGAAGCTAACTTTTGTGAGGTTCCTGGGTGGAGCTATAAGCTATGCATGGCGTTTAGATATCACCGTATCCATCTGCGCCGATCGCGTTTGCATCATGCCATCTTTATGCGCCGATCATTCATGCCAATCCAACTATCTATCGTTGCAATGATTCAGCAACAGGGAGCACTAGTCGATTGCTGATATTCCTGTTTTGTTCTAATGTTGTTGGTATGTCAACGACTCGCGAAAACCGACCAAATACGAACGATGCACAGCGGCTTTATCTTGATTTCGACAGCTTCTTTGCGTCCGCCGAACAGCACTTTAATCCAGCGCTACGCGGTCGTGCAGTCGGCGTTGTGCCACTGGACGCACCGGGCACGGGATGCATTGCCATGAGCAGGCAGGCCAAAGCGCAGGGCGTGCCGTTCGGCTCTACCGTAGTAGCTGCTCGGGAAATAGCACCTGAGATGGTCTTCGTGGTTGCTAGGCCCGACGTATATGTCCGTCTGCATAAACGTATTCTGGCGGCAATTGAGACCTGTGTTCCTGTCACTAAAGTGCGCTCAATTGATGAAGTCGTATGCCATCTGCTTCCGTCAGAGGGCGCTACGGCAGAGCAACTGGTTGCAAACATTAAAGCGACACTCGCTGATGAGTTTAGTGATGTGCTGACCTGTTCCATCGGCATTGCACAGACTGAGCTGCTTGCAAAAATCGGCGCAGAAATGGACAAGCCCGATGGCTATGTCTCGATCAGAGCATGCGAGTTACCGCAGAAAATTGCGCATCTCCCTCTTAGGGATTTGCCGGGAATTTCCGAAGGTATCGAGGCTCGCCTGAACTCTGCGAATATCCATTCGATAAAGGCGCTTTGGGCTACAGAACGAAAGGAGGCGCGGGCAATTTGGGGAAATGTCGAGGGCGAACGTTTTTGGAACGAGCTGCACGGTCTGCATGTGGAGCGGCCGCCCACAGTGAAACGCATGTTTGGCCACAGCCGTAATTTGCCATCGAACTGGCGGACACCAGAAAAAGTGCAGGAATGCGCTCGGCAATTAATGCTCAGCGCTGCGCGCCGATTACGTCGGACAGAGAAATTCGCGTCGAAACTCACGGTGAGTATGCGCGGCGGAGGCTATCGCCACGCGCGCAATGATCGCAGCAAAAAACTTCGCTGGAGCTATGAGGTTTCGATTAATCCGAGCCGTGATGACCATACAATATCAACGGCCCTGTCTGAAGGGCTGGAGAGAGCAAGAAAAGAAGTGGCATTTGCGCCGCGCTCGGTCAGCGTGATGCTTCACGGCTTGCTGGACGAGAATAGACTTCAACCTGATCTGTTTGATGGAAAGACACAGGTTCCGGGCGGTGCTGACTCTTCGCAGAAGGTCGAGAAACATACACGACTCAGCGAGACGATTGACCACTTGCGAGCAATACATGGGCCGTCTGCCGCGAGTTTTGGCCCCAAGATTGACATACCCGGCGGATATCTTGGAGCAAAAATTGCGTTTGGCCGCATCCCAGCGCTGCAAGATTTTGGCGAGGCTCAAACCATCGACGAAGCCACTCATTTCTATTCGTGCTAATGTACTGATTGGACCGAGGCGCTTTGGATGCTGAAGTTTTAGTTCGTACAATTTTTCAGCTACTGCGAAGACTAGAGGTTCGCAACAGGAGGCGATTTGTCCAAGAACTATCCTTCGACGCCTGACGGTCGTTATTTTGTTGTTCGCGGTAGGTTGTGGCGCAAGTCAGATCCTTCCTTGCTTGAAGAAGACCGACAGGCGTTCGTGAAGGATCTTATGAATGGCCGCCGCGCAGTCAAAGTGGCCAAGCAGAGCGGTAACATGGAGGATCGCGCCGCTGCGCGCCTTATAGTCGATACTGCTAAACGAAATTTGGGGGAGCGTGGTGACGTATGGTGGCAAGACGGCCTGCCCGACTACAACAGGAAAATGGTAAAGAACACACCTTACGCGGAATGGTTCGAAAATCTGTAATTTCCCGGTCCTGCTATAACAGAAGCAGCGTCATTTTCTTAGGCCGCAGTATCTAACAAAAATTTAGTATCATGCACATGGCAGCAGCGCTAACCTTCACAACGTGAGTTCAATCTTTGAAAAGGTGTCGCAACATGTCGAGCGGAAAAGCGCAAGTTCCTGCAACCACTACCGATGGCGGTATCCGAGTTGAAAGCGAAGAGCATTCGCTAACCATAGGGGCTGATGGCCCAATCGTGTTGCATGACCATTATTTGCTCGAACAGATGGCAAATTTCAACCGTGAGCGTATCCCAGAGCGACAGCCCCATGCAAAGGGCTCTGGCGCCTTTGGTTATTTTAAAACTACCGCTGACGTTTCGAAATATACCAAAGCTGGCTTGTTCAAAAAGGGAGCGAAAACGGATGTGGCAATGCGCTTCTCAACCGTGGCCGGTGAACGCGGAAGCCCCGATACCTGGCGCGATCCACGCGGCTTCTCGGTAAAATTCTACACCGAAGAGGGTAATTTTGATATGGTCGGCAATAACACGCCGATTTTCTTCGTGCGCGATCCGATCAAGTTCCAAAATTTCATTCGCAGCCAGAAACGGCGGGCTGATAATGGGTTGCGCGATCACGATATGATGTGGGACTTCTGGACCTTGAGCCCAGAAAGTGCGCATCAGGTGACCTACCTCATGGGCGACCGCGGCGTTCCGAAAAATTGGCGCGAAATGAACGGTTATTCCAGCCATACTTATATGCTGGTGAATGATGAGGGTGAGAAGTTTTGGGTGAAGTTTCATTTCCACACCGATGTCGGCACTGAAAGCGGCAATGCGCATCTGACGCAAGACGAAGCTGTAAAGAAGGCCGGGGAGGACAGTGATTATCATCGGCGCGATTTGTTCGACGCAATCCATAAAGGCGACCATCCGAGTTGGACGCTAAAATGGCAGATTATGCCCTACGATGATGCCAAGACATACCGAATCAACCCGTTTGATTTGACCAAGACATGGCCACATGCGGACTATCCACTGATCGAAGTCGGCAAATTGGTTCTCAATGAAAATCCGGTCGATTGGGATACGCAGATTGAGCAGCTAGCGTTCGAGCCAAACAATATCGTCCCTGGAATCGGGCTCAGCCCCGACAAAATGCTGATCGCTCGCGGCTTTTCCTACGCTGACGCTCATCGCCACCGGTTGGGTGTGAACTACAAACAAATTCCGGTTAATGCAGCGCGTAATACTGATGTGCGTTCATATTCTAGGGCCGGTGCCATGCGGGTCACGAATGCCGTTGATCCCGTTTATGCGCCCAATTCCTATGGCGGCCCGTCTGCGCAACCGACTTCGGGGCCAGAAGCTGGTTTGTGGCACGCTGATGGTGATATGGTTCGGCAGGCCTATACTCTCCGCGAAGACGACGACGACTGGAGCCAGGCCGGAATTCTCGTGCGTGATGTTATGGACGATGAACAGCGCGAACGTTTTGTCTCTAACGTCGCAGGCCATTTGGCAAATGGGGTCAGCGAAAAGGTGCTGGTGCGCGCTTTTGAATATTGGAACAACGTTGATGATAAGATCGGCAAACAGATAGAGAAGGCGACACGAAAGAAAATCGGCGGAAAGTCGAATGCGCCGGGGATGGCTTCGGCAGAATCGATTAATCGATAGGGTGATATCGGTGAACTGGGCAGCGTGTGACAGACGCTGAATATAAAGCTGCGATTATTGACGCTGTCATAGCGCGAGGCGCGGAGAAAACGGTGTGTCCATCTGAAATCGCGAGACATGCTTCCCCAGAGAATTGGCGATCGCTGATGGAGGATGTGCACCGAAACGTCCGTGATTTGTATGATACTAGAGCAATCAGCGTTCTCCAGAGAGGCGACGCCGCTAGTCCCCATACTTTGCGCGGACCCTATCGAATTGGTTTGCCTAGTGACATTTAGCGAAGGCTGGTCGGTGCAAAATGGCAATATGACGAAGAGTAGAATTTGACCAATGGCTGATCAGCAACATGTCTTCGCTATAATCGGCCTTGGCCCACGCGGCCATCACGCTCTCGAAAGTTTAGCCCGTGCCATTGAGGGTGCGGCGGAAGATATCGTACCATTGATCCTTGCATTCGAGCCGGGGCCCAACGCAGGTCACGGTCACGTCTATACAGTAGAACAGCCGGCCTCTAACTGGATCAACATAACCGAGCGGGTTTTGGACTTACCTGCGCGTGAAGTCATCACACTGCGCCAAGGCAAAATTCCACCCTTCCCGGGCTATCTTGAGTGGGCTGGTTTAGTCTTTGATGACTGGCCCGCTGACCGAGTAGATACCTTTCCACCAAGGGCCAAAATTGGCAAATATCTGGCCGAGCGATTTGAAACGCTTGCAAATCCTTTGCTCGAGTTTGGTGTATTGAAAATTATCGACACAACCGTGGATGAACTTTCAATCAGCGACAGGAAACCACAGATCAAAACTGATGATGGAGCGATTTTCACTGCTGATCAGGTTCTTATCACCATCGGACATCAACCTACGGAGGACGATGAACAGATTGCTGACTGGAAGAATGCGGTAAGGAGATCGGATGGCGCGCGGCTGTTCGATGAGCCATACCCAGTGCAAGATATCGCGAAAGCAGTTGCTAATGTGCCAAAAGTTCATGTGGCAGTGCGCGGATATGGGCTGGCCACAATTGACGTAGCCAGAGCAATGGCGGGCACTATTGGCCAATTTGTGATCGATGATGATATCACGCGTAAACAGCATTTTTGTAAAAATGACGGCGCTGATTTGAAGATTATTCCGTTTTCTCTGGACGGTCTTCCTCCTGGGCCAAAGCCGCTGACCCCCGCAATTGATGCGCAATTTGAACCTTCCAGTGCGGTTATGGAGAAACTACGACATCACATTTCAGACAAAAACCGTCAAATTGCGGCGACCGATCAATCTTTCCTGATCGATATCATGTGCGATACGATAGCAACCGTTTGGTCGAACATGCATAATCGTCGATCATCGGCAGCTACAACTTCTACGCAAATCGCAAACATCGCCGCTGCCTGGATTGATGATCCATTCTTCAAGCATGATCTGGTTTTGTGCGCGCATACACCGCCGGAGGAGATTTTGCAGCGTCTGGTGGCCATCGCTTCCGGCGCGGAAGAAATCACGCTTGATTATTGTGTCGGTCAGGTCTGGCGACATTGTCAGCCGCTTATATACAAGGAGCTATCGCATAGCGAGTTGTCTGACCCCGTTATGGCGCAAATTATCTTCACGGATGAGAAGTTGAAACGATACACTTACGGACCCCCAGTTGAAAGCTTGCAGCAGCTTATCGCTCTGAACAATGCCGGGGTTTTAGAGCTCGGTTTTATCGCGGACCCTTCGATAGAAGTGGACGGAACAGCTTGGACCTTGTCGTCAGACGATGCTGAAATTTCAGCCTCAATCATGATCAATGCAGTTTTGGATCCACCAAAAGTGAAGAAGGTATGCTCACCGCTCGTCACCGGGTTACTAAATAACAATATGATCAAGCTTGTGCATACAGAATTGGGTGTGACGACAGATACAGATGCTTTCTGTATTTCAAATGAGAATACCAAGACTTTACCTATCGCGCTGCTGGGTCGGCTCGCTAAGGGCACAGTGATTGGTGTCGATGCAATCTTAGAATGTTTTGGGGACAGAGCGGAATTTTGGGCCAAGGCTGCTGTCGAAAAAGCAGCGTCAAACAATGCCAGAGTTTGAAATGTCTCGAGAGTAGACATCAGAGAACATCGACGCGATACGGACTGCAATGATAAAGAATATATATCGGTACCCTATCAAGGGAATGTCGCCGGAAGCGTTAGACAGCGCGCATCTTGTTGCTGGCACGGGGCTTGCCGGGGACCGCGCTATGGCCATTGCTAGAAAGCCTGGCACGTTTGATCTTGGGGCTCCTGACCGTCCCTCAAAAAATCACTTTGTTATGCTTATGCGCGACGAACGCCTCGCTAAGCTAGACAGCAGTTGGAGCAAGAGCGATCAGACTTTATCGTTTAGCCGTAGTGGGGAAAAGCTCCTATCCGTGGACGTTGCGACTGAGGTTGGGCGAACTAAGTTAGAGCGCTTCCTCAAAGAATTTCTCGAAGACCCCAAACTCGACCCAAAATTGGTGCGATGCGGCAATTACAAATTTACAGACATCAGCCGAATTTCTCCGGCTAAAATGAATGCAGTCTCTTTGATTAACTTGAACTCAGTTCGCGCTCTCGAACAAGCTGTAGGCCAAGTTATCGACCCACTGCGCTTCCGGGCCAACTTCCTTTTCGATGGTTTACCGGCATGGGAGGAGCTTAACTGGATAGATAAACACGTCGCGATCGGCGATGCGAAGGCGGTCATCACCATGCGAACGCAGCGGTGTGCAGCAACGCAAGTCAATCCAAAGACGGCAGAACGAGACCTCGACCTCCCGAAGAAGCTTCGTGATCATTTTGGTCACTCGGATATGGGCGTATACGCTGAAATCGATCAGACCGGTGATGTCTGTCTTGGTAGCTCTATTGGCTTGATTGAAGATTGACCGCGTAAGCCAAATGGATCGAGACCGAACAGGCGGCATGCCGTTCAAGCCAGGCGCGCTAGCGTACATGCTGTCTAACTGCATTACGCCGGCGAAGCGGATGATAACGAAAGCGTTTATTTCGGCGACCATGAAGCAATCGTTAGCCGCGAAGTTTCGATGCAGTCCGAACCAAGCTAGCGGACTGAACTGCCAACTCATCTGGTGCAGTTCTTAGGCGCGTGTCGCTTCTAGCCGGGATGATCCTCAACGATCTTGGCCGTCCCATGTCGCCGTGCCACACGCGCAATCACTGGCGGCGCTATTCCCATTACGCTTTCAGCATGATTGGTGATGCATCCAGCCCTGCTCTGCGGCTTTCCGCTGGCGAGCTCGAACTGTCGATCAGGAACACGATCGCCAAATGGCTTCAAGCCGGTGAGAAAATTCGCGAACTGGCGGCAGGGCGGAGTGCTGAAGAATTGAGCAATTGTTCAAATGCTGCTCTGATTTGGCGACGTGCATTACCACGGCGCCAGTTGCGAAGGCTCGTCGATTTGTTCGCCCGCGCGTTTTCAGCACGCAAACGATTGCTTGGCCTACAACGCAACCGTCTGGCAAAGCCACGGGAGCTTGGGAGAAATCCGACACCAACCAGTCCGCGTTTCCAAAACTGAAACTGCGTGACTGTGTGGTGAGCCCTGCTGGGTTCGAACCAGCGACCTACTGATTAAAAGGCTGGTCCATCACCGAACGCTCATGCCTTTGTATTGGCTAGAATCGCCCATGAATACGCCGTTTAATGTCGTGTCTCCAGATACCACTCGATGCCAAGCATCGCCACGAAATGCCCTCTAAGCATTCGTGGAGCCGGACATATGACGGACATGAAGATAAAGAAGATCACCGACAAACTCATTCGTGCAATGAAGCCTCCAACGAGAGGACAGACTTTCTTGCGAGAGCAAAGCCTAACTGGCTTCGCCGTTCGCATCACTGCAACAGGTTTCCAATCGTTCGTGCTCAATTACACCGTTCGAGGCAGAGAGCGGCGGATCACAATTGGGAGGCATCCAGCTTGGACTGTCGCAGCTGCTCGCGAAGAAGCCAAACGGCTCCGCCGGATGATTGATGTCGGTGAAGACCCCCTCGAAGAACGCAATGCCCATCGCAGCCATCCAACGCTCGCTGAGCTCTACAAGGACTATGAGAAGGAAGTGCTTCCGGCCAAGGCAAAGAGCACGCAACGCGATGAAAAAGCCATTTGGAAGCGTTTTCTTCTGCCGAACTTCGGGTCAAATCGCCTTGTTGAATTGACCTCGGGAGACGTTGACCGCCTTCATCGCCGGATCAGCGACAAGACGCCCGTGCAGGCAAACAGAGCTATGGCCATGCTCCGCAAAGCATATTCCGTCGCGATACGATGGGGCCTAGCGGAAAAAAGCCCCGTATCGGGGCTCTCAATGAACCCCGAACTACCCCGAGAGCGTTATCTCTCTGCGGAGGAGCAAAGGGCTTTTGTAGATACGCTCTCCTCATTGCCTGAGACATCACCAACGCTCGCAATCTGGTTCCTTTTGCTCACTGGCGCACGTAGCGGCGAAGTATTCTCAGCCGAATGGTCGCAATTCGATTTGGATTGTGCTGTTTGGATCAAGCCAAGTGCTCATACAAAGCAAAAGCGCACCCATCGCGTGCCGCTTTCAGAGCCATCGGTTGAAGTGCTTAAGAGAGCGCAGAAGAATGCGACAGGCGAGTTTGTGTTCGCGACCAGCTCTGGCAAGCCAATATCCAGTATCGGTAGGGCTTTCGGCAATCTGTGCAAGAAGGCGGAAATAGAAGACTTTCGACCGCACGACTTGCGCCATAATTATGCTTCGCTGTTGGCATCGGAGGGGGTCTCCCTGCAGATCATTGGAAAACTGCTGGGGCATACTCAGCCAGCGACTACAAATCGGTATGCGCATTTGGCTGACGAGCCGTTACGCAAGGCAACTGAATTAGCAGCTAAAAGGATTTGATATGGGAAACAGAGCAATTTTGAGCGGTGGCGAGCTGATTGCAAACGCAAAGGATTTGTTCTTCCAGTCAGTTGAAAGTGGTGAGCCGGACTTTCGTCTTGCAGTTCTCGCTATTGGGCAAAGCCCTGCAACGCCTCCAAGCTGGGCAATGTGGGAATGCCGGTTTGAGTATGAGCGAACTTCGCGCAGGGCATCGTCAAAGCATGAAAGCCAAGACGAGATGCTCGACGAGATCGCACGGGCCTACGTCGAGGAAATGGCAAGGCGAGAAGACAACCCAGAACTCCGGAGCAAACCAGTACCGTCTTTCAGGGAAATGGTAAGACGAGCGCATCATGCCGCGTTCGACCAACCTTTGCCTAAGTTGGCTGAAAGCGATGCTTACAAGCAATATGATCGTAAGTGGAGGGACGAGCAGCAGAATGCCGCCATCCAAAGCACTTACAATCTGTTCGATTGGAAAATCACACCAAGGATCGAGGCTATTCTAGACCACTTTATTGGGACGGAGATGGACTTGTTCCCCGATCCGGCAAGAGCAGCGTTCATCATGCAAGCATTGGCCAAAGCGGAACCGCGGGACAATTGAAGGGCGAATAAAGTCGCAGAGACCAATTTTTGAAGACGGTAGGAGTCACTTGTGTTCACGAAACGACAAGAGGCCCAAATGACCGACACCCAAAACCTTCTTTCCGAGGCTGATGTGGCCGCAACCCTTCGAATAAGTGTGCGAACGCTAAGGCGCTGGCACGCTCTACGCAAAGGGCCGCCGAGGATTAAAATTGGCCGCAAAATCCACTATCGCATCGCGTCAGTTCAGAACTGGATTGCAGGGTCGGAGAGCATTGATGCCTGAATTAGCATCTATGTCCCTGCCAAGCATGCGTGGACAGCGAAAGCGCCAGTTGAAACAGATCAATTCTTATGCTCAACACGGCGATAGTCAGATCAATCGTGAGCGCCTCGACAAAGCAATCTATGGTTACCTGAACTCCCGAACGGTCAGGGCACTTGCCATCGCAGAGTTGGAAAATGTCGATCCGCTCAAGATGGCGTCGCGGGTCAACGAACTACGCGCTCAGATGGACGCATCGCTCTCTTGGGATGAAACCCTTGCAAACTGTTGCAAGCATATCCGCTGGAATTATCAGCCAAAATCTAGTCGCGGCGTTCGGCAGGTCTGCTCATTGCCAACGCATCTGAAGGCGTGGAACAAAATCGTAAAATGTCTGATCGAGGCCATTCATTCAACCGGGCCGCACATTGCCGATTGCCGAGGGCGCGGGCGCGATTGGCAGATTAAACAGATCACCCAAGTTTTGACACGGCGGGGCCTTTCGGTGGTCGTCGCTGATGTGACAAACGCGTTCGCCTCAGTCCAGCCGGATGCACTTTACCAGTTTCTCAACCTGCCTGACGAGCTGATCCGGGGGGCGTTGGATGCCCGGTCATTCACGTTCTCGCATAATATTGAGAAAAGCCGTGGCGAGGTTTCTTCTAAGTACCCCCGCCTACGGTTGCCCAACTCTGGCATGCCCCCGCAGGGTCTTATGCAGGGTTCACCGACATCCAACGCCGTTTTCGGACTTCTCTTGATTGATCTGCCCGATCAACTCCCAGAGAATTTAGGCTGTTTTGTCTATTGCGACAACATCGTTGTTGTGACTGAGGACGAGCGAACTGCCCAATCGGTGAATTACGCTCTGGCTGAGTATTTTATTCGGCACCCTGCGGGGCCATTCTCGATCAAATCGGAGATAGAATGCTATAATGCATTTGGCTTTGATCATCTTGGCTATTGGTTTCACTGGCCCTGTGATCGGCCTCGCGTGGCCCTAAGCACCAAGAACTCCAACAGGTTTAATCGCTCGCTTGAAGAGCCAAGCGAAGACAGGCTGAACGGTATGGAGTACGTGCGAGCATGCTTTCCGGCGTGCACCCAAGATGCGATGGATTTTTATGAATTGGTGGCGTCGGAATTGGCTTCGACTAGGTCGCGACGTAAGTTATAGCAGCAGCTTCCCAAGCAGGCGGGAAGCGCGCTTTTATGCGGATCGCGCTGGAAACCGCGCGTAAATCGGGCCTAATCAAATCAGTGACTTGAGATTTTGAAGTAAACTCGTTTTGCAACGGGTTGCACTGAATTTCTGCTGTCAGCCGATACTGGGCAGCACTAGAATTATGGCTCATTCAAAGCCCAAACATCTTTACCTTCTCGATAGGCCCAGCCAAACTCAACGGACAGGGAGGAGTGGTAGGTTTTGATGTTTGACTAACACGCCTGCTCTTCAAACATTGGATGCAAGCCAAAGTTCTGTGTTGTGGCAAGGCATTGTTTCAGCTTATCTCCTCTTTCAGCTGGGACAGGGGGCGTTTGGAACGATGTATGACGGGTCAATTCATTCTAAGACAATCGCACGTCAGTTTAGACCCTTCGATTTCGTCGATGAACCGCTTCTTCTAGACGAGGCTTTCAAATCACAAGTGATTAGTGATGCGGTTAAGATCGGCGCTCAAGGCTTTAGTGGTATCCCAATCAAAAGATCGGACCTCAAGGGAAAAACGATCTACCAACTGAACGGGTATCCGCCGCTTCTTGTAGCGCGGCACATCGCTGCGAACGTAAGGAGGATAACTGGTGTCAAACAGGACAACCGACAATTCATTGTCGAATGTCTTCGCTCGCTTCTGCAAGAGGGTATACCGTTCAGGGCTTACAGGCTCGACATCAAGAATTTTTACGAAAGCGTCGAAGGCGAACAAGTCATTAACGCTCTTCGCTTGAATGAAGGCTTCTCAGGACAGTCAGCGGTCGCTCTTCAATCCTTCTTTTTAGAGTTGAAGAGCCAAGGTGTCCCCGGCCTACCTCGCGGTCTTGGCCTAAGCGCAACTCTGGCAGAGTATTTCCTTGGGAATTTCGATGAGACTATCTCGAACGCTAATGAGGTCTGGTTCTACGTGAGGTTCGTCGATGACATCTTCATCATCACAAGCGGAAAAGAAGAGAAGGCCCAATTTGAAGTCGGATTGAAAGGTTGGCTCCCGGACGGCCTAGAATTCAATTCAGAAAAGCGCGAGGTAATGGACTTTAAGCCATTCAGAAAACCACAAAGCGGTGTCGAGCACGTCTTCTCCTACCTCGGCTATAAATTTGAGGTCTCTCACGCAAAGCGTGAAAAGGGCGGCTCGCCTTTGAGGAGAAATGTCGCAATCGATATTGCACCAAACAAGGTCCAAAAACTGAAGACTAGGATCGTCCGGGCATTAATCGCATTTAAGAACGATAGTGACTATGACTTATTGAGATCGCGCATTCGGTTGCTGACCAGCAACTTCAATTTCGTGGATAGACAGTCTGGCATCCGAAGGGTCTCGGGCATCTACTTCAACTATCCCATGACCGATCTTGAGCATTCAAGCTCTCTCCCGGACCTTGATAGGTTCCTTAGAAATTCTTTGATGTCGCCGCATCCTAGCAACAAATGGCGTCCTGCAATAACAAAAGCCCAAAGACGCGAACTTCTGAACCTGACGTTCGTTGGCGGCTTTCGGTCAAAGCGGTTCTACAGTTTCGACCCTTCAACGCTTGCTAAGCTGGTTGCGTGTTGGCGTTATGCGTAAGCGGGTTGTTGCCAAGGGAAACATCCATCGTTCTGATCATCTCAGAGCCATTGTCACGGATACTCTTCCCGGAGATGTGCCGATCATCGTCTCCAATGATGGGTTTTACAAGAACTTGAAGCCACACAATGGCGGGGCATCACATCCCGACGAGTTTGTCCGGCGATTGCTCTTTCCTTCAAAAGCACTCCGTTACACGGTGCCTTACCGTTACAGTATTTCAAGACCCGATAATTCGCCTCGAATGCTGAGCCTGATGCATCCAGCGAGCCAACTCGCTGTTGCTGAGTTCTACAGGCAGTACGACCATTTGATCTGCTACAACTCCCGAAAATCTAAGGCGTCGATCAGATCACCGGAAAAGGTTGGAAGCTTGTTTTTTGTCCGAGGGACAAGGAGCGACACGAACAAGATGAAGAATGCAGGTATCGACACTGTCGATATTGAGACATCAGTATCTAACCCTGCATCGTATTTTTCTTATCGCGGCTACCGCCGAGCGTTCGAGTTCTTCAACTCTCCAGAGTATACTCGGTTAGAGAAATCCTACCAATCTATGGCATTGGCTGACGTGTCAAAGTGCTTTCACAGCATCTATACTCACACGATGTTTTGGGCGATTGCTGATCGAGAGACGGCCAAAGACAATACAAGCGCACAGACTTTCAGTAACGATTTTGATCGTCTCATGCAGTCTGGAAACTTTAATGAGACAAATGGTATTTGTATCGGCGCAGAGGTGAGCCGGGTATTTGCGGAATTAATACTAAGTGAGATAGATAAGAGGGTTGTCTCGAACCTCAGTTGCAAGGGAGTGGCATGGAAGAGGCACTACGAGTATCGTCGCTACGTTGACGACTTCTATATCTTTGCTCGTGACCGGAGCACGATAAATACGGTGTTAGCTGCGATTGAAGAGGAGCTATCAGAATTCAATTTGCATTTGAATGCAGAGAAGACTGAGGTTTTTCAGCGCCCTTTCATAACTAAGAAGTCGAGGATGATCGCAGATGCGAACTCTGCTCTAAACCGTTTCTTCGAGGGCTTCATAAAATCGCCACACCAGACCTCTCACGGTTACATATACCCAACTCGAATTTGGCAATCTGACGCAGCCCTTCGATCATTTCTAGACGCAGTGAAGGCGAGTTGTTACGATAATAAAAGCGGCTACGGTGAGGTATCCAATTACGTCATCGGAGCACTCGCGGCACGTATCCGTTCACTTATTGCTGGATTTGACAAAGCCAGCCGAGACGGCGACGCGGGGCCGGATGATTATGTCAGTTCCGTTGGACTTCTGCTCGAAGCGAGTTTCTTCTTTTACAGCGTCGCTCCAAGCGTGCCATCCTCGCTACGAATAGCGCAGTCTGCAGTAGAAGCTTTCGATTTTTTCGCCGCAAAGATACCTAACCGAAAAGCTTTCGTGACCGAGCAGATTGTCCGTTGGACACATCAATTTGTGAGATCATTCGAGCAGATGGATGATCCAGCGAATGGGCGATGTGTCTCGCTCGCGGTGATCAATTTGCTGCTTGTCCTCGGTGAGATGGAAGACATCCAGGCTTTGGTGGAGAAGGTAATTGGCGAGTTCTGCGTAGAGATCGAAACATTTGGATATTTTGAGATTGTATCGATGCTTTTCTGCGTCCGAGATCATCCTACGTTTGCATCCATAAAGGAGAAGCTTTTTGATAGAGCCAAAACTCTCCTGCGGGCCAGCCGCGATCTCCGGATCGATGGGGAAGCGTCAATGCTTGCATTAGACATTCTCGCCTGTCCGTATTTTGCAAAGGGTGATCGAGCCTCGTTGCTCGACGAATTGAGAAAAGGGGTCGGGTTGTCGGCATTGCCTAACTCTGATGCACAAGCTGCCATTCAACGTTTCGAGGATACGCCTTGGTTTGTACAGTGGGGCGACGCGAACTTGCTGCACATGATAAGGAAGAAGGAGTTGAGTTCCGTCTATTAAATCCTTATCCAAATTTTGGGCTTAGCGTGGCGCTCTACGGGAATTCCCCCGCACTAGTGAGTGGGAGTTTCTGGTTCACTGAACGCCCTTGGGAAGCTTCTTCACTGAAGTCCCTTGGGATGCTTCAGAGCTTTCGGGCACACACCCAATGCGTCGCGCTAAGCTTACTCAGCTTAACTACACGAGCCTGATCGAGCGAGACTTGTCGATCCGATTGAACCTTCCCCTTGTTGGACATTCCCAGCTAGCGAAAAGACGTCTCACATAGGTCCAAATTGGCCTGTTGGACCTGCTCTCAAAAAACTCTGAACCCGTGTTAGAAGCGCCGAACCAGATCATTTGTCCTTGACGCTCAACGGCCTTGAGCACCATATTTGCTAGCACTCAGGGCGAAGCGCCTAAGCGCATCAAAATAAGCCGCCTCCTATAGACCGCTTTGCGTTCTACCGGAGAGCCGACATACCCGGCAAACGGGTGGCCGCTGACCATGTCCTCGCAGCTGCGGGGGAGGTCTTCGGTATGCGGCTCTATCCTGATCTCCTTTTTCACTAACCGCGAAATTAGGAGGCATAATTGCCAAAACTTATTGACCATGAAGCGCGTGCTCGGGTTGCTTATCGAAAGTTACGCATTGCTGCCAAAAGAGGCGTGTTCGTCACTTACGGCGACCTCGCTGGGCAACTGGGATTGCATCACCGTTCTGCGAGATGGTTTCTCGGTGTTATACAAACGAGAATGCGACAGTTGGGGTTACCACCACTTCAGTCGCTCTGCGTGAGGAGGACACTCGACGGCCCGGCTGCGGCTACGTCGCGAGCCCAGTCAATGGCTCAAAATATCAAAAAGCAGTGAAAGCTGTTCACGCTTACAGCTGGCCTAAAAAGTGTCCATTCTAGAAGCGGAGGATACCTGCTGGGAGCAGGCTCATTCAACTGAACAGGGGCGTAGGGAAGTGTAAGACCATGAGCGGAGTTGCTTCTTTGGCCACTTGAATATCCTAGACCATGCCGCACACCTCTTTAGACTGATTTCATTGAAGAAATTGGCGGGAGAGTAGTATGCTGATAGGCTATGCACGCACGTCCACGTTTGACCAGAAGGCGGGTCTGGACGGACAAATTCAGCAATTGTCTGCAACGGGTTGCACCAAGGTATTTTCAGAGCAGGTTTCGTCGGTCGCGGAGCGCGAACAACTGAACCTCGCTCTGGACTTCGTTAGAGAGGGCGACGCGCTAGTGATCGTGCGTCTTGATCGACTTGCCCGGTCCACCCGCGACCTGCTGGGCATAATCGACGCGCTGGAGGCCAAAAAGATCGGCCTGCGTGTGCTCGATTTCGGCGGCGCTCAAATGGACACTCAATCGCCGACTGGGAAGCTGATGCTGACTATGTTCGGCGCACTCGCGCAATTTGAGCGTGAGTTGATGCTCGTCCGTCAGCGCGAAGGGATCGAGCGGGCAAAGCGTGACGGAAAGTATCGCGGTAGGATACCCAC
>ENA-ORXU01000922-ORXU01000922.1-marine-metagenome-genome-assembly--contig:-NODE-922-length-28171-cov-7.322596_pt1 | contig 28171 bp, 21 predicted proteins | sample MGYA00237869_ERZ511484 | MGnify/ENA metagenome assembly ERZ511484 | reverse complement strand
TCGTGAGGTGGATCTCCGGGATCTGATGAGTGGGTCGATGTGGGGTTGACCGGCCGGAGGGCGATGTCCGCTCTCCATGGGCCGGTACCATCGGGCCCGGAGGTGTCCGTGGTCTGGCGGCCGGCTTCGGGCCTGTGAAGGAATAAGGGGCCACATCCTCTTCTCCTTCACAAGCCCTTACGCTGGCACAAGCGCCAGGAAGAAGCGCAGCATCTCGGCCGATGCGTCCGGACCCGACGCATCGGTGTAGCTGCCGCGACGGTCCCCGCCCGACCAGGCGTGGGCCGCCCCGTGCACGCACCAGTGCTCGGCGAGGATGCGTCCACCGGCGTCACGGTGCACCCGCCGGGTCCAGCCGCGCTTGCCGCGGTCGCCGGCCTGGCGCTGCACGGTGGGTGCCGCGGATCCGGTGGTCGCGCCGGCAGCCTGCTGCCAACCCTCGATGATGCGCTCGCCGTTGTCCGGATGAACGGTTCGATCGGCGTCACCGTGGAACACGATCGTGGGCGGCACCTTGCCCTGGGCCACGACGGATGTCGGGGCACCGCGCTGCATGGCCGCCAACGCCTCGGGCAGGTTGGTGGCGGCGCCTGCCGCCAGACCGGAATGCACGCCGACGCCTGCGAACACGTCCGGGCAGACGCTGCCCAGGATGGCCGCCATGGCGCCGCCGGCCGACAGGCCCGCCACGAAGATGCGACGCTGATCGACACCGTGCTCGGCCGCGAGGGCGCGCACGCAGCCCTCGATCAGGCCCGCCTCGCCACCACCGCGGCGCTGGTGGGTGTGCTTGAACCAGTTCCAGCAGCGTTGCGGGTTGGCCCGGTCCGACTGGTCGGGGTACAGCACCAGGCAACCGTGCCGGCGTGCCAGCTCGTCCATGCCCGTACCGACGGCAAAGTCCTCGGCGTTCTGGGTGCAGCCGTGCAGCATGACCAGCAGCGGCGGCGGCGGTGCGTCCGACGCACGCGCCGGCACGAACAGGCGGTAGTCCAGCGAGCCCTTCTTGTCGGTGTGGCGAGCGCGAACGATTCGCTCCGGTGTGGCGGTACCGCGGGCATGCGTTCGCTCGCCGGTCGCGTGGTTCGTTCTCGCACGCGATTCGTCCGTGGACTTGTCGGCTCCGTGGTCGCTCCCGTGGTCGGCCCTGGAGTCAGCCCCGGGGTCGCTCGCCTCGTCGTCCATCCGCGTCCACTCGCCCTCGATCACCCGGGACGGATCGGCGTTCGGCGTCGGTGCGTCACGCCCACCCGAAGCCGGATCGGCTTTCGGATGGTCGGCCCCGGCATGCCCGCCCAGCGCCTGCTGGATGGCACGGGTGGCGGCGGAAAGATCGCCGGCGTGGGTCAGCCGCTTGGCGTCGGCCATCAGCTGCTTGAAGTTCATGTCCATGATCGGTCGGGTATCGGTTATCGAGTCGAGTGTCGGCAGGTCGGTTCAGTGCAGTCGGGAAGACAGCGCTTTCTTCAATTCGGGACTGGCGTGCAGGGCGCCGAGCACGGTGATCGACTCGATCGTCTGCAAGGCCAGCTCGGGGGTGACGTCGGGGGCGAACGAGGCCAGCCCGAGCACCTTCACCACCAGCTTCTCGCCGGCATCGCGTGCCGCCTCCAGATCGCCGACGGTGAATTCGCGGATGCCCAGCACCAGCGTGCGGCGCTCGACCGCCTCGCGCACGGTGTCGGCGTGACGTTCGAGCTCGCGCCGGATCGCGGTGCGGATCAGGTCCGAGCGATTGGAGTAGAAGCCTTCACGCACCAGCAGATCGACCTGGCCGAGATCGACCACGCCCAGGTTGATGGTGAGCTTTTCGTCAACCGGGCGCTGTGTGGTGGTGCGAGGAGATGCTGGCATGACACCATGCTAGGACCATCCAAGTGGATTATCAAGTGACCCGAAGCGAATCGTTTCCCGAACCCGCTTCCGAACCCGCTTCCGAACCCGCTTCCGAACCCGCTCCCAGGCGCAGCTTCCGCCGCGTGCTGGCCACGATCTTCGCCACGTTCCGCGCCTTCTACGCTCCGCAACCGCTGCTGCCGACGGTCGCCGTCGAGTTCTCGGTCGGACCGGCCAGCGCGGCGCGGCGCGCGCTCCGGCGCGCGGCTCAGCGAGCGACGATGACGCCGGGGTTGAGCAGGTTCGCAGGGTCCAGCGTGCGTTTCAGGGTGCGCATCAGCTCGCGCTCGACCGGGTCGCGCAGCGCATCCGCGATGCCGACCTTGTCGCGTCCCAACCCGTGCTCGGCGGCGAAGCTGCCACCGGTCGCCACCGCGGCCCGATACAGCGTGTCCGACAGGATCGCGCCCGTTTCACCGAACCCGTCCTGTCCGAGCGGTGGGCTGAGGTTGAAGTGCACGTTGCCGTCCGCCAGATGACCGAACGCATTGATGCGCACCCCTGGCAGGCAGGCTCGAAGACTCCGCGATGTCCGCTCGATGAAGTCCGCCAGCACCGCCACCGGAACCGAGACGTCGTGCTTGAGCTGGGCACCCTCCAGGCGCTGGCCTTCCGGCATCTCCTCGCGCAACCGCCAGAACATCGCCCGTTGCGCCTCGCTGGCAGCGATCGCTCCGTCCGTCACGTCACCGGTCTGCATCGCCCGCTCCAACCCTTGCTCCAACAACTCGTCCAACGGCAGGCCCTCGGCGGTGGCCGCCAGCTCCACCAGCACGTACGCGGTGGCGCGTTCGTCCAGCGGCCAGCTCAGCCCCTCCACGTGCGTCAGCGCCCAGCCGAGCCCGGTATCGGTGAAGAACTCCAGCGCATCGACCAGCTCGCCCAACTGGCGCGACAGCGCCCGGGCGGTGCGCGTGGCGGCCGCCAGATTCGGGCAGGCCAGCAGGGCGGTGGTGCGCCGTCGCGGCACCGGCGTCAGTGACAGCACCGCGCGGGTGATGACCCCGAGGGTGCCTTCGGCACCGCAGAACAGCCGCTTCAGGGCATAGCCCGCGTTGTCCTTCTGCACCGCGCGCAGCCCGTTCCAGACTTGCCCGTCGGGCAGCACGATTTCCAGGCCGAGCACCCGGTCGGCCATCAGGCCGTGACGGGCCGCATGGCTGCCACCGGCGTTGGTGGAGATCAGCCCGCCGATACGGGCACTGCCCTCGGCCCCCAGGTGCAGCGGGAAGGCGAGCGCTTCATCGGCCAGCCGGGCGTGCAGCTCGGCCAGCACCACGCCGGCCTGCACGGTCGTGTTCAACCCGTCGGCATCGACGCTCTCGATCGTGTTCATGCGCTCCAGCGACAGCACGATCGCGCCCGGGGCATCGGGCACCGCACCGGCGCACAGGCTGGTGTTGCCGCCCTGCGGCGTAACCGACGTGCCGTGCCGACCCGCCAGCTGCAATACCGCGGCGACCTGTCCGGTGTCCGCCGGGCGAGCGACGCCGAGCGGTCGGTGCGCCACCCGGCCCAGCCAGTCGCGTGCGTAGCCGTCGACATTCTCGGTGAGCCAGCCGGCAGCTCCGAGTCGTTCGCTCAGGGCATCGTCCAGAGCCGATGATCCGCTCATGCGCTGTCGAGTCGATTGGCCGGACAGGCGGCGGTACGCATCAGCGCATCGCCAGCGTCACGCACACCTCCAGGTGACGCGTCTGCGGGAACATGTCCAGCGGCTGAATGCGCTGCACCGTGTAGCGACCGCCCAGTGTCTTCAGGTCACGCGCCAGCGAGGCCGGGTGGCAGGAGACGTACACGAGGGAGGCGGCGGGACGCTCGCGCAGCCGCCGCACCACGTCCGGATCCAGTCCGGCACGCGGCGGATCGACGATGCACACGCTGTGCGAAAGATCCATCGAGGCGATGTGCTTCTCCACCCGCCCGCTTCGGAACTCCAGGTTCGACGCCCCGGCCCGCTTGGCCGCCTGGCGGGCCGAAAGCACGCTGCCCGGGTGCAGCTCGATGCCCAGCACGCGCTTGTCGGGATGGTCGAGCGCGATGCGCACGGTCCAGGCACCGGCACCGCAGTACAGGTCGATCACCTGATCGGCTTCACTGTCGGTCACGGCCTGCACGACCAGTGCATTGAGGCGTTCGCCCATCGCGTCGTTCACCTGCCGAAAGCCGATCTCGGTGGCGCCCTCGTCGGCCGCCTGCAGCACGACCTGGTCGCCTTGCAGCGCCAGTTCCACCCGCTGGGCCTGGTCGCTCAGCTCGCCCCTTTCACGCTGGTCCAGCGCCAGCGGCTCGGCCAGGGCGGCATTGAGGCGCTCGTCGGCGATCAGGCAGCGCTCGATCAGCACCGGCTCGCCGGTGATGCGCCGGTGAAAGTGCAGCCGCCCCTCGTGCAGCTCCCCCTGCACCCGGTTGCGGTAGTGCCACGGCGGCTCGCAGGCGATCACCGGCTGCACCTCGGGCGCCTCCAGGCCGCCGATGCGCTGCAGCGTCTCGATCAGCTGTTCGTGCTTGGTACGTAGCTGCGCCGCGTATTCCAGGTGTTGCCAGTCACAGCCGCCGCACTCATCGACCACCGGACACGGCGCCTCGATCCGGTCCGGACCGGGACGCGACACCTCCAGCAGACGCGCCTTCATCCACTGTTTCCTGGCCGCCACGACGCGCACGCGCACCCGATCCCCCGGTGCGGTACGCGGCACGAACAGCACCCGACCGTCGGTGCGCGCCACCCCGTCGCCGCTGTTGGACAGCGAGTCGATGTCCACCTCCAGCTCGTCGTGGATGACGACCGTGCGCGGGGCCTTCTCGCGCGGGCGGCGCGGCAGCATGCCGGTCGGTCTCTTGCCGGTCGGGTTCTTGCCGGTCGATTTCATGAAAGCGGTATCGCGGTGGTGTACTTCAGCCGCTCCATGGCGAAGCTCGAGCTGACGTCGGTGAGACGGATGGCCTGTATCGGCCGACGGTAGGGGCATGATCTTGACATCGATCGGCTACCGACCGCCCGTTCGCAAACGTTCGCGCACGGGCACGGTTGTTCACCGAGCCGGATAGACTGCCGAGCCCGCCCTCGATCACCGGTTCACGGCCTCCCATCGCCACAGCAGCTTCCGACACCATCACCAAGTCCGACGCCGCCCCGCGCAGCTCCGCCGCCGGTGTGCTGCGCCGACTGGCACCGTTCCTGGCCCCCTACAAGGCGCGTGTCGCCCTGGCCGCCGGTGCGCTGCTGATCGCCGCGGCGGCAACGCTTGCGATCCCGATCGCGTTCCGCTTCCTGATCGATCGAGGCTTCGCCTCGCCGGCGACCGGCATCGGATCGGATCCCGGCACGACTGCCGCTCCGGGCACCGCGGCCGGCGCGCAGGCGCTGGCCACCGGTCTGCTGGATCGGCTGGGCGGGGCGGCGACCAGCGATGTGAACGGGGTGTTCCTGGCCCTGTTCGGCGTGGCGCTGGTGCTGGCCGCCTCGACCGCGACGCGCTTCTACTGCGTGTCGTGGCTGGGAGACCGGATCGTTGCCGATCTGCGCAGCGGCGTGTTCGCCAGCGTGCTGCGCCAGGACCCGGTGTTCTTCGAGACCCTGCGCTCGGGTGAAGTGCTGTCGCGGTTGTCCAGCGACACCACCCTGATCCAGACGCTGATCGGATCGAGCATTTCGCTCGGCCTCCGGAACGCGCTGCTGTTCACCGGCGGGCTCGCATTGATGATCTGGTCCAGCCCGCTGCTGGCCAGCATCATCGTGGTGCTGCTGGTGCTGGTCATCGTGCCGATCCTGGTGATCGGGCGGCGCGTCCGCAAGCTCTCGCGCGACAGCCAGGATCGGCTGGCCGACACCTCGGCGCGCGCCGGGGAGACGCTCGGCGCCATGTCCACGGTGCAGAGCTACGTGCGCGAGGACATGGAATCCGAGCGCTACGCGAGTGCGGTGGAAAGCGCGTTCGCCAGCGCCATCCGGCGCAACATGACGCGTGCCGCGCTGACCGTGATCGCCATCACGCTGGTGTTCGGCTCGATCGTGTTCGTGCTGTGGCTGGGTGCCCACGCGGTCATCGACGGGCGCATGACGCCCGGACTGCTGACCCAGTTCATGCTGTATGCGGCGATCGTGGCCGGTTCCACCGGCGCGTTGTCCGAGGTGCTCGGAGAGGTGCAGCGCGCCGCAGGGGCCACCGAACGGCTGCTGGAACTGCTGGATGCCCGCCCGGTGATCGTGACGGGCACCCGGCGACATGCACCGGCACACGATGCCGGTGCCGAGGTGCGGTTCGAGAACGTGACGTTCAGCTACCCGAGCCGCCCGGGGGACGAGGCGCTGGGCGAGCTGACCTTTACCGTCGCACCGGGCGAGACGGTCGCGCTGGTCGGCCCGTCCGGTGCCGGCAAGACCACGGTGCTGCAATTGCTGCTGCGCTTCTACGATCCGCGCAGCGGACGGATCCGGCTCGATGGCCAGACGTTGTCCGAGCTGAGACTCGACAGCCTGCGCGACGCGATCGGCTTCGTGTCGCAGGAGAGCGTGGTGTTCTCCGAGGATGTCATGAGCAACCTGCGCTACGGCCGGCTGGACGCCAGCGACGAGCAGGTGATCGAGGCGGCGAAGGCGGCCCAGGCGCACGAATTCATCGAGCGGTTGCCGGACGGGTACGGAACCTATCTGGGCGAGCGCGGCGTGCGCCTGTCCGGTGGGCAGCGTCAGCGGCTGTCGATTGCACGTGCCCTGCTGAAGAACCCGCCGCTGTTGCTGCTGGACGAGGCCACCAGCGCGCTGGATGCCGAGAGCGAGCGCAAGGTGCAGGCCGCGCTGGAGCGGGCGATGAGCGGACGCACCACGATCGTGATCGCGCACCGGCTGGCGACCATCGTCAATGCCGACCGGATCCTGGTCATGGAGGAGGGTCGACTGGTGGAGAGCGGCACGCATGCGCAGCTGGTGGCGTCCGATGGCACCTATTCTCGCCTGGCGGCGTTGCAGTTCGAGCAGGGCATGGTCTGATCGGGCCTTCCTCGAGGACCGTCGCGCGGCCCTGCCCGTCGCCTGGCCCTACCCGTCCGTGTCGAGCGCCTCCACCCCTTCCCCGTAAGGCACGTTTCGCCCGCCGTAGCGGCGCACCCGCACGTTGGCCTGCTCGGCATGGCCGACGAACCCTTCCAGCATGCACAGCCGGGAGCAGTACTCGCCCACCAGCGCCGAGGCCTCGTCGCTGGTCACCCGCTGGTAGCTGTGCGTCTTGATGAACTTGCCCACCCACAGCCCGCCGGTATAGCGCCCCGCCTTCCTGGTGGGCAAGGTGTGGTTGGTGCCGATCACCTTGTCCCCATAGGCCACGTTGGTGCGCGCGCCCAGGAACAGGGCGCCGTAGGCGGTCATGTTGTCCAGGAAGTACTGGTCGTCCCGGGTCATCACCTGCACGTGCTCGGAGGCCAGGATCTCGCTCTGCTCCAGCATCTCTTCCAGGCCCGAGCACAGGATCACCTCGCCGTAGTCCTCCCAGGAGCGACGCGCGTTCTCGGCGGTGGGCAGGATCTGCAGCAGCCGCTCGATCTCCACCAGCGTGTCGCGCGCCAGCCGTTCGCTGTCGGTGATCAGCACCGCCGGCGAATTGATGCCGTGCTCGGCCTGACCCAGCAGATCGGTGGCCACCAGCTCGGCGTCCACCGTGTCGTCGGCGATCACGCAGGTCTCGGTGGGCCCTGCGAACAGGTCGATGCCCACCCGGCCGTACAGCTGACGCTTGGCCTCGGCCACGAACGCGTTGCCCGGGCCCACCAGCATGTGCACCGGCTCGATCGATTCGGTGCCGATCGCCATCGCCCCGACCGCCTGGGTACCGCCCAGCACCAGGATCTCGTCCGCCCCGCCCAGGTGCATGGCGGCCACGATCGCCGGGTGGGCGCTGCCCTTGAACGGTGGCGCCGCGGCCACCACGCGCTTCACGCCGGCCACCTTGGCGGTCAGCACGCTCATGTGCGCGCTGGCCACCATCGGGTACTTGCCACCGGGCACGTAGCAGCCGACCGACTGCACCGGGATGTGCTTGTGCCCCAGCACCACCCCGGGCAGTGTCTCCACCTCCACGTCGAGCATGGAGTCCCGCTGGTGCTGGGCGAAGGTGCGCACCTGCTCCTGGGCGAAGCGGATGTCGTTCAGCTCGCGCGTGGACACCCTGGACATCGCCGCCTCGATGTCCTGCTCGGACAGCCGAAAGTTCTCGGGCGACCAGTCGTCGAACTGGGCCGACAGCTCGCGCACCGCGGCGTCACCCCGTGCCTCGATGTCGGCCAAGATGCCTTCGACCAGGGTGCGCACCCTGGTGTCGTCGTCGCGCCGGTCGCTTTCGGGTCGGCCGGCTTTCAGGTTGGTCGCCATGGAGATCGATGTCTTGGGGTGGGGGCGCGAAGCGATGCGCGCGGTGGCGGTGGATGCTGCGCCATGAGGGCCGGCGTGTCCAACGACATCACCGCAGGCGCTCACCGCTCGATCGATCGAACAGGTACAGATGAGCCGGATCGCAGCGCAGCGAGATGCGATCGTCGATGGCGTTCTTCTGGTACCGGTCGCCCCGGGCCACGATCCGCTCGGCGCCCAGGCGAATGGTGGTCAGCACGCTGTCGCCGGTGTTCTCGACCGCGAACACGGTGACGTCCACGTCCCCCTCGCCGGGCGCACCGACCGAGATGTCCTCGGGGCGCACCCCCAGCACCACATCGCCCCTGTCCTGCCGCGGCAGGCCCGGTGGCAGGCGCATCAGCGCACCCTCGGTGGTGTGGAACACGCCATCGCGCAGGTGACCTTCGATCAGGTTCATCGCCGGCGAGCCGATGAAGCTTGCCACGAACACCGACGCCGGATCGTTGTAGATGGTCTCGGGGGTCCCGAGCTGCAGTATCCTGCCCTCGCTCATCACCGCGACCCGGTCGGCCAGCGTCATCGCCTCGATCTGGTCGTGCGTCACGTACACCGTGGTCACCTTCAACCGGTGCGAGAGGTTCTTCAGCTCGGCGCGCATGCTCACGCGCAGCTTCGCATCCAGGTTCGACAGGGGTTCGTCCATCAGGAACACCTGCGGGGTCCGCACGATGGCACGCGCCAGGGCCACGCGCTGGCGTTGCCCGCCCGACAGGGCCTTGGGCTTTCGGTCCAGCAGCTCGGTCAGCTCGACCTGCCTGGCCGCCGCCTCGACCCGTGGCCCGATGTCGGCACTGGCCACGCCGCGCACCTTGAGCGGGTAGGCGATGTTGCCGCGCACCGACATGTGCGGGTACAGCCCGTAGTTCTGGAACACCATCGCGATGTCGCGATCCTTGGGCAGCTCGTCGTTGACCCGATGCTCGCCGATCAGGATATCGCCCGAGCTCGGCTCCTCCAATCCTGCGATCATGCGCATGGTGGTGGTCTTGCCGCAACCCGACGGGCCCAGCAGTACCAGGAACTCCCGATCGGCGATCTGCAGCGACTGGTCGTCCACCCCCTTGACCGGACCCCAGGCCTTGGTGACGTTCCTGAGCGTTACCGAGGCCATGCGAGATGCTCCATCAGCGTACCGCTCCCATCGTCATCCCTTGCACGAAGTGTCGTCGAATGATCAGTGCCAGCACGAACATCGGCACCATGATGATGATGCCGGCCGCCGCCATCAGGTTCCACAGGTCGCCCTCCTCGGCCTTGAACAACGCCAGTCCGATCGGCAGCGTCACCGCGTTCTTGCTGGTCAGGATCAGCGCGAACAGGAACTCGTTCCAGGCGATGATGAAGCAGAAGATGCCGGCGGTGACCAGCCCGGGGGCCGCCATCGGCAACACGATGTTGCGGATCACCTGCAGGCGCGACGATCCGTCCACCAGGGCCGCCTCCTCGGTGTCGATCGGAATGCCGTCGATGAAGCCCTTGATCATCCACACCGCGAACGGCATGACGATGGCCAGGTTCACGATGACCAGCCCGGTGCGCGTGTCCAGAAGCCCCAGATCGCGGAACATCAGGAAGAACGGCAGCACGATGACCACCGCCGGCACGAACTGGGTGGCCAGGATGATCACCAGCAGCAGCGTCTGCCCGCGCAGGCGAAAGCGGGAAAAGGCGTAGGCCGCACCGGTGGCGATCGGTATCGCGATCAGCACCGTGATGGTGGCCACGATGGTCGAGTTGATCAGCTTGTCGCCCAGGAAGTACGGGGCGGCGAACACGCGCGAGAAGTTGTCCAGCGTGGGCGTGAAGACAAGTTTCAGCTGGTAGACATCGACGTGCTGCTTGAACGCTGCCAGCGCGATCCAGACGATCGGCACCAGCATGGTGGCGATGAACAGCAGGATCGCCACGTTCTGCAGCACGGCCAGCACGCGCTTTCTGGTGCGGGCGTTCATTTGCGGTCGAACACGAAGCGGGCGTAGAAGTAGGTCAGCACCATCATCGGGATGACCATCAGCCAGGCCACCGCCGAGGCGTAGCCGAACTCGGCGTACTTGAAGCCGTTGAAGTACACGTAGTGCGACAGCGTCTGGGTGGCGTTGCCCGGTCCGCCGTTGGTCAGCATGAACACCAGGTCGAAGGTCTTCAGGCTGAAGATCGCCTTCAGGATGATGACCACCGCCAGCACCGGCAGCAGCTGCGGCAGCGTGACGTCGCGGAACACCCGCCAGCCGGAGGCGCCGTCCACCTGGGCCGCCTCCAGCGTCTCGCGCGGCACCGAGGCCAGCCCGCCGATCAGCACCAGGGTCAGGAACGGTATCCAGCCCCACACGTCGGCCACCACCACGACCCAGAAGGCCGCGCCCGGATCGGCCAGCCAGTTGATGCTCGCCGCCGCCGGCAGGATGCCGGTGAACATCGCGTCGAACAGGCCGAACTCGGGGTTGAACATGAACCGGAACGAGACGCCGATCAGTGCCGGACTCATCGCGAACGGCAGGATGAGAAGCGACTGCACCCCGGAGCGGAACTTGCCGCCCGGCGCCAGCAGCAGCGCGAACGCCAGCGCGAACAGCGTGGTCAGCACCACGGTGATCACCGTGAAGGCTGCCGTCACCGCCACCGAGTTCCAGAACGCCGGCTCCTCGGTGAAGGCCCAGGCGTAGTGACTGGAGCCGACGAAGGCCTGCGGGAAGTCCGGGCGCGACAGGCGGCCCGCGTACAGCGACAGCCGCAGGGACTCGGCCAACGGCCAGACCGCCGTCGCCCCGACCACCAGCACGGCCGGGGCGACCAGCAGGTACTTCAGCGTGCGATCACGCATGCGGTTCGGTGAGCGTCACGCTGGTCGGGACTTTCAGATCCTGCCGGCGCGCTTGAGCACCTTGGTGGCCTGCTCGGCCGCCGCGTTCATCAGCTCGCGCACGTCCCCGCCACCGGCGGCCTCGGCGATGGCGCTCGACAGCAGGTCGCCCACCTCGGGCCATTCGGCGATCTGCGGCATGATGTCCGAGTTGGCCAGCGACTCGTAGGCGGCCTTCTGGATGTCGGCGTTGGCAGCGTTCACGTCCGCATCCTGCAAGTTGGCCACGTGCGTGACGACGTTGTTGATGATGGATTCGCCTTCGACCTCGCGCTCGATGGCGTTCTTCTTCTCCAGCTCCGGATTCGACAGCCACTTCAGAAATTCCCAGGCGGCATCCTGCTGCCTGGAGTACGTCGAGATCGAGAACGGCATCGAGATGGCGTAGGTCACCGCCTGCTCCCCGTAGGCCGGCATGCCGGCGAAACCGACCTGGTCCTCGGTCAGCGTGGATTGCTCGGGATTGATCATCGAGGAATAGCCCCACCACCACATCGGGATCATCGCGCTGTTGCCCTGCATGAACGACTGGCGGGCATCCTGCTCGACGAACGACAGCGACGCCTCGTTGGTCACCTTGTCCACGGTGTGCAGCGCGATGTAGTCCTCGGTGGCCTTCAGCCCGGCCTCGCTGGTCCAGGCAGGCTTGCCCTGCTCGTCGAACACGTCGGCACCGGCGGCCCACAGGAAGTTCAACCACACGAACAGGTTCTGCCGGTTGCCGTCGTTGTTGTAGTACAGCGCCAGCGGGGCGATCTCGGGGTTGGATTCCTTGAGCGCCTTGCCGATCTCGACGACCTCCTCCCAGGTGGCGGGCGGCGTGTCGATCAGGTCCTTCCGGTAGAACATCAGCTGCGCATGGGCGCGCAGCGGGAATCCCTTGGTCTCGCCATCGATCTGCGCGGACTTGGCGAACGCGGGTGGGTAGCGATCCATCGAGATGCCGTCCTGTTCCATCAGATCGTCGATGGATTTCAGCCAGTGCGCGTTGGGCGGCCCCCAGCTGTCCAGGTAGTTGACCAGATCGTACTGACCGGTCGCGCCGATGCCCTCGGCGGTCAGCTTCTCCTGCAGGGAGCCGAACGGGATGAAGGTCCACTCGGTCTGGATGCCGGTCAGCTCGGTGAATTCGCCATCGCGCAGCTTCAGTCCGTCGAACTGCGGGGTGACCACCGACAGGATGTTCAACGTGGTGCCGTCGTAGGGCTTGCCGTCCTTGAGCCCGTACGGCAGGTCGGCGGCGACGGCATGGCCGAGGCCGGCCGTCAACGTGGCAACGGCGCCGGCGATCAGGGCGCGTCTGGTCAAGGTCATGTCCATGGATTCCCGGGTGCTGCCAGAAGGATTTGCATACGTATGCAACGCTAACCCACCTTGACCGCCGATGCAACTCAGCTGTGCACCTGCGGCATGTATTCGGGGCGCGTGGTCGGCCGGTCAGCGTCGTCCGGCATGCACCGACGAGCGATGCCGCAGCACCACCGGCAGCACGATGCTTCGCGGCCGCACGACCGGTTCGTCCAGGTGGGCGAACAGCAGCTCGACCGTGGCCGCCACCAGCGCATCGATCGGCTGCGCCACGCTGGTCAGGTCGTAGGCGGCGGTGCCGGCCTGCTGCACATCGTCGAAGCCGACCACCGACACATCCTCCGGCACGCGCAGCCCGAGCTCGTGACGCAAGGTGTCCATGACGGCGAACGCCATGTGATCGTTGGCGGCGAAGATCGCGTCGGGCGTTTCGTGATCTGCCATCAGTGCCCGCGTGACCTGCCTTGCCTGCACGGCCGAGTAGTCGGCGACGGCCCGCGCGTGCAACCGCCGTCCGTGTGCGCCGAGCTCCTCGACGAATCCGCGTTCGCGATCGCGACTGGTCGAGGTGTTCTCGTCGCCGGTGATGAAGCCGATACGCTCGTGCCCGGTGCGGCACAGCAGCTCGGCCAGCTGACGCCCGCCATCGACGTTGTCGGACGTCACGCTGCTGGACGAGTCGTCCGGCACGCGCCGGTTGAACAGCACCACCGGTATCGCCGCCTCCAGGCATTCGCGCGAAAGCTTGGAGGACAGCGTGGCCGAGGCCATCACCACCGCATCCACCTGATAGGCCAGCAGCTTCTCCAGCTGGTGATCCTGATCGCCCGGCTCGCTGATGAACAGCAGCGTGTGGTAGCCACGGGCCTGCAGCGCACGCGAGAACCGCTCGATGAAGATCGAGTAGAACGGGTTTTCCAGGTAGGCGGTCAGCAGCCCGATCATGCGCGAACGGCCGCTGATCAGCGAGCGGGCGATCGCGTTGGGCCGGTAGCCTAGCGCGTTCGCCGCCTCCAGCACGCGGGCACGGGTCTGGTCCGAGACGCTCGCCCCGGCGGTGAACGTGCGGCTGACCGCCGACTGCGAGACCTCGGCCCGCATCGCGACCGCCGAGGCGGTGGGGGGACGGCGGCCACGCTTGCGGTTGGCGGTATCGCGTGAGGGGTCGGGCGTGGACGGAGAGTCGGGTGGAGGAGTGGTCACCGAAGTTGCCCCGTGGAAGCCCCGGCGTTCAGGCCGGGGAGGAAACGGGGCGCGTCAGCGCGGCAGTGTCGTGCGCGGGCCCTGCGTGATCGCGTATGATCGAGAGCGTAGCGCGACCGGGATTCTTGGCGGTTTCCCCATCGCGCCACTTGGCACGAGGTTGAATCGTGACCGGCTCCAACCCTACCACCACCAAGACGATCAAGGTCCGCGTGCGCGACAAGCACGCGAGGCTCTTGCGTGCGATGGCGTACGAGACGAACCAGGTCTGGAATTTCTGCGCCGAGCTGTCCGCGCGGATGGCTAGCGAGCGCGGCCAGTGGATGACAGGCTTCGATCTGCAGCGCTACACCAACGGTGCATCGAAGGAGTTCGAGCACGTCGGCTCGCCGACCGTGCAGCAGGTGTGCGAGGAGTACGCCAGCAAGCGCCGGTGTGCGAAGCGTCTTCGGCTGCGCTGGCGCACGTCGTTCGGCGAACGCCGGTCGCTCGGATGGATACCGTTCAAGGCGCGGGCGGCAAAGCCGAAGAACGGACAGGTTTTCTGCGCCGGCCACCATTTTAGCGTGTGGGACAGCTATGGCCTGTCGCAGTACACGTTTCGGTCCGGGTGTTTCAGCGAGGACGCGCGAGGACGCTGGTATCTGTGCGTCGCCGTTGCGGTGCCGGTGGTCATGTCGATGGGTCAAGGCGCGGTCGGTATCGACCTTGGCCTGAAGGCGACGGCCACCTGCTCGGACGGGCAAGTGCTCGAAGGGCGCACGTACCGCCGGCACGAGAAGGTGTTGGCATCGGCGCAGCGCGCTCGACACAAGCGCCGCGTGCGCGCGATACACGCAAAGATCAGGAACCAGCGACAGGATGCGCTGCACAAGTTCTCCACCAGGCTTGTCGGCCAGTACGGCGAGATCTACGTGGGCAACGTCAGCAGCACGAAGCTGGCCAAGACCAAGATGGCCAAGTCGGTGCTCGATGCCGGCTGGTCCAGCCTCAAGACGATGTTGAAGCACAAATCGGCAGCAGCCGGCATCGTCTATCAGGAAGTGAACGAGGCGCATACCACGCGAGGGGGCTCCGAATGCGGATCGTTGACCGGTCCGCAGGGTCTGAGAGGACTGTCGGTGAGGGAATGGCATTGTTCCGGATGTGGTGTCTGGAACGATCGGGACGTGAATGCGGCCCGGAACATGTGTCATCTCGGCGCGGGACATCGCGCTCCTTAGTGGGAATCCCCGTCCTTCAGGGCGGGGAGGATGTCAAGCGTCGAGTGTAATCGCTCGGCCAGAAGGGCCTGATCGAACACGGTCGGCTCTCGGAGGCACGTCAGGCGGGTGCGAATACCGTCACCCCGTTCTCGCGATCCGCAACGTAGCACATCGCGGACCACCCACGATTCGAGGCGCGTGCCGGTCATCTGCCGGATCAGTTCGTGAACGCCCCCAGCATCTGCCGGGTGTTGGCCCGCACCATCGCCTCGATGTCGATCTCCAGCCGCCCCACGCCCAGCTGCTCGTCGATCAGCAGCGAGGCGAAGCCGTGCACCAGCATCCACAGCGACAGCGCCGTGCCGAGGGTGGCGGGGGCATCGGCTTCCAACGACAGGCTGGCGGCCACCTGCCGCACCAGCACGGCGTAGGCGGCCGCACCGGCGGCGGTCGGCTCGCCCGCTTCCTGCCCGGACGTATCGGCGTGATCCGAGAACATCACGCGGAACAGGTGGGGCTGACCGCGGGCGAAGGCGATGTAGGCCACACCGGTGGCGCAGATGGCATCGACGCTGCCGTCGGCATGCGCCCTCGCCGCCTCGCCCAGCTGTGCGCCGAGCCGCTCGAAGCCCTCGTCCGACACCGCCAGCAGCAGCGCGTCGCGGTCCTGGAAGTGCCGGTAGGGGGCGGCGGCGCTGACGCCCGCCAGCGCGGCGGCGTCGGCCAGCCGGAAGCCGTCCACACCATGCCTGTCGATCAGGCGCCAGGCGGCGAGCACCAGTTGGCGACGCAGGTCCCCGTGGTGGTAGCCGGCCTTGGCCTTGATGCGCTGCGCACGGGGTCGGGTGGTCATGACGGGTCGGGTTACCGGGAACGGAGTCGATGATAAAGGTTCAGGAATGTGTGGTCGATTCACATTGTGTGTTAATTTGATTCACATTAGTGGATCGATCCGGCTTCGAGGCAGCCGGACCGGTCGCATCGACCATCGACCGATCCGGACGCCGAGCCCCATGCACTCGAACGCCTTCGCAGCCGATACCGCCGGCACCGAGACTCCGGCGATCGACCGGCCTCCCGGCAGGCGCCGCCGGTTCCTGGTGACCGCCCTGTCGCTGGCGCTGTGCGCAGTGACCGTGGTGGTCGCCACCACGGCGATCCGGGCCAGTGCGGATGCCGCGCCCCGACCGCCCGCCGCACCGGACCCGGTGGTGAAGACCCTGCTGCTCGAGCCGCTGGATGGCCACGACATCGAGCGCGGTTACGCCGCCCGGGTGGAGCCGGCCCGGCAGGCGCAGCTGTCGTTCGAGACCGGCGGCACGCTGGTGGCGGTGCCGGTCGAGGAAGGCGATCGGGTGCCGGCGGGCACGGTGGTGGCACGGCTGGACGTGCGCCTGCTCCAGGCCCGGCGTGAAGCGCTCGCCGCCGCGCGCGCAGCGCTGGACAGCGATGCCGAGCTGGCAGCCCTCGCGCTGGAGCGCCGGCGCACGCTGGAGGCGCGCGGTTTCGTCGCCGACGAGGCGCTCGACAAGGCGCGGCTGGACGTTTCCCGCCTGCGCTCGCGCATGGCCGAATCCGATGCCGCGCTGGCGCTGGTGGATGTGCAGCTGGACAAGAGCGTGCTGCGTGCGCCGTTCGATGCGCTGGTGGGCGAGCGCCACCTGGACCCGGGAGCGATGGCCGCCACCGCTCTGCCGGTGCTGTCGCTGCTGCAGGCCGGCGCGCCCAGGCTGCGCGTCGGCCTGCCACCCGAACGGTTGGCGGCGCTCGATCGGTCGCGAACCTACTCGTTCACGCTGGGCGAGCGCACGATCCCGGCTCGACTGATCGCCGTGCGCGGTGACGTCGATACGCGCACCCGCACCGTATCGACGCTGTTCGAACCGCTGGATGCGAGCGCCGACACCCTGCAGTTCGGTCAGCTGCTGCAGCTCAGGTTGCAGGAGCGCGTGCCCGGTGCGGTGTTCGAGGTGCCGATCAGCGCGCTGATCGAGGACCGGCGCGGCCTGTGGAGCGTCATGACGGTCACCGAACCGGCCAGCGAACCGGCCAGCGAGCCGACACGCGAATCCGGGAATGCCACGATCCGGCCTGACGACGACGGTACGCGGTCGGCACGCCTGCGACGCATCGCGGTGAACATCGAGCACCTGGACGGCGAGCGCGCCTGGATCTCCACCGCGATGAGCGAGCCGGGACGCATCATCGCCGACGGCACGCATCGGGTGGTGGAGGGCGAGCGCGTGCGCGTGAGACTGCCGGCAGGCGAATCGCTGCCGGGGCCCGCCGAGCGGAAGGGCAACGATGACGGGCGACGCGTGGCCACCGGCGAGGGTAACGCATGAGTGCCACCGAACGGCAAGGCGACCAGCAACGCACGCTGGCCACGCTGTTCTACCGCGATGCCCGGCTGATCGCGCTGGTGACGCTGGTACTGATCGCCGCCGGCGCCTCGGCCCTGCTGTCGCTCGGTCGCCAGGAAGACCCGACCATCACCAACCTGTTCGCCACCGTCACCACGCTCTATCCGGGTGCCGTGCCGGGCCGGGTGGAATCCCTGGTCACCGATCCGCTCGAGCGCGAGCTGCAGGGCGTGGCGGCCATCGAGACGCTCGTGTCGCGTTCCGCCGAATCGATCTCGATCATCCAGATCGATCTGGCCGAGACGCTGGACGAGGCCGGCATCGACACCGCCTGGGCCGACATCCGGGCAGCGCTGGATCGGGTGCGGGCCGAGCTGCCGAGCGCCGCCGGCGCGCCTTCCTTCGAGGAAGGCTCATCCGGTGCCTGGTCGTCGATCTCCGCCATCGTGCCGGCACCGGGCGTGTCGCTGGCCACCGCCGCGCGCTACGCCAAGGCACTGGCCGACGACCTGCGGCGGGTGAGCGGCACCGACGAGGTGGCGCTGTACGGCGCGCCCGAGGAGCAGATTCTGGTCGACATCGACGCGGCATCGCTGGCGGCGATGTCGCTGACACCGGTCGAGGTGTCCCGGGCGATCGGTGCGGCCGATGCCAAGGTCGGTGCCGGTGCGCTGCGCGGCACCGGGCGCGACCTGCTGATCGAGGTGGCCGGCGAGCTGGACACGCTGGAACGCATCCGCGCCATTCCCCTGCAGGGCGGCGATGCGCGGCTGGTTCGCGTGGGGGAGGTGGCGCGCGTGACGCGCAACGTCCGGCAACCGGCCAGCGAGGCGGCGCTGGCCGACGGACGACCCGCGATCCTGATCGCCGCCCGGTTGTCGACCGGCCTGCAGGTGGATCGGTGGATGGCGAACGTTCGCAGCGTGCTGGATCGCTTCGCCGACACGCTGCCGGCCGGATTGCGTCTCGAACCGGTGTTCGACCAGAGCCGCTACACCGTCGAGCGGCTAAGCTCGGTCGGCACCAGCATGGCCATCGGCGTGGCGCTGGTGGTGCTGGTACTGCTGGTGACCGTGGGCTTGCGCGCCGCACTGATCGTGGCCCTGGTGCTGCCGCTGGTGAGCCTGGCGGCGATCGCCACGATGAACCTGATCGGCTTGCCGCTGCACCAGATGTCGCTGACCGGACTCATCGTGGCGCTCGGTCTGCTGGTGGATGCCGCTATCGTCATGACCGACGAGATCGGCAAGCGGCTGCGGGCCGGCCTGGCGCGCGCGGCGGCGGTCGGCGATGCGGTACGGCGCCTGTGGCCGCCCCTGCTCGCCTCCACCGTGACCACCGTGCTGTCGTTCCTGCCGTTGGCGCTGCTGCCGGGGGCGGCCGGTGATTTCGTCGGCGCGATCGCCATCGCGGTGATCATCATGCTGTGCTGGTCGTTCGCGATCGCGATGACGCTCACCGCCGCGCTGGCCGGGCGATGGTTGCCGGGCGGCCCGAGCGACGATCCGCGCCGACCGACCGGTCTGGGTGGTCTGGGTGGTCTGGGCGATCGGCTCGGTCGCGGTATCGCCACGCGCTTTCGCCACGTCATCACGCTCGTGGTCCGCTATCCGACAGCGGCGATGGGGTTCGCGCTGATCCTGCCGATCACCGGCTTCCTGTCGTTGCCCAGCCTGGTGCAGCAGTTCTTTCCGGGCGTGGAACGCGACCAGTTCCACCTGGAGCTGGAACTGGCACCGGGCAGTACCCTGGAGCGCACCGCCGGCGTGGTCCGCGCGGTGGACGAGCGGCTGCGTGCCGAAAGCGGCATCGAGCAGGTCTCCTGGGTGATCGGCAAGAGCGCGCCGGCGTTCTACTACAACCTGGTCGGCGATCGGGACCGGGCGCCGCACTACGCGCAGGCGCTGGTGCGCACCGCGTCAGCCGAGGCGTCCGCCCGCCTGGTACCACGCTTGCAGCAGGACCTGTCGGCGCGCTTTCCCGCCGCGCGCCTGATCGTGCGCGACCTGGTGCAGGGCCCCCCGGTGACGGCTCCGGTGGAACTGCGCCTGGTCGGTCCGGACACGGATGTGCTGAGCGCCCTGGGCGAACGCCATCGCCGGATCCTGTCCGCGCTGCCCTCGATCACGGTCACACAGGCCTCGCTGGAGCCGGGCGCGCCGCGGCTGGTGTTCGACATCGACGAGGACGCCGCCCGCCTGGCGGGTCTGGGCCTGGTCGACGTCGCATCGAACCTGCAGACGGCACTGGAGGGGGCGGTGTCGGGCAGCGTGCTCGATGGCGACGAGGCACTGCCGGTGCGGGTGCGCATCGGCGCCGAGCGACGGGGCGATCTGTCGCACGTGCTCGACCTGCCGATGCGACCGTCCGGCGCACCCGGCATCGATGCAGGCCCGAGCGCCTTCGATGCCATTCCCCTGTCGGCGGTGGCGAACGCTTCGCTGCAGCCGTCGCGAAGCGGCATCTCGCGCCGCGACGGCGAGCGGGTCAACACCGTGCAGGCGTTCATTCCGTACGGCCTGCTGCCGGCCGAAGCGCTGGGGGATGTGCGTGCAGCGCTCGACGCCGCGGACATCGCGTTGCCGCCCGGCTACCGGCTGGAGTTCGGGGGCGACTCGGATGCCAGGGACGGCACCGTCAACGACCTGCTCGCCCCGCTCGGCATCATCGTCACGCTGTCGATCGGGGCGGTGGCGCTGAGCCTGGGCTCGTTTCGCCTGACCGCCATCGCCCTGCTGGTCGCGGGCCTGTCCGCCGGCCTGTCGTTCCTGGCGCTGGCGGTGTTCGGCTACCCGTTCGGCATCAACGCCCTGATCGGGGTCATCGGTTCGATCGGCGTATCGATCAATGCCGCCCTGATCATCCTGTCGGGCCTGAAGGCGGACCCGCGGGCCGTGGCCGGCGACACAGCGGCCATGGTCGATGTGGTCGCAGGCTCCGGGCGCCACATCGTGTCCACCACCCTCACCACCTTCGGCGGCTTCCTGCCGCTGATCCTGGGCGGCGGTGCGTTCTGGCCGCCGTTCGCGATGGCGATCGCCGGTGGCGTGCTGCTGTCCACCGTCGTCTCGTTCGGGTTCGTGCCGGCGGCCTTCCGGCTGGTCTACGGAAGACCGCCGTCGACTCAGACCATGTCGGAGATCGTGAACGGCAGGTCTCGAAGCCGCTTGCCGGTGGCGTGATGGATCGCGTTGGCGATGGCGGCGGCGGTGCCGACGATGCCGAGCTCGCCGATGCCCTTCACCCCGAGCGGGTTCACGTAGTCGTCGCGCTCGTCCAGCATCTCGACCTTCACCTCGCGCACGTCCGCGTTGACCGGAACCAGGTACTCGGCGATGTTGGTGTTCAAGAAACGCGAGCGCGGCTCGTCGGTCACGGTGTGCTCGTGCAGCGCCGAACCGATGCCCCAGATCATGCCGCCCATCAACTGGCTGTGCGCGGTCTTGCGGTTCAGGATGTTGCCGGCGGCGAACGCCCCGTGCAGGCGCGGCACGCGGATCTCCTTGGTCCAGCGGTGCACGCGGACCTCGGCGAACTCGGCGCCGAACGCGAACATGGCGTGCTGCTTCGTGACGGGTCCCGCGACACCGAATCCACCCTTGTAGGTGGTGCGCAGCGCCTGCGTGGTCAGGTCCGGGTGGGCGTACTCGCCGTTGGCGGTGACTTCGCCTCGCGGCGTCGCCTTGAGCGCATCGATCAGCGGCATGCGCTGATCGTCCGGGCCGACCAGCATGCCGTCGTTCAGCGTGATGGTGGCCGGATCGAGTCCGGACAGCGGGTTGTCCGGCAGGCCGACCACGGTGCGCGCGACCTCGGCCGCCGCGTTCAGGCAGGCGACGTGCACCGCGGAACCCGCGCTGGCCGAGGTGACCGAGCCGCCCGACAGCGGCGCGAGCGGCAGGCTGGAGTTGCCCATGACCACCTCGACGCCGGACAGCGGCACGCCGAGCCGCTGCGCGGCGATCTGGCCCATGATCGTGTAGGCGCCGGTGCCGACATCGTGCGCGGCCAGTTCCACCAGCGCGCTGCCACTGGATTGCAGGCGCACACGTGCCTCGGACGGGGCCACCTGGGTGGGGTAGGTGGCGGTCGCGCAGCCGTAGCCGACCAGCCAGTCGCCATCGCTCATCGCGCCCACCGCCGCATCGCGCTCGGCCCAGCCGAAGCTCTTCGCCGCCGCGTCGTAGCATTCCATCAACGAGCGTGACGAGAACGGCACGTCCTCGACCGGGTGGCGCTGCGTGTCGTTGACGCGGCGCACCTCGACCGGGTCCATGGACAGCTTCACCGCCAGCTCGTCGACCGCCGACTCCAGCGCGAAGAAGGTCTGCATTTCGTTCGGCGCCCGCATGAAGCCCGGCGTGTTGGTGTCCGAGCGTGCCAGCCGCTGTTCGGTATGGATGTTCGGCGAGGCGTACATGGCGCGCGTCATGTGGGTGCCGGGGTTGACCACCGGGTCGAACTGCGAGGTCTGCGCGATCTCGATGTGCTCGAACGCGGTGAAGCGTCCGTCGGCCGTGGCCGCCATCCGGATCTTCTGCACGGTCTCGCCGCGGAACGTGGCCACGGTGAACATCTGCGCCCGGGTGACGATCAGCCGTACCGGCGTGCCGAGCGCCTTGGCGGCGGCGATGGTCAGCATGGTGTAGGGCGGAAGACCCGCCTTGGAGCCGAACGCCCCGCCCACGAACGGTGCGATGACCTCGATCGCGCTTTCGGGCAGACCGTAGGCCTGGGCGATGCCGCCACGCGTGGTGCGCACCGACTGGGTCGGCGTCCAGACGCTCAAGCGCTCGCCGTTCCATTCGGCCGTGGCCGAGAACATCTCCATCGGGTTGTGATGCTGGAACGGTGTGGTCCAGGTTTCGTCGACCACCGCTGCCGCTTCGGCGATACCGGCCTCGACATCGCCCTTGGTGACCTCCATGCCCTCGGACGGCACCAGGAAGGAGCTCTGCGGGTCCATGTGGATGACCGAGTCGCCCTCGCGGTACTCGATGCCGATCAGCGCCGCCCCGCGCCGTGCGGCCGCCGCGTTCTCGGCCACGACGTAGGCCACCGGTTGCCCGGCGTAGCGGATCGCCGTGCCGGTCATCGGCCAGAAGCTCGCCGTGCCCGGTCCGCCCTGGTAGAAGCCCTTGGGCTGCTTGTAGTCCGGCAATGTCTCGTGGGTGTAGACCGCGATGACGCCCGGCTCCTGCTCGGCGGCCGCGGTGTCGACGGACACGATCTCGCCGACGGCGATCGCCGAGGTGGCAAGGGCGGCGTGCAGCAGGCCCGAGGGCATGAAGTCGGCCGCGTAGCGCGTGCCGCCGGTGACCTTGCGCGGCGCCTCGTAGCGAGTGACGCGGGTGTCGAGTGTCTCGGCCATGGGTTCAGCCCTCCTGTCGGGCGCGATCGTGCGCGGTCATCAGGGCACCGGCGACGACGCTGGCTCCCAGGTCGATCTTGTAGGCCGAGCCTTCCAGCGGCGTAGCGTCGGCGAAGGCGATGCGTCCGGCCTCCCGGGCACGCTCTTCATCGAACGGGCCTTGCATCAGGAACCGTTCGGCTTCGCGTGCGCGCCACGGCACCGAGGCGACCCCGCCGAGCGCGATGCGCACATCGCTCACCGTGTCGCCATCGAGCGCGATGCCGACCGCGGCCGAGACGGTGGCGAACGCGTAGCTTTCCCGATCGCGCGCCTTCAGGTAGTGCGAACCCTTCATCGCGGCCGTGACCGGCACCTCGATCGCGGTGACGATCTCGCCGCGCTTCAGCACCGTCTCGATCTCGGGCGCATCCCCCGGCAGCACGTGCAGGTCGGCGAAGTCGACGGTTCGCGTACCGCTTTCCGAGGCGACCTTCACCACCGCGTCGAACGCGATCAGCGCCTGCGCCCAGTCCCCCGGGTACATCGCGACGCAGCTGTCGGAACCGCCCAGGATCGCGTGCAGGTCGGTCTCGCCGCCGTCCAGCGCCGCGCATCCGGATCCGGGTTCGCGCTTGTTGCAGGCGTACAGCGTTTCTCGAAAGTAAGGGCAGCGGGTGCGTTGCAGAATGTTGCCGCCCAGGCGCGCCGCGTGCCGCAGCTGCGGCGAGGCCGCCTTCCACAGCGATTCGGTCAAGGCCGGACAGGCCGCCTCCAGCGCCTGGTCGTCACCGACGTCCGACATGCGCGCCAGCGCACCGAAGCGCAGCCGTTCGGCACCGATCTGGTGACCGTCCAGTCCCTCGATGGCGGTGATGTCGACCAGCCCTTCCGGGTCGACGACGCCGAGCTTCATCAGATCGACCATAGTGGTGCCGCCGGCGAGCACATCGCGTCGCTCGCCGGTTCCCAGGGCGCGCAGCGCATCGTCGAGCGTGGCCGGGCGCAGGTAGCTGAAGTTGTTCATCGGCTCAGCCCGCCACCGTGCCGTCGCGCACCGCTTCGATCGCGGTGACGATGTTGGGATAGGCCGCGCAGCGGCACAGGTTGCCGCTCATGTATTCGCGGATCTCGGCAGCGCTGCCGGCATGCCCCTCTTCCAGGCAGCCGATGGCCGACAGGATCTGCCCGGGCGTGCAGTAGCCGCACTGGAAGGCGTCGTGCTCGGAGAACGCCACCTGCATCGGATGCAGGTTGCCGACCGGATCCGCCAGCCCCTCGATGGTGGTGATCTCGGCGCCATCGGCCGACAGCGCCAGCACCAGGCACGAATTCACTCGCCGCCCGTCCAGTATCACCGTGCAGGCACCGCACTGGCCGTGGTTGCAGCCGATCTTGGTGCCGGTCATGCCGAGCGTGTCGCGCAGCGCCTCGACCAGCGTGGTGCGCGGCTCGACCGACAGCGTGCGGCGCCGTCCGTTGATCATCAACTGGATCTTCGGCAGGGCATCCTCGGCGATCAGGCCCTCGTGCCCCTCGACCGGCTCGACGATGTCGTCGGCATACACGACGTGCGTCTTCAGGCCCAGCGTGCCGGCGCCGGTGGCCAGCGCGCTGCTGGTGAGAAAGCGTCGGCGCGACAGGGCCGGATCGGGTGTGCGGTCGTCGGACATGGGCGGTGGACTCCGGAGCGGTGCGGCACTGTAGGCGTGCACCGGGATGCCGTCCGGTGCATTGGCATTCCTGCCTGGGGATTGCGTGGCGCCTGCGCCCGTGGCCCGGTCGTGCAGGGGATGTAGCCGATCACCTGAAGCGTCGATCCGCAGTTGACATCCTGCCACGACAACGATCGACACGACTCGATCGACTCAGGGGGCGAGCGCCGAACTGATCGGCACGATCAGGTCGCTGCTCACCAGCCCCAGGGTCGGGCGCATGCCGGCAACACCGTTGGCGGCCGCCGGCGCGATGATCGAACCGGTGGTCTCGGTACCGATCGTGGCGGCGGCGAAGCGCGCGGCCGCCGCCACCGCCGAACCGGTACTGGAACCGAGCACCTGCAGCGATCGGCCGTGCGGGTTCACGACCTGCCCGCCCACGCCGCTGTAGCCGGACGGTGCCAGGGGCGACATCCAGTACGCCCGTTCGCTCAGGTTGACCTTGCCCAGGACGAGTGCACCCTCGGCCCTCAACCGCTCCACGATGAACGCATCGCGCGGGGGCCGATGCTCACCCGCCGTCAGCCCGGCCGGGCCATCGTCGACGATCGATCCCTCTCAGGAGTACGCGCCGCCGGAATACGTCAGCTCGTAGCTGTGGCTGTAGATCTCGAAGACGATCCCGAACGGATCTTCCACATAGACCATCCGATAGGGCTTCTGATCGGGGAAGTAGTGCCGAATCGGCATGCGCTGCTTGCCGCCGGCCGCGACGATTCGCTCCAGAAGACCTTCCACATCGGGGTCCTGGATGGCGAAGTGAAACAACCCGTGCTTGCGGTAGTCCAGGTTGTCCTCGGGCGCCTCGTTGCCATCGAACTCGAACAGCTCGAATCCGATCCGGTCGGCCGTGGCCATGTGCGCGATCCGCAACCGCTTCCAGTTCGGCCCGAACACGTCGGTGCACATCCGGCCGATGTCGCTGTCGTCCTCGAGCACCTCGGTCGGCGGCATGATCGTGTAGAGACCGAGCACGTCGGAATAGAACGCGACGGCCGCGTCGAGATCCGGCACGGACAGGCCGATGTGCGAAAACGAACGGGGTGTCATCGGCAGGGGTGTCGGGTCGAGGCGGCCGGGAATCGATCGACGGTCGCGGGTTCCAATCAAGCTTGCTACCGAGGACAGCATAGAGAAGGCCGAGCGAGTCACCTAGGGCGCGGCAACTTCGACAGCAAACTGTTTCCCACCCACCGCTTGTCGCCGGCCGGCCAGGCTGGCACTCTCGGGCGTTGGTTCATCGACACGCATTCGCCGACATGACCCCGACACCCCCGATAGCCCCGTCACACCTCGCCCTGCTGCCCCGCGCGGTAGCCCTCGCCCTGCTGGCCACGGCGATCGGTGCCTCCACCGGCCTGCAGGCCGAGACGCTGCGCTGGGCTCGCGCCGGCGATTCGCTCACGCTGGACCCGCACGCGCAGAACGAGGGGCCGACCCACACGCTGGCTCATCAGATGTACGAGGGCCTGCTGCAGCGCGACATGAGCGGCGAGATCATCCCGGCGCTGGCCACCGACTGGGCGGTCACCGACGATCCGACCGTGTGGCGCTTCGAGCTGCGCGAAGGCGTGACCTTCCACGAAGGCCAGGACTTCGACGCCGACGATGTGGTGTTCTCGGTGGAGCGGGCCATGAAGCCGACCTCGGCCATGAAGGAGCTATTGACCTCGGTGAAGCAGGTCCGCAAGGTGAACGACCTGACGGTCGAGATCGTCACCACCGAGCCGAACCCGCTGCTGCCGGCCAACCTGACCAACCTGTTCATGATGGATCAGGGCTGGACCACCGAGAACGGCTCGGCCGAGCCGCAGGATTTCTCCAACGGCGGTGACAACTTCGCCGCCTCCAACGTCAATGGCACCGGTGCGTACCGCCTGAGCTCGCGCACCGTGGACGAGCGCACCGTGCTGAACGCGTTCGAGGACTACTGGGGCAAGGACACCTTCCCGCTGGAGGTCACCGAGATCGTCTACACGCCGATCCAGTCGGCCGCCACCCGCGTGGCCGCTCTCTTGTCCGGCGAGGTGGACCTGATCCAGGACGTGCCGGTGCAGGACATCGGCCGGGTGGAGGGCCAGGACGGGCTGAAGGTCAGCAACGCCCCGCAGAACCGCACCATCTTCCTGGGAATGGAACAGGGCAAGGCCGACCTGGAATCGGACGACATCGACGGCGAGAACCCGTTCGCCAGCCGCGAGGTGCGTGAGGCGATGAACCTGGTCATCGACCGGGCCGCCATCCAGCGCGTGGTCATGCGCGATCAGTCCGATCCGACCGGGGTGATCGTGCCGCCGTTCGCCAACGGCTGGACCGAAGAGCTGGGCGCGCTGCCCGATGGTGACCTGGAGGCTGCGAAGCAGCTGATGGCCGATGCCGGCTACGCGGACGGGTTCAGCGTGCAGCTGGACTGCCCGAACGATCGCTACATCAACGACGAGGCGATCTGCCAGGCGGTGACCGGCATGTTCGCGCGCATCGGCATCCAGGTGAACCTGGATTCCAAGCCCAAGGCGCAGCACTTCCCGCTGATCAACAACAAGACCACCGAGTTCTACATGCTCGGCTGGGGCGTGCCGACCTTCGACTCGGAGTACGTGTTCAACTTCCTGGTGCACACCCCGACCGAGAACCGCGGTTCCTGGAACGCCACCGGCTACTCGAACGCCGAACTGGACCAGAAGATCCAGAGCCTGTCGGCCGAGACCGATCTTGACGCGCGCAACGCCACCATCGCCGAGATCTGGGACACGGTGCAGGCCGAGACGATCTACCTGCCGATCCACAACCAGGTGCTGAACTGGGGCATGAACGCCGGCATCGACTTCGAGGTGCAGCCCGAGGACCAGCCGCACTTCAAGTTCCTGAGCTACGCCGACTGAGCGAGCGCGGCTCGATTCCGACGGCGCGCCCGCGCCGTGTTCGCCTACGTGGTCCGGCGCGCCCTGCAGGGCGTGCTGGTGCTGTTCGTGGTCGCCTTCGTGGCGTTCACCCTGTTCCGCTTCGTGGGCGATCCGCTCGAGGCGATGATGTCGCGCGAGGCCACCGAGCTGGACCGCATCGAGGCGCGCGAGCGCCTGGGGCTGGACGATCCGGTGCCGGTGCAGTTCGCACGCTTCGTGACCGATGCGGTGCAAGGCGAGTTCGGCACCTCGTACCGCAACGGCGTGCCGGTGGCCGACATGATCGCGCAGCGGTTGCCCGCCACGCTGGAGCTGGCGCTGGTGTCGGCGGTGTTCGCCACCACGCTGGGCATCGCGCTGGGGGTGTACACCGCCATTCGGCGCGATGGCTGGCTGGCGAACGTCATCATGTCGGTCTCCCTGATCGGGGTGTCGCTGCCGACCTTCCTGATCGGCATCCTGCTGATCTGGGTGTTCGCGGTGGAGCTCGGCTGGCTGCCCTCGTTCGGGCGTGGCCAGACCGGCGACCTGCTCGGCTGGGACTCCAGTCTTGTCACCGTGTCGGGACTGAAATCGCTGATCCTGCCGGCGATCACCCTCGGGCTGTACCAGATGACGCTGGTGATGCGCCTGGTGCGTGCCGAGATGCTGGAGGTGCTGCGCACCGACTACATCCGCTTCGCCCGCGCCCGCGGCCTGTCCGAGCGGGCGATCAACTTCGGGCACGCGCTGAAGAACACGCTGGTGCCGGTGATCACCATCATCGGATTGCAGGTCGGCCAGATCACCGCGTTCGCGATCATCACCGAGACGGTGTTCCAGTGGCCCGGCGTGGGGCTGCTGTTCATCAACGCCGTGCAGTTCGTCGATATTCCCGTGATGGCCGCCTACCTGCTGCTGGTGGGCGCGCTGTTCGTGGTGATCAACCTGGTGGTGGACGTGCTGTACGCGGTGGT